>JACKQG010005176.1_pt1 | contig 14565 bp, 13 predicted proteins | sample 8237621 | NCBI WGS metagenome assembly JACKQG01 (sample SAMN15677084, study PRJNA649215) | marine metagenome | biome: marine; feature: Black Sea; material: saline water; isolation source: suspended particulate matter (SPM) from the Black Sea western gyre | collected 2013-06-09/2013-06-10 | depth... | reverse complement strand
GAAAATTGCATTCATCCTTGACTAACAAAACAGATTCTGAGAAATAACAAAATACCAGCGTCGCTTCGCTCCGACTAACTGGCCGATTTGTATCGGAACAGGTGGCCGGAATGGTTCGGAACAGGTGGCCGGAATAGTTCGGAACAGGTGGCCGAATTCATCGGAATAGGCAGTTTTTAGGTTTTAGGGTCCTTACCTCCTTTTCTTGAACCGTTTAAGGGCTAAGCGGAATTTTTTCTCCGTCTATATCAATCGTCGTCTTGGAATATGTGAGCTTTTTTATGATCTTTCCATCTTGAAAATGGAGGACATCTATACCCCGTCGTTTTTCAGGCTTTCCCTCATATCCTTTTTCGAAAGAGGGCCATTCAAGGAGCCATCGGTAAAGGACTTTTTGCCTTTTTTCATCGATAAACGTCTCTTCTTCTATAAATCGAAACCCCCCGTGATTTGCAAACCATGGGGCCCACGCCTTCCTGAGGGCCTCCTTCCCCTCGGCCCTTCCACCCGTCCAGTTTTCAAATACGATTTCATCATGAAACAGTCGCATAACTCCGTCGAGATCATGCCTGTCCCAGGCAAGATTCCACTCCTTTAACGCATCCTCAATTTCTACTCTCGAAAGTGACATGGTTCACTCCTCTGATTTAAGTGCCTAAAGTGCCTAAAGTTTAAAGTGCCTAAAGTTAAGAGACTTCGTGACTGTCTTCATTCCTCTTAGCCCAATATTCCAGCTTTCCAACATTCCACTATTTCAATTGGGGCGAAGCCCCTAAGTTCGGTAGTGGTTTAGGCCGATTCATCAATCTTGCTTGAAACGTGATTAGTGCCCTCAAGATCCTTTTCTTTTTTCCGAAAGATATGCTATCTCATTGTAATTGTGATGATCTCATGAAAAGTTATCGGCGGGCATGGATAAAATTTATCAAAAGGTGTTTGGGTTGTCAAATCAATACGTTCATGCATATCCCGATAAATACCGTATAGGAGGAAAGCAGGGATGGGTGAATGGGTTTACTCCAACATAGAAAAGGAGATGGCGGTCTACGGTTACGACTCCGTGGTGAAGAGCCATTGCCGTATGTGTCATGGCGGTTGCGGTGTCCTGGTCTACACCAAAGACGGCAGGGTGGCCAAGATCGCCGGAGACCCTGCTTGCCCCATCAATCACGGCACCCTCTGCAGCAAGGGGATTGCGTCGGCGCAACTGGCCTATCATCCGGACCGGTTGACCTATCCGGTCAGGAGAATCGGTCCAAAGGGGAGCGGAAAATGGGAGCGGATCTCCTGGGACGAGGCCTTAGATACCATTGCTGAACGGATATTGCGGTACAAGGAAGGTTTTGGGGCCGAATCGATTGTCATGGGATATGGCACCGGAAGGGAAAATGAGGCGGTGATTTACAGATTTGCCAACCTTTTGGGCTCTCCCAATGTCCTCACGGCGGGTCATTTCTGTTATGGCCCGCGTATCGCAACCAGTATCATTACCTGTGGAACAAACCCGATCGTCGATTATGAGAATCACCCCGGATGCATCATGGTCTGGGGAAACAATCTCGTGATCAGCAATCCGGACTGCTACAAGGGCGAACCCTTTTCGGTCAGTTTAAATAAAGGGGCAAAACTGATTGCAGTTGACCCCAGGCTCACTCGAATTGCGGCCCGCGCGGACGTCTGGCTGCAACTACGGCCGGGGACCGATACGGCCCTGGCCCTGGGGATGCTTAACGTGATCGTGAATGAAGGGCTTTTTGACAGGGATTTTGTTGAAAACCACGTCCATGGGTGGGAGCCCTTTGTCAAGAGGGTCAATGAATATCCGCTTGATAGGGTAGAACAAATAACATGGGTCCCTGAGAATAAGATCAGAGAGGCGGCGAGACTGTTTGCAACCACAAAGCCCGCGGCCATTCAATGGGGTGTGGCCATTGAGCAACAGATCAACTGTGCAGACAACAACCGCGCCCTCATGGCCCTCATGGGAATCACCGGCAACATTGATGTCCCTGGGGGACAGGTCCTGTTTCAGTCACCCAAGATCAGGAATGTGGGGTATTTCGGGGCACACAGAATGCTCCCTGATATCCAGAGTGAAAAGCGTCTGGGAGGAGACCGGTTCCGTCTGGGGGGAAACTTCGCCATCATCAACCCGAAATGTGTCTGGGATGCGATTTTAGAGGAAAAACCCTACCCGGTGAAAATGCTCTTTTTCATCAGCTCAAATCCTGTCATGACCCGGGCAAACGCGAGAGAGGTTTACAGGGCACTTGAACAGGTGGAATTCATGGCTGTTTCCGATTTTTTTATGACACCCACCGCTGAGCTCGCCGATATCGTCTTGCCTGCCGCCACATGGCTTGAGATGGATTACATCGGGGATTTCTGGAAACGGCACGGCTATATCCTTCCCCGGCGAAAAGTCATACAGGTGGGCGAATGCCGGTCCGATCATGAAATGCTCAATGACCTGGCACATCGTGTAGGCCAGGGCGAACACTGGTGGGACAATTTTGAGCAGGCCCTCAACTGGATCCTGGAACCGATGGGGATTACATGGAAGGATTTTAAAAAAATGGACTATATAAGGGGAGATGTGAGGTATCAGAAATACAAGACACATGGTTTTTCAACCCCGACGAGGAAGTTTGAACTCTATTCAACGCTGCTCGAAAAGTGGGGTTACGACCCTCTCCCCCAGTACCGGGAACCCCCGGAAAGTCCTTACAGCACCGCCGAGCTTTACAAAACCTATCCCTATATTCTGATTACAGGGGCGAGGTCCCCGGGCTTTTTCCATACGGAAAACCGTCAGATACCCTGGCTGAGGGAACTCGATCGGGATCCTGTGGTAGAAATCCATCCTGAAACCGCCAAGATTGAAGGGATCGGCCAGGGGGACTGGGTCGTCATCGAGTCTCCCCGTGGAAAAGTGAGGCAGCGGGCAAAACTTTCTGCCGGAATTGACCCGAGGGTTGTATCGGCACAGCACGCCTGGTGGTTTCCTGAAAAAGAGGGGCCAGGTCATGGCTGGGATGAATCCAACATTAACATTTTGACGGACAATTCCTATGAATCGTGTGATCCGGCAATGGGCGCCACCCACGTGCGGACACTTCTGTGCAGGATATACCCGGAAAAGAAAAATGGGGGCAATCTATGAAACCGTATGCCTTAATCATCGATCATAAAGCCTGCTGGGGGTGTAAGACCTGTGAGGTCGCCTGCAAACAGGAAAACGGCGCATCGGACGGCATCAGGCTCATTTTTGTGCTGGAAGAGGGGCCCCAGTTGATTGATGGGAAGATAGATTTTGCGTTCAGGGTGAACGTCTGCACACACTGTGACGTCCCCCCCTGTTTGGATGCCTGCCCTGAAGGCGCTATCACCAAAAGACCAGATGGCATCGTGGTCATGGACGATGAAAAGTGCTCGGGTTGCGAATCATGCATAGAAGCGTGTTCTTACCATGCTATCGCTTTTGACGCGGTTAAAGGCGTTGCCCAGAAGTGCAACCTCTGTCATCACCGGGTGGATCAGGGGCTTATCCCTGCCTGTGCCGACAACGTGTGCCTCGCCCACTGCATCTATTTCGGAGACCCGTCAGAGATTCCTTAGGGCTCAGAATGTGCCAGGGCCTTTTTAACTTTGCGAATTTAGGCTTCCTTTTTGCGCCAAATCGTACTATACAGTCTATATCATAAAAAAATCTCAAGGAAAAAACGAGACGAGATGAAAGATCAACTTTTGTGCCCCAACTGTGGGAAGGTGATAGAGAAATACCGGAACCCCTTCCCGACAGTTGATATCATTATAGAGACGGGTATTGGGCTTTCCGCAGGAGATGACTCACCTTTAGGCCCTGCTGCAGATCCTGTAACAGAGGGAAATTCCCACGGCGGGAGGATCATACCGCTAAGAGAGTTCGGTGAACAGAAAGAGAAGACCGGCATCGTTCTGATAAAGAGAAAAAATCCGCCCTCCGGATGGGCGCTTCCGGGTGGCTTTGTGGATTATGGTGAAAGCCTTGAGTCTGCGGCCAGGAGAGAGGCAGAAGAAGAAACCTCTCTAAAGGTGGAACTTTTATATCAGCTGGGGGCCTATTCTGATCCTTCAAGGGATCCGAGGCATCATACCATTTCTGTCGTCTTCGTTGGCAAGGCAACAGGAAAACCAAGGGCCGCTGACGACGCCGCAGATATTGGCATTTTTGACCGTACCTCCCTTCCTGACCCTCTTGCCTTTGATCATAGACAAATACTCAGCGATTATTTCAAGAGATGCTACCCAGAAAGCTAAGGTCCGTCCTTTTTCTAATATTCCTCCTTTTCCTCTTTTTCACGGGATCTGTCCTCCTACTTAACTCGCTGATACAGAGGCCATCGGTTCAGCATTACTTGCTGGAGCAACTGTCAAATGCCGTTGGCTATGAAATCCATGCCAACCAGATAGAGTTGATTTTCTGGCAAGGTATAGGGGTTAGTGCCCGGAATTTTGAGGTCAGATCACCTCAGGGGCCTGAGAAATTTACGGCATCGAGGATCAGCGTCAACCTTAGTCTCCGGGCATTGATAAGGGGAGATATTGTTCCTACCGGCCTTACCCTTGTCCAACCGGAGATTGAATTGGCCCTGGAAAAAGGCTGGTGGCTTTCAAAGTCTGACGGCGGCTCATTTCTTGAAGAAACGCCCCTGAAGGCCCTGGCGGGATTTCCTTCCGTCACTCTTGAAAAGGCGCTCGTTCATGTAAAGGGAATGCCGTTGAAGGTGAAGGATCTTTTTCTTCATCTATCCCGGCGGCGCAAAGCGCCGGTCAAGCATGACATTACACTCAAGGGGAAGATTGTTTACATGCGGGAAGAGGTCCCGTTCTCTGTCAGGGGAAGCATTGTTAGAGATGAAAGGCGGGGAACATCGGCCGAGATGAGATTATGGGCCGACAAGATTCCAATTTCGTGTATCAGTTGGCCCGACGCAGTGCCCGTGCAAAAAGGGGTGGCCGGGATAGAGATGAATGCCAATCGGAGCTTTGATGGGAACTTGTCGGCAAAGGGAACTATCACGGCCAAGAATCTTGAGTTTATGATTATTGATGACGGCGACAAGAAGTCGTTCTCCTTTGCTAACCTCTCTCTTCCTTTTAATGCATCATACGCCGGATCCATGTTAGAGATCCCGTTTTTCCAGATGAAAGGTGCTGGATTTACACTCGATGTCAGTTCAACACTCGATTTAAAGGACAGGTCAAATCCCCATCTAAATCTTAACGTCAAGAGCCCGGCAATGCCGCTCGAAACCTTCAGGAGGATTTTCCCCTCCTCGCTCCTCCCACAATGGGTCGATACCCGTCTTTTTCCGATATTTTCCGGAGGTGATGTCCGGGTTGACCTCTTTTCACTCAATGGGAAACTCAACCAGATCAAAGACCTTGATATTCAAAAAAATGCCGGGGCACTGTTATTGCGACTCACTTGCAGCGGGCTTACGGCATTTAAGGATGGCGGTGGCGTGCCAGTGGAAGAGGTCTCAGGAAACCTAAAAATTGAAAAAGGGGGTATCCATGTCTCCGGTGCCAGGGGGCGTTTCAGGGACTCACGGATAGATGACGGCACACTCTATCTCAGCAGCCTTTATGTTGATGATCCAGCAATTCGTGTTACAGTGGACGGATCATTCGATCTTGAGGATCTGTTCCAGCAGAAGGATTTACCCTTGATTCCTGATGAGGTACGCCAGCAGCTTCAAGAAATTGAGTCACCTACCGGAAAGATGGATGCTAACATCCAGGTGGGATATGAGGGGAACTGGGAGTATCCCAAGATCCTCAAAGGAAAGTTCAAATTCAAGAATTGCGCAATAACGGGCAGGAATCTGCTTTTTCCCGTGTTCGTGGAAGATGGTGATCTCATAATTGAGGAGGAAAAGAACAAAAAGTTTGTCGCCACAGGCCAATGGGGCAAGTCCAAGATATACGCCTCCGGCGAGATCGGGGAATCCTGGAAAACAGGAAGCGCCCACATAGCTGCGCAGGCGGACATGGATGAACTGATAGGGCATTTATATCCTGATCTTCAGTCATTCATTTGGTTCAGAAATCAGGTCCCGTGTCGCCTTTCCCTTACCAAGAAAAAAAGGAATTGGGACTTTATTGGAGAGATGGACCTGAAGAACGCCTCTCTTGAGACAGCATCTATGACAGTGGACCCTTTCGGGGATAAGGGGGAAATCATTTTCAACGGGAGAGTCCAGCCCGGGAAGGAATTCTCCCTAACAAATTTAAAATGCAATTTAGGTGAATCATCCTTTAGATTAGCCGGCACCTACGATTTACGAAACAGAGATCTCTTTGATTTCAGGGTGTCAAGCAAAAAGGTCCTGTTAGAGGATTTAGGTGTCCGCTTTAGGAAAGGGAATCTCAGAGGAAGCGGGGCTCTCGAGTTTGATGCTACTGTTAAGGGTTCCCGGTCAAAGCCTATGATGACAGGAGTGACAGGAGAGGCAAGGGCCCGAAATCTTTTTTTTGCCGCAAGGGCCTTTCCTCATCCGGTTGAAAACTGCAATTTTGGGTTAAAATTCACGGGGAGAGACCTCTCTATAGATTTCCTTGACCTGAAATTGGGGAAGAGCCCTTTCCACGTCAAGGGCCTGCTTCAGGGATGGGATGGAATAAGAGGGACACTCACTATCAAATCAGATGACCTGGACCTCTCCGATCTGATCCCCCCTAAGATTTTCGCCGGTTTCAAGGGAGAGACCCCTGATCCTCCAGGTTTTGCCGGCTCTAAAGGGGATCAAACCCCGACCCGACGGGGGGAAGGCGCAAAGCGATTTGTGGAGAAGTCAGATATACAGTTGAACATCTCTGCCCCTAACGGTCAATGGGAAGGGTTCAGGTATGGCCCGCTTCGGGTGGAATGCGCCCTGCGATCAGGCGATCTTTACATCAGTAGATCCAGTGTGAAATCCGAACATGGGGAATTGCGGCTAATAGGACACGTGAAGAGAGGGAAAAAGCCTGAAATGCTCTTTTCCAGTTACGTAAATGTAATTAAGCAGCCTTTGAACGAACTTCCTCGGTCCCTTGAACGTATAAAGTCGCGTGCTGAGGGCATGCTGACGATGGAGGCATTGGTTTACGCCAAAGGGAGCAACAAGGACGGCTTGATTTCAAGCCTCACCGGTAGCGTAAATGTTCTGATAGAGCAAGGAGTTCTGAAAAAATCTCACGTCTTTATAAAGATAATGAATTTCTTGAGTCTACAGCGGATTTTTGAGGAAAGGCCATCCGGTCTTTCAAAGGAAGGGCTCTATTTTGAGAGCATTGGAGGGCATATTGACATAAATGAAGGGCTCGTAACGGGAGAGAATATCACCATGCAGAGCCCGGTATTCAACGCGGTAGCAATGGGAGAGGCAAATCTTTTCACCGAGAGGGTAAACGCAGAATTGGGGATACAACCCTTGGTAACCATCGATTCACTGGTCAGTAAAATTCCGATCGCGGGGTACTTGTTAACCGGAGATAAAAAGGCGCTTTACGTAGACTACTTTAAGGTTGAGGGGCCGTTATCCGATCCTGATGTTCGATACATACCGCTAAAAAGTATCGGAAATGGTACGGTCGGTTTTTTCAAGCGCCTGTTTCTTTCCCCACACCGGCTATTTAAAAGCATCTCGGATGCCGCGCGCGATTTTGAGGGAAAAGGCCTTCCTTTGCCAGATGAATACCTCAAACCTGAAAACGATTTTGGGGCCTAAGGGCTCACTCAAAAATAACTTCACATTTTCCCATCTCAGCTTCGGGCCATCTTCGGTCGCCGCTCAATCGTGAACTCCTCGAAATAGTTCACTATTCCTGTGGCTTCACTCAATCGCGCCAACCAAATCTGACCCAAATCTGAGCGTCAATTCTGTGAAGTTATTTTTGAGCGAGCCCTAAGACCCATTTTTACCCTCTGACCCCTCTATTTCGCCTTCCAAGAGATCACGAATGCCTGGCTTAAGATAAATCTGACTCAAGTCAAGACGGCTGAGGGCCTTGATCAATGTGTTGACTTTATCCGCTATAGTCGCCTTTTCGTTGACAATGATGACCTGCTTATCCTTTATGCGGCACATTCCCCCTGAGGAAAAGAGGACCTCACCCTCCATGGACTCGTAACGGACCTCGATCCCCAGGGTATGGGCCAGTGCCTCAAGATGACCTAAGATAGTTCTGTCATCCAATCCAGATCCTCTAACCCAGCCGCTTCATATCCTCTACCAGTTTTCGAACAGCGTCGGCAGAATGGTTGAGGGCCTCTTTTTCAGAATCGGTGAGTTCGATTTCAATGATCTCTTCCACACCGTTTTCACCCAATTTGACCGGAACTCCAATAAAAAGATCATGGATGCCGTACTCTCCATTTAAACAGACAGCGCACGGGAGGATCTTTTTCTTGTCCTTGAGGATCGCTTCGGCCATCTCAACGGCTGCAGATGCGGGTGCATAGTATGCGCTCCCGGTTTTGAGAAGACCCACAATCTCCGCACCACCCGTTCTTGTCCTTTCCACAAGCGCGTCTATCCGCTCCTGAGACATCAGCTCGGTTATGGGAATACCGGCGACTGTGGAGTACCGGGGAAGGGGAACCATCGTATCGCCATGCCCACCCAATACAAAGGCGTGGGTGTTTTCCACCGACACATCTAATTCCATTGCAATAAACGCACGGAAACGGGCCGAATCCAGGACACCGGCCATCCCGATGACCTTGTTCTTGGGGAATCCGCTGGCCTCATACGCCACATGGCACATGGCATCCAAAGGATTGCTCACAATAATCAGCGTCGCATTCGGGGCCACTGCTGCCACTTCCTTTGTCACAGAACGCATGATTCCCATATTGGTGGAAAGAAGGTCATCCCGGCTCATACCCGGTTTCCTGGGAATCCCTGCCGTGATGATAATGATATCCGAGTCTTTGGCCTGAGCGTAGTCTCCAGTAGCTCCTATAATCTTCGCATCATGTTTCTCGATGGGAGCGGCCTCGGTTAAATCAAGGGCCTTTCCTGCCGGTACCCCCTCAAGTATGTCGATCAGTGCTACATCGGCCAACTCCTTTTCAGCGAGGCGCATGGCAGCGGTAGCTCCCACATTCCCTGCTCCTATGACGGTTACTTTTTTTCTCATCTTGACGCTCCTTTTCTTGGGTGTTTATATGCTCCTGACGTTTTTTCCTGGCTTCCGACTGGTTTTGATTATAGAAGAGATATTTCAGGGGGTCAAGAAAATGGAGGTGTCAATTTCACAGATGGTCTCTGAAACGGTACGCAAAATAGAAGGTTTGATTTCTGACATCTCAGGATTGCAGAGCGCGTATGTAGAGCACATATGCTCCAAGTGTGAAGCCCCCTGCTGCACCCGGGTCCATTATCTTTTCAGCGAGAAGGATATTCTTTATTCGAGACTGTCGGGGCGAAAACATGGATGGAGGAGGGAGGCATTTACCAAGAAAGGCTGCTGGTTCCTGGGCCCGACCGGATGTTTCCTTGCTCCGCAATCAAGGCCGTTTATATGCCATAGCTACATCTGCCCTGACCTGAAGGCCGAGATAAGGAGGAACAGCCCCGACCTTCTGGCCGACCTGGAGGCAAAATTCAAACTTATCTCCATGTTACGGAGCCAGATGTGGGCCGAGTATCTGGACGTGTTCTAAGGGCTAAATCTCTTTCATGGGCGAAAACATGGCTATCCCAAGTCCCATAAATACGAAAAATCCTGAAGAGATGAAGAGCATGAGAGAGCCAAAGCGTGTTCTTAGGATTGTTCACCGATAATGTTGGGCCTGCTTCTCAAATAGCTCCGCATATTTTCCGCCGAGTTGGATCAATTGATCATGACTCCCCCTCTCAACAATCCTTCCCGCCTCAAACACAAAAATACGGTCTGCCATTCGCACGGTGGAAAACCGGTGGCTTATGAGGATGGCGGAACGACCCTTGAACAGTTGTCTGAACTTCCTGAAAACCTCATGTTCTGTCTTGACATCCAGCGACCCGGCTGGCTCATCAAGGGCAATAATCTGGGCCTCACGCAAGAAGGCCCTCGCTAAAGCCACCTTCTGCCATTCACCGATACTGAGTTCTTCTCCGTCTTCAAACCATTTTCCCAGGATGGTATCATAGCCTTTGGGTAAACGGGTAATCAGATCATCGGCAGCAGCCTCCCGGGCAGCGGCAGCTATCTGCTCTTGAGCAGCCGGGTGTTCCATATTCCCGATCCAGATATTTTCGCGTGCGGTTAGATGGTATTTCCCATAGTCCTGGAAAATAACGCTGATCTCTCGCCGAAGGGCTGCCTTGGCATATTGACGAAAATCAACACCATCGAGGGTAATGGTTCCTTCTGTGGGATCATATAGACGACACAGGAGTTTGACGAATGTGGTTTTCCCAGAGCCATTATCACCCACCAAGGCCACCACCTCTCCCGGGGCAATGGAAAGAGAAATGTCATCAAGGACCTTTCCCCTGCCCGACGGATATTTGAAGCACACACGGTCAAACACGATTCCCTGTCGCATGGGGTGAGGGACCGGATATGGATGGAGAGGTTCCCTCAGCTTTGGTTCAAGGTCAAGGAATTCATAGAGGTTGGAGAGAAAGAGGTTGTCCTCATAAAGAGTGGCCATACCGCCGAGCATATCCCTGAGATATCCCATACCCATTTGAAACGCCCGAAAGTACATGACCATATCACCCAAGGTAATAGCACCCGTGACGGTGCGGTACGCAATAAAACCGAAAGCGCCAAACAGAGCAATGATCGCGCCGGCCTGTGCCATGAAGTCGGCGACGGAGCGTTTGCGGGTGATTTCGATCTTTTCACGACGGAGCATTTTTCTCAGGGTACTGAATTGCTGAATAAATAAATCCCCTAAGGCGAACAGCCTGACCTCTTTGGCGTGGGCATCTCCGGTCAGAATCCAGTTAAGGTAATTCGCCTTTCTTTCAATCCCGGTTCTCTCCTTTTCCCAGAGATAGATCCTGCCGGAATATCTGATGCGAATGAGGATACCCGGGACAACAGCCATGAACAAGACTACGGCCACACACCAGTGGAATGACAGGAGCAATCCGGCCACAGCCACCAGGGAGATCCCGTTTTGCCCAAACTGGGTCAGGCCGTTTACAATGTGGGTGGGTCTAAAGGGACCTTCCTGCTGAGCACGGTGGAGAGTGTCGAGATAGTGGGGATTCTCATAATACTCGAGATCGACCTCAACGGATTTGGCATGGAGCACATCATACATATGATCCGTCACCGACACAGACTGGGCCTCCTTCACAAGACCAGCCATCAACTGCAAAAAGGCATTCAGCAGCGCCACACCCGCCGCAGCAATGATAAGGAGCCCTATATTCCAGAAAGCGGCTACCTTATCAGGGGCGGTCAGAGAAAAGGCTACCGCATCGATGATCAACTTCATCACATACAGGGCAAGGAGCGGCAGAGTCCCTTGCAGGACCAGCAGGACCAGGCTTGCCAGGGTCCAGTTTGGACTTGCTTGCCACACGAAGCCAATCGCCCGGTCAAGACGGATTGCCTGCCTTACTTTTTTTCCTAATGAATGATCCGTTTTCATAAACCTAAAGACACCTTTCTTTTTACCTAAAACAGCCTTAATCGGAAATGGGTAAAACAGTGGCAATCGGGAGGGAGAAAAACAGTAAGGTTCAATTTGTTAAGGTAAACTCGAAAGCCACTGATATGCAGGAGCGACCAGTATGTACTGGTCGCCATTCGGTATCATACGGTAACCTTCGCTTTCCCCGACAAGTTGAATCGCCGGTTTTTTCAAAACACCTTGGAACTTCTTAAGGGCTGAAGATGGCTCTGTGTCTGAAAGTTTAGCCTCAATTAAAACAAAAGGCATACCCTCGTTTGCTATGAGAAAATCCACCTCCTGCTGTTCCTTGTTCTTAATAAAGTGCAGGGAAAATGTACCATGACCCATGTCATTCCAAGCCGTAACCGCCCGATAAAGTTCTAAGGCCACCATATTTTCAAACCGGGCAGCAGGCTCCTTTATCCGGGGTGCGTCCCAGAGATACACCTTCCGCTCTTTTTGAATTGCCCGCGCAATTCTCAGGGTCCATGGGCCAATGCTGAAACAGAGGAAAAATCTTTCAAGAACCGACAACCAACTCCGAACAGAGTTATAAGAAACCTTCAAGTCGTGAGACAACGAAGGCACTGAGATAGGACTTCCCACCTTTGATGGCAACAAAAGATAGAGCGTTTCCATATCTACGACAGATTTCACGCCGGTCAGATCACGGATATCCTCACGTATTAACTGTTGGGAATAGATGTTCGACCATCGGCGGTAGGTCGGCATTCGGCCTGCCAGGTATGGCTCTGGAAATCCACTTAATTCAGCTAACCTCGACCATATTTCTTTAAGTTCATCGGCGTGCTCCATTCCTATTTGCAGCGGGTCTTTGAGGAAAAGGCCGATCTCTCTGTTCCTTTTCCCTAACTCGGAAATCGTAAAGGGCCATAAGTGAAAAAGGGAATAACGCCCGGCTAAGGAATCCCCTCCTTTCTGATAGAGATCAAGCCTTCCACTCCCTGAAACAAGAAACTGGTATTTGCCATGAAACTGGTCATAGACCCCTTTGAGGTAATTTTTCCAGTCCCTGTATTTGTGGATCTCGTCAAAAATAATCAGCGGAGTTGAGGAATCCTTGCGCGCTATTGCTTCGAAGAAAATGGGGTTCTGCATGAAGTTAGTTCTGTGTTCAGCGATATCCCAGTTGAAATAGAGATTATTCGTAAAGGAATCGGAAATGATCTGGGCAAGCGTGGTCTTTCCTGCCTGGCGTGGCCCCACAAGAAATATCATGTTCTTATCAATGGCAAGATCCTGCCAGATTTTGATATATGGGGTTCTCTTTTCCATGCCGACCATTATTCACAGCAATGAAAAATAGTCAAGACTATTTTGAAATATCCTGAAAAATAGTCAAAAGTGCCTTGATTTGAAATAGGTAATGGGAATGATTTAATCCACAGATTTCGCAGACCCGCCTGCCATTGCAAGGCACGCGCGGGCAGGTTACGCGGATTACTCTAATCAGTTGAAGGGCGAGGAAGTCATAGGTCATAACCCCCTAAATGCGAAATCTGTGGGGTTTAATTTCCCGCTGCTTGTGGCGGGGTAGTTCATTTATGGGTGGGTCTCTAAAGAAGCATTGGGGATTCTGCCAAAGGGTTTACATCGAAAAGCGCAGATAAAGATAGCTCGCCTTGGCGCCGCGACATCGATGCAAGATCTTAGAGACATACGGGGCAATCGTTTCGAGGCACTGAAAGGAATGTTTCCATTCGCATCTTCCAAGACGCATTTCATGTTGACAATAGGCAGACATAAGCATATATTCATAGCATGAAATATTTGAATTGGGATTCTGAAAAAAACGAAATTTTGAAGCATATGCGTGGGATTTCCTTCGAGGAAATTGTATGCCTGATTGAATCAGGTCAGATACTTGGAATTGAGGAGAATCCAGGACGATCTAATCAAAAAATATATATTCTGGAAATTGAGAACTATGCCGTTATTGTACCTTTTGTAGAAAAAGATAATGAAATTTTTCTCAAAACTGCCTTTCCAAGTCGCAAATATACAAAGCGCTACAGACTCAAGGGGGAATCATGAAAAAAATTAGTAAAAAGGCATTTGAACCGATTGATCAAGAAGAAAAAGAGCTGATGGAATCAATCGAACGTGACGAATGGCGCCCTGTTAAAAATATCGACCAGGAAAAAAAGAAAGCCATAGCAGCAGCCCGAAACACGCTTAGAAAAGATAAGCGTATAAATCTCCGCCTGACTCAAAAGGATTATCATCAAATTCAGATAAAGGCTATTGAAGAAGGGATTCCATATCAGACACTTATTTCCAGTATTGTGCACAAATACTTAAATGGTTTGCATTAACAAGTTCACTTATGATGCTGTATCTGAACAGCGCTACATCCTTTTTTTGATCTTCTCTCATAAGAACCTCCTTTTTGATGTTTTTCACTGCCATACATCAAAGTCGGAAGGCTTTAAATGAAACCCTTCGGTAGGGTGGATTTTGAGCGGGGGAAGGCGGAAATTTCAACCACCCCAGAGGAATAGGCATTCCACGGGGCAGGCAGGAATATATTGAAAATGCACAGTGAGGGCATTCCCTGCTGCTCGCAAAGGGTTAGCGAACGAACCTAAAATGGGCAAATCTTCCTTACATTTGGGAGATCGCCCGCATCTCGTTGCGGGGGTCTTCAATATTTCGAGGATTGAAATTTGAGTCTGACGCCGACCTGTCCCGTTACAGGCGGGGGATTGGGCAGATAAGCGCAGACTTTGAAAGAGGGCGTTTTTCTGCCTATTCCGATGAATTCGGCCACCTGTTCCGAACCATTCCGGCCACCTGTTCCGATACAAATCGGCCAGTTAGTCGGAGCGAAGCGACGCTGGTATTTTGTTATTTCTCAGAATCTGTTTTGTTAGTCAAGGATGAATGCAATTTTC
>JACKQG010005175.1_pt1 | contig 14567 bp, 12 predicted proteins | sample 8237621 | NCBI WGS metagenome assembly JACKQG01 (sample SAMN15677084, study PRJNA649215) | marine metagenome | biome: marine; feature: Black Sea; material: saline water; isolation source: suspended particulate matter (SPM) from the Black Sea western gyre | collected 2013-06-09/2013-06-10 | depth... | reverse complement strand
AGCAGAATGATGCTTTCTCTTTTTATTATTCTGCTATAAATTATTCTGCTACAATCTTAAAATCTGTGTTTTAAATAGTTCACATGGCTCGCTGAATAGTTACAATATTTCTTTTTTTGTAACTATTCAGCTTTGTCAAGAGAAATCATTCTGAGGGAGCTTGCGACCGAAGCATAGTCTGTATTTCCTTATCTTTAAATGTAACTATACAGGAATCTCTCCAATGTCCATACTTTTTTAAATATTGCGAGATTCTTCACTTCCCAGCATCTCCAATCCCTTCCCTCGTTCAGAATGACATCGATGACCTGAATGGTTACCTGTTTTTTTAGTATGGATGTAAATCAATAAAGCAGGGCGCACTAAAGTACAGGCATGGAGCTAATCATCTGTTTTACCGCCATGCTCTTTGCGCCATGCATTTATGGTGACAGATATAAACAGTTAAAAAAATATTTTAGTTGAATGGTACATTTGAAGCCAATTATCCAACATGTTTGTACAACATATTTCCGGCTGCTTTTAAAATTGGTAAAGGCATCTTTTTGAAAAAATAATTGTACCAGCCGCTTTCTTTGTTTTTTTCGTTTACAAAATTTTTTACCGAAAAATCATATTTATAATAGTTGATCATTTTTTCTTCAGCTCCCCAGCCCAGTTTGAAGCGGCGCAGTCCTTCATTTGATATTTCTGTTTTTCCAAAATCAAAAGTATCAAAATTCTGTAAAGCATAATTTTTTATTGCTTCCCACATAACCAGGTTATTGGCTCGCAAATGCAAGTACTTTACATCTGAAGCGCCATATTTATAAATGACCGTTTTTGAAAAATGAAAAAATATGGCAGCTGCAAGACACCGATTATCTTTTTTTGCGATCAAAATATTTCCATAATTATTTTTAATTATGTTTTCATAAATATTTTTAAAAAACTGTTTCGGTTGTGGGGGAAGTCCATGTTTTTTCCTGGTGATACAATTAAGCGCATAAAAATTATCCATTGCGTCAGATGAATTATCGATACTAACACAAACTCCTTCACGTTCAGCTTTTTTGATATTTCGCTTTGTGTTGCTTTTAAGACCTGCAAATAATGTTTTTTCATCCGAAAGAGATAATAGGTGCTGATAATATTGTAATGAACTATTTTTATCCCGAAATAACTCCGAACCACCCCGGAATTCCAAATATTTCCACCCTCCATTTTCTCCGAACACGACAATGTCATTAAGAAAATTTTTGAAATAGCTTTTGTCCGGAATAATAGGATCGCAGTGATCAGTGAACGGTAGTGAAACAGCCCGGTTGCCGGTAATGCGGCTTTTTATTTCCATTAATGGCAGCAAAAAATTAAGCCTGTTTTTAGAGATTTCGGCAAAATACATCGGCACATAGCCATAACTTTGATGCAACACCTTAGCCCAAAACGACGAATAAAAAAAAGATGTGTTTTTCAATGTTTTAATATGGTCATCCCAGTTTTTATAAATAATGGGATTAATATATTGTAATTTGCTTTGAACCATTTAAGACTGATTTTTTAATTAAACTTAGTTGTCTTCCGGATATGGATTGAAGTTTGACTTTTGTAAACATTCACAAAGTGATGGTGAAGATAAGACTGAAAAATCCAATCCGCGGCGGATTGGATTTATTTTTTTGTTTTCAACTGCGCATTCTCATCTATTCTTTTTCTACAATGTGAACGGTTACCGGTTTTTTAAATATCATCTATTTTCTTTAAAACTCGCGCAGGATTCCCGGCAACAATTGTATCTGGCGGCACATCCCTGGTAACGACACTGCCAGCGCCCATAATGGCATTTTCACCAACAGTTATTCCACATAACAACGTGGTGCTGGAACCAATAGATGCGCCTTTTTTGATGAGTGTGGGGACACACTTCCAGTCATCTTCGGTTTGCAATTTCCCATCGCCACTGGTAGCGCGTGGATAGATATCATTGATGAATGTAACATTATGTCCAATAAAAACATCATCTTCTATTGTAACGCCTTCACAAATAAATGTGTGACTGGAGATTTTACAATTATTCCCTATTTTAGCGCCTTTCTGGATTTCCACAAAACAGCCGACTTTTGTGTTGTCGCCAATCTCACATCCGTAGAGATTGACAAAACTAAAAACTTTTGTATTTTTACCTAATTTTACATCTTCCGTTATGAGTTGATATTTCATTGTTCGCTTTCTTTGTTACTCGTTAAGGATTAAAATGAAACAATCACCTAATCTATTTTTTTTAACTGTTAATATCTGTTACCATAAATGCATGGCGCAAAGAGCAGAGCGCATGGCGGTAAAACATGCACTTTGCGCCATGCTCTATGCGCTTTGCTTTCGTTAATTTTTTTTTGCTTAAGAAAAGTAATGTTTTATATGTTGCAAAGTAAACCTTAATGAGTATAATTAATTCATCCCAACAGCAACGTCGTATTGTAATGGTTTTGAAACTCTGGTTTTGGGGGCAACAGACTTTTCAAAGGAAATTGGCTGTTTACCTCCGCCATTCCGAATTGATTTATTGGCAGATTCTAAAATAGAAACCACGCGCAACCCACTGTAACCATCACTCTTAGGTTGTTTATCATTCAAACAACAATCAACGAAGTGTTCACATTCCTTTTGCAACGGTTCATATTGGTTGAGCCTCGGGACATAAATATCACCGTAACGATATGAAAAATGAAATTCAGCAAAAGAGTTATAATAAGGCGGCGCTTCCACTCCTTTATCATAAATCTTAATTTTTTCATTTTGACTGATATCATCATACACGAGCATTTTTTTACTGCCAACAATTGTAATTTTTCTTATCTTATCCGGATCAAGCCAACTATTGTGAACGAAGGCGATCGTGCCATTGGGAAATGACAATGTTATGTTTGCCACGTCCTCGATTTCCGGGTTAAAATGGGCTTTGCCCTGCCCATTTACACCGATTGGAAATTCATCCAACAGGTAAAGAATTATGGACAAGTCATGAGGCGCTAAATCCCAGATTACATTGATGTCGGGCTGAAAAAGTCCTAAATTAGCGCGAACAGATCTGATGTAATAAATGTCCCCTAATTCACCGCTTTGAATTATTTCTTTAGCCTTGTTCACTGCTGATGTGTATTCAAAAGTATGTCCAACCATCAGCGCTTTGTTGTTTTTCTCAGCTAAGTCAATTAATTCAACACATTGATCCACTGATGATGCCAATGGTTTTTCTACCATGACATGTTTTCCATGAGCCAAAACTTTTTTAGCCAAATCCCTGTGAGTATAAACAGGAGTTGCAATTGCAATGGCATCAACATCAGGATTTTTTAAGATTTCATCGAAATTTTTGGTAACCATTGTGGATGGATAAAGAGATTTTATCCTGCCCAGTTTTTCATCAGCTAAATCGCAACATGCGAACACGTTACAATTGGAGAGTTGACTAAAATTTCTAATCAAATTCGGTCCCCAGTAGCCACAGCCAACAACAGCGATATTTAATTTCACCTTGTACCCCTTTCCTTGATGATTTAATTTTTTCATCATTTTTAATCCCATCTTCATAAAATATCAATGCACTGTACTTTCTTTCAAAAGATGCAGATTCGATGAGTTGGTTTAAAAGTAATTTTATAAAACCTGGGTAATTGTGCTTTACATCATTAAATTATCTTGTGCTTGAAAGTAAATTCCATAAATCAAAAACAAAAAAGCATAACATTTGCTAATTGCAAATTGCAATGTTTCTGTGGTGCACAAAGAACATTTTGCAAAGCAGAATTGTCTTAATTTTAGTAAATACAAATGTTAATGTATAATATAAAATAGCAACGTAACTATTCCCGCAAAATTTATGCCAACTCTGTTAATTATAAGAACATAGCTCTATCTTGATGCCTGGTGGGCGATGCCCGGGGATAAGCGTTTTTCTTGTGCAAGGTCACGAACATCAATTATTTTGAATTTATGAAAAATTTGTTCTTCCTCATAAACCTTGTCGTATTGGATTTTTTTTATTTTTTCTATAATACCATTGACGACTACCCGGGCTTGAAGTGCATCAGTATCGGGCAATATAACTATTACCTCTTTAAAATCCTGTAACGACACAACATCTGTCTCCCGAACGGTGGATAGAATAATTTCAATTAATGAATTTCCATCAATCCCAAAGAATAAATACCTGTTTGCCTTTTTATCAAATTCCAGGTCTGATAAAATAATCGATAAAGGATTATTTGTTTTTTCAGCCCTTCGTTTTTCTAATGAAAGACGTTTTTTGAACTCCTCATACAAAAAGAAATTATTTTGAGCAAGAATAAATGAGTTACGATATTTTTTGTTTTTTCTAAATTGTATTCTGTTTATAAAATTTGTCAAAATCAATTTCACCACCCTTCCACACTGAAATAGATACTACCTTAATTTTGAACTTATAACAGTCAAATACCACCATGAAAAGCGAGAACCAAAAAAGTAACCGGGTAAGGGTAATTAGTTTATTAGGTAATTGGGAATTATTAGCGCACTAAAGTGCAGGCGAAGGCTGAGGCAAAGGCGAAGGAAGAAAATCCTTAATCCTGTAATCTTATATCTTGCTTCGCCTCAGTCTTTTCGTTGTAATTGTTAATTGAACTGGCTTAAAAACTTTTGCAATAAAAACGAAGATTTAACTTGTAATACTATAATAATCATAATTTATTTTTACCCAATTACCTTATTACCCACTTACCCTATTACCAAATTCCCTTTTAAATGCTCATTTTTTATTCAGCATTTTTTTCCGGTGGGCAAGAATTTGACGGTTTAGTATTTATATCGTTTGTTGCTTTTCCCTTATTTTGTATTTATTTTGATTTTCAGGTTTTTTCCTTCCGCTAAAACCTGTGTGATAGTATTCAAAGTATTTGGAATAATTGTTATCAGACCCCAGGTGATTGATAACAATTCCTAAAATATTACTTTTTTTCTTACGCAAAATCTGTATCGATTTAAAAACATCTTTTGTCAACGTTTTCCTTGCTTTTACAACTATGATTGAGCCGTCTATGAGCGGGCTGATAATCCCGGCATCATTAAAGATATTTACCGGTGGTGTATCAATAAATATGACGTCGTATAGATTTTTTAATTCCTGGATGAAACCCATTTTTGATAAAGTGACAAAAATCTCAGACGAATCGTTTGGAATGACACCGCTACTCAGTAAATCCAAATTATCAACATTGGTTGTTGCGATATTACTTTTTTCAGAGACTAAAAAATCGGTTAGCCCCGGCACTTTATTTTTTTGAAATAAAATGTGCTGAACAGGTCTTCGTAAGTCAGCATCGATCAACAGCGTTTTTAAACCACTTTGCGCGCTTGTTATTGCCAGGTTAGCCGCGATGGTTGATTTCCCTTCATTCGGATTGGTGCTGGTTACTAAAAGTGTTTGAATATCTTTATTGAGCCCGTTTAACAGCAGGTTTCTTCGCACATATTGAAATGCTTCGGATTCCATCGAGTATGGATCATAGTAGGTGATCAATTTGGTGATCATGCTACTGGTTTTTTTACCCTGTTTCTTTTTGATGCTTTTTATTTTAGCATTTTTAATTTTAGTTTTAATCGTGGGCAAAGTCCCTAACACGCTTAATTCAGTTTTTCGTTCAGTATCTTCCGCGGTTTTAATTGTGTCGTCCAATAATTCAATCACAAATGCTAAGCTAATACCTAACATAAAACCCAACACCGCTCCGATAAACAGGTTAAGCTTTTTTGCAGGTCTATATGGCGCTGAAGGCGATTTTGCAGTATCTATTATCCTGATATTACCCACTTTTTCAGCTTCGGATATTTTAGCTTCCTCTTTTTTCTGTAAGAGCATAGTGTAAATGTTTTCATTTACTTTTTTGTCTCGTGAAAGTCGTGCATGCCTGAGTTCCTTATTTGGCAATGTATTGAGATTCCTTTTATAGCCATTAATGACATTCCTGAGTGTTCTTTCCTGGGCTTCATAAGTTTGAATCTCAATTTCCAATGTGATTGATTCTTCCATGTATTTTTGTATTTGTGAAATAGGATCAATGATGCTTTCACCTGAGGCAATTTTTAAACTCTCTTTTATTAATTTGTTTTTTATATGCTCAATTTTCCTGGTTAATTCTACCATCATGGAGTGGCTTTCTGAATAACCCTGTAATTGAAGTTTTGTATATTGTTCCTGGAAATCAACTAATTGCTGCTTTAGTTTTTTTGTCCATGGGCTGGTAATTTTTGTTATGTTTGGCTGTAAATCTTTTCGTTCCTGGGCAAGTTTCTGTTGAATAAATTGATACCTTTCTCTTGTTGCATTTAGATCAGCAATTGTTTTATTGTAAACAATTTCTGCTTCTGTCATCCGTTTTTGGACTTCTTCGGCTTCTCTCTCAATGACTGTTACCCCACTTCTTTCTTTGAAAGTTTTCAGAGCAATTTCAGCGCTATCTAATTGCTGCTTAAATGTTGATAATTGATCCTCAATAATCTTACGGACATTGGTTGTTTCTTCTTTTTTGTTATTCAAATTTCTTTGCTGAAAAACTTCGGCGACAGTATTGGCGATGACTTTTGCAGCGATTGGAGAATAAGCTTCTGCTGCAATTTTTATGACCTCGGAATTTGGAACTACTTTCGCAGAAATTCTTTGTTGAATTTGATAAGAAAGGTAATTTTCCTTGTTGAAATCTTCCTGCTGAACCTTTGGCAGTGAAAACGAGTTGATGATTGCTGGGGACAGCGATTGCATAACTTCATCTGCTAATGATCGACTTTTAAGTTCTTCAAGCTGATTAGTGATAAAACTTTTGTTGAAACGATTCTTGAAAGAATTAATAATGGATGAAGAATTCTCCTGTTCTTCAAATACAATGACAGTCTGCGCTCTGAATATTGGTTGATAAAAATGGTTATAAACTGCGGCAAGTGCAATTGCCAATATAATGCAGATAAAAATTATCCATTTTTTTCGAAATAAAACCTGAAAAAGTTTTGTTATTTCAAACTGGATGTCTTGTTCATCATTAGTTGACATAAATTCAATCCTATCTTTTATTTAAAATGTAACAATCATCAAAAATATATTTCTTGACTGTTACTTGAGAAAAGTGATGTTTTATATGTTACAAAGTAAACCTGAACGAGTATATATTACTGACTATACCAATACCAAACCTGTGCGACAATAGCTAATTGTGAAATGATCCGAACAACAGTTTGCCAGGCGAACCAACCATTCCTGCCAACCCGAACAACATCCCCTGGTTTAAGCGTTGGCAAGGTTGACATAGATCTTTCATTATCAAGCATTCTTTTAAGGTTAATTTTTATCACCTGCTTCAAAACCGGTTTTCTTTTATTCACCCTCATTTTTAAAGCTTTTTTTAAATCATCAATACTAACCAAACCCCTGGTGATTTTTACTTTGCTCAGGTTTGAAAATTCTGTGGGGCCTCCTGCTTTTGAAATTATTTCCATAATATTGGTGTTGTCGGGAACGAGATATTCACCCGGTTTTTGGATTTCCCCGAAAATATGAACTGTTATCATTAATCTTTCATCAGTGCCGATTTTGTATTGATTTCTATTAAGTACATCTTGTTGGGGCAATGCGCTAGATAATAAAAATACAAACAAAAAAACAAACACAAATCCTGAACTAATATATGATTTTTTAAAAGCCATTTTTTGCCTCGTTGATTTTAAACAATAAAAATTTTGTCTTAATTAACCGACTCAAAAATCATACCATTTGAAACAGTGTTCAAAGAATCCGGTCTTTTGAAATAAAAAATAAAATTTGAAAAATGATTTTAAAAATTTTGGTTTGAAATAAATTGGTGATTGGGGGATTGCTTAATGGATGGCTGTTTTTATTTTTCCTGGTGTTGTCCCTGCCCGAATCATCCCACGATAACAGGTGAGTCAATTTATTACAAATTATTAATTGACTAAACTATTATCCTATATACTACAAGCCCTTTTTAGATGGGATTTATTTTTGTGCATTATTAAGTCAAAGGAGAGAAGAATTCAGTTGTATTTTTCGGTAAGTATTATTCTAATAATTAATAATAACAATAAATTACAAACCAAACCGGGAATATGAGCAAACGCTCTTGTGCTTTTAACAGAATTTTTTATTTGAAAGTTAGCTTAACTAATGCTGAATTATTTTCAATTTAGAAATTGTTTGGTTTGAAAGTGATTTCAAAATGATATACTTTTTTTGATTGCGGATTTTGGATTTTGGAATTATTTGGTTTTAGATTAGAGTTTGCTTTTTTCCCCAATCCCAACCTGGAAAAGCTAGAACCAAAAAGAAAAAAACTCGGTTAATTAGATATATTATTTTTCATATTAAAATCAAAAACAAAGAGAAAAAAACAGTTGTCATTCATCATGAGAATTCCTCTCCATATTTAATGGATTTATCGCTCTTAGTCCTGTAGCAATCACTACTTTATAAAGGGTAATATCTGTTGTTACAAAATTCCAATCCTCTTCAGAAATTAGATAAAAAGTGGCTAGTTGTAATGCGTCCAAAGTTCTCAAACCATAATCACAACCAAATCGTTTTATTAATTTTTCTGCTTCATTAATTACCGCATGACCTAAGGGATCAATATTAAAATCCTGAATCTGAATCTCAAAACCGTTTACCGCTTTTTCCAAGTCCTTCTTGCTAATTTCATTATTTCTCAATCTTCTATATAAAGCGCAATAGAACTCGATTTTCGCAAGCTCTGAAATATATATTTTATTTTCTTTGTTTTCTATTAAATCAGTAACAACAACTGTACCTTTTTCTTCATGAAATAATTTTATCAGGGCTGAAGTATCAAAATATAAATTCAAATTCTTTCCTCACGCATTAATAAGATATCATTAGATAATTGACCATTAAGATTCTTTAATGCATCTCTAACCTGTAAATAAGCCGAAGACGACCTCCTTTTTTTAGAATCATTTTCGCTTATTTTCAATGACAATATTATTTCATATAATGTCAATAATTTGCTAGTAGTTAAATTATTAATTTCTTTAATAGCCCTATCTCTTATTTCCATTTTTATATCCCTTCCAAATCTTATTAAAAAGCATAAAGCATAGTTATTATGAAATTGAGATAACTACAAGAGAGTTATAAGTGTCTTTCATCACTTTGGGTACAAATTTATATAATTTAAACAAAAAATGCAAGACGTTTTTTGAATTTTCAGTAATACTACAATTTTGAATTAATACATCTTTCTCAAAAAATATTTTTGCAGGCAAAGGGTAATTCATCACGATTTCGGATTTCAGAATTGTTCTGTTTTTTTTTATTCAGAATTCCGCATTCCCAATTCCGAAATCGAAATAAATAAAGGTACAAACGTAAATATTTTGTTAAGATTTTTCATGGTATTTTCCTTTCCTAAAAATTATTCTTTGTTTAATTACCTAAACAAGAAAGCCAGAACCAAAAAGGTAACTGGATAATTAGTTTACTGGGTAATTGAGAATTTCTCATGCTGATAACTTTTTTATTACCCAATTACCTTATTACCAAATTACTTTTCGAGTGTTCTTTTCAAATTCAGTACTTGCTTGCCCAATAGGTAAGAATTTAGTTCGCTGGTGCCTATAACTTAATCCCCAATCCTGGCTTATCCGATGGTAACAAAAATCCATCCTTTAAAATAACTGCTCCCTTAAACGGATCACCAATTAAATCAAAATGTCCGTCAAGATCGGCATATTTAATGTTGGGATTGGCTAAAACAAAATGAAGCGCGGCAGCAATTCCTAACGCTGATTCATCCATGCAACCGACCATTACGTTTAAGCGGGCACCATGGGCAATCGCGTTTATTTTTAAAGACTGGGAGATGCCGCCAACTTTCATTAATTTAATATTAAACAGATCAACAAGATTTTTTGTTGCCAGGTTAAACGCATCTTTTGTTGTGATCAAACTTTCATCTGCCATGATTGGAATAGTTGAATTGGCTTTTACTTTTCCTAATAATTCCGGGTCTTCCGCTGGAGTTGGTTGTTCAATGAATTCAATATTCGCTTTTTTTACATGTTCGCTGAACCGGATGGCTTGTTTCACTGAGTATCCCTGGTTGGCATCGAACCTTAAAGCAATATTTTTCCCAGTTGCTTCGCGAACTTTTAAAGTGCGAATGATATCTGATTCAACATCCAATCCACCTTTTAGCTTAATTGCTTTGAAACCCTGTCTCACAAATTCTTTTGCTTGTTCGACTGTTTCTTGTTCCTGCAAAATACCAATGGTAATACTGGTAACAATTTTTTCCCTGAAACCACCTAATAATTTCCACAATGGGAGTCTGCAAACTTTGCCGAGAATATCAAACAGCGCCATGTCCAGGGCGGCAATGGTAGCGGGATGATCGGGAATCAATTTTCTTACTTTTTCTAAAATTAATGAATATCGTAATGGATCAGTTTTTAATACAATAGGGGAGACGATGTTGTTAAAATCATTAATGATTAATTCTGCTGTTTCCCCTGTCACATGTTCATCCGGCGCAGCACAGCCAAAACCGACTTTACCCCGGTCTGTTTCCAGGTACATGAAAACATTAGTCGCTGTTTCGTAAGTTTCATAAGCGATGGTGTAGGGCTGTTTTAATTCCATGGTTACCGGGTGGGTTTCAATTTTAACTATTTTCATGGTTTTTCCTATTCAGTCAATAAAACCAACCAACAAATCAACAATTTCATCAGCGCTATCGATTGTCAAATCCACTACCGGGAGATTTGTTTTTTTACGAATAATGTCGCAAGCAGTTTTTACCCGGTTTGTTGAAATATTTTCGTGGTTGATGGTAATGGCGCCCACCTTTTTCCCCGAGATAATTTCAATCGCCTGGATTTGTTTTTCAACCGGATGGAGCGGGTAACCGGGGAAACCATCGTAATCTATCCGCGCCGGGGCATGTTGCAAAATTATCACTTCGGGACGGGCAGCAGCTAATATTTCAAAACCGCCGGGATAAGCCGGATTCATCAAACTGCCCTGTCCTTCAATAATTATAAAATCAGGATGCTTGTCGTTCCAGGCAGACCACGTCGCGTGTTCAATTTCACCAGCGACAAAATCATTGATAGTTGAATCCAGAATAAAACCGTAACGGGCGCCCTGCAACCAGGCAGTTTGCCCGGTGCCGATGAACTCTGCCGAATACCCTTTACGTTCCAACGCATTGCACAAAATTCTGGCAGTAGTTCTTTTCCCAACAGCAGAGTCAGTCCCAAGAATTGCAACTTTTATACTTTTAACCTGTTCAATTTTACCTTCAAAAAAGTGTAGTTCGTCTCGTCGGAGTGGCTTACGGACATCTCTTATTTTTATATTTTTTTCTTTGGCGATTTGTACAATCTCAGCATCTTCGGAAAGAAAATCGTGCAGCCCGGAATCAACATTGAGTCCGCATTTAATGGCTTGAATAACCGTTTCCCGTGCTCCGTCATCTAGCTTGCCGCCATCAGGCGCCAGCCCGATTACAAAATGCGTGGCAGTCTCGCCTGACTTTTGAGCCTGCTCAAGCGCGGTTTGAAGGTTGGGAAGAATCGGTATGCCATTTGGTTTCCCTGATAAAAAGAACCCGGAGTCGATTCCTGCATTTTCAGAATCGATCACCGAAAGAATTTTATAACGTTCTGAAAAACGGATTAACCCGTGAGCTGTTTTACCGTAAGTCGTGTGGAAAGCACCTTCGCAGTAGATGATTGCGTTGCCATCAATTTTGTTAATCATTATTTTCCTTTCTATGGGTGCAAATTATTAAACATCAAACCGAGGAGTTCGGAAAGACTTAATTTTAACGGATTAAAGAACCCAACTTAGGGTGCAATCCCATAATTTCGGAATTTGCTTGAAAAGTATAAAAAATAGTAACCATTTGTTTTATTTTAGAATAGAACTATTGTATTAAAGGTTGATTTTGTGTTTTCGAATCATTATTTAAATAGCAGAATAATTTTTAGCAGAATAATAAAAAAATAGAAAAGTGTTATATTGTCAACATCCAGGTTGACATCAGCGATAGCAGATTATAATATTCAATTACTAACTTTGTATAATTCCAGAACTTAAATTATTAAATAAAATTATTCTGCTATCAATCATTCTGCTATAATAAGAATCTCCTGGTTTTTTTCTATAATTTTAATTATCCGAAATTAGTGGTTTACACCCCCAACTGATAACATCCGTTGGGTTCTTAAATCCGTTGGAAAAAAATTTACTCTGTAACTAATTATTTCGCATACCTGTATCATAGCACCAAATCAAAAGAATGCGGCAGCCTGATTTTAAGTTTTCCGTTAAACAGAGAAACGCTGCCAATTAATTCATTTTCAAATTTTAAGACGTAATATCCCGGCGCCTGATCTGTTTTTTCAAACACGCCTGTTTTGAATAAAGCTGGTATTTCTTCTTTATTCAACTCAAGTATGGAACGGGTAATGTTGTCTTTCAAAAATTGAACGCTGCTATTTGTTAACCTCCATTCCTGGTATTTTTTTTCAGCCAATAATATACCGGCTTTGTTAAATTCAAGCTGGGGAATTTCCTGCCAATCTTTATTGATCAGCCAGATTCGTTTTTTCCCGATCAAATAATTAAATTGGGATAAATAATCCAAATCGATGCCCCAGCGTTTTGAAAGATGTTTTAATACATCTGCCACATTTGAATTGTTAGCCTGGGCAACAGGACTGAAGTCCATTGTTTTTTTTGTGGGATGAATTTTAGTGGCGGCAATTTTTCTCAACCTGACGATAAAAAATCCTTCCATTTGACTTTTTTGCGGATAAGTTCGAATTGCCTTTTTTAAATCCGGATTGAATTGTTTATTATTATAAGAAATGAGACCGTTTTGAAACTCACGCCCTGAAATGATAGGAATTTTTTCGATCTCCACAGGATATTCTTTTAATATTTTATTTATTATTATTTCATTTTCCTCTGGCGAAATAGAGCAGGTGGAATAAACAATTATACCGTTTACTTTTGTTGCCTTAATGGCTGACACCAAAAGAAAATATTGAAGATTTGCCAGGCTGTTCATCGTTTTTATCGACCACCAACTGCTTATCTCGTCTAAATGTGACGGTAAAGTTCCCAATGCAGAGCAGGGCGCATCAACAAGAACACGATCAAAAAAACCGGGGAGCAATGTACCAATTCGCTGACCCGACAACCGCATGGTGGCATCATTTATCCCGCCGCTGCGAAGGGTGGTTACGATTAAAACGCGCAATCTCCTGGTTGAAACTTCATTCAAAACCAACCTGCCTTTGTTTTTCATCAGCGCAGCAATTTGTGTCGATTTTGATCCGGGCGAAGCTGCCATATCCAATATTGTTTCACCCGGCTGAGGATCGAGCGCTAAAACAGGCAGTTGAGAAGCAACACCCTGGTAATTGAATTCTCCTTTAAAAAAAGGAAGTGAGTGGCTGAGTGGCAGGAAATCATTTTCTATTATTAAACCATTTGGATTTACCGGGTGTGGTTGCCAGGGAACTTCCCAATTCTCTAATTGTTGTTTAAGTGAATTTAAATTAGATTTGATCGTGTTTACACGGATGGAAGCCGGTTCCGGTTTGGCAAAAAGAAAAGATTGATATTGATTCTTGAGTGTTGTTTGCAGGTAGTTTGCTAATTCCGGGTTTGTGATTTTCATATTTTTGAAATGAGGAGATGATTGTTTATGTGACTATTATCCAGGGTATCGAGTTTCGAAATAAAATTGCAAATTAGCTTTTTTAAACTATTAGATTTTGGAAAAGTTTTGCCACAAGTACCTTAAGCATGAATGAAAGCTATTGCACATCATTTCACAATTCTCGAAATCTCTTTGAACTCATCCGTCTTTGCTTTAACAAGCAATTCGAACAACACCGATTCAGCAGTGGTAATGGTAACACCCTCATCCCGCATCCGTTCAATTGCTGTTTTGTGATCGATTTTTGTCCTCGAAGAAACAGCGTCCCGCACCAGGTAAACCAAAAAATCGTTGGCAATCAAATCCAGCGCTGTCTGTTGAACACATACGTGTGTTTCAATTCCGCAAATCACGATTTGTTGAACATTTTTGTCTTGAAGCTGAATCATCAGTTCCGCAGAGCCGCAGCAGCTAAAAGTCAGTTTTTCAACGATTGGTGCATCGCCTAATTCTTCTAATATCTGTGACTCAGTTGCACCTAATCCTTCACGGTATTGTTCGGTGATAACAATCGGTAGTTTCAGCGCCTTAAATCCTTGAATCAGTTTTACAGTGTTTTCAACTACTACTTCTCCGTATCTCATCACCGCGTTTATTCGTTCCTGAATATCAATGATGAGCAGACCTGTTGAGTCTTTCGATAAAATTGATGGATGACGTCGCATTTTGTTTTCCTTGTTTCAATAATAATTCTGAAATCTTTTGGCAAAATAATTTAATGGCAAAATAATTAAAGATTTGTAACTGTTCAGCTATTCGTTGTATTCATGTCATTCTGAACGAGGGAAGTGATGT
>JACKQG010005174.1_pt1 | contig 14571 bp, 14 predicted proteins | sample 8237621 | NCBI WGS metagenome assembly JACKQG01 (sample SAMN15677084, study PRJNA649215) | marine metagenome | biome: marine; feature: Black Sea; material: saline water; isolation source: suspended particulate matter (SPM) from the Black Sea western gyre | collected 2013-06-09/2013-06-10 | depth... | reverse complement strand
ACCTTGAAAAATTAGGATTTTTGTTTGCTAGCAAGGAATGACAAAATTAAAAAGCACCCACATGGGCATAAACTCCGCATACTGAGGTATGTGAGCACTTTTCATTTTGGCAATGACACCGCTAGCGAGCAAAAAGTCAATTTTTCAAGGTTGCCTATATTCGTTACCCAGATGTTCCTGGTCTGCCGTGTTAAGAAAGGCCGTGATTACATTCTGTTGCTTCTTTTCTCTATCAGGCGAATATAGAGTTGTCAAACGGTGTTTTAGAGGTGAAAAAAAATTGACACCTTTCGAGAGGATATTGTATACCAGAACTATGACATGCGTTAGTCGGCATAAAATGTTTCATTCTGATAAATCAGTAAGTTAAATGGTTAGCCTGTCCAATCCTTATAATAAAATATAGAGAAAATACAATGCGCAATCAACAAAGCTTTTTTATAAACAAAAAAAATATAAGGTGAAAAGTGTCAGAATTTAAACAGGCATCTGGCCAAAAAGAATCTTTTTCCACACGATTTCCTGAGATAATCGGTGAAAGTAAGCCGATTCTGCAGGTTTTTAAAATGATCGAGAAGGTGTGTGATACAAACACCACTGTACTCATTCATGGTGAAAGCGGTACCGGTAAAGAGTTGATTGCCAGGGCTCTTCATTTTAACAGTGACCGGCATGACGGTCCTTTTATTCCGGTAAACTGCGGCGCAATACCCAGTGAGTTGCTGGAAAGTGAATTGTTTGGTCATGAGAAAGGTGCTTTTACCCATGCGATTCGAACCCGTATGGGGCGCTTTGAGCTGGCTGACGGCGGAACCGTCTTTCTGGATGAGGTTGCGGAAATGAGTCCCATGCTCCAGGTTAAACTCCTTCGTGTGCTACAGGAAAGGCAGTTTGAGCGGATTGGCGGGACCAAAACAATTGTTTCAGATTTTCGGGTTGTCGCGGCAACAAATCGTGATCTTGAAGAGGATGTCAGGACAGGGAAGTTTCGTGAAGATTTGTATTATCGACTGCGGGTTATCCCTATTTATACCCCTTCCCTTCGCCAGAGATCGACCGACATTCCGCTGATGGTTGAAAATTTCCTTCATAAATTCAATAAAACAAAAAAAAGAAATATTCAGGGTATCAATGAAGACGTGATGGAGAAATTGTTTCAGTACTCGTGGCCGGGTAATGTCAGAGAACTGGAAAATCTCATTGAGCGGATGGTCATCCTTGCCATGGGAGATATTATTACTCTTGAGGATCTTCCTGAGCGGTTTTTCCAGAAAGGTCATGGAACAGAGGAAGTTTTTGAAATTCCTGAGAAGGGATTTTCATTGAGTGATGTTGTGGCTGATTATGAAAAGAGGTTGATTGTCCAAGCGCTTGACCAGACAAACTGGGTGAAAAACAGGGCGGCAAAACTGCTCAATGTCAACAGGACAACACTTCTTGAAAAAATGAAGCGGACCGGTATTGTCAAAAAAGAGGTCGAAGGATAACAGATGGTTTTAAGTGCCAAATGCAATCGCCCGTTCCCGGCTTATTACGTCTTTTTTATTTGTATGGCAGCGGTTGGTATATTCTGTGCGTCATCGGCATATGGTCAGAATTCTTCGCCAAAGAGCTCTGCAGGGGAGATTGTAGTTCTTCAGCAGGAAGCCTTATGGGATAAGGCCATGGGGCTTTTTTTGAATGGAGAAGACGAAGAGTCGGCAAAACAGTTTCTGACCTATTATAAAAGGTACCCGGAAAGTGCCGAAGCAGAGGAAGCTCTGTGGCGCGGAGCTTTTTTGTACAGAGGGCTGGCACTGTCATCTCCGAATGTGGAATGGGATGCGGTGATGGAGCTGTTCCGTTCCTTTACTATTGAGTATCCTGAATCTGCAAAGCTGGCCGATGCTTATTTTGAGGTGGCAAACGCCTATTCCAAAATGAACTATCACCGTGAGGCCATCACCTACTATAGTCTTTATCTGAAACGTTTTCCCTCCGGGAATAAAGCCGGCAAGGCTATTTTTCTCAAGGCAGGTAGCCTGCTTCAGATTCAAAGATTTAATGAGGCCTCCGGCGTTTATGCAGAACTGAGAAACAGTGTTGATATCAAGGACCGTCTCAGGGGAGAGGCTGGCGAGGGCCATATCTTTTTTACCCAGGGGCAGTATCATGATGCCCTTGGTATCTACAAGAGGATTCTCCGGCATAATCCTTCCTTTTATGTGGAGGATCCTGAAATACTGAGATTTGCCGGGACAGCAAGCCTGCGAGTAAATAATGAGGAGGAGGGCCGGGGAAATCTGCTTCATTATCTCAATCTTTCCGGTCCGGGTCAGTATCGGGGCGAAGTTTTGTTTGAGCTGGCCGAGAGTTATTTAAAGGCAGGCAATATTACAGCTGCACATCATTTTTACAACCAGATAGTCCTGGAAGGTGACAAGGAGGAGAAGCTCGTTCTTCTCAGCCTGTTCAGGCTGGCCCAGAAGCCGGAAAGTAGTCCGGAAGATGGAGATAAAGAAAAGCATGAAGAGCTTGCATCCAGCAAGAACGATAAACCATTTCAGGATGTTCTCGATAAGCACTACGCGGATCCCCTCAGTCAGGATGCCCGCTATGAGCTTGTCAAGCGTCATTGGGAACGGAAAGAGTTTGATCAGGCATATGTTCTTGGGAAGGCCTATTTGCGTTATGAAACAGATCCGGGTCAGAAAAAAGATATTCATGACATACTGGGACATATACTCGAAAACAGAATTGAGTCTCTGCTTGACCAGCAGACCTATGAAGAAGTGTATCAGGTCTATCAGGATGAGTATCCTTATGTGAAAGGATATCAGCGCGGCCGTTTATTGTACCTCGTCGGCAGGGCCCTGGAATCAATGTCATTATGGAAAGAAGCAAGCATTGTCTATTATCGTGCCCTAGGTCTCTCTTTAACTGCCGATGAAAAAATGGAGCTCTATTTTCACCGGGTACAAACGTATCTGGCCGGCAATGATTTAAAATCTGCCCAGCGACTTTTAAAATACCTCAGGAAAATATATGTAAATGATCCGGCTATTGCAGAGATATATTTTCTGAGCGGTGCATTGAGAGAAAGCCAGCAACGGCCTGAAGATGGTCTGGAATTTTATCAGATGGCCGTTGAAAGTCATCCAGAAGAGCAACGGAGAGCAGAATATGCTGAAAATTATCTTCGCCTGCTCTTTGACCGGCAGAAAATAGCAGACGCCGAAAACGCGCTGGACCGATTTGGAAAAGAAACTTGGCTCAAACAGGATCGAGAAATCTTCTGGTATATACACCTTGGAGATACCTATCGGAATCTAAACAATTTCATCCAGGCAAAAGCGGCTTACAGCAAAGTCCTGGAGAATCCGTTGGTCGCTGAATTGCCGGTTTTGCAGTCTGTTCATCTGTATATGGGAGATGCACTTCTTAAGACGGGTGAGGAAAAAGAGGCGGCTGTCTATCTTGAAAAAGCGATCAACGGTCGCGATGCAACGATACAGGGGCTTGCCCGGGAACGATTGGAACAGGCAAAAATAGATAAATCCCTGGCTGAACTGGAGCCGGTTCTTAGATGACACCGCAAAGCAGAAAAATCTTAATAGCAGATGATGACAGGGAAGTGCGTATTCTGCTGTATGAGGTTCTCAGTCGTGACGGCTATGATGTTGTCGTTGCTGAAAGTCTGATGGCAATGGATATGATTCAGCTCTCCAGTTTTGATCTGGTCATAGCTGACATGGCAACAGCCGAGGCTGACGGCTTGGAACTTCTTCAGAAGATAAAGAAACATGATCCGTCATTGCCTGTTGTTATAATTACAGGGCATCCTACCGTTGAGACAGCTGTCGCAGCATTGAAATATGGCGCTGCAGATTATCTGCTGAAACCGCTCTCCATTGAATTGCTTGAGGATGTTGTTTCCCGGGAGCTGAGCAAGGCATCCGTACCAAAAAATACAGAAACAACTCCTGTTGTTGATAGAAAGCAGGAGCAGAAGAAGCGTGAGATTATAGGGAGTAATGACAAGCTCGCAGTTCTGATGCAGAAAGCAAGAAGTGTGGCGTCCAGTAAAGCAACTGTTCTTATCCTGGGAGAATCCGGTACAGGTAAAGAAATGTTTGCCCGATATCTGCACAATGAGAGCAATAGAAAAAAAGGACCTTTTGTTGCCTTGAACTGTGCGGCCTTACCAGAGGGGCTTCTGGAAAGTGAATTGTTTGGCCATGAGAAGGGGGCATTTACCGGGGCCGTTTCCAGTAAAAAAGGAAGATTCGAGCTGGCCCATGGAGGCACACTGCTTCTTGATGAGATAGGCGAAATACCCTTGCATCTGCAGGCTAAACTGCTTCGGGTTCTGCAGGAAGAAGAGGTTGACAGGTTGGGAGGGCAGGCCCCGGTCAAAATTGATGTCCATGTTGTTGCGACAACCAACCGAAATCTTGCCGAGGCTGTCAATGAAGGCACTTTCCGACAGGACCTCTATTATCGTTTAAATGTCATACCATTACCTCTTCCGCCATTAAGAGCCCGCAAGGATGATATCTTAAAACTGGCCGATCATTTTATGAAGAAGTTTTCGAAACAGTATCATAAGAAGATGAAGATCCTGTCGGAAGCTTCCCAATCCCGTTTCCTCGATTATCCCTGGCCGGGAAATGTACGGGAGATGGAAAACGTCATCGAGAGAGCAGTGCTTCTTTCGCTTACTGAAGAATTTGAACCCTGGGATTTCTGGGATGATATTGCCCCTGAAGAAAGAATTGCCCCAGGGGGAGTCTATCCTCAAGTAATCCCGGTGTCCTCCGGGGACCAGGAAATTATTCCCCTGAAAGATACAGAGCGTCAAATGATCCTACAGGCTCTTCAAAAAACTGACGATAATCGGACACATGCGGCAAAGAGGCTTGGGATAAGTGTTCGTACGCTGCGCAATAAACTCCAGGAATACAGAAACCAGGGTGTTATTGATTAGTTCGCTCTTTTCTTCGCTTTAGCCCCTTTTCCACACTTTGTTTTTCCCCTCATAGTACCCTCTTTTTTCCCTTGTTGGCAGGGTGTTCTCTTGAAGGCATATATTTTGCAAGCTGGCTAATGCAGTGTCGAATTTTTATTAAGGAGAAAAAAATGCCCATTAATAAATTGTTCAGCGGCAGTCTGCCTCTTCTGGAGCAGGCGCTGAATGTACGCATGGAAAAGCAGGGACTTATTCAGTCTAATATCGCAAATCTTGAGACTCCGGGATACTCGGTTCAGGATTTTTCCTTTGAGGATGTCATGAAGTCGGTCAGAAATAATGCCGGACAGGTGGCAAGGACGCATACAAAGCATATGGCCCTGGATCCGGTTGAGGTCGGGCGAGCGCGGGATTTTTCCAGTGAAAACAGGCCGCCGGACCTGGATGAAGAGATGATGAAGTTGTCGGAAAACCAGTTGATGTATGAGGTGACAACACGTTTGATGACCAAGAAACTTGAAGGTCTCAAATACGCTATTGATGAAGGCGGGAAATAAGAATGGATATTTTAACCTCTTTGAATATAAGCGGCTCCGGGCTCAAGGCTGAAAGAGCTCGGCTGAATGTTGCGGCAATGAACATTGCCAATGTTGATACCACCCGTACCATAGAAGGGGGGCCTTATAAGGCGAAATCGGTTGTTTTTTCTGCTCAGCCGGTGGAAAGTTTTCAGGAAAGTCTTGATGCGGCATCTGCCAGGCTTCGGAAAGTTGAAGTGGTCGAAGTGGTAGAGGATGATAAGCCCTTTAAGGAAGTGTATGATCCCTCACATCCCGATGCTAATGAGGAAGGAATAGTGCAGTATCCCAATGTGGATATCCCGGAACAGATGGTTGATCTGATCAGTGCTCGAAGGGGGTATGAAGCGAATGTGGCCGCTATAGAAGCAGCAAAGAGTATGGCTATGAAAGCATTGGATATCAGCAGGTAAGCAACCGGGATAATAATATGAAATTTTCGGAGAAGAGTGTATGAAAATGGTGCCATTGGAGTCTGTTTCTCAGGCAGCAGTTGCCAGGCCTGAGCAGAAAAATAACGGCAATGGGGATACCGGTTTTGGTGATGTCTTGAGAAAATCCATTGATTCGGTAAATAAGGGCATGCAGGAGGCAGAGCAACTCCGTGAGGGGCTTGTCACCGGTCAGCATGGAAATATCCACGAGACTATGATAGCCGTTGAAAAAGCCGGCATTTCCTTCAGGTTGATGACCAAAATGCAGCAGAAAGCTATCCAGGCCTACCAGGATGTCATGAGAATACAGTTGTAATAATGAGAAATGAGAAATTACGAATGGCAGTCAGTTTGCTTATTATAATTCTTAAAGTAACATTCCTCGTTTTTTATATCCGATTAAATAACAAAAAATTATGAATAAATAATTCCTAATTTCTAATTTCTAATTCGTAATTAAAGACTATGGCCTCTCCAACAGAAATTTTTAACCAGATTCTGGCAATAATCAAGAGACTTACTCTGACACAGCAGATTGTTGCCGCAGGCATTATCGTTTTGCTGCTCGGAGGGTTATTCTCTCTCGTTTTTATGGGAGGGAAGCAGAATAACAGTGTCCTTTTCAGCGGCCTTACGCCGGAAGATGCTTCTGCCGTTGTAACGAAACTCAAAGAACAGAATGTCCCGTACCAGCTTGCTGAAGGTGGCACAGTAATTCTCGTGCCCTCAGGTCAGGTATATGACATGCGTTTGAGTATGGCCGGACAGGGGCTGCCCAGAGGAGGAGGTGTCGGTTTTGAGCTGTTTGACAAGTCAAGCCTTGGCACCACGGATTTTGTTCAGAGATTGAATTATCAGCGCGCTATCCAGGGTGAACTCGCCAGGACCATAAGACAGTTCAGCCAGGTTAAAGATGCCAGGGTGCATATTGCCACACCGAAGGAATCGGTATTTATTGAAGACACCAAACCTCCTTCGGCATCAGTTAGCCTGACCATGGTTGGCAGAGAGAAATTAGCCGGTAATGAAATTCAGGCCATTGTCAATCTCGTGGCAAGTGCTATTGCCGGTCTGTCATCTGAAAATATTACTGTTGTCGATACAGCCGGACATCTTCTTTATCGCAAGGAGGGAGATGAAGACTCGTTATTGTCGGCAACACAGCTTGAATACCAGATGAAGATTGAAAAAACTCTGCGGCTGAAAGTTCAGAGCATGCTTGAGGAAGTGGTCGGTTTCGACAGGGCTTCCGCCAGGGTGACCGCTGATATTGATTTCAGTCAGGAAGAGATGACAGAGGAAAATTATGATCCGGACGGACAGGTTATTCGCAGTGAGCAGCTTCTGACGGAGCAAGACGGTGGAGGCGAGTCTGCCGGAGGCATCCCTGGTGTCAAAGGGCAGTTGGCAACATTTACCGAAGCCGGAGGTGAAGGTGGTGGAGCGGCTGGTCTACGCCGGAATAATGTGGTCAGAAATTATGAGATAACCAGGACAACGAGACGGGTTCAGGGCGCTTCAGGTGGGGTGAAGCGATTATCTGTTGCCGTTATGGTGGATGGAACGTATGATCAGGTTGAAGGCAAGGATGGCGAAATGACCCGGACCTATGTTCCTCGAAGCCCGGAGGAGATTGCCTGGTTTATGAAGATGACAAAGAATGCCATAGGATATGATGAAGAGCGTGGTGACCAGGTGGAAGTGGTGAGTATGCCTTTCCACATTTCTTCCATTGTTGAGCCGAAGCCGGACAAAATGGAGAAGTGGAGTGCTTTAATTGAAAAAGTTGCCATGCCGTTGATCCTTCTTATTGTGGCTGGAACGTTTCTTCTCTTTATTGTGAAACCTGTTGTCAGATTGATTTCTGAGCAGAAGTTTTTATCAGAAGCAGAGGGGCCGGTTGGAGAGTTAGCCGGTGGTGCTGTTATGGATGAAGAGGAGGATTTATCTTTAAAACCAAGAGCGATGACGGATAAAGAGCGGATTTACAAATTGGCACAGAGTGATCCCGAGAGAGCGGCAGATCTTGTAAGGCGATGGTTGAGGGAGGAGACGTAAGGTGGCCGCAAAGAAAAAGGATGCGGGTGGAGATAACCTGACAGGCTCTGAAAAGGCGGCTGTTTTTCTTCTAACACTGGGTGAAGAATTTACATCTGAAGTGTTCAAACGTCTTGATCATGATGAAATAAAAATCGTCGGCCGTCAGATGTCTAAAATGGATAAGGTCGATGGCAATGATATTGCCTCCCTGTTGAGTGAATTTCGATCCGATGAAGGTGGTGATGGGATTTATCTGTCCGGTGACGATTTGCTCGAGAACGCAGTAAAAAAAGCATTAAACGCAGGTGAAGCCAGCGATATTTTAAATGATATTCGATCAGACTGGCGACTGACTCTCTTTACCAAGGCACGGAAGCTTGAGCCCAAAATTCTGGTTAACTTTTTAAGGAATGAACATCCCCAGACTGTCGCCCTGGTTCTTGCCGTCTTGGAGCAAAGTCAGGCGGCGGCGATTCTTGCCGAACTGAAGGAAGAGACTCAGGTTGAGGTCGTTATGCGTATGGCTGAGCTTGACAAGGTTAGCCCGGAGATCCTCGTTGATATTGACCGGGTGCTCCAGGAAGAACTGCTTTCCGTTGAAGGTCTGGAAGGTCAGCGTTTGGGCGGGGTAGAGGCCGTTGCCGAAATTCTGAATAACGCTGATCGAGCACTTGAGGCCCAGATACTGGAAGGAGTGGAAGAGCAGAGAGAGAGCCTGGCCGAAGAGATTCGCCGCTTGATGTTTGTTTTTGAAGATCTCATGGGTGTCGATGATCGTGGTATCATGTCTATCTTGAAAGAGGTATCCACAGATGATCTGAAGCTTGCCCTGAAAACGGCTTCAGATGAATTACAGGATAAGATATTTGGCAATATGTCTTCCAGGGCGGTGGAAATGTTGAAGGAAGATATGGAGATTATGGGGCCAACCCGTTTGAAGGATGTTGAAACTGCCCAGCAGGCAATCATAAAAGTTGCAAAACGGCTGGAGCAGGAAGGTAAGGTGCAGCTGCTGGCAGGTGGCGGCGGAGAGGACGAATTTGTCTGATATTGTTGATTTTTTAAAAAATATCAAGAAGGAGGAGAGGGGACCTCATTTTGTTTCCTACGAGTCTCTCCTGCATGCGGCCACCAGTGATGAAGATAGATACGAATCTCTCGATGATCTGACCCGGAAAAGAAATGCTGTTCGCAGGGAAACAGAGCAAGTTGTGCAGCAGGCCGAGGCCGATAGAAAACGCATTGAAGAGGAAGCGTTCAAAAAGGGCTTTGACGAAGGCCGATGCCAGGGGCAGGAGGCCGGGGAAAAAGAATTTGAAGAGCGGATCGGCCTCGCAGTCAGTCTTGTGTCTGATCTAGAGAAAGAGCGTGGCCGGATTCGTGAAATTTATGAAAATGAGATGCTGACTCTTTCTAAAATTATGGTGGAAAGGCTCGTGCATCACGAAGTTTCAATGAATCCACTGGTTATTCAGGCCAGTTTGAAGAAGGCCCTTGGCTATGTGGTAGAAAATTCGCGGGTAAAGGTGCGTTTGCATCATGATGATTTTCAACTGCTCAAACAGGCTGCGTTGAAAGACCCATCGCTTCTCCCTGCAAATGTCAGGGTTGAGCTTGTTGAAGATGCCGCGATCAGCCAGGGAGGATGTCTGTTGGAAACGGATTTTGGCGAAATAGATGCTACCTATGAAAATGCCCGGGATTTACTTTTTGCGGCAGTTGATAAAGCAGTTGAAACGGCGATGCATGAAACCGGTTTAGCGAATGGATCTGAGCAGGGCAACAAAGAGTAGCCTGATATTCTGCCAGAGCTGATAATCTCTCTTCTTAATTGTAAATGAATATTTCCCAAGGTATCCACGCAGCTACCCACGAAAAGCTTGTTTCCATCCAGGGTCGGGTGAATCAGGTGATCGGTATGGTTATTGAGAGCAAGGGGCCGGGTATACCTGTGGGCAGTATGTGTGAAGTTGATGTCTTCAGGGGCGAATCAAAAATCCCTGCTGAAGTTGTTGGCTTTAAAGAAGGCCGCGTTCTCCTTATGCCCCTCGGGGAAATGAGAGGGGTCGAACCCGGAAGTGTTTTGCGCCTGGTCGGTGGACAACCTACGGTGGAGGTGTCAGAATCTCTGTTGGGGCGTATTATTGACGGCCTGGGCAATCCCATGGACGGCAAGGGACCTCTGCCCCTGGGGAAGCCGTATCCTTTATATGCCGAACCCCTGAACCCCATGGAGCGGGAGCGGATCAGCGAACCGGTTGATGTCGGAGTCAGGGCGATAAACGGTATGCTCACCCTGGGAAAAGGGCAGCGGATAGGAATCATGTCAGGTTCCGGGGTGGGAAAAAGTACCCTGCTGGGAATGATTGCCAAACACACCGCCGCCGATGTCAGTGTCATTGCCCTTATTGGTGAGCGGGGCCGGGAATTAAAAGATTTTATAGAACGTGATCTTGGCCCAGAGGGGCTGGCGCGTTCTGTTGTTGTGGTGGCAACATCCGATCAACCGCCCCTTGTCCGCATGCGTGGGGCCTATCTTGCCATGGCAATTGCTGAATATTATCGTGATACCGGTCGCGATGTTATCATGATGATGGATTCCATAACCCGGTTTGCCATGTCAAGCCGGGAGGTAGGGCTTGCCATTGGAGAGCCGCCAACATCAAGGGGCTATACTCCTTCTGTTTTTGGTCAGCTTCCTAAATTGCTGGAACGTGCCGGCACCTGTGAAGGCAAGGGCAGTATTACCGGCATATTTACAGTTCTGGCTGAAGGAGATGATCTTAATGAACCCATTTCCGATGCTGTAAGGTCTATCGTTGATGGTCATATTGTCCTGAGCCGGGATTTGGCCAGCCAGGGACATTATCCGGCCATTGAAGTAATGGGGAGTATCAGCCGTTGTATGATTGATGTTGTTGAAAAACGACACAATGACGCGGCTCATCGTTTTCTGGAAGTAATTTCCACCTATCGGCGTTCTGAAGATCTCATTAATATAGGCGCCTACGCTGAAGGGACGAACCCCAGGATTGACAAGGCCATAAAAATGATAGACAGCCTTAATGGCTATCTCAAGCAGGATGTCGATGAAAAGGTCTCTCTGGAGGAAAGCCGGGACAGGTTGCTGGAGTTGATGCAGTGATTGTAAAGTGGTGATGATCGTATCCGAAATCCGAAATCTAAAATCCGCAATCAAAAAATGCCTTTTCATTTCAAATTAGAGTCTGTACTGACGGTCAGAAAGAACCTTGAAGAACAGCTTCAGTTCCGACTTACCCGGGAACAGATGATGCTGAATGGGCATCGAACACATCTTGTTGACTTGGAGTCCCGGCGGCAGGACATTATTGCTGAATTTGAAGAGTGTAAGAAAAAAACGTTATCCGGGGCACGATTTGGCTATTTTATGGATTCGATACGCATAAAAGAGGAGCAGATCCGTGTCCAGCAAAATACTGTGAAGTCACAGGAGCAGGTAGTTGATGAGGCGAGAAAAAAGCTTTCCGGGGCAATGCAGCAAAGGAAAATTGTCGAGGTTATCCGGGAAAAACAGATGAAGGATTACCTGGCTGTCCTGAGAAAAAAAGAAGAAACTGAAAATGATGAGCAGGTGGTTTTGCGTTATGGCAGGGCAAACAAATTATGATTCGTGATATGAAAAAGAAAAAATATGTATGTGTTTCCATCCTCTCATTTCTCCTGTTGTGTGGCGCGTCTCTTCTCTGGGCAGCTGATAAGCCGGTGAGCGTCAACCAAGAGAGCATGGAACTCGCTTCTACTCTTCAGCAGAGGGAGAAGAATGTCGACGCAAAGGAAAAAGAGCTTGTTCTTCGTGAACAGAAAAATGGAGAGCTGCAAAAGGAAATTGACGCTAAGTTGGTCAGATTGTCTGAGCTGCAGCAGGAAATTTCTGAAAAATTAGCCGAAATAAAACAGGTTCAGGATGCTGATTTCAAGAACCTGATTAAAGTATACAGCACAATGAGTGCTTCTAAACTGGGTCCACTCCTGGATCAGATGTCTGATGAGAACGTTTCCCGAATTCTCAGGGCAATGAAGGCCGATCAGGTGGCCAAGATTGTTCCAAAGCTCGATTCTGAAAAAGCGGTTCGGGTGAGTCGGTTGTTGGGGCGGTTTGAGTAACCTATTTATCAATTAACGTATAGCTGATTGGCAAAACAAATTTTAGATTCAAAGAAAATAATCTCAGCAAAAGTTTGTGCGATTGTTCTTAATTGGAATAATTGGCGTGATACATTGGAGTGTCTGGATTCTCTGACGGCAACTATGCCATGCCCAGACTCAATCATTGTTTGTGATAATGGTTCAACAGATGATTCTGTTGAGAAAATTCTGCAGTGGGCTGTCTCTAAAGGAGAAAAAGTTCTCAGGATAAATGGTGATGAGGGCATATTTTCTCGTTTAACTGATAAGGTAGTCAGGCTCATTCTCATAACAAATTCTACTAATTTAGGCTATTCTGGTGGGAATAATGTTGGAATTAGTTATGTTCTTGCGCAGGAACAATTCGATTTTGTATGGGTCTTAAATAATGATACACTTGTTGCAAAAGACAGCTTGAAGGAATTACTTTCCTGTGTCCGGCAATCAAAAGCTGGAATTTTCGGAAGTACTGTTGTTTACCATTCTGCCCCCGAGAGAATTCAATGTGCGGGAGGAATGAGATACAATCCACTCACAACAATTTTTCGACCAGTATTAGGTGGGCATTCATTGCCAGAAGTCTTATTTGTTCGGGATCATCCCCCCATAGATTATATTTATGGGGCTTCATTTTTCGTTCGTACAGAGGTTTTTGAAAAATGTGGATTGTTCAATGAGGATTTTTTTCTTTTTTATGAAGAATTGGATTTTTGTCGACGAGCAAGGGCAAAAGGATATAGTCTCTATTGGTGTCGGGAGAGTATAGTTGAACATAAGGTGAGTCAGTCTGTTGGTTCTGCAGATGAAAAGAATAAAGGCAAAAAAGTTATATCCAGTTATCATGAAAACTTAAGTACTCTTCTGTATACTCACCTTCATCATAAAAATATTCTTCCTATAGTTATGGTTTTTCGTTTTCTTGGGAAATTGGCAATTATTATTTTGAGACAGGAATGGTATCTTATCCAACCTTTGGTAAAAGCATATCGCGATTTCATGAGAAGAAGACGTGAAGACAGCAGTTCTGCATGATTATTTTGAGAATGCAGAGGGCGGAGGCCGGCTTGCTTTATTGCTGGCCAAAGAACTCCAGGCAGATCTTATTTATGGGTTTAAAGCCACTTCCCATATTTTTTCTGCAGATTTCCCTTCTCTGAAGAATCAATTCCCCCTATCTCGAAATATTACCATTCCACTACTGAGGCAATGTCTTCTAGGGTATGCTTTTTCGCATAAAACAGCATTATTGTCTACATATGATAAAGTTATTTATAGCGGCTGGTATTCCCCTCTTGCAGTAAAGAATTCATCTCATAAGGGTCTAAACGTCTATTACTGCCACACCCCTCCCCGTTTCATTTATGATCAAAAAGAGTTTTATTTTTCTCAACTTCCCTTTTGCTATAGGCCTTTACTCAAATCGTTTATTCGTTATTTGCAGCCTCGTTATGAGGATGCCCTGGCAAAGATGGACGTTATTATAACAAATTCAGAAAATGTCAGGAAAAGGATACAGAAATTTCTTGGCATGGATGCTGTTGTGGTCTTTCCGCCATGTAATGTTGATCGATATTCCTGGCGTGGCTGTGAGGAATATTACCTTTCTACAGCAAGGCTGGATCCTTTAAAGCGGGTTGATTTGATCGTAAAAGCATTTGTGAAAATGCCAGAGAAAAAACTGATTGTTGCCTCAGGGGGCAGTGAAATGTCCAAGCTGAAAAAGCTGGCCCATGGCTGCAATAATATAATTTTTACAGATTGGGTTGAGGAAGAGTATTTGCTTGAATTGATAGGGAATGCTATTGCCACTATTTATATTCCAAAGGATGAAGATTTTGGTTTGTCTCCTATAGAATCAATGGCGGCAGGGAAGCCTGTGATTGGTGTGGAAGAAGGGGGGCTTTGTGAGACTATTCTAGATGGCAGGACGGGTATTCTTATTTCATCACCTCCTGGAGAAGATGATATTGTAGGCGCAGTCAGAGGAATGACAGTTCAAAAGGCTCAATCTATGCGGTATAGTTGTGAAGAACATGCGGCAAAATTTCGTAAGGAGATTTTTTTGAATAAAATGAAGACATTTGTTCAAAAGAGATTTTAAGCCACATCTTTGTTCAAGAACTTGGAAGAAAAAATGATTGGTGTAAATGAATTTGGTCGATTAAATAAAAAAGCCGGTAACTTTTTAAGATTGCCGGCTTTTTTATTTATATTTGACTTGAGATAAGGTTAAAAATTAGAATTTATATTTCATGCCAATTGTTCCAGTGTGAGAATCAAAGTCTTCAGCGAGTTCAAGGTCGTAATCAAGATCAAAAGTGATCTCTGGTGAATATTGATATTTCATTCCAATGCCAAGGCCGAAACGATCATCGTCAAGGTCTATGCCCTCAACATTCGTGAA
>JACKQG010005173.1_pt1 | contig 14571 bp, 15 predicted proteins | sample 8237621 | NCBI WGS metagenome assembly JACKQG01 (sample SAMN15677084, study PRJNA649215) | marine metagenome | biome: marine; feature: Black Sea; material: saline water; isolation source: suspended particulate matter (SPM) from the Black Sea western gyre | collected 2013-06-09/2013-06-10 | depth... | reverse complement strand
ATTTATTTCGGTTTTGCTCATTTCTTTGCTTCTCCAGAGGCCAAGAAAATCATCGGTCTGGCTGGTGGCCTAATGTTGATTTTCATGGGTGCAATGGTGTTCCGAGTTACTGGAAAAGCTGTGGGAGAGGCTGCTGATTTGCCGTATGGCTCTTTCATCACTGGAGTGATAATGACTGGAGCTAACCCCTATTTCTTCTTATGGTGGGCGACTATTGGAGTAGCCCTAATAGCCACTGCCGCTGAGTTTGGGATCTGGGCGTTGCTTCTTTTCGCTGTCGTACACTGGTCGTGTGATTTGGTTTGGGAGCAGTTGGTATCAATGAGTGTGTTCAAGACAAGGCATTTGTGGACACAGAAAGTTCAGAGGACTGTTTTCGGTATTTGTGCTCTGGTTCTGGTTGGCTTTGGCGTCTGGTTTTGTTTTTCCGTTTTCCTGTAGGTGGTTCCCGGTTCAGGACATGCCCTGCATTGCCTGGAAGTATTTGCCTTCGGTCTTGATGGCCGGGGCGATTACCATCTTAACCTTGTGCATGTCCTTGATGGCGAGGGCACCGCAAACGCCCATAGCGGTGCGCAGTGCACCAACGAAGTTCTCAGTCCCGTTGGTGACTGAAGTTGGTCCGAATAGGAGTTGTTCCAGCGAAGCCCGAGCACCAACCTTAACCCGCGTACCCCTGGGCAATGCTGGGTTGGGATGAGACATACCCCAGTTGTAGCCTTTCCCCGGAGCCTCTTTGGCTTGGGCCAGAATTGACCCCAGCATCACGGCGTCAGCTCCTGAGGCGAAGGCTTTGCACAAATCGCTGCCGGTGCGAATACCACCATCGGTGATGAGTGCTACGTATCTGCCGGTTTCTTCGAAATACGTGTCACGGGCAGCGGCGCAATCCATGGTGGCCGTTACTTGAGGAACGCCAACGCCAATGACCTCTCTAGTAGTGCAGGCAGCTCCGGGGCCAATGCCGACCAAGATGCCATCGATGCCAGTTCTCATCAGTTCTAAGGCGGCGCCATAGGTGACGCAATTGCCAACTATGACTGGCATGGATACCATTTGGCACAGCTCGGAGAAGATAAGCCCTCGGTAGCTCTTGGAAATATGACGAGCAGTGGTGACTGTGGACTGAACAACCACGATATCAGCTCCGGCTTCATCGGCAACCGGGGCCAGTCGCTTGGTAGTGGCTGGAATTAGGGAGACAGCGCAAGTAGCCCCAGCCTGTTTTATTGTTTGAATTCGCTCGGCGATGAGGTTCTCTTTGACGGGCTGCGAGTAAATCTTCTGCAGCAGCGCAGTGACCTCGGCATCAGAGGCTTGACTGATTTCAGCCAGAACCTCTTCAGGTTTTTCATATCTTGTTTGGACCCCGTCCAGGTTAAGGACGGCCAATCCTCCCAACTTGCTTGTCAGAATGGCAAAGTTTGGATCAACTATGGCGTCCATACTTGCGGCCAGAATGGGGGTGGAAAAGGTCAAGTTCCTGATGGTGAAGGCTATGTTTGTCTGGTCGGGATTAATGGTCACATCTCCGGGGACAAGGGCGACTTCATCAAAACCGTAGGCGCGTTTCATATCTCTGGATTTTGGAATAGCCATAGTTATCTTTTCGGAGTGGTTGGTGCAGACTATAGCAAAGGCGGGGAGTTGGAGTCAAGCAAATGTACTCGCTTCGGTACCTTGGTGACGTCTCATCCCCTCTCCTGCCAGCCATGCGTTTGGCCGATGTTTCTTAGCGGACTGGATTTGGTCCAGAAGAAACCGCGTTCATATTTATCGAAATCAACTCCAAGCATGAACTCAACTCTGCTTATGGCAAAGCACAAGACCCACATTAGTCCGCAGAAGGGATGACGAAGAAAGGTAGACAAGATGGTTCGCCATAGACCAGGAACGCTCATGTCCCTGTCTATCAGGTCTTTGCCAAAGTATTGACGCGATTTCTTGGTGTAGAAGAAGTACCTGCTCCACTGGTGGCTGAAATCTGCAATCGACTCGGGCGGTCCATAGTAGAAGATGGCGTCGTCCGCCCATACAAAATTGCGACCCTGTTGAATACACGAGTAGAAGATAAACTGATCATCGGCAAGAGAGAGCGGCAAAACAAGCTGTTCATAGAAGTCTCTGGATAGGGCCATCACACGCGCATCGATACTCCACCAGGAGATGGCCTTCCGCCTTCTGATCTTGTCCACCAAGAGCCAGTCAAAATATGCCGCTTGCTTCGCTGGATTGAGAATAAAGCCAGGACGGGGATGGACGAGGCCGCCCTGAACCACGGCAACGTTAGCGTCACGGAAGTGTTGCACCAGCTTCGCTATGCTATCTTCACTCGCTAACATGACATCGGCATCAATAAAAATGATAACATCAGCCTTGGTGATTGAGAAGGCTAGATTTATTGAGTCTTGCTTGCCCCTCCTTCCCGATTTCCTGATCAGCTTTACCCTTCCGTCTTTTGCGGCCATTTGTTGCACGACGTCATCCGTCTGATCCGTCGATGCGTCCGATATCACATAGATATTCTGTATTTGAAACCAGTCATCCTGTCTTGCCATCATCACATCGTGCAGCACGCCCTCAATACAGCCTCCTTCATTGAACGCAGGGATAACAACATCGATAGTGACCACTGCCTCCCGAAGTTTCTTCCCAATCGTATCGGATGGGACAACTTCTGTGGTTACTGATGTATGTCCGTGTGCCATGTGGTCAAATAGCACCAACTTCGAGTCCGGGAACTCCTGCCACTCCCGCAGTTGCTTGAGTTCCTGTTGTTCCTGCCATTCTTGCCATTCTTGCTGTCTGATCTGCTGCCCATTCATCGCTACAACTCCTTTACAGCCTGCGTCACCTCTTGACTTGTAGTGTATCACACAATCCATTTGTCAAAACGACACTACCGTAAGGCTACGAAGGTACGCGACATCTGCCAGCAAGCCAAGGATGCAGCGGCGGCGGAACAGGTGTCATTTCTCATAAAAATAGGCCACTTGAGAGGCAAAAGTCGCATTAGTAATCTGCCACTCAAGTCTTGATGAAGTTGCCCCCGTTGGTCACCAGAATGACATGCATATTATCATGGGCGCAACAGCGCCTTGGACCAAGCTTTTAACGAGACTAGCCAAGGCTTGATTTAGCGCATGTACTAGACCAGTTTGCGGCAGTAGGTTATAATTGTTGTACTAGAATTGTGCCTGCTCTCTATATTGTGGCTACGCCGATCGGGAATTTGGAAGATATTTCTTTGCGAGCTTTGCGTTTGTTGGGTCAGGTGAAGTTGATTGCTGCTGAAGATACGCGTACCACACGCCAACTGCTCAACGCTTATAACATAAAGACGCCGCTAACTAGCTATCATGAGCACAGCAAACGAGCCAAGCTCGGTTACCTTTTGGATTGCCTTAAAGAAAAAGATGTGGCCCTGGTCTCGGAAGCCGGCATGCCGGGATTGAGTGATCCTGGTTATGAACTTATTGCAGCAGCTATTGAGCACGGTGTTCCTGTTGTGCCTGTTCCGGGTGCCTCGGCAGTGATTACGGCTGTGGTGGTTTCTGGATTACCGGCTGGTCAATTTCTTTACCTTGGCTTCTTGCCTCGCCGACACGGAGACAGGCAGCGGGTTTTCCAGGCTGTGGCTGATGAACCGTGGACTGTGGTTGCCTTTGAAGCTCCCCACCGGCTTTTGAAAACACTGAAAGATGCCCTGGAGATCTTTGGAGACAGGAAACTGGCGGTTTGCCGGGAGCTTACCAAGGTTCACGAGGAAGTCTTTAGAGGCAGGTTGAGCCAAGCAATAGAGCATTTTACCCAACCAAGGGGTGAATTTACCTTGGTCATTGAAGGTAAGCCGAGGCAGAAGCCTGAGATTACTGAACAAGTTGAAGCGGAACTATACGAGCTGTATCGGCAAGGAAGTCGTGCCAGGGAAGCCGTAGCTCGGTTGTCTGAAACTAGCGGTGTGTCAAGAAAGGAACTTTATCAAGCTTGGCTAAGGCTGGCTAAAGGAGAGTAACAATGCGTCGTGGTTGTATTGCTATAGGGGAAATCAAGTGTGATGGTTGTGGCCGTGTTATCGGGGATGGGGAGCGATATTTGGTCATGGAAGAAGATGAAAAACAGTGTTTGTGCATCGACTGCTGTTTGAGCAAAGGCTACGCGGCCTATTGGGAACAAAAGGGTGAGCGGGTGCTTACCTTTTTCCCGCCAGAGCTAGAGTCATCAGAGAATCTGAATGATAACAGTTTGAGCGAGAAGCAGATTGATGTCTGAGCATGTTTTTATCGGCGTAGCCTGGCCTTATGCCAATGGTTCGCTTCATCTGGGGCAGATAGCTGGGGCTTACTTGCCGGCCGATATCTTTGCTCGCTATCACCGTCTTAAGGGTAATAAGGTATTGATGGTCTCGGGGAGCGATCAGCATGGAACGCCAATTACGCTGCGCGCTGAACAAGAGGGCAAATCTCCTCAAGAGATAGTCTCCAGGTATCATCAGGAGTTTCTCGATTGCTGGCAGAAGCTGGGTATTTCCTATGATTTGTTTACTACCACCGGCACCCCGAATCATGCTCAGGTGGCTCATGATATCTTCCTCGGCTTATTGGACAAAGGCTATATGTACAAGGATGTTGCGTCTCAAGCTTATTGCCCTCGCTGCCAGCGCTTTCTGCCCGACCGCTATATTGAAGGCACCTGTCCCTATTGTCATTCTCCCCAGGCGCGGGGTGACCAGTGTGACGAATGTGGCAGGACTTTGAATCCTAGCGACCTTGTTGACCTTCGTTGCCGTCTTTGTTCTACAGTTCCTCGCTTTGAGGTTTCCGAGCATTTCTTCCTTCGCCTCAGTGCCTTTGAAGATAGATTGAAAGCCTGGGTACAGGAGCAAACCCACTGGCGTCACAATGTGCTGAATTTTACCTTGGGTATTCTGAAGGGTGGGCTTAAGGATCGGGCAATAACTCGGGATATAGAGTGGGGAGTAACTGTCCCTCAAGCTGGCTTTGAACGGAAACGCATCTATGTCTGGTTTGAGGCGGTTATCGGTTATCTTTCGGCAAGCAAGGAATGGGCAATCAACAATGGCGACGGTGCGGCCTGGCAGCCTTTCTGGGGGAACGGAGCCAAAAGCTTCTATTTTATCGGCAAAGACAACATACCTTTCCATACGCTTATATGGCCGGCAATGTTAATGGGCTACGGGGATCATAACCTTCCCTATGATGTTCCGGCCAATGAGTTCTTGACTATTGAAGGCAAGAGACTTTCCACGAGCCGCAACTGGGCGGTATGGCTTCCTGACTATTTGGAGAGGTATGCCCCAGACCCGCTGCGTTATGTCTTATCTATAAACATGCCGGAAACTGCGGATACTGACTTCTCGTGGCGTGAGTTTGTTCGCCGCAATAATGATGAGCTCGTGGCTACTTACGGCAATTTAGCCCATCGGGTTCTCACTTTTGCGCACCGTAATTTCGCTGGAGTAGTACCAGCCCCTGGAGAACTTGATAGTCACAGTCAGGAACTTCTTGGTAAGGCTCAGGCTGCGTTGGACAACGTTGATACACTTCTTTATGGTTGTCATTTCAGGGAGAGTGTCAGGGCGGCTATGTCACTAGCTCAGGAAGCTAACCGGTACCTTGATGATAAAGCTCCCTGGAAAACAATTAAGGAGGAGAGCCAAGCTTCAGCTACAGCCATTTATGTGGTGTTGTCAGTGCTTTCGGCTTTGAAGACTATTCTTTATCCATTTCTGCCTTTTAGCTCCCAGGAACTTCATAATCTTCTTGGGTTCGATGGCAAGATTGAGGCATCTGGCTGGAGGATTCAATCGGTTCCGTCAGGGCAAAAGCTGCCACCTCCACAGCCGCTGTTTGATAAGCTGGATGAGAGCATTGTGGATGAAGAAAGTAGCCGTCTCGGAAGTGAGAAATCATAGTCTCCCACATGGTATCAAATGATCGGCTTCTCCCTTGAAAGGCGAGGCTAGGTGGGGGGGGTTAGTTTCTCTCGGCCATTGATGTCCCCCCGCTAGACGAAGGGAATCATAAGGAATCTTGCGGTTAACCACAAATGAATCTTAGTGATATCTATGAACCTATCGAAGACGACCTAGAGAAGGTCGAGCAAAGCCTAGAGGCGGTGGCCCATGTCGATGTTCCTTTGCTCGGCCAGTTGCTGGGATATGCCTTGACAGGCGGTGGCAAACGAATTCGGCCATCGCTAGCCTTGCTTTGCGGGAAATTTCATCTCTACGACCCCGCCCTCCTTGTGCCGATGGCAACAGCAGTGGAACTTCTCCATACGGCTACTCTGGTTCATGACGATATTGTGGACCACTCACCAATCCGCCGTGGCAAGCCGACAGTTAGCTCTGCCTGGGGTGAAAACAGAGCATTACTGCTTGGTGATTACCTGTTTGCCAAGGCTGCTAGTGTCGCGGCCAGCACCGGGAACTTGAGGGTGATAGAACAATTTGCTCAGGCGCTTATGACTATTTCCGGCGGCGAGGTAAGACAAACCGGTATCGCCTTCGATTTGAAAGAGGCTCGTGACTACTATTACGAGTGGATCAGTGCTAAGACAGCTTGTCTTTTCTCACTGGCAACTGAATCAGGCGCTATTCTAAGTCAGTCTCCTGAAGAGGTGGTGGAGGCAACGAAAGACTATGGCCATAATCTTGGTATGGCCTTTCAGATTTTAGATGATGTTCTGGATTTTGTTGGTGAGGAGGCCGAAGTTGGTAAACCAGTGGGTTCTGATTTAGGTGAAGGCGCAGTGACTCTTCCCTCGATACTTTTTGCCGAGTCTCATCCTGAGGACAATCTGATAAAGAGTGTTATTGAGGACAGAGATGCCGAAAGTGTGGCGCTAGCTGTGGAGAAGATTCGTAATTCGCCGGTTATCGGTGAATGTTTGGCCATCGCTGCCGATTTCTCTTCCCGGGCCTGCCGGGCTGTGGAGAAGCTCCCTGATAATAGCGCCCGTCAGGCTTTGCTTGACCTGGCTACCTACATTATCCAGCGCCGGAAATAGAAACGGCTGTCACGTTTGGCTTTCTGCTGGGCTTTCGTCAGTCGCATAAACTTCTTTTTCCGTTGTAATTCCGCCCTGCTTGAGCCTATCGACGGCGTACTGGCAGGCTTGGAAAGCTTCTTGACGATGAGCTGCGGCTACAGCGATAACCAGGGCAATTTCGCCGACTCTTAGCTTGCCGATTCTGCGGCTGATGGCTGCGTCGTGAAGCTGCCACTTGCGATTGATCTCGGAAACTACCTCATGCAGTTTTGTCTCAGCCTTTTCGTCGCGGGTCTCAATCTCCAGGAAGGCGATTTTCCTGCCTCGAGTTGTATTGCGCACTGTGCCGACGAAAGTAACGATAGCGCCGTAGTCGTCTTTCTTGACTTTGTCGATTATGAACTGTGGGGAAAGAGGTTTTGAGGTAATCTCAATCATGCGACTTCGGCAGCAGTTAGTGCTAAGCCTACAGCTGTGGCGATGTTAGGAAGCTGGTGCGGCTTGTAGCTCAGGCGATGGCATTGGTTTTTTAACCAAAGCCTCAAATTCCGCCTCTTCGATAGTCTCCTTATCGATGAGACGTTCGGCGATGAGCTTCAGCCTTTCTTTATTCTCAGTCAGGATTTCCTTGGCAGTATCGTAGGCACGTTGAATAAGACCATGAACCTCTTTATCAATCTCCTCGGCTATCTTCTCACTGTAATCCCGCTGCTCGTGGATTTCACGACCGAGGAAAATGAGCTCCTCCCGGCGACCGAAGGTGCGAGGTCCTAGCTTTGTGCTCATTCCGTATTCGGTTACCATTTTTCGGGCAAGGCCAGTTGCCTTTTCCAGGTCGTTTTGGGCTCCGGTGGTTATTTCACCAAAGGCAATCTCTTCACCTGCTCGTCCGGCCAGGGTTACTACCAACATATCCTCAAACTGGGGACGTGTCCACAAATGGCGGTCTTCGGTGGGCAGAAAGCGTGTCCAGCCTCCCATCATCCCTCGAGCCACAATGGAGATTTTGTGCACCGGGTCGGCGTTTGGTAGCATTTTGGAGGCTAGAGCATGCCCGGTTTCATGGTAGGCGATAAGCTCCTTTTCCTTCTGAGTTATCACCCGCCCTTTCTTTTCAGGCCCGGCGATAACGCGGTCAATGGAATCTTCTAATTCGCTGGTACGAATATCTTTGCGGTCATGCCTGGCTGCCAGAATAGCTGCCTCATTGATTAGGTTGGCTAAATCGGCGCCGCTGAAGCCAGGAGTCTGTTTGGCAATTACTTCTAAAGAGACTTTTTTTGCCAGAGGCTTCCCCTTAGCGTGCACCTCAAGGATGGCTTTGCGACCATTGATATCCGGTTGGTCGATGACAACATGGCGGTCGAAGCGGCCAGGCCGCAACAATGCCGGGTCAAGGATATCAGGGCGGTTGGTAGCGGCGAGAACAATAACATTAACGCTGCTGTCGAAGCCGTCCATTTCCACCAATATCTGGTTCAAGGTTTGCTCCCGTTCGTCATGACCGCCACCTAGGCCGGCGCCACGATGTCTGCCGACGGCATCGATTTCGTCAACGAAGACAATGCACGGCGAATTGCGCTTGGCTTGGTCGAAAAGGTCCCTGACCCTGGAAGCACCGACACCGACAAACATCTCCACAAATTCGCTGCCGCTGATAGAGTAAAATGGGACTCCAGCCTGGCCGGCAGTAGCCTTGGCTATCAAAGTCTTGCCACAACCTGGTGGGCCTACCAGCAGTATGCCTCGTGGGATGCGAGCTCCTAATGCCAGAAACTTCTCAGGTGATTTGAGAAACTCGACTACCTCTTGGAGTTCTCCTTTGGCTTCATCGACCCCGGCGACGTCATCAAAGGTGATAGTGGGTTTGTCACCAGCCGCCAGCCGTGCCCGGCTCTTAGCAAAATTGAAAGCTTGGGTATTAGCTCCTCGAGCTGAGCGGAAGAGCCAGAAGAGCAGAGCACCGAATAACAGGAGGGGAATGAAGCTGATCATTATCCCTCCCCAGTCGAACCCGCCAGTCTTGACAGCGAATTTTATCCCGCTTTGCCCAAGTGCTATCCCCGCCTCTTTCATCGTATCCATAAGTTCCTTGGTGCTGCCGACGAAAGATGCCCTGATTATCTTCTCATCGCCTCTTAAACCGATGAGTCTGCTTCCTTGCTGCTCAATGGTATCGATTTGCCCTTGCTTGGCTTGAGCGATAAAGGTATAGAAATCTACTTCCTCAGGACCCTTAGATATCGGCAAAAAGCTGAAAGCTAGAGCCATTATTGCCACTAGAATCAAAAGGTAGAATAAGCTACCTTGCCACCACTTGCCTTTCATACGTTACCTTTCCTTCACGAGTATTATATCAGAAGTCACTGAATATATGAAATGAATTCGTCTCTGTGGAGTCTGGTCAACGTGAGTTCGCCTAGTGATGAGAAGCGGCTTTGTATGTTCGTAGTAGAAGCAATGCGTCTTGCTCACGGTATTTGTCGGGGCTCTCGCAGACGACCAGCCCTTTGACCTTGTAGTCGCGCAAGGCGGCAATAAAGTCAATATAGTTGAAATCTGATTCTGTCAAGCTTAGATGCTTTATTTCTCCGTGCTTGCCATAGTCTATGCCTGAGACGTGAATGTGCATATTATTCAAGGCGTGTCTGCCCAGTTTGTTTTCCACTTGCTTGAGGGCAAATATGAATTCGTTGTAGGAATTAAACTTTCCGGTGCGAGCGTGCCAGTGAGCAAAATCTATACATGGAGCTACGCCTTCCACCTCGGCACTTAGTTCGATCACCTCCTCCAGAGTTCCGAACTGGCTGGATTTGCCGGTGACTTCAGGTCTGATCCAGACTCGATTATCCTCGCCTCTCAGCTGGCTGGTTATCTGTTGGAGTTGCTTCTTGACTCGCTCGTACACCTGGATTGGCGGGTCACCGAGATAGAAGGCGGCGTGGAAGACGATGCTTGTGGCGCCACAGAGGGAAGCGATGCGGGCTGTGTGGAGCACTCGGTCCTGGCTGGCTCTTAGCTTCTCCGGCTCCCGAGCATTGAGATTTATGTAGTAGGGGCCGTGGGCAGAAAGTGCTATCTTCTTATTGTTAGCCACCTCAGCCACTGTCAAAGCAGTTTCTCGGCCCATGTAAACTCTTTGGACAAATTCCAGTTCCATGCAGCCTAAGCCCAGCTCGGCAACATACTTGATGCCGGCTATTGTTGAAGGCGGTTCGACGCTCTTGAGGACTCCAGCCGGTCCGAAAAGTAATTTCTCCATGAGGTCGGCTCTAATAACTCTGTTTGGCACAATTATACTGAGGAGGAGGTCGAATTGCCACACAAACTAGCTAGATTCAGGACACATTTCGAAATGTGCTATAATTATTGGCGTGGTTGTTAGCGAAGCTGATCTGGAGGGATAAGTTCTGCAAGCTATAGAAGTTGCCCGGCGGGCGGTAGAGGCTGCCTCAGACAAGCAGGCCGACAATATCGTTATGCTGGATGCCAGACAGATTTGCTCTTTCGCTGATTATTTCGTTGTTTGTAGCGGCGACAGCACCCGCCAGATAGAAGCTATCTGGCAAGAGATTCGCGGAATATTGAAACAGGAAGGCGTCATTCCTTATCATAGCGAGGGTACGGCTGATTCAGGGTGGATTCTCCTGGATTTGGGAGAAGTCATTGTTCACATCTTCTCTCCGTCACAGCGGGATTATTATCGGTTGGATGACTTGTGGGATAAAGCCACGCCGATAATCAGGATCCAGTGATCCACCAGTAATAGTAAATCCTAAATCCGAATTTCTAAATTCTAAACAATATCAAAATCCAAGTAGCTAAATCCAAAACTACTGGCTCTTTGTTAGGATTGAACCGAATATCTTGGTCAATTCTACAGATTCTTTCAGGAGCATTTCTTGTTCATTCCTCAAATTGGAGTTACTCACTTCTATAAGCCTCACCCAGTATCCGCTCTCTTTGGCTTCTTTGCGACATATCTTGATTCTCATCAAGAAATCCTTCTTACTTAATGCCTCATTTGCTTCTATGTAATTCGCTCCCAGCAAATTTGAATGTTCTCTCCTCCAGGTCATATTGTGTTGAATTTTGGTTTTTGGTCATTAGGATTTGTTTGGGATTTCGAGCTTAGAGCTTAGGATTTTTGTCATGCGCAATCATTTAAGATCTTTCATGCAGTTGTCAATTTCTTTGGCGTAACTCAGAATCTCCTCTGGTGAGAAGAAAAGGCTTATTTCTTGTTTGGCGGTTTCTGCCGAGTCGGAGCCGTGCACTAGATTCTGCTGGATATCCAGTCCGAAGTCACCTCTAATACTACCTGGGGAGGCTTTGGCTGGGTCGGTTGCACCCATGGTCTGTCGTATGGCTTCTATGGCTTTTTCTCCCTCAAAGACAGCAGCAATGATGGGGCTGGAGGTGATGAATTCGACCAGGTCATTGAAGAAAGCTTTGCCCTGGTGGATGGCGTAATGCCGCTGGGCTAGGGTTTTGTCCATTTGAAGCATCTTCATAGCCACAATCTTGAGCCCCCGTCTTTCAAGACGGTAGATGATGACTCCGGCTAGTCCTCGTTGAATGGCATCAGGCTTGATAAGTACTAGACTTCTTTCCATTTTTGAACTCCTTCCGACAGTTTGGCTCCTATTTGACTTTGCGCTGGGTAATTGGTGGTTGACGCAGGTATAAGGGCTGGAGACTTGCTGGATTATCTTGGTCGCCCTTCTTCAGACGTTGCCAGCCTAGTGCTGCCAGGTGGCTGGCGTGACGCAGTCTCGCTGCGGGGTCAGGTATTATGGCTCGTTTGCCTAGCTGCTGCTCTACTTGCTGAATTACGGACGGTGGGATTTCACCGCAGAAGAGTGTTTTCCGTTGAATTCGTTTGCACAGAACATCGACAGTGGTGATATACTCTTCTCTCAGGCATTGCCAGTCATCATTTTGCTGGTAGAGAGCCGTCGCAATCTCCCCGCGACCGGCATTGTGAATAGGGCATAGAGGCAGCCTGGTAAAGGCAAAAGGGTACGCTTCGATTTCCAGAGTGCTTATTCCAACCAGCGGGATTTTCAAGGCGAAGGCTAACCCTTTTGCTGTACTCATACCTACTCGAAGTCCATTGAAGCTACCTGGGCCTTTGGCCACGAAAACGGCGCCAAGCGACTGAGGACCAAGCTTAGCCTGATTCAGCAAATGAACTATATTCGGCACCAGCTCCGTGGTATGGTTTTGCCCTGAATGCCAGGCCACTTCGGCCACCGTTTCCCCTTCACGGGACAAGCCGATGGTGGCGAAATCGGTTGATGTATCTATAGCTAATTCCATATCTCCGAGCCCAGGTTTAGAGATTTCAGCAATTGTGAATAGCGCTCGCCTCTGGGTTCCAGGCTTAGGGAGCGCTCCGTATCCGATATGTAGCTGAACCTTATAAGCAGATTCTCTTGAGGCAAAACTGTTATGCCTTTGTCGGCCCATTCGACCACACAAACACCGCTGCCACTGAAGTATTCATCGAGCCCCAGGTCTACGATTTCACCGATGCTGTTGAGTCGGTAGAAATCAATGTGGTACAGAGTGAGTCTGCCGTAATACTCTCTAACTATGACAAAGGAAGGACTGAAGGCATACTCTTTGACACCGATGCCCCAGGCGATACCTTGTGTCAGGCAAGTCTTGCCGCTCCCCAGGCTGCCAGAAAGAAGAAAGACGTCACCGGCCTGAGCCAATTCTCCGAGTTGGACTCCCAACCGTTGAGTTTGCTCTGGGCTGTGAGAATTGAGCTGTAAAGCTGTCATTTTGGTGCTCATGCTTCAGATTTAAAATGCTCCCAGCCTGCTTTCTGCCAGTCAATACTTCTACCAGCGGTGTCAATCAGGGTCACCTGTCCCGGCATCCCCTCAGTTATCTCACCAATTACGGTCACCGGGCAGGAGACGGCTTGCTTTACCTGTTCAATAACCTGGTTGGTTGCGGTAAAAAGCAGCTCATAGTCCTCGCCGCCAGTCAAAGCCAATTGTCGACAGTCCGCTTTGAAACTCGCTTGAACCACAGGGTGGATTGGCACCAATTTCTCTCTAATTCTGGCGCTGACTTGGCTTGCTTTGCATATGTGAGCTAAGTCGGCAATCAAGCCATCGCTTACATCTATAGCGGCCCTGACTCCTTGACGTAGCAGAGTCTGTCCCTCCTTTACCCTGGGCGTTGGCTGGAGATGGGCTTGCCTGAGGAGGTTGCTGGTTTCAGCATCAAGGTTGAGGTTTTGTTTGAGCATTCTGAGACCAGAGGCTGATACCCCTAGATATCCGGTAACGGCTACTCGGTCGCCGGGTATGGCTGCCGAGCGAGTGAGGGCATGTTTTCCTTCCAGCCTACCCAGGACAGTGACGGTAATCATGGTCTTGCCGGCGGAAGCAATATTGCCGCCGGCTATGGCGACCCCAAACTCGTTAGCTATGTGTGCCATGCCCTGGTACAGGCCGGTGAGGCTGTCTGTTTCGAGTTCGCCGGGCAGAGCTAGGGAGACGAGAGCGTATCTGGGAACGCCGCCCATAGCTGCAATATCGCTCAGGTTGACTGCGATGGCTTTCCAACCGAGTTCCTCCCAACCGGTAATATTGAGGTCGAAGTGTGTGTCCTGAACTAGACTATCTGTGGTGGCTAGTTGGATGGAACCGTCGCCCTGCCAGGCAGCGGCATCATCGCCAATGCCGATGAGCAACTGTCGCCATGAGGCATTTTGGAGATTCTTTGTCTTATCAACAATGTCGGCCAAGAGTTCAATTAAGCCGAATTCCCCCAGCTCAGAGACCTTCATCGCTGGGATTATAACACATGCTTCTTATTATGGCCTAAGCTGGCAACCAAGTTATCTCTGATAGCTTAATAGGTCTTGTATATGGCAAGCACAAGTTATATAATGCGGCAAAAAGGAGAGGGGGGCCGATAATATGGAGCAAAAGGTCAATTGCCCTAGTTGTGGTTCAGTGAATAATGTGGGGCAGCAGTTTTGCGGAGCTTGCGGCACGAAATTGGCTGGCGAGAGGGAGCCCGAAGTCGTCAGCGTGAGGCAGCCCGAAGTAGTGAGTGAGAGGCAGCCGCAAGTAGTGAGTGAGAGGCAGCCGCAAGTAGTCAGTGAGAGGCAGCCGCAAGTAGTGAGTGAGAGACAGCCCGAAGTAGTGAGTGAGAGACAGCCCGAAGTAGTGAGTGAGAGACAGCCCGAAGTAGTGAGTGAGAGACAGCCCGAAGTAGTGAGTGAGAGACAGCCCGAAGTAGTGAGTGAGAGACAGCCCGAAGTAGTGAGTGAGAGACAGCCCGAAGTAGTGAGTGAGAGACAGCCCGAAGTAGTGAGTGAGAGACAGCCCGAAGTAGTGAGTGAGAGACAGCCCGAAGTAGTGAGTGAGAGACAGCCCGAAGTAGTGAGTGAGAGACAGCCCGAAGTAGTGAGTGAGAGACAGCCGAACGTGGTCAGAGTGGTCGAGTCTCTTGCCAGTCCCCGACAAGCCGATGTCAAGCCCACTTGGGGGCTAGCTTGGGGTTTGTATTGGCGGATGGCATTGCTAA
>JACKQG010005172.1_pt1 | contig 14572 bp, 12 predicted proteins | sample 8237621 | NCBI WGS metagenome assembly JACKQG01 (sample SAMN15677084, study PRJNA649215) | marine metagenome | biome: marine; feature: Black Sea; material: saline water; isolation source: suspended particulate matter (SPM) from the Black Sea western gyre | collected 2013-06-09/2013-06-10 | depth... | reverse complement strand
TGTCTTTTGCTGTTTGCCTTTTGCTGTGGTCTTCTTTATGGCTCGCTTTGCCTTTACCGACCGAGTTGGTTTTGTAGTCACCCTTGCTACCGCAAAGGGTTGCTCAAAGGAGAGTTCTGCCCCTTCAGCTTCTTTAGAAGGTGCGGCTATGGCTGTCTCCTCCTTAAACAGGGGGCGTCTATCCAGCGGCAATTTTGTCTTATTGGCTTTAGCCCATTTCACTGCTTTCTGGTTGTAAGGTTTCTCGAAGCCATAGACACGGTAGGTAATCATGTCTGCCAGGTGTGTAACCAGCCAGGCGATATCCAGAGAGCTTTCCCAGTCTCGTTCTATGCCGATGCAGACCATGTTGTTTTCCGGGCTGATATTGGGATGAAAATGGGAGGTGAGGCAGAGGACGTAGGGCGCTTCATTGGGATAGCCTGGTATACCGGCAGGAAGGTAAATTTCCATGACGTGGTTTGCTGTTAATGTTGGCTTTCCCGTAGTCGGGTGGAGCATCATACCTTTGCACTTAAGAGTGACCCGGTATTTTGTGGGTGGGTCGCCCTCTGTAGGTTCGACCTTGATAAGGTCAGATTTGGCGGTCAGTTCTTTGAGCCACTCGTGTTCTTGATGTATCCGCTCTTGCAAATCGGCGACTACCACACCCGGTTGTATAAAATAGCATAAGACCAGTATCTCGTTTTCGACGACGCCAGCCGATGCCAGAGTTTGCCATGGATGAAGTGTCCAGTATTGTGAGACTCCGCTTCTTCTTACGTAGCGTCCCTGTGGGTTTCGGTATAACTGTTCACCGGTTTTCTGAAGATAAGCAACCATTTGCCTTCCGGGTCCCCGCTCCTTAACTATTTGAGGCGTAATTTGTGAAAGCAGCCTCCCAGCCGTGGCATTTTCGGAGACTAGTGCCGGATAATAGCGGTCATGGGTGAAATCCCAAATATATACTCTCATTTAAGCCACCTCCTTCATTTATGTTGCTAGCAAAATTATCAGGCCACTTCCTTGGCCTTCTCCGCGACTGGTGCCAGAGGGCACTCCCATGTGGTGCAGCCCCCATATTCCTCCCAGCATGACCGGTGATGCATCGTGCCACACTTGGGGCAGATGAAAGAAGGGTTTGTAGCGCTGTATTCTTGTTTGCCGCACCAGAAGCAAGGCGTCTCCTCCATATTTTTAACTATCTCTTGGTTTGCCGGCTTAGCCTTGATGTATCCCCGACGGATTGTATATATGACTACGAAACCGACAACAAAGCCGGCTATGCATAGAGCAAAGACAAACAGTACAGTCACGGTTTCAGCACTCCGCCCTATTCTACCTTGTGGCTCTCATAAGCTCGAGTGTATTTGCCAATGCTGGCATTAGCATCCATGACTTGCCAGACAAACAGGACAATGTAGGCAATGGCAAGTATTGCAACCAAGGCAATGTAAGTTGGTTCCAGATAGTAGTAGTATGTAATGGCGCAGGCTATCAAACCACCGATGAGAGCCAGTCCGGCAAATAGAATCAGAAAACCTACAGCGATTCTGCCCAGAATTATGTGCCCGAGACCATGCAGTCCGAAGATGCCGGGGATGACAGCCAGAGCCATGATTGTGTTCGCTGAGACACGGCTATCGGGTATTTTTATATCGCAGTATTGACACACTCTGGCATTCATATCTATTTCTTTTCCGCACTCACGGCACATCCTCTTTCGCTCAAAGCGTCCCTCCCGCTCTGCAATCGCTGCTGCAGGGCCTACAGCTAATTCGCCAGCGATTACCTCTTCTTTTGTGTACTGTCCGCAGGTCTTGCACTTTAAGTCGGTGTCGTAGTCTGTAACAGTGCCACAGTTTGGGCACAGGCGGACTAGTTTTACCTCTATTTCCTCCATAGTTAACCTCCTTTCATGTGAAATTTAATACTTTATCTCTATCCGCGTCAAGTTCGAAGTGAACTGCTGACTTCGCATTCCGTGCTGTGATAATGTGGAATGGCGGCACTTGTCCCTGGGTTAAAGTCTTGTCCAGAAACCACGGTGTAGCATTGCTGATATTGGATGTGATATGTGGCTGCATGAGCTTTTTGCATTTTGGGCATCTTAGCTCGTTTGAGCTGAGTTTGTCGAGCCGCTTTAGAATCTGTTCGTTGTAGCCGCAAGAGCAACTAGCCCTGAAAACCAGGTCAAAATCCAGGTGTATAGCTGCCCCGGCACCGAGTTTCTGTTCCGCCATATTCAGCAGTTCTCCAAAGGTGAAATCGTCAGCACCGCTTCCAGTGGTAAAAACGGATTTTAGTGGATTATGGTTTAGGCATCTTTCGTTTAGAGGAAAGTTGGCTGGTAGACACTCATTGGTCAGCCCGTTGAAAATAAGGCCGCTGCCGCCAGTAACTTTGTGCCCGTGGATAAGCTTCAGAGCTTCCTGGACCTGTAGCCCGCCGACAATGGAGGCGATGGTGGGTGTTGTCGGGACTCTTCCCTGTTCCACCTCCTCGATTGGTAGCAAACAAGAGAGACGGTCTTTTATTTCCTTGTATGCTTCTGTGGGCAGATTGCACTCGTAGCAGGCACCTTTGCCTGGTATATAGAGGTGGAATTCTCCAACCAGTTCCTGAATGCCGCCGTTAATCCAGGGTGTGCCTACCTTGAAGCAGGCGCGGTTGACAAAAATCCTAGCGCCGAAATTGTCCACTCCAACCAGAACAACGTCCATGCTGCGGAAGACACCGAGGCCGACATCGCTAGTGATGTCACCGCAAATGTAGGCAACCTTGACATCAGGGTTCAGCTCCTTCAGTCGCTGGGCAGCTACTTCGGCCTTCAGCTTACCGATGTCCTCAGCCCGGAACAGGACGGAGCGGGTAAGATTGGCAGCTTCAACGATGTCAAAGTCGATTATAAGTATATGGCCGATGCCGACGAGTGCCAGATTTTTTAAAATCTCATTTCCTAAAGCCCCGGCACCAACTACCATCGCCTTCGTCTTGGACACCTTTTCCTGTTGCCACCAGGAAATCAGTCTGAGAGTATCGTAGCGGCCCTGAACGGCGTTTGGGGTATGGCTATGGTGCAAAGAAACGTTCTGATTCTTCATCATATTCATCAGCAGTTGAGGTTAAGTTTTTGGCCTTAAAAACCAAGATTTCACTGATTCCGCTTCTCATAGTCGAGGGTTTAAGTAGGAATAGAAAGGTAAGTTCTTCGTCAGGCTTTAGTTCTTGGGCTTCGGGTGACTCCAGTATGGCAAAGATTTCGCTGGAGTTAATCGAAACTTCAACTTCACCAGAACTTTGTCCTATATTCTGAACGACAACTAAGATTTTCTCGCCCCCCCGTGAAATCTTCCCATCATCGCTCTTGTCTTTTACGGAAATAATCCTGAAGCTGGGCATCTTTTGCGCCGGTACGGTTGCTGAGGCGACTGTAACGAAGGTGGGCACCTCCTCCATCATTTTGTCACCGTTATAACTGAGGATGATTTTATCCATGTGATCTCCCGGGCTGAGTTCGCTACGCTGCATCGTAACATTGATGGTAGCATTACCGACCCCAGATTCTTTATCCACATTTATCCCGGCAGGCGTAGAGAAAATTTGCCAAGAGAGGTTCCCATTGCCGGTGAGAGATAATTGTAAGGGTATTGCATCTTTGGTTGTGCCAAAGAACAAATACGGCGGAGAAACGGAAAGCGAAATGCCGGTTGCTGGTGGTATTGCAGTTTTTTCTGTTTGCTGCCATTCTGCAAGCTTGCCGTCGGTTAGAATATCGGTACTTAACAGCCAAAGCTCTCCTTTTTCATCTTTGGCTTGCAATTCCAAGGTGCCGATGGTGTTACCACTATCCCCTTGCTTATTGACTGTTGGCTGTCCCACAATCTCTTTCAAGGTGATGGGTAGGGGCGTTTCCTTATCCCAGGGCTCTTCCTTGTTCAGTGTATAACGCCAGACCTCGCCATTATTTTGAGTGAAATAATAGTTATATACCTCCTCCTTGTCAGCATTGCGGAACGAGACGACGGCTGCGGGAAAGTCTTTGAACGGCGGCTGGCTCGTTTTCTTCTGCTCTCCTGGCAACCAGACGGTGAAGGCAAGTCCTATGATGGTAAACAAGGCCACAAAAAGTACCAAAACAGGTATAAGGAAGGCGGGTGCCTTAGTTCGTGATGGCGTCTTCCTCTCTGGACTGGGTAACAGTTTTGGCTCCTTAGCCGGGACTTCGTAGGTATAGAAGCCTTTGATTGCCTTTATTTCCGAGTCGTCCCAGCCGAAAAAGCAGAGCTCATTTTTTATGGGGTCGCAAACGGCAGCTATGTGCCAGGGGTTTGAAAAAGCAAGGCGGTGGGAATTTACGTCATCATCGGACATGAAAGTGCCAAATCCGGGGTGGGTATGGTACCAGCCGACAACTTTTTGGTTGGGATAGTCTCTCTTGGCTGATTCTACAAGCTGCAGCCAGACTTCATTAGTGAACTGCGCCTGCGTCTTATTCCCTGGGGCCGATTCTGACTTAACTATACCGACTACGTCAACTCGATATTTGCCCGAGCCATCTTCGGAGAAGTTGCCCAGAAGGATACCGACTATCTCTCGCTCGGGATTAGCTGCACCGTGGCGATTAATATCGTCATAAGCTTGCTTGTCTATGTAGATAACAACCTTGCTATCTTCGGGGCTTCCCCAGACTTTTAAGCTCGCCTTGCCGCCATTTCTGTTCATCAGCCTTTGACTCCACCTTTTTCTCCGCCTTCATCCCTGTCCGTATTCAGCTTTTTGCTACTTCTTTTTGGTCTTTTTCACTGTCGGCTTTCTGCGAGTCTTTCTCTTGGCTGTTTCCTTCGTCTTCGGCGATTTGCGGACAGCAGATGCTTTTCCTAAGCCGCGGAATTTTCCGCCGGTGAGAAAGTAAGCAGCTACGAGACCACCAAGAAGCCCGACAACGATTGGGATAATGATGAGAAGCAGAGAAGGCGGCTTGATGACCTCTAGCTCCATTCCGTCAGACTTGAGCATGAGTCTGAGCCGCTGGCTATTCTGGCCTTCGATACTTCCGCTTGCAGTTATCGGCTCGAGATAGAGGTTGTTCAGGGTTGCGGCAGCGGCAACTGTATATTCGGTGTTCTGAGTGCCTTGTAGCTCGAGGAAATAGCGGCCTAACTCAGGACTGGTGATAAGGTACAGCTTTTTAGTGCCGATATCGAACAACGGGGGTGATATCTCTTTTGTTCCATATAGCAACTTTCTCGGCTCCACAGGCCCGTCAATAGTAATCCCCAGGATGTTCTGCCACGTGGAGTATTCTTTAGCTTCTTGCCAGCCGGGGAAAGCGTCGAAGGTGAACTCAGATAGGTCAATGGCTGGTGGATAGAAGGAGCGATTCAGGGTGAAATTAACGTCTGAAGCACCACGCTCGGCCTGAACCGGTACAGTTTTACCCGGCTGTGGTTCACAGGCGACTGCCTCAACAGATACGGTTTCTGTAACCGTAGGTATCTGGCTAACCAAAGCGTAATTGCTACCAAGCTGGTAGGAGATGAATTCATAAAACCCGTCGTTGTTTGTTGTTGTGCTCTGCATCGTGCTGGCAAGATAGACAGTAGCCCTGGGGACTGGTTGTTGGTTGGTATCAGTAATACGGCCAGATATGGACGTCGCCCGGCTGAAAACGCGAATGTCAGAGGAAGCATTTCCCGTGACCGTCGTTGACCGGAGACAAGGGTAAGTCTCCCACTGACAATCTTCGTCGACACATACATATCTGGTACAGGTGCTCCATACCTCCACGATAGCTTCACCTTCGCAAGTGAGCCTTATCTGCCCGGGTGTTGATGGTGCCGGCCAGGATAGCTTATGTGTTGCGTTTGTGGTAAAGTTACCGATTGTTTCCTGGTTGCCACCTGGAAGCTGTGCCTGCACATGAACATGCGTATTGATTGCACTTGTGCTGACGGTAATGCTTATAGTCTCACCGGTCAAATATACGGACTTATCGGTCCTGAGTGACAGGGAAAGGTATGATAATTGGAAAGCGGCTTTACTCGTGGCGGTTTCTTCACTGGCTGAAGTGGCATTTGTAATGATAGGAATAGCTTTCTTTGCGGGGTAATCCAGGACGCCAGCATAGCATGGCGCAAGCGTGGAACCTGTCGTTAGTAAGCCTAACACCAGAATAGCAGCCAAAATCAGCAGAAAGGCTCTCATCATCACCCTCCGTCTGCGTAACTTACGACTATTCTAGCACATTCCGTCGATGCCATGACGGCTGAACTTGATTGTCGTTGGCTTTCTTCGAAGCCAAAAGCCCCGCTCAGAATGACAGTTTCGTCATTGTCACCCTGAGCGATAGCGAAGGGTCTCAAGATAGCCTGTATATGAACAACGCACACTGTTAACTTAAATAGGACATGACCATAAGGGTCGCCACTACGTGTTGGGGTTTGAGGTTCTGGCGACTACGGCGGCGCCTAAGGCAGTCACGATTCGTGGCTGGGGGGAAACCAGGAGTTTTATATTCATCTCTTGTTCTGCAGTCTTGACGAGTCCGATGTTTAGGGCGCCACCGCCGCAGATGGCGCATGGCTGCTCCAGCTTAATCTTCTTGACCAGTGAGGAAATCTTGTTGACTAGGGCTTTATTGACTCCAGCGGCGATATCCTCTTTAGGGATGCCTTCGGCGACTCTGGTAATAGCCTCTGATTCGCCAAAAACAGCACAACCGGTGCCGAAGGTGACGGGGTTCCTGGACTTAAGCGAGAGCGGGCCGAAGTCCTTCAAATCTATTCGCAGCACGTTGGCAATGACTTCAATAAACCGGCCGCTCCCGGCAGCACATTTTTCGCTAACGGTAAAGTTGGCCACCATTCCCTGTTCGCTTATGCGTATCACCTTAGTGTATTGCCCGGCTACCTCGATGGCTGTTCTAGCTTGGGGGAAGATGCTGTTTATACCTCTGGCAGTGCAGACTATGTCACTGACTTGTCGGCTGGCAAAAGGGACATTGCCAGCGCCGGTCCCGGTTGCCACAGTATCGGTTATATCGCTCTGAGTTAGATTAACTTGCTTCAGGAGCTCCTGCCTTATCGTCTCGGCTGCTGTCTGGTAATTGGCTCCAGAGGGAATTACGTAGTAAGCGGCAAGCTCGGAATCTCTGATTATGACTCCCTTGCTGTATGCCGAGCCGATGTCTATGCCCATAAACCAGGTCATTTGAATTGTTTCCTTAGCTGAAAAAGGTAGCTTTCTCCAGCCGGCGTGGCTTTGTCGATATGGTCTCGCCTTCCGCAGCTGCTTTCGCATAGATTTCCTTTGCCAGTATGGCAGCCCCCATCGCACCGGTGAGGAGCGGTTCTTCTGGGACGAGGAGTTCGCAGTCCAAATTCTCCTTCATCGCCTTAACCATGCCGATGTTCTTGGCTACACCCCCGGTGAGCACTACGTCAGCTTCTACTTTCAGCCGCTGTGCCAGTGCCGCCACCCGGCTGGCCAGTGCATCGTGAAGTCCGGCTATGATGTCTTCCAGCTTTTCTCCGCGAGATAGCAGGGCCACCACCTCTTGTTGAGCGAAAATGGTGCATAGGTTGCTGAGCTGGATTTTCTTTGTGGATTTCAATGAGATATCCCCCATGTCTTCCAGCCTGATACCCAGGGTAGCAGCGGTGACTTCCAGGAACCGGCCGGTTCCGGCGGCGCATTTATCGTTCATAGCGAAGTCGACTAGTTTGCCTTTCTTTATCTTCATACACTTGGCATCCTGGCCGCCGATGTCAATGGCAGTTGTGACGTTGGGGAATAAGCTGGATACGCCTCTGGCGTGGCAGGAAAGCTCTGTTATCTGGTCGTCAGCGAAAGGGACATTTACCCGCCCATATCCCGTGGCTATGATGTAAGAGATGTCGTCAAGCTGCAAGTTGGCTTGCTCCAGTGCCGTTCTCATCACCTCGTTGGCTAGCTGGCGGTGCTCGGGACCGGTAGGGCCTTTGATGGAGGACAATATCCTTTCAGCCGTGTCCATAAGCACGACCTTAGTCATGGTGGAACCTATGTCGACGCCGGCGAAGTGCAAATTAGCCTCTGGTGCGGTGTTGCTAGCTGATTGTTTCAATGAAAGCCTCGACCCTGGTTTTTAATGGGGCTAAAGCTCCTATGGTGTAATCATATTCTATATAGGTGCTGGGGATGCTGATGCTGTCGAGGTAATCCTTGAGCGACGGCATTTCAAAAGCGAATGGGTCACAGTATCTGACGAGCAATAATACGGCGCCATTGATTTTCCATTCTTTGACGATGCCTTTGAGGTAACCAAAGCGGCTTTGCAGGTCTTTTGTGTAGTCCTTCTTGGTCTCACCGAGAGTAGCCTGTCTGAAGGTGCGGGCGCAGGTAATTTCCTTCATGTAGTAATCAGCCAGTCCGTCTAACGGGTCGGTGGTAAGTTTTACATTGCCTCTGTAAGCCCTGATGCCGCCGCAGGTCTCATCCATGACCACATTTGCCTTAGCCTCAAATACCTGCATGATATCGTTATCATCCAATGTGCTGCTCCAGATGAGGAGACGTGCCGGTTTCTTCTTGGGACCATCGGTGCGGCTTTTTACCTCGCCTATAACCTGATTTAGCAGGTCATTACCCTCAGCTACAGGCAGGCTCATGAGTGCTTTTACTACCTGAACGAGCTCTGTTCCCGAGATAAGCGGTGGGACTGGCTTGGTTAGCTCGTATAATTGCTGTACCAGGGCGCGCTGTTGATTATGAGCCTTGACGGCTGACTTAAGCTTATCTGCAGACAGTTTCTGTCCGGTAAAGGCCTCCAGCGTCTTCCTGAAGTCGTTCAGTTGTGATTTGAAGTATTCAATGGACTCAGGGCGAACGGTGCTGAGCATATCTATGAAGTGGAAATAGGGGTAGTTGGTATAAGATTCCCAGACGCGAGCTGTTTTCTCCTGAGGGTCGCAGGCGTGGACGGTGACCATCCCGTCAAGGAAATCGTTTTTGCCTTTCAAGGCACAATCGAGGCAGGTGCGCATGATGGAACAAAAAGAAGTGGGCAAAGCTCTATCTGTCTCGGTGACTGGCTCTCTAATGTCGCCGCATGTCCGGTACGGGACTAGGTCGAGGGCGGTTAGCATTTCCAGAGGGACATAGACGCAGGGATAGCCTATTATCTTTTTGCCTGCAGCCTTGAGTTCTTTAGCTCTCTGCGACCGGTTTAAGTAAATCTCCCGGGCTTTGCTCAGCCCTTTGCTTTTGTCTGACATTGCTGACACCTGATTAAATTGAGATTGTTTGCCTTCTTACCAGTCGAAGCCTTCCTGTTTTCTAATTCGTCTGTAGTGCTCCATGGTTTCCTCAAAGGGCTCTGCCTTAGCCAGGGCGTCTTCAGGGTTGAATAATCTGAGGTCTACAATGTCTCCTTCGATGGTTAGAGAAGGCACCTTCAGGTTTTCCATAAGTATGTTCGCCACATAAGGCAGGTGCGTGGAGGCACTGCGGCAGCTGATAAGCGGATGAAGCATTGCCCCATCGCACTTCCATTCTCTGGCATATTTTATATAGGGGTAAGCGAAGGAGCCACTGGGCAAGTTCTGTCGCCGGGCTTCTTCAGCGTAGCCAGCAAAAAACTGGAGGTTAAATCTGGTGATTCGTTCCAGCGGGTCACTGATGCCACTCAGGTCAAGAGGTATAGGTGGATGATAGCCGAAGCTCTCGATGACGAAGTTCCACCCTCTCTCAGCCAGTTTATTAAAAAATCCCAAGCTATGCCAGGGCGGAAGCTCGGCGAATAGCAACCGGTATTTCTCCTCGGGGATAGCTCCTATGTGGTTGTTGACCCTGTCTTTGACCTCAACGTACATGTCCTTAAAGCACCGTAAAGAATCCTCGAGGTCGCCGGCCAGGAACAGGGCTGGTGACATGGCGCTCCAGAAGTCCCGGCTGTGCATGGGGCATGGTTTTGCCTTGCGCAGCTCATTCACCTCATGCCATACTCGGTTTACCTCTATCATAAGGTCAACCGTTTCATCAAGCTTGTTCCAGTCCATTTTCTTGCCCAACATGCGTTCGACGAAGACAACGAAATCCCTGAGGTGCTTGACTCCCGTGTTAACCATTGTTTCGAAAGCACCTTCGATGAAGAACTCCTTTACTCCAGGACTGGGTGATTCCAGCGGCCATACCGGGGCGTCCATGTAACGGCCCAATGACTGGAACCACTTGTACCTGGCATCGCAGATGGCAGATGAGGACAGCAGGAATAATGGCTTCGGCATGCCTCCGAAGGGTGCCTCTGGCGGCACCTCGCCTTTGAATTCCCTCATCATCCTCGACGTATAACCGAGACCGGCAAGGCTGTAACCGCAGAGATGTGTAGGAAAGCCATCGGCATACGCCTGGTCCAGGTATTGCTGGGCAACTCCCATCGCTGCGGCGACGGCACCATAATTTTCCGGATAGACCACTTCCACATCCATAGCTTTTAGTATGGGGTCGCCGTAGTAGAAGTTGAGCATAGCCCAGACGGCGGGCTTGCCTGCTTTTATAGCTTCAACGCTCTTTAAATAGGTCTCATTTACCTTGGCCCGAAGCGGATACATTGATTTCAGCCGGTTTATTACCTTCTTTTTCTCTTCTGTAACCATGCCAGCTCTCTCCTTTGGGATTCAGGCTTTTTGGAAGGCTTTATCTTACCGGTCGACTCAAAGTTTGATGGTAATTCCGGTCGTGTATGGACACCAGATATACGCTCCGTAATATCGAGGTCAACAATAGTTCGGTTGGCTGGGTTCACAGCTTGCCTCTAGTACCTGGATGTACTCTTGTAATAAATCGGCGGCTTGAGCTGCATTGCCGTTCTCTAGTGCTGCCAGGGTATTTTCCAGCATGTTGACTTCACGGGTGAGTTGTGCCGATACATTGCTCAGGGAACCGCAGCAAGGTGCCATACCCTCAGACCGCCACAGGAGAACCTCTTTTATCTCCAGCATTTTTTTCACATCTTTAACAGCCTGTTTTATCTTCTTGGGGTCAGCTATTTTTTGCCTGGTAGCAGTAACGCTATCTTTATCGATTATCAACATTGGACTTTCCTTCATAAGTTCACGTTTCCTCTCTCGCCGGGGTAGACAGGATTTATGTACATCTAATGTTTGAAGTGGCGTATGCCGGTGAAGACCATAGCCATATTATATTTATCGGCTGTGGCAATCACCTCTTTATCTCTTACTGAGCCGCCGGTTTGGATTACGGCGGTTGCTCCGCCCTTGACTGCCACCTCGACGGTGTCAGGGAAGGGAATCATGGCATCGGAGGCAAGGACGCTGCCTTTGGCGGCATCGCCGGCCCTCTTGAGAGACAGCTCGACGCTGACTACTCTGTTGGGCTGACCTGTGCCCATGCCGAGCAGCGTGCTGTCTTTAGCCAGGACAATACCGTTTGACTTGATATGTTTAACCGCTTTCCAGGCGAATAGAAGGTCGCGCATTTCAGCTTTGGTTGGCTCACGTTTGGATACGGTCTTAGGTTTAAACTCCTCCTCGGTGTAATAGTCCTCCTCCTGGACGAGGAAACCGCCGCCGATAGGGCGCAGGTCAATGTTTCTGGTTTTGCCTGGCTGTGGCTGGATGGGCAGCGAAAGGAGGCGCAAGCTCTTCTTGCGCTTAAAGAGGTCGAGGGCTTCATCGCTGTAATCCGGGGCTATAATGCAGTCGTAATGGGTTTTGTCGATTTCAGCGGCCAGGGCTGGGTCGATGGGCCGATTGCAGGCAACAATGCCTCCGAAGGCGGACACCGGGTCACCGGCGAGTGCTCTCTTATAGGCTTCAATCAGGTCGTTATTGCTGCAAAGCCCACATGCGTTGTTGTGCTTGATTATGGCTATGGTGGGTTCTGTGAAGTCGCAGGCTGTGCTCCAGGCAGCTTCAAGGTCAAGGAAGTTGTTGAAGGAGAGCTCCGGTCCGCTAATCAGCTTAACCGACGTCATGCCCAAAGGCTTTTTGACTATAGCCTGCTCAACATAGAGGGCGGCTTTCTGGTGGGGATTTTCTCCATAGCGCAGGTCATAGAGCTTCTTCATGGCTATGGTCATGTCTTGGGGGAAAGCCTCTTCGTCTCGGAGATACTGGGCGATGGCGGTGTCATACATGGCGACGTGCTGGAAAGCTTTCTGAGCCAGCCTTTTCCGTTCTTTCTGGTCCACCTTGCCCAGGCGTAACTTTCCGATGACAAAGGCATAGTCCTCAGGGTCAACAATTACCAGGACAGATGGGAAGTTCTTGGCGGAGGCACGAATCATCGTCGGCCCGCCGATGTCTATATTCTCAAGAGCTTCCTCAAGGGAAACATTAGCTTTGGTTACTGTCTGGACGAAGGGGTAGAGGTTGACCACTACCATATCTATAGTTTGAATTTTGTTCTTCGCCAGCTCTTCCATGTGTTGTGGAAGCTCACGCCTGGCGAGTATACCGCCGTGGACTACAGGGTGAAGCGTTTTCACCCGGCCATCCAGAATCTCAGGGAAACCGGTTAGCTCCGAGATGCTGTGGACTTTTATGCCTTCAGCCTCTATGGCTTTTTTAGTGCCACCGGTGCTGAATATTTCGATGTCTAAATCCTTTAGTTTGCGGACAAAATCGACCAGGCCTGTTTTGTTGGAAACGCTGACAATGGCGCGCAAGTTAGCCTCCTTTAAATGATAGTTATTTTTTTGCTATCCGTGGATTCGATAACTTTACCAATTTTTTGGGTTTCAGGCAAGGCGGCGGTAAGTTCGGCTGCCTGTTGCTGGGAGCAGAAAATTACCATACCTATCCCCATGTTGAATACCTGGTACATCTCCGTATCTCTGATTCTGCCCTTTTCTTGAATGAGTTTGAAGATGAGTGGAACTTGCCAGGCATCCTTGTTGATTTGGACAGCCAGACCCTCAGGTAGAATCCTGGGTATATTCCCTTCGAATCCACCGCCGGTGATATGAGCCAGCCCTTTAACCATCGGCAAGACTGGCTTCAGCTCTGAATAGTAGCAGCGATGCGGCTCGAGAAGCTCGTCACCGAGAGTCCGCTTTAGTCCAGGGCGGAAGACCTGTAACGAAGATGGGTCTCGGTCTAGATTGAAGACCTTACGCACCAGCGAGTAGCCGTTGGTATGCAGTCCGCTGGAAGGCAGACCGAGAAGGATATCCCCCGGCGCGATGGAATTGCCATTGAGTATGTTTGTCCTTTCTACCACCCCGACTATGAAGCCAACGAGGTCATAGTCACCGCCCTGGTATATTCCCGGCATTTCGGCAGTTTCGCCGCCGACCAGGGCGCAGTCGGTGTTTTTACAGGCTTGGGCTATGCCGCTGACGATGCTTTCCACTCTCTCTGGCAGAAGTTTGCCCATAGCGATGTAGTCGAGGAAGAAAAGTGGGCTGGCGCCGCAGGTGAGGATATCATTAACGCAGTGATTGACTAAATCAATGCCGATGGTGTCGTGCTTATTCAAAAACGAGGCGATTTTAAGCTTGGTGCCTACGCCGTCAACGCTGGAGACCAGTACCGGCTCGGTGTAACCCTTTAATTGGAACATGCCGCCGAATAAGCCGATATCGGTTAAGACTTCAGGTCTGGAGGTAGAGCGGGCAAGTCGCTTAATCAGCTCTTTGGCTTTATCGGCAGCCTTGATATCAACGCCGGCCCGGGCATAGGCATCACGATCCGCCGAGTTCACTCAAGCTCCCTGATGGTATGGCTTCAAGAGCCAGTTTGTCCATTTCTAGCTGCACCGGGATAGGGTATTCTCCGGTAAAGCAAGCCAGGCAAAATATCTCTTTGGGCAGGTCTACAGCCTCGATTAAGCCATCAATGCTTATGTAGCCTAGGGAATCAGCTCCAATGGCGTCTCTGATCTCCGGTATGGTCTTCTGGGCGGCGATAAGCTCCCATCTGGTTGCCATATCCACGCCGAAGAAGCAGGGGTGGCGGATGGGTGGGGCACAGATGCGCAAGTGTACCTCTTTGGCGCCGGCTCGTTTAAGCATGGCGACTACTTTAGGAGTGGTGGTGCCGCGGACAATACTATCATCTACAACTATCAACCTTTTTCCGACGATTGTTTCGGACAGCGGATTGAACTTCAGCTTAACGCCGAGGTCTCTCAGTCTCTGGTCAGGCTCGATGAAAGTGCGTCCCACATAGCGGTTCTTGATTAGCCCCTCGCAGTAGGGAATGCCCGAGGCTGCGGAGAAGCCTATGCCGGCAGCAGTTGCGGAATCGGGCACACCCATCACTAAGTCAGCATCAACAGGGTATTCTCGAGCCAGTATTTTTCCCATGGCTTGCCGTACCGGATAAAGCAGCTTGCCCTGTATAACGCTGTCGGGGCGGGCGAAGTAGATATACTCGAAGATACATAAGGCTTTTCGGGGACCGTTTTCCGTGAAGCTTCTAACCCCATTTTTGTTTATAACCACTATTTCGTCGGGTTCGATTTCCCTGATGAACTGAGCGCCAATATGGCCAAAGGCGCAGCTTTCCGAGGCGATTACCCAGCCACCATCAATAGTACCAAGACAAAGTGGTCGTACTCCCATGGGGTCACGAACTCCAATCAGCTT
>JACKQG010005171.1_pt1 | contig 14577 bp, 9 predicted proteins | sample 8237621 | NCBI WGS metagenome assembly JACKQG01 (sample SAMN15677084, study PRJNA649215) | marine metagenome | biome: marine; feature: Black Sea; material: saline water; isolation source: suspended particulate matter (SPM) from the Black Sea western gyre | collected 2013-06-09/2013-06-10 | depth... | reverse complement strand
CGACAAGAAGGAAGGCGGTGTGGCTGAGGCATTCGCCAAGTACGCCAAGACAGAAAAGTAGGTTCTTTGGGGTTTTGACGACTGCATTGTTTAACCGCAAGCCGGAGGCGTGCGCGTCCCCGAAAAACGCGCACGCCTCCGGCTTGCGGTTAAACGACTCTGGTGGGGCACTTCGCAACGAACGTATGTGTGGGCTACAATTGAACTTGGGCGGCGATGACCGCTCGGCCCGTTATCACCCGTAGTCTAACCCCGCGAAGGACCAAGAGCGTTGTCGACGGATAAACCACCCACCGATGAAAGCGGTCGCTCGAGCGATGGTCGTTCGCCGGTACGCCGCCCCGGCCCTAATATCTGGCTTCTGGTCCTCATAATCCTGGCCTTGGCCATAGTCTTGGCTGTGTTTCAGGGCACTCGGCGATCGACGATTCGCTACGACTTCTTCGTGGCTCAGATCAAGGCCGGGAACGTGTTGTACGTCGAACTGGGTGACGCAGAAGCAACCGGCACCTTCAAGATAGCGCCGGATGCTCCGAAAGTGTTCAACGACGGTCAGTTCGTCGATCCCAAGGAAGAGAAGCTGCTAAAGGACTTTCGCGTCACTTTGCCCCGGGCGGACCAGGCCCGCAGCGAACTGGCCGATCTGCTCGACGCGCACGGCGCGGCGGTCGACAACTCCACGTCGGCCAACAACCTGATGATGACCGTATGGTTGATCGCGATTTTTCTGCCGTTGGGGCTGTTGCTCTTCTTTTGGATTTCCTACCGGCGTTCGCGCGATCAGCTCATGGGCGGCGGATTCCTTTCGGGATTCAGCAAGAGTCCGGCCAAACGGTACGAGCCGTCGGACCAGACAATCACATTCCAGGATGTTGCCGGCTTGAAGGGCGTCAAGGAGGATCTTCAGGAGATCATCGATTTCCTCAAGAGCCCGGAGAAGTTCCAGAAGCTTGGCGGCCGAGTGCCCAAGGGCGTCTTGCTGAACGGAGCGCCTGGGACAGGCAAGACGCTGCTGGCTCGAGCCGTGGCGGGCGAGGCTGGCGTGCCCTTCTACTCGCTTAGTGCCAGTGAGTTCATCCAAATGTTCGTCGGCGTCGGCGCCAGCCGCGTGCGCGACCTTTTCAAGAACGCCAAAGACAATTCGCCGGCCATCATTTTCATCGACGAGATCGACGCAGTGGGACGTCAACGCGGCGCCGGTTTGGGTGGTGGACACGACGAACGAGAACAAACGCTGAACCAGATCCTCAGCGAAATGGACGGTTTCAGCCAGACGGATGCGGTCATCGTACTGGCCGCGACTAACCGCCCGGATGTGCTCGATCCGGCTCTGTTACGTCCCGGACGATTCGATCGGCACGTAACTGTCAACCGTCCTACTCACAAGGGCCGGGTGGAAATCTTCAAGGTGCACGTGCGCGACGTACCTCTGGCCGAAGATGTGGACCTCACCCGCCTCGCGTCATCGACCGTCGGGCTGACCGGTGCGGACATCCGCAATATCGTCAACGAGGCCGCTTTATGGGCGGCGCGAGGCGATAAGAAATCGGTCGACATGGAGGACTTCGGCTACGCACGTGACAAAGTCTTGATGGGTGCCAAACGCGAGGAGGTTCTGCAAGACGACGAAAAACAGAAGACCGCGTACCATGAAGCCGGACACACGATTGTGGCGTGGCTGCGCCCAGGTGCGGATCCGGTTCACAAGGTGACGATTATCCCGCGGGGCAGGTCGTTGGGAGCGACGCACATGATGCCTGCCGAGGATCGGCTGAGTATCTCGGAAAGTCTGTTGCATGACAACTTGGTCGTTCTGCTCGGCGGTCGCGCGGCGGAACTGATCGTATACGACGAAACGACGGTTGGAGCGGAAAACGATCTGGAACGAGCCACCGGACTCGCCCGGCGCATGGTCACGCGTTGGGGGATGAGCCGGCGGTTGGGGCCCGTCAGCTACAAGTTGTCCGACGAGGACCCGTTCCTGGGACGCGAAATCCATCAACAACGTCAATTCAGTGAACATACGATGGAAGTGATCGACGAGGAAGTGGCAAAGATCCTCCATGCGTCCGCCGACGAGGCCGTCGAGATGCTGAAAGAGCACCGCGACAAGCTCGAAAGACTGGCCGCTGCGCTGCTGGAAGATGAGGAACTGGACGATAAGGAGATTGCGGATTTGATCGGCCCGTCGGCAAACGGGAACGGGGTAAAGGACAGTGCCGGCGACGGTGAGTAGGCGCGTCGCGCGAAGCGAAATGTAATCCCGACAAGCCGATCGACCGCTGTGGACCATGCCTGATCTCATTGCCCAAGGCACCGCGCCCGAATATCGTTGGCGTCGCACGCTGCCGCCCGCTCAGACGTGCATTTTGGGGCGCGATGCAGGCTTCTGGTCGGTGCCATGGGACAACCGTATATCTCGGCGGCACGCCGAACTGTGCTGGAAGGATCGCTGCCTGGAAGTCCGCCGAATTGCGGGTTCGCGGAATCCCATCTTCGTCCGTGGCCGCGAAGAGGACGTTTTCACTGCCTTGCCGGGCGAGCATTTTGTGATTGGCGATACAACGTTCATTCTGACGGATGAACGTGTCACCATTACACTGGAGGCGCCGCGGCCCGTCACCGAGCGAACGTTTAGCGCCCAGTACCTGAAAGATCTTCGGTTTCGGGACGCTGACGAACGGATCGAAGTACTCAGCCGCATACCCGAGATCATATCCAGCGCTGCCAGCGACGAGGAGATGTTCGTGCGGTTGCTGAGCGTGCTGCTGAGCGGCATCCCTCATGCGGTTGCAGCCGCGGTGGTTGCGGTTGACCCGCAGCAAAGCGACTCGCCGGTGACGGTGCTGCACTGGGACCGCCGCACGGTCACCGATCGGGACTTCCAGCCGAGCGACAAGCTGATCCGACAGGCAGTCTCGACTGGCGAAAGCGTCGTACACGTATGGAGCGGCTCATCGCAGCAGGCCGTTCCATCCTTCAATCCCGATGGCGATTGGGCTTACTGCACACCGATCACCGGAAAGGCATGTGCGGGTTGGGCCATCTACGTGGCTGGGGGCTTCTCGGGCGATGCGAGCAGCCCGGACGGAGCGAGCGTTCGAGCGTTGCGCGACGACCTGAAGTACACCGAATTGGTCGCCACGACGCTTGGCAACCTGCGCGAAGTGCGGCTGTTGGAACGGAGTCAAACCGGTCTGCGCCAGTTCTTCTCGCCCGTGGTGTCCGAAGCGTTGGCCGGCCACGAGCCGGACGAAGTGCTCGCGCCGCGCGAGACCGAGGTGTCGGTGCTGTTTTGCGACCTGCGAGGTTTCGCCAGGCAATCGGAGCAAGCGGCCGACGATCTCCTGGGCTTGTTGCACCGGGTCAGCGACGCTTTGGGCGTGACAACCCACCACATCCTGGATCAAGGCGGCGTGGTAGGCGATTTCCATGGGGACGCGGCGATGGGATTCTGGGGTTGGCCGTTTGCGCAGGAAGATGCCGTCGCCCGCGCTTGCCGAGCCGCTTTGGACATCCGCGCGGCGTTCGAAGCCGCATCGGGCCATCAGGACCTCCCGTTGGCCGATTTCAGCATCGGGATCGGCATTGCCACCGGCCGTGCCGTGGCCGGCAAGATTGGCACCGTGGACCAAGTCAAAGTGACCGTGTTTGGACCAGTCGTGAACCTGGCCGCACGCCTGGAAGGGATGACCAAGCTGTTGCGTGCTCCGATCCTGCTGGACGAAACAACAGCAGCACAAGTCCGGGCTTTGACGTCGCGCAACGAAGCTCGCGTCCGTCGCGTAGCCGTTGTCAAACCGTACGGTTTTGACGCAGCGTTGGAAGTCAGCGAGCTTCTTCCACCCCAGTCCGAGTACCCCGCGTTGAGTGACGACGACATCGCGGCTTACGAGGCGGCTCTCGAGGCTCTGCTGGCACGGAATTGGGAAGAAGCATTTCAGCTACTACACAACGTACCGCCAGAAGACCGCGTCAAGGATTTTCTAACGGTCTTCATCGCGCAACACAACCGCACCCCGCCCGACGATTGGGATGGAGTGATACCGCTGGCATCCAAGTGAGTGCAAGAGGAGGGTTGTTCGCGGAATTCAGGGGAACCCAACGGTCGCGAGACAGACGAGCCGCGTGTCCCCACGTCAAGGTGAAAAATGACGCAGGTACTGCTGCTCGCAATAACGATCGGTCATACCCGCCAAGTAGTCGCCGACGGCGCGGGCGATGCCGACCGATTCGGCGCGGTCGCGAAATCGTGCGGGTAGTAGCGCCGGCTTTCGGCAATAGCCATTGAACATGGATCGCAGGCGGGCTTGAGCGCGACTGCGGACATCGATCAGTTGCGAGTGGCGATAGACGCGATCGAAGAGAAAACTCTCCAGCTCCGCCTTCTGCTCGGCTAGTTCTTCGCTTGGACCTATGCGAAACGCCGTTCGTCGCGCTTCCTCCGCTCCGCCGAAGCCTAATGGGGTTAACGCCGCGCCCACCGTTTCCAACACATCACTGACTTGCCAGTCGATCAGTTCATGGACTACGGCCTTGCGAAGCAGCTTGTCGTGCAATCCGCCAAACCGCTCGTGAACGCGGGCCAGCGAGTCACGCACAAGCGGAAGTTCGGCCAACTCGTCCATGGTCACGAGCCCCAGTTTGACCGAATCGTCCGTATCGTGAGCGTCGTAAGTGATGCTGTCGGCCGCCTCGACGACTTGTGCCTCCAGCAGCGGTGCGAGCCCCGCGGCCTGTTTGTCGACGCGCGACGCCTGGCTTTCCAAGACCTCCCAGCTTAAGTTCAAACCGGGGAAGCTCTGGTAGCGAACCTCCAAATATTCGGCGATCGTCATCGCGTATTGGTTGTGCGAGAAGCCGCCCTTGTCGGCTAAGCATTCGTTTAGAGCATCTTCGCCCGCGTGGCCAAACGGCGGGTGTCCGATGTCGTGAAACAGGGCCAGAGCCTCGACCAAATCTTCGTTTAACCGCAACGCTCGGCCAATCGTGCGAGCGATCGACGCCACTTCGTACGTGTGCGTCAGGCGAGTTCTGTGGTAGTCGCCCATGTCGCCGGTGAACACCTGCATTTTGCCGCTTAGACGACGATACGTGGAACTATGCACGATGCGGTCGCGGTCGCGTTGAAATGGACCTCGATAAGGATGTTCGGGCTCCGGGTATCTGCGGCCCCGCGAGTCGATGCTTCGCATCGCATAGGGGGCCAGCAATAGAGACTCGCGAGCCGCGATGGTCTGAAGGCCTGACAGGGCTTGAAATCCATGATTGGTCATGAAAACACACCGGCCGCATCCAAGGATCATGTGCCTTTACCGCCCCACATTGGGCCGAAAAGCGTCTGACAGGCAATTGAAACTGGCATTTGAACCGATCATATTAGTCCAGAGACCGTTGGAAAGGGAGTAACCATGGGGCGAAAACGCTCCAACATCACAGTACTGTCCCATCTACTGGCGACGTGCCCGGCGCCTGTCTATGCGGTCGACGATCAACGCAAGATCGTCTACTCGAACGGCGCGTGTACCGAATGGCTTGGCATCGACGTCGGCGACTTGATTGGTCAACGGTGCGAATATCACAGTGTAGGTGGCTCAGAGTCGGTGCACGACGTTGCCGCCGGCCTGTGCCCGCCGCCCGAGGTTTTTCTCGGACAACGGACAAATACCGAAGTCGCCTGCCGAACGAGTGACGGCCGGCTGAGCCGCCGTCGTGCGGAGTGCTTGCCCTTGGGCGACACCCGTTTGGGCTGTTCAGGCGTCTTCGTGGTCGTCGAAACCGAGGACCTCGGTGACACGACACCCGCCGTCAAGGATGAAACCGAGCCACGGGAATTGCACCGGCGCCTACGCCGCCTGATTCACGATGCGGCTGGCCGCTATCAACTCGACCAGATCATCGGTGAAGATCCGACCATTGTGCGTGCCCGCGAGCAGGTGCGACTGGCTACGGCAAGCGACTGTCGAGTCGTGGTGGTGGGACCGCCAGGCAGCGGTCGCGAGCATATTGCACGCTCGATTCACTATGCGGGCGCTGCCAAAGACACGTCCCCACTGGCACCATTGGCGTGCAGTTTGCTGGATGCCGAATTGCTGGAGACGACAGTCAGTTCGTTCATTGCCAGTTGTGCTCAACTGGAAACTGAACAACCGCCGGCGCTCTTGCTGCTGGAGGTCGACCAGTTGCCGTCGGACGCACAGACGGTTCTGGCCGGCGTGCTGAGCATCGGCGAGTTGAATGTACGTACAATCTCCACGGCGCGTACGCCGCTTGGCGATTTGGCCGCACAGGGGCAGTTTCGTCACGATCTGGCGTGCGAGTTGGGCACGCTGGTCATACAAATCCCTCCGCTTTCGGAGCGTAGAAACGATATTCCCCTTCTAGCTCAGCATTTTCTCGAACAGACCAATGCCAACGGCGAAAAGCAACTGGCGGGCTTCTCTGTGGACGCCATGGACCAATTGACCTCGTATCCATGGCCGGAAAATGTCGATGAACTGTCCGAATTCGTCAAGGCGGCGTGCGAGAAGGCCGCCGGCCCCGTGATTCAGACTTCCGATCTGCCGGAAAGGGTGCGTCTAACGGCCGAAGCTGAGGCTCGCCCTGCGAAGGCCGAAGAAGCGATCGTGCTGGACGAGTTTCTGTCCGAAATCGAGAAGGAACTGCTGTTGCGCGCGTTGCGGCAAGCGAAGGGCAACAAGGCAAAAGCCGCCCGAATGCTCGGCGTGACCCGCGAGCGCGTGTTGCGCCGCATCAGGTTCTTCGGTATTGAATAGGTGCAGCATGCAGTCCGCTCGAATCCTTGTGTGCGAGAAAACCGGCTCGTGGGCAGCGGCCCTCCGCCGCGTCTTGTCGTCTACACAGCATCGCGTCCGCGAAACGCGGAGTCTGGCGGAATGTTGGAGGGAATTGGAGCAGGGTCCGGCGAGTCTGGTCGCGCTCGAGTTGACGCGGGAAAACGGTGAGGCGTTGGTAAGACGGCTACTCGATTTGTCGCGATGCTTTCCTCGGGCTCGTGCCATCGTGCTGGGTCGGCGCGTTCTGGAGCCATTCGAGGGCCTTGTTCGCGAGGCAGGCGCGGCGCATGTGTTGTTGTCCCCTAGAGGCGTGTCTGGGGCGGCCCGGCTGATCGAACGGCACATGGCACAGGCGCCGCGCGAGCAACTGACGTTCCGCCAGTCGATATGGAGCCGCCTGCCTTGGGGAAACCAGTAATCTGATAAACCTGACGAAAGATATTCGATAGGAGAATACGCATGGCCGAAGGCCAAATTGACGTTGCCGCCGTGGAAGCCGCTGTCGCGGACTTTAAGGACCCGGAAAGCGGACGCGGAATTCTGAAATTTGAACAGATCAAGGACATCCAAATCGCCGACAGCCAACTGTCGCTGACGTTGGCATTGACGACCTGGTCCGCGCCGCTTTGGAAAGAAACGCAAGATGCGGTCGAAGAAAAACTACGCGTCGCGTTTCCGCAACTGACTTCGGTCAGCGTGAAATTGGCCGTCCAGGAACGTCCACCACAGAAAATGGGTGAGATTGGATTGACGGCCAAGAGCGTAATTGCGATAGGTTCAGGCAAAGGCGGCGTGGGCAAAAGCACGATCGCGGCCTGCTTGGCATTCGCCTTGAAACGCGCCGGTTGCCAAGTGGGATTATTGGACTCCGACGTCTACGGTCCCAGCATTCCGCACTTGTTGGGCGTGAGAGACAGGGCGGTAGTCGAAGGCGAAAGACTTCTGCCGATCGTCAAAGACGGCATGCCGGTGATGTCGATGGGACTGCTTGTGCCCGAAGATGAGGCAGTGATTTGGCGCGGGCCCATGCTGCACGGCGCGCTGACTCAGTTCCTCCGCGACACGGCTTGGGGCGATCTCGACTACTTGATCATCGATATGCCTCCAGGGACCGGCGACCTTGCGCTGACTCTTTCGCAATTGCTGCCACTGACCGGTGCGATTGTGGTTTGCACGCCGCAAGACGTTGCGTTGCTGGACGCCGTGAAGGCAATCGCGATGTTCCGCAAAGTGAACATTCCTGTCTTGGGCGTCGTGGAGAACATGAGCGGCTTTGTGTGCACGGACTGCGGCAAGCACCACGACATCTTCGGTAGCGGTGGTGCGCGACGGCGAGCCGAGGAGTTGAACGTACCTTTCCTTGGCGATTTGCCGATCAATTTGCAGGTGCGCGAGCACGGAGACGAAGGCAAGACCGAGGCAAATCTGGACGACCCCAGCGTGGCCTCCGGCCTCGAGAGCATCTGCCATAAACTCGTGAAGAACCTGGCCGTTTCGTCGGCGCAGTCACCGCCCAAGGTGCAACTTCCCGTGTTGGGGTAAGCGACTGTCCTGTAACGACTTACGTCTTTTCGTGGGCGGCTCTTGGAGCGGCTTCCAAGGCGTGGTTTGGCAATCGTGGAATCCTGCCCCTGGGCGAATCCATGGAAACGCAAAAAATTAGAGCCGCCTGAACGCAAGCGTCCAAGCGGCTCTTTCTCGTTGTTGTCCGTTGGTCTGTCGTTTGAGAAACGAAGGCCTTGATCGGCAGCGATCAACGAAGGGCTACTTCTTCTTTTTAGTAGCCTTCTTCTTGGCTGCCTTCTTCTTGGCAGGCGCCTTCTTCTTCTTGGCAGGCGCCTTCTTCTTCTTGGCAGTCTTCTTCTTGGCAGGTGCCTTCTTCTTGGCAGGCGCCTTCTTCTTCTTGGCAGGTGCCTTCTTCTTGGCAGGTGCCTTCTTCTTGACTGCCTTCTTCTTGGCTGCCTTCTTCTTAGTGGCCACTGTGCAACCTCCGTTAAGAAAGGTTCCGGCGAGTTCCGTCTCGATGGCTTCCGGATTGCCCCCGAGCCGACGAGTCACACTCGCCAACTACGTCAATACCACACTCTCAACGAGAGAGTTGTTTGCCCTTCGCAACATTCCGAATGCAGCAAGAACAAACACATGTGGCTGTAACCTCCTTCTTTACTAGCCGTAGTTGTACGCATAAAGAAAATTCATGCAAGATGTTTTCGACATTTTTTCAACATTATTTTTCTTTTGGCACGGCGCGAGCACAGCGCGCCGATCACGATTGAATGGTTCGAGCGCGCGTGTTCTTGCTCGTTCGATGACTTCTTAAGTTGCTTTCCAACTTCAATACAACGAGATCATCGTACCATCGCGCAGAGTACATGTCGGTTGAGCGCGTTGTTGATGAAAGCCGAACAGATGACGGCTCAGCGGTCGCTGACGTTGCAGTCTGAGCCAACGCGTGAATGAACCTCGCGCGCGAGGAAACTGAACGTCGTCGCGCCAAGCGGACAAGATCTCGCGCCACGCTCGAGACCAATGCCACATGCGAATATGGATCGGGTCAAGGCCATACCAGTGCGCTTTCGGCGTTTCTACATGCGCTCCGTAACGCTCGGCCAGTTCGATCACACGCGCGTTCAGCGAAAGTGCGCCGGAACGTGTCGTGTCCAGAGAGAATCGCGACTTGGGAAAGAGCAGCGTGCGAAAAAAATAGAAACGAAACGGGCCAAGTGTCGACAGGCTCTCCATCGGCAACTCGGTGACGATGATCCGTTGGCAGATCGGTGTCAATCGTTCCAGACATTGCTCGACCCACTCGGCGATTTGCTCCACATTCGCGCCGTAGGCAATGTCGTTGCCAATGTCCGTCAGCAGAGCGTAAGTGTCCGCCGGGGGACGACGCGAAAGATCGTCCCACAAACCACAATCGACGATTCCGGGCACCGCTCGGCCCAAAACAGAGGTCGTCATGCCGTAGGAGCGGCCAAGACCGATGGCCCCGAGCCAATCGATTGGGCCACCCATGGCCAGTTGCGCCGTCTCGACTACCGTAGAAACACAGCGGGCCAGATTGCTGGCACCGAGCACAACCACGCGACGCGACGGGTATTCGGACGGACCGCCAGAGGGCGTGCCTGAGGGGCACGGAATTCGTTCGTCGCGTTTATCAGCCACCATGTCTTCTGGTCGTTTCATCGCCCAACGGCTGCCCAAGTTTCACTTTGGAGATATGCAGGACGAAAGTCCAAGAATGTCCGCCCGGCGGAGGTCGATCTGAGATTCGTCCTACCATGGCCGACCGCCGAAGCCGCCTCCGCGGCCGGAATACGCCTGCAGGACCTGATAACTCGAAAAGGCCAACATGCCGAACATGATGGCCAAAAAGGTGTCCTCCCGGGCAAACGCAAAGATGGCAACTGCGGCACCGGCTACTACGGAAAGAACTAGCGAGTTGCGGATACCGCTGTGAGGGCTGTAAATCGTGAATAGTTCCCGCGCGATCTGCCCGCCATCCAATGGATAGACGGGAAGTAGGTTCAGCAGTGCCCAGCCGACGCTGGGTGCTAGCAGGAAGAACAGGGCCAAGTCCAAAGGCAGGGACGGGATACGCTCTCCGCCCATCCGAACCAACAGAGAATCCAGTGGCCACACCGAAAAACTGGGGGCATATCCCGCTAGTCTTACGCACAGAAGGGCCACAGCCACCAGCAGCAACTGTGCCCCGGGACCAGCCGCCGAAATAGCGATCTGGTGGGAGGGGCGCAGGCGTGAGTACGTTTGCCCCAAGCTGCCGAACGAGCTGCCCTGGTCGGGAACGGCCAGCCCGCCGAAATGGTAAAGCACGATGTAGGCATCCGTCCCGTAGTAACGCATCACCAAGGCGTGCCCCAACTCATGCACGAGTATCGTCGTGAACACAGCAGCTACCCACACGACCAACAGAATGCCCTGGCCGGGACTAGCGACGGCAGGAGCCCGCCGCAGTTTTTCAGCCAACTCGGTCTCTCCGGCTTCTTCGAGCTCTTTGATTTGTTCGCCCCGCCCGCGTTCCAACTGGGTGAATTGATCGTGAATCCCCATGGTCAGATTCCAGCCCAGCAGTAGCGCGGCGAGCCAGAACCAGGGCGCGACGCGCACGCGAAAGCCGAGAAAGCTGAAACGCAGATCGTAACGGGTCGGTTGAGGTTCGGCCAAGAACACGATTCAGCTCCTCGCAACAACAGACGGGATCCCCGCAGAGAATTGTAGCACAAAGTCCCTCCGGCACTGTAGGCCATCGCACGAGCTTCGCGCAAGAGAAAAGAGGGCGTCGAAACTCGACGCCCTCTTCCTCGCGCATCACGGATGGGGAGTGAATTACAGTGCGCCTGTGGGGGCACTGACCATGGAGGTTGAATTATCGGCCACGGGCATCAGGGGAAGACCGTCTTTGCCGCCGGCATACCCGCGCAGGTACACCACGCGACGCTAAGGGACAAGGAGAGTATCAGTAGCTTTGTCATCTTTTCGCGACTCCGTGCTTGATGGTTGTTTGGGCTCCAAGGAAACTCATGGTGGTCGTTCTGGCACTGTAATTTCCTATCGGGTCGACGCCGTTAACACCGCAGCCATCTTCATATACACGTTGCAACGCAAAGGACTGGCCAGTCTGGATTCTCCGGAACCAAAGGCACAACAGTTAGAGATTCGCTGACGCGGCCAATGCGTACCGGTATGGCCTGCCAAGCCTCTTCGAGGTGGTGCCGTCATCGAAGTCCGGTGGGCTACACAATGGCCCGAGGCCTGGATCGAGAGGAGGGTTGTATGGGTTGTATCCGTCGGATAGCATCCCGGACGACAGGGCGTTGGAGGGCACGACAACCGAACGAAATTGACAGGCGGTGTCTGCAATGCACGAACGAGAGCCCCGGCGGATTAGAATGGCAAGATTGCAGTCGTTTTTCCTTGCAGCATTTCTGTGCGCGACCATTGCATCTGCAGCCGAGGATTCTGGAATCCTCTTCGTCGGCGACAGGAGCAACTATGTCGCATCCGGCCTGCACGCACTTGAAGTGCCCTTTCGCGACGTCTCGCCAGGCGATTTGATCAATGGCGACGTCTGCCTGTTCGACTATCGCGTCGTGGTCTGCGGCATGGACGTACGCCGAGACGGGCTGAGTTCGATCAAGGATGCCGTCCGGGCCTTTGCGGAAACCGGCGGCGTCGTGCTCTGTTTCAGGTCGTCCAGTGGCGATGCGTGGCTCCCCGTGCCGGCAAAGAAGGATCGGGCCTACGCGGTGGGCAAGATGCTCGACCCCGAGCACGCCATCTTCAATACACCACACGAGTTCGACGAAGCGACACTCCGGGATGTCCACGGCGGCTCGATCTACTCCGGCTTCTACGCGTTGGGAGAAGACTGGCGACCGCTGCTGTCAGCCGGCAAACAACAGAGTTGGGACAAGACTCCATCACAGCACGCAGGCGACCATTACGGCATCATCGAACTCGAACTGGGCCGCGGCAGGATCATGATGTGCCAAATGATCCCGGCATATGCGTGGTTCAAAGACGCGAAAGGCAATTCCGACTGTGCGGGCGCACGTTTCTTCGAAAACCTGGTCCGATACTCGCTCTCCTCGGCCGTCAAGCGGGAAGGACCACGCCAACCTCGCGTCCGCCCCGACGCGTATGCGGCCAGCCTGGCAGACATCATGCGAACGCCCGAGGGACAGGATGGCCTGCGAATGGACAAGTCTGAATGGCGTTTCACTTCCACCGGACCGTTCACCGGCACTTACGACCGCCGCGGTGTCTACACAATCTCGCACGGCAAGGAACCCTCATCACCCGGCAACTTCGGCCAGGTGGCACGGCGTGTCACGATCGCCGAAGATGCCCAGCGTGTAATGCTGCGCGTCTATCAGAGTGACGACTACTGCGGCGGTCGGGAGCCGAAGATGGTCGGCGATCAACGTGTCAGCAGTTCGATGAACATGAAGCAAGGCTATCGCTTTCGACAAGTGCTGATCGACGACGTGGTCGTCGCCGAGACCGATGTGCTGGGCCGTAACGTCCAACCTGCAAGCGAAAGGATCGGGTGGTACGACATCAGCGACGCGGTCAAAGACAAGGAAGAAGTAACGCTTGCCCTGAAGGTCGTGGACCGCAAGGGCACGGGCGAGGAGACGTTTCCCGTCGACTGTTACTTCGCCTGCATTGATGTCCGCACGGATTTCGTTCGTATCGAGGCAAACAAACTTGCGGCCGATGGCTACGCGGAAACGGACGCGGGGATGGCGCTTGCCGGTGATGCCGGGTCGCTTTCGCTGGACGCATCTGTACGGAAAGGCCAGTATGTCGTCGCGTTCCGTCTGCTGGATCATCCCTACGGGCAGGGCTCAGCACAGATCCTGGTCAATGGTCGCTCCGCCGCAGCCGTTCAGGCCTCGGCGGACGATTTCCGCTTCTGGTGGGTCACCACGCCGCCAATGTCGATCGACGAAGGCGACCGGATTGCTCTATCTACGAAACGGGATGGCGAAGAACGTTTGGCCGTGTCGGACGTGGCTCTGATTCCGGCGGACCTGTGCGGGGCCGGAAGTGCGACGGCAAATCCGGAAACGCCGATGGCAAAATCGCCCGTTTTCAAGCCCAGGCCGCCGGCCTCGCACGAGCGCGTCAAGCTGTCGGTGACGGAGCCCGTTGGAGTGGCAAGAACGGACGAAATCGCAAGCCAGGCAGTCCAGTTTGCCTTCGGCACACTGCGACCCTCGTCCCAAGTGACAGTGACGGCAGATGGTGCGAAGGCGTTGCCCAGTCAGATACGACCGTTCGCCTACTGGCCGGACGGGAGCATTCAGGCGGCCGTTGTGACGTTTCCGGTCGACGTGAAAGCGAGTGCGAAGGCAGATTACGAAATTCACTTCGGCAGCCAGGTGAGCGCCCCTGCTGTGCCCGCTCCGTTGACGGTAGAGGAAACGGCCGATCGTTTCGTGATCGACACGGGCCGGCTGCGCGTCGAGATACCGCGAAAATCTGGCCAAGTGGTGTCGGCACTCTCCGTAGACGGCCAAGCCGTCACGTTTCCAGATGACGCGTCATGGGGCCTTGAGTTGGAAACCGAAGACGGACGCATATCGCGCACCGATGGTGTCACGGCCACGTCGTGCGTGCTGGCCGAGCGCGGACCGCTTCGGGCCGTTGTTGTGAAGACGGGCAAGCTGGCCGATGAGAAAGGAGAGCTGATCGAGTACCGCTACGAGTTGCACTTCACGCGAGGCTCGGCCGAGGTCCGCTTCTTTCCCAGGTTCAGTAACATGGCCAACGCTTCGGGCGTATTCATCAAGCGGCTGTCGTTGGACCTTCCTTGGCAGACAGCAAGTGCATCGGTGTATTACGCGCCGTCGGAGAATGGGAAACCGGTTCGCGTCGAGGCCGAGGGTTCGATCGACATTTACCAGCATCTCCACGACACCTTAACGATCACCGGCGACGGAATTCCGGCCGATGCGAGCCTGTCGCGCGCTCCGGCACGGATGACAGGTTGGACGACTCTGGACGGCGCGACGCAGTTGAAAGTCGGCCTGCGGTACCCATGGCAGATGTACCCCAAGCGAATGCGAGTCGATGGTGGATTGAAAATCGACTTGGTCCCCGAGCCACTGGCCGACGAAGACATCCCCGACGTGGCCAAGAAGCCGCCCGAAGTGCCCGGCCGAACCATCGGCGGGGGCGGCCACCCGCAGACCCACGGCCCACCCCGCGGGTTTCGCCCGTACGCGCGAGAGTTCTTTTCTTTCTTATA
>JACKQG010005169.1_pt1 | contig 14580 bp, 7 predicted proteins | sample 8237621 | NCBI WGS metagenome assembly JACKQG01 (sample SAMN15677084, study PRJNA649215) | marine metagenome | biome: marine; feature: Black Sea; material: saline water; isolation source: suspended particulate matter (SPM) from the Black Sea western gyre | collected 2013-06-09/2013-06-10 | depth... | reverse complement strand
GATAAACATCACCAGGGCACCATAGACGGGACTTGCCGTACTGGCCGCTGTGATAGCAAAGAAATACACAAATCCGCAGGGCAATAAGCCATTGAGCAATCCCAGCAGATAAAAGCCCAGTAGGGATTCACTCTTTAAAAGATTTTTAAAGGCGGCTTGATACCATTTAGAGCTGGCAAAGGAAGTTTCAAATAATTTTAGTACATGCAGTTTACCCAACAGAGAAAGACCAGCAATTACCATGGCTATACCGGCTACAATCCATAGCAGACCATTGGTTGTATTATTAAAGACAACCACACCACCCAGGATTCCAAATACAGCACCCAGGACGGTGTATGTTGTAACCCTCCCCAGCGAATAAAGTAGGTGTGAGATTGCTTGAGCCCCCCTGCTACGATCTTTTTCAAGAGAAGCAGTTGAATAGGCGATGACGATGCCACCGCACATCCCAATGCAATGACCAAAGGATCCCATAAAGGCGATAGTAATAATGGAGATAATATTGACGGTTTCCATTATTTCTCCATGAGCTGTTTGCGGAAGTTCAAATTTGCCATGGTTTCACCCTTCAACATAGCCTGTTGCATAACTGCAAAAGCAATCAAGCCCTCCCCAGGGGTCCTGTAAGCCCCAAATCCGTACGACATGGGCGTTTGATCCGTGCGACTATACCAGGCAACTTTTCCATCAATCCACGCTCCAGAGGGCAAATCCTTGACCCAGATGATGGCATCATCTTTAAAAGGTCTGGCACTTATCCAGGCAGCCATACAACCATGGTCATCAAAGAACCAGGTCTTTCCATCTGGAGCCACTACTTGCGAAGCAAAATTCAAATCGTTGATGAGCATGCCGCATTCACTGCACTGAAATTTTCCCACAGTCATCTTGACGGAGTCTCTATTCCTATTTCCTTCATAAACCACAGTCATCTGCTGGGATTTACCCAATAAGGAAAAAATGGTAATGATGAGCAGGATGAGAACAAGAATAACAAGTATTGGTTTGATGTTTTTCACGCTTTACCCCTTAAAAACAGCTACACCGAAAAGATCTAATTTTCAGTGGAATAATCCAACTCCGTGGAAAGTCGATAGCGCATGACACGCTGGTGCCTGGTATCAGCTATATAGACGATTCCAATGGCATCCACTGCCACACTGCGGGGTCCATCAAGAATATCTGCCACCTCAACCTGAAAGGTTGTATCCCTGGTGATATATTCATACTCCGATCCAACCAATATCGAGTCGCTATAGCTGGAGTCTACAAGCACACGATTCATTCCAATATTATAGGCGAATCTGCCAGATGAATTGAACTGCTGAATTTTATCGTGACCCGTGTCCGCGACATAAATATTTCCCAGAACATCAAGACTCACATCCGAAGCCATGTCATAGCGTTCAATTTCCATGATATCATCGGTAGAATCGGGGTCGCCATGTATGTATTCAAATCCATTGCTGCCACCTACTTTATGAACACTAAAATTTATACCCCATTGTGTGTAAAACAGGGCACCATCTTCCCCATGGGTCATTCCCCGTGGATCATTTACAGTTCCATTACCAAAACCATGTGAAACTGCACGTCCCGTAATCGTTCCGCCATAGACCAATATCTGGTCACCTGCTCCCGTTAAAAGGAGAGCCACAGGAATATATTGAAGCTCCATAATGGTGTTGGAATTCGCATCAGCGACAAAACACTGATCACCAAAGCTGCTGACACCAGTGACTTGAATATTGACAGGATCTATAAAATATCGTGCAACCCGAATGGCTTCCAGACTATCCCCAGCATCCCAGAAAGCTCGAGGTGCCAACCAATAGTCAAGATTCTCATCAGACCATCCAATGGAGTCAATGGTCCAATTCTGCACCTGAAGTGCATTGATAGAATCGAAACCGGTTACCCACAGCAGGTCACCTGCTGGTGATTCAAGTCTTACCCTGGTTGCCACTGAATCCACACCCACATTATTAAGGTATTGATTCCAGACCATGAGACGATTGCTGCTATCTGCTATAAACAGGTTGAGACGATCGTCCTGATGAATCGCCTGTGGTGAAATATTGGCACCCGATTCATCGATAAGATTGGAGAGTGCATCAAAATGATTTCCAAAGTCGTCATTGATGACTTCCTCTCCCGTAGCGCTGATGACGTGAATAGAAGGCTGGTCATGATCAGCTACAAAAATATATCCATCAGCCCCAACCACAATATCCCAGGGGCTGGCAAAGGCATAGCCATTTGAAACATCCCAATCTGGACTAATACGTATGTAGGATGTATTCCCAGCTCCGAATACTGGATCGAATTCAGTTGTTTCAGTGGGCAGATCAACCTTGATACCACACGCTGTGATGGCTAGAACCAGTAGCAAGACTGGAAGGTATTGTTTAAGGCGTAACATCAGAACGACCATCCCAGACTGATATGTTCAGAACGATTTAAATCAGACATATCTGCATATGAATACCCGAAACTAAATCCAGACCATTCAATTCCCAGACCCACTGTCCAGGAGCGTACCTCATCACTAAAATGATAGCCACTTCTCAAGAATAGCATCTCATGAAATCCATACTCAATACCAAGTGAGATGTTTTCACCATTATCCACGGGGTGATTGAGCTGAATTGAGCTGGTTAATGTCTGACGGGGTGATTGGAGCCATTCGTGGGCCACACCAAGACGGAAAATTGTTGGGGGGGCAAAGGACTCGTATTCTGATTCAGTGGTATCAGTATTGGCATAAGCCCCGTTTGGGCGGGCTGGGGAACCAAAGTTCAGCAGGGATACTGCAAAGCGTAGATCTTTGTAGCCTGTCCGATAATATGTCCCCAGATCCACAAGCACACTTCGCATTGTCAAATCAGCCAGTTGTTCTTCTACCAGCTTGGTTGTGAGACCAAATGAAAAACGATCCGTCATTCTCAGTGCGTAAGTGAGTCCTAATAGCATATCACCATAATTGAAATATTCACCGGTTCCATCAGGTCTATATTCAGTAGTTATTTCTGTTGGCGGGGCATACAGGGCCAGTGCGCTGAATCCCAGGTGATGAACGCGACCAAACTTCCAGACCCCGGCAAAGCTGCTCAACTGAAAATCTGCAATCCATTGACTCTGATCCACCGTAATGTTGATGGCTTCATCCACCTGTGCTGCCCCGGCAGGATTCCAGAATAGACTGGATGCATCATTGGCAATGGCAGTATAGGCTCCAGCCATTCCATGGGCTCTGGCACCAATCCCGATCTTGAGGAATGAAAAGGACGACGTTCCGGCTCTTTGACCCCCCAGGCTGGGAAAAAGATTCCCCTGGGCAGCCAGAAACTGGGCTGAAATCAAAAAGGTAAATATGATCAGTCCTCGTCGCATCAGAATCTCAAACTCATGCCCATTTCGACCGTTCTGGGGATAGAATAGCGACCTGGATTATAGTTAGGGTCAACTCTGCGATAAAAACTATATGAAAAGATTTCTCCAGGATCATATCCCTTCCCAGTGAAAGGATTGACAGAGGTGGGTTGTTTCACATTGAAAAGATTTTCAATTGTGCAATAGGCTTTCCACTCCAGTCCAATGACCTGAAAATATTTATTCAGCTTGAGATCGACTGTCGTAAATGGATCAGCGGTTTCGGAGTATGGCGTATCACTCATAGGAGTCCCTAAATAATAGAGTTTGCCATCTACTTCGATAGTGGTGATATCCTTGACACCCGTGAAGCGGCGGCCCGCTTGATATTCGATCCGAGCTGATATTCCCCAGTCTTTAGGAAGTCTTAATCCGAACAGATGAGGCTGGTCCTTTTTGCCCACATTAAAGTGCAGATTGGTAAAGATACTGAAGGGTTGATCCCAACGCAAATAATTCTCACCCAGGGGTTTCTCATCGAGGCGACCTGACTCTACGAGAAGATTATCTAGGGGTGTGGAACTTTTACCTGTTGTAAAGCTGTAGCTCGCATTGGCGTCAGCCGAAAAATATCTGGCAAAACGGCGCTTGAAATTAACTTCGACACCACGGGATCTGGCATAGTCCATATTGATATAAATGAGATATGATATCCGACCTTCTTTAGGATGGAATGAATTGATCTTTTGACTGGTTTCATAGCCGAACATATCCTTATAAAAGGCTTTGATTTCCAGGACTTGGTTGGCATCAAATTTATGTTTAACCCCGATCTCATAGGCCACAGTTGTCTTGGGAGAAAGATTCGGATTACCAAAGAGCTGATAGGTAGCCTCCGCCGAAGAACGTAGCTTGGCATAGACATAATTAAATGTGGGAAGTTGTGAAAAATGGCCATAGTTGAAATACAACACGTCAGAGTCAGTAACTGGATGAGATATTCCCAGTCGTGGACTTAGATGTCCCTTGCCTCTATGTCCTCCAAGTTCAAAGGTCTCAGCATAGAATTTCGCCCGTGTAGCATCTGTAATGATAGCGACGGAACTGTCAGCCACAGCGTCTTCCAGATATTGCCCAGGGAACCAATAATCATAGCGGATACCCAGATTGGCGATCATACCATCGAAGGTGATGCGGTCCTGGATATAGAGGGCGCCATAGTCAGTGGTAGCATTCCAAAAGTCATAGTTGCGACCCAAACCTGATTCACCTAACCAGGGTGAATTAATATCGATAACCTGGAGCTCTGATCGTTTATGATCATAACCTGCTTTGAAACTATGACGTTTCGAGGGCTGATAGTTGACGTCGGTAGCAATGGAAAGGTTGTCAGAGTAATAGTCATACCATCCGCTTGCATCACCGTGATCCCAGAACTCATCTCCATAACTGACGTTGATTACGCCTTCAATTTCGGGCTGCTGTAAAGAATAGTTGATTGGTTCAATGTCGGAGGTCTGCTGGTATTCCGTCCAATGCTTGTTTTGAACGGCAGAATGGATATTGGTAAAAAAGCGACCCATGGCGATCTCAAAGAAGAGTTTTGATGAGAGGGTATGGGTATATAACAAGGAGCTAAGGATAGATTCCTTTGTAATGGTATTATTATTGTTCAGAATATATTGATATCTGTAAGGAAATCCCCAGCCCTGATTGATATCCAAAGAATAATCGTAGGACACACTGAGTTTTTGCTGATCGTTGATGCGCCAGGTCAATTTGTAAAGTCCATGCCAATTATTTTTATTACGAGGCGCCAAACTCTCCATCCATGATTGCGAGGGAAACAGATCATCAGCCCCTGGCAGATAGGAATCGTTGAGGTTCATATAGCCATTCAGGAAAAAGCTGAATTGACCAGGAACCTTTAATCCCAGAGCATTTAAGGTTCCTGAGAAAATATCAGGACCACTCAGGGTGAATTCAACTCTGTCCTTGGTGAAAGCATCCCAGGGCAAAGCTTTCAAGCCAAAATGGTCACTGGAATAAGAGAACGTTCCATGATAGTCCTCAGAACCTTCTTTTATTCGAATGTTAATAATGCCTGACATGGCCTGACCATATTCAGCATTAAACCCCCCCGTAATCACTTCCAATTCCTCAATGGCATCCACATTTAAGTAAAGGTTGTTGGCACTGCCTGAGAGTGGATCTTTGACTGACATGCCATCCACAATAAACATGGATTCATCAACACGACCACCTCTGATATGGATTTCGTTATCCTGGGAGGTAATACCAGCTTGTTCAGCCAGAACATCCCCAACATTTTCCACAATATTCATTTTCAAGTCGTCAGAGGTAAGTCGGACGCTGGAAGAGGTCTGATCCACTTCAAACAGGGGACGGTCACCCTCAACCACCACTTCCTGACCCAGAGCCAGGGTGGTTTGTTCCAGCTCGATTTCTACAAAAATGGGTTCTGCAGTGCTCACAATGTTGTTGGTCTTCAGGACAACCTTATACCCAATCATGGAAAATTCTATGTCATAGGTACCAGGAGACATGCCAGTCAGTCTGAAGCGACCATCCAGATCTGTGGCGCTGCCATAGTAGCTTCCCTTAATCATGACATTCACACCAGGAAGGGATTCGCCTGAAACAGGGTCGCTTACGTGTCCTTCAATGACACAGCTGCCCTGTCCATAAATGGAGAGAACCATGGAAAGAATTATTATGAGGGTAACCAAACTTCGCACTATTCGAACACCTCAAACAGGAGATAATCCATAATGGGAATAATGTTTTCATTTCCATTGCACAGATGCAGAGGCAGACTAAAAAAGATGGATTGTCCAGATCCAGGTGACGGTCTGAAAAGTTGTGCCACCGGCGGATTACCTGTCCAGGCATCATTGGTGTTGCGGGCATCCTGAAGTATAAAAAGATCCTGACTGGTCTCTCCATCAATGAGGTTTGCAGGATAAAATGCACTGACTCTTCGGGCAATCAGGGCAGAAGTCTTTAATGAAAGACTTGGCAGCGTCACAGTTGAATCTGTTACACTCAAGTCTACCATATTGATGTCCAAACCTGTGATCATTCGTCCCGAGGGATTAATCACCCAGTTTGAGTCTATACTGGTGAAGGTATAATCCGTATCTATTAAAATACTGGAGAGAAAAACATTTCCCCCGGCTTCCAGATAGGTACGCAAGGCACCATCGGCTCCAGATAATGAGGGTGCTTCTGAATAGTGGTACCAGACAACGGTATTGAAATAATTAAACATGGCCAACTGATCCGTTGTAGCCGCAGGTAGTGCTTTTTCGTCATAACCCAATTCAAGCTCTGAGTAATTGTCCATGCCCACAAGAGAATCCAGGATGTTTTTATAAAAAGTGTGAGTTGAGCCATCATCAAGTTTATAGTCATCAATCAGCAGGACATCCCCAACAGGTTCTACCACACGCCAACCATTGGGGGAGGCGGTATCTGCTGAGTCTGGGAATTGTATAATATTACTGAAGGCTCCAGCAGTGTCGATGGCCTGCACATAAAAAATATGCTCGCCTGGTGGAATTTCAGTCAGAGTCACACTTGATATATTCCCAGGGCGATAATGCCAACTGCTGGTGCTATCCAGTCGGAATCGAATCTGGCTGATGGTTTCCAGTCCATCGATATCAATCACTGACCAGGCAAAGGTTCGCGTGGGGAAGGTGACGTGGGTAACGTTGGGGTTGTTGCCAACTGTGGGATTACTGTTATTGGAAAACTCAATTTCTGGATGCGAATTAGCTACAGGTAAACGCAGGGTAGCAGGTGTAGGATCTAATGCGCCTTGATTGTCTTCAGCTTTAACTTCAAAAAGAAATTCATCATATGCAATCTGAAGTGGGAGAAAGAAAGTATCTGATTCAACCGTGCTGCGGGTCCAGGTATCTTCAAAATTCCAACGATAATGATAGGCTACAACTTCACCATCTGGGTCTTCTCCCCACCAGTACATGACCTGAAAACTCGTGGTCGTATCAGCAATATATCTGGTAAATATAAAAGTGGTGTCTGCTGTTGTATCTGACAGAACCGTATCAATTCGATCAGGAGCAAAAGTCAAAAACAGGTGTGTCTCAGGAGCCGCATTCCCCAATCCTTCAGAAGGCAGATCATCAAGGAATGGATTTTCCAGAGACTCACAGGCTACGATAAATAGAAGTGCAAGCATCAAAACGATGCCTGTCCGGTATCTCATTGTTGACCTTAAGTTTCTCATTCTATTTTTAGTGCCCTTGTTACCCCGTCCTTCAGGACAGGGGGCATCCACCCACAGCAAAAAGGATTTTAGTCCTAACGTTTTGGGCTAAAGCCCGGTCATTGAACTTGTGTACCACACCACCGGTTTGAAAGCCGGTGTATGTAGACGATGCATGATCACAATACTTCAGTTTAAGCCCCTCTCAATAATAGTTTCCCACCTGATGTTGCCACCAGGCGGGAAACGCAGCTATCCTATTTCAGGTAGGTCATTTTTCCTGCCATCTGTTCTTTGCCTGCTACCATACGGTAGAAGTACAAACCTGATGATACGGGACGACCCTTTTGATTTAATCCATTCCAGACAACCTGATATTCACCAGCATTCAGCGATTGATCCACCAGGGTGGTCACGTGTTGTCCTCGTTGGTTGTAGATCACCAATTGAACTTGTTGTGCTTCAGGAATACGGAAAGCAATGTTGGTTGTTGGGTTGAAGGGGTTGGGATAATTGCCCAGAGCATAGCCTTCAGGAACAACCAGATTGTCAATGGCTGAGGCGGATAGAACCATATCTGACTGATACAAGGGTACCAGCTTATATGTTGTTGAATCAGCGTAGGAACCATAATGATGATAAACCCATCCTCGAACTTCATCATAAATTGATCCAGCAGGTGGTTGGATATATACTGCTGGTCCTGGATATCCCTGGGTCCAGTCCCTGAAGAATCGTGAGTCATCGTCAACGAGTACAGATCCACTACCGTCATCGATACTTAACATATCAAAAAGAGTGGGATCGTTCTCGATGATGGTGGCATTCTCAACCGTGACAATTACGTTGCCCCATTGTTCAGCAGTGGTAGGCCAGCGAAGATCACCTGTGGTAACAACTGGTTCTGGAGGGAGATCAAGACCTATATCGATTATATCAATTTCCTGAGTGATCCAGAGTTCCGTCATATTTGATACATTGGTACCCTCATGGGTATCGAATTCAACAATTCTTCCCGACAATTCGATGAGATCACCCTCAAACAGCACAGGATATGCTGTCGAATCTGGATTGTAACTCAAGATTGAGGACCAGGGACCCCCATTTACATCCTGGAGAATGAACTTGATACCATTTCCGGCATATGTAATACCTGTAGGCATGCTTACAATTCCCCGAACGGTGACAATGGTAGTATCTGACCATGCCTCATGGTAGTAGCTGGTATCAGCAAACCACACTGAATTATCAAGACTTGAATATTTTGGCATGAGGTCAGAATATCTAACCTGCTGAATAGCCTGAATTCGGGTAAAACCATCCGCTGTCTGAAGATCTATTGCCAGACGAGGTTGAATCTTGAAGTTGTCACCGGAGTAGTCCAGAACACCGACGATTGATGATAGCCCCTCTCCATTCACAGCGGTGTAGAAGTAATCTGCGGCATTACCGATTCTTATCTCATTGGTACCATCACTCACGCTCCACTCACCAGAACCCAGATCAGGATTGGATACCATCACATCATTGATCTCAATCAGACAACCCTCATAGATTTCCAGATCGCCTCCAAGACTTATTGTCAAGGGTTCCACCATAATATCTGTATCCAGGAGCTCAAATTCTGTAATATCCTCTATGGCTGTCATCCCGGAAAGTTCAATGACAAATCCAGAAAGGCGAACCTGATCACCTTCCTCGAGGCCGCGACCTGGGTCAAGAATTTTGATCCCAGAAAGGGCGGCGTAGTCATCTTGGATATAATAGTATTGAAGCGCACCTTCGGCATGGAAAGCGTAGGGCTCTGCAGTAACGATACCTTGAATAGTCACAATTGCCCCTGGATTCACAGTCCCATCTTGAATAGAGGATATGCTGTTCAAAACACCACCATAGACAGTATAGGAATATTCATTTGAGGCGCTCATCCCACCCAGATCATCGGTTGCCCAAATAGTATAACTCACAATGGCATTGGCCTCTTGTGCAGGAATGATTCCTGTAAATTCACTATTCTCACCAGCAGTCATGACGACCACCATTTCGACACCAGAATTCACCACATAGGATATAGAAGCCGATGCAACAGCTGAATTATCAATAATAGTTGCTGTAACAGTCACGTCGTCTGTTGGCAGGGGACTAGCCGGGTCCTGAACTACATTGGAAATCTGCGGGGTTGGATCCCCTATTTGCTCAAGATCAGAATAGTAGCGGGGGAAAACCTGAAAAACATCATTGTAGCGACCCACAATGGCAGTCAGATTGAAATTGCCCAGCATTGCAGGATGGTTAAGCAAGTCTGTGTCACTATCGATGCGCATGGTCATGGTTACGTCATTTTCATCTGATATGGTCATGTTTTGGGAGCTACTACCCGGGGTGGGCCAGGTACCACCAATTATGGTCATATTTGCAAGATGTACAAATTCAGATTCATAATCTTCACCATTTGCCAGAATCTCAGGAACCGTAAGATTCTGAATAGCTGGTAAGGCATTTCCTGAACTTAAAATTTCGATATCCGTCGGAGAACTGGGGGTGACTTCTATGAGACCAGCATAAATATCAATGACACCAGTAACGATAACTTCGTCACCAACTACAAAACCAGCGTCAAAACCACCGGCATAGATGACCATGCCGCCAGTATCATCCTGAATGGCTGCCTGGGTTGTGGTTCCAACAATCCCCCAGGTTGTGGCAGTAATAATACCCTGAATGGTAACTTGTGTGTCTTCGGCCATAACTCTGGCTTCAGCAATAGTAATGGGTGTTGTATCTGCCAGTTCTGTAATCCAGGTGCTAATGAGGGCAATCTGTTCTGCAGTAAGACTTCCTCCCTGAGGCATAACTCCGCCATTGACGCCCGTATTGGCTACTTTATTGTAAAGGACAGATGTGCTTGGATCTCCACTGGCAACACGCATGACGCCAGGATAACCGTTGGCCTCAACATCTACCAGATTGGCAAAACTTTGTCCATCAGCCAGATTCAAGCCACCCTGAGTTCCATGGCATCCCATACAGTTTGCATTCCAGATAGGTTGAATTTCGGTCTCGTAATCCACAGCCAGGGCAGTGCCTACTGAGAATATGAGAATGGATAGTAGTAAAATTCGTTTCATGGATTTCTCCTTTTTTTGTTCAAGCCATTTTGTACGATAGCCGATTATTTATCTTTATTTAATAACCAATAACTTTCCGGTCTGGATATGGCTATTGCTTAAGTTTTCTACGGTATAAACATACATTCCAGTAGAAATAGGTTCATCAAATTTGCTAATGAGATCCCAGGGGTGTTCGCCCCCTGAAAGAACGGTATTCCCTGAAGGCACTCTACGGATATCTCCCCCATTGTACTGCGCGCCCTCATGGTCAATTTCTTCCACGAGATCGCCACTGAGTGTATAAATTCGAATCTTTGATCTCTCAGGGAGATTCCTGAACCAGACCAGACGATCCCTCTGTCCATCACCATCCCAGGTGGCTCGCACCCTGTAAGGATTTGGGTAGACTGATACTGGATACTTTGAGACATCAGAAGTTGGTGGTGTACCTGGTATAACACTTATACGATTTTCATTCTTAGAACTCTCTAGACTGGCCAACCCTGTATTTTCATCCCCACTGTCGAAAGCTGTTATGGAGTAGACTGTATTATTAGGCCACCCATTTTGAACACCCTGGTTCACCCACTTATAGTGATAATAATGTCCCTTGATTTCAATGGAATCTTCCAGGCCCATGTCGTTGTAAATCTTAACCAGATCAAATCCGGAATCATATCCAAATTCATCACCGATGAGATCAAACTCTGCCAAAAGAGAGTACTGGGCTGTATTCCCTCTGGTTTTAGTGCTACCATAAATCCTGTAACCAGCAAAGTCGAGTTTCCGTGAAACTGGATCTAAAGCTGATTCCGGAGCACTATCCCAATATAAAGTGACTTGTTGATCCTCAGCTACCACTGCCAGAGCCGGAGAGGGTGGGGGTTCAGGAACGATGTAGCGATCCAGTACACCGTTTCCATTCAAATCTTCACCAGGGTCCAGAATTGAATTACCGTTTACATCTTCACCATTAAAAGCCTTCTGAGCCCAATCTGCATTTTTGATGAGGTCCTGGCGTCTATCAAAATTATTACTGGAACCCTGATGCGACCAGGGAGCTCCGATGACTGCAAAGACCACATTGATTGATTCACCCACAGGGAGCACAAAGCCATCATCTTCAGGTAAGGTCCCAAAGGGGCCCGCTGAAACCAGCATCATCCATGAATTGGGAAGATCCAACCAGGGTTGGTCCTCATTATTCTGGACAAAATCCTGGTCATAAAAGGGAGAGCTGGAAAGCTTTTCATAGCGTTCAACATCTGAGATGGGCATATTAAATTCTGGAATATCCAGATTTTCAGGACTGTTCCAACGCCAGGGATTATAGTAGGTGTACCAGTCACCCTGACTATCAGCGTGGGAGGTGGATCTTTTGTTGGGACCATGTAAGGCCATAATACCGAAATACGCGCGTGACCAGCCATCATCACCATCATAATCATATTGGTAGCCAATATTGCGGGGATATCCGTTGGCATTGTAAGATCTTTCAAAACTGTTGATGTTGTCGTACCAGCTAAATCCACTGCCCGGTTCCCAGCGGCTTTTGTAATTCATGTTGTTGACTGATGCATCGGCCCAGATACCAGCATAGACATCTTTAATATTCCAGCCAGTGCCCGAAGAATCGACAAGATCGCTTCTGTTGGTGATGGTGTAATCCAGAATCACGAATGATTCCATAAATGAATGGCTCCAGGCATAGGACTCTAAATGGACCTCAATACCCAGAGGGACATGATTGATGATATCAGATCCAGTATCTTTAAAATCGGCCAATAAATCTTGATGGCTTACTGCTTCAAGGGAAAAATAACTGGCCAGCGGGGACGTGCCGGCAGAGGAAATGCTGGAACGGGTTTGAATGGTATCACCAGATGCAGATGAAGTGGTAAACTCAAAACCTTCTTCACCATAGTCAAAGGCACCATCAACGATAGCAGTGGATACCCGGGCGAGTTGCTCCTCACCATTAACAATGGGAATGCCGCCAATCCACAAACCACCATAACTCATGAGTTCAACCATCTCACGTTCAGTACCATATTGCTTATATCTGCAGGAGGCTTGTTCCGGGTTATTCCAGCCTTCACCAAGGATGCCAAAATTGGTTACCGTGAGACCCATTTCACCAACAATGGTGGTGTTGTCATAGTCGTCGATTGATGCTTTGCTTAATTGGGCGAAAACTGGATGTAGCTGTCCAGAAAGAATGAATATGAGGGCTGCAATTACGTTGAGACGCATTTAACCAAGATAATTATCTGTCAGGCTTGTGGAAGGAAAAACACCCCTGAAGTTTAGGTGTGTTAATTGTGTGATGATTTGTGAAGCATGTTCCTAATTGTCATTGCGAGCCCAGCGGGCGCGGCAATCTCCAAGACCTTGATTGGCAGAGATATTTTTTTTCACATGAAGGAAGAGATCGCCGCGCTCCCTACGGTCACTCGCGAAGACTAATCTAGGCGTGATCCTAATTGTCAAAACGAGCCCGAAGTGCAAGGCAATCTCCGATTCTACTTTAAACTTAAATTCACCAGGTTGTTCTGTTTCTGCCAGAATCGTCGATAGGGGAAGTGAGGTTTAAGCTCCACACTTTCAGTTTCCAGCATGGCGATGAGTGCGTCAGTGATATCACGCTCCAGGCCAAAGGCTTCCGTTGTGAGCGCAGCCCGCTTGTCTGAATCCAGGTCTTCAGCCTCTTTTAACCATCGATTTTCAAGCACCTCAAATTCCTGTCTTACCAGGGTATTTCGGTGCTTGAAGTCCAGCAATATCTGTCGGTGTAATTCCTCATGATGCCACCAGAAAATATCGGAATCAAATTTTTCAAGGTTTTCTCCGGCAAATGAAGTCGGAAGCGGATTATCGCCAAACCAGATGGGTTTGAATATGGAGGTACAGGGGCTTGATGTGGCTGTTGCCCAGTAAGTCTCTTTGTCCTGAGTTATATGAGCTACAAATGAGGCTGTGGTTTGAGACGACTGCCTGGCAGGACTGGCTCCGGCATGGGCACAGACGTGGTTCATAAGGAAATGATTATCTGGGCGGTAGGATCCGTCTCCATGATCTCGAAGATGGGCAAAGGCATCAGTCAGGGAATAATTTTTTGTTCTCAACATCTCATGTGCCCTGGACTGACGGGTTGCACAGGCTGAGAATTTGGTATAGAAGGTATCAGAGTAGCAGCTGGCAAAATGGAAATCAGCTTTTTTCTTGATCCAACCTTTTTCCAGAGCTGTGTAGATCAAGTCTTCATGCATGAGATCAAAATCTTTTCCAATGGTGAGACCATTGGAAATAGCGTAATAGTCTTCCACCTTTTTGGCGGCCCAGAGATGTCCAGCGGTTTCTAATACCCAGGCTTCATTGGGATCAGCAATGAGAAAGCTGTTGTGATAGTAGAAGGACTTATTGTTATAGCCACAATTTCCCCCTTGCCCATATTTCTCTAAAAGTTCAGTGATGGTCTCCAAGGCACCCCGGGCGGAGCTGCGTCTCTCCAGGGCCAGACGCAAGAGGTCCATGCCTGTGAGTCCACCCTCTTTTTGGACGGGCATCCTGGTGAATACAGCCTCATTTCCAATGACCACCCCTCGGTCATTGGCCCCAATTTCAGCACCCCACATCCAGAATGGACGACTGATGAGCACAGCGTGGGTTTCTTCAACTTCAGGGATACTCATATGGGTACAATTCACCACATCACTGGGGTCATGGCGACATTCAGGATGATATTCCAGGAGTTGAACTTCGGCAGCTTCACGATCACTGTTTTTTCCAAAGATCATGCTTCCATCTCTGGTCACGGAGGGGAGGGCTACAAAAGTATCA
>JACKQG010005168.1_pt1 | contig 14582 bp, 9 predicted proteins | sample 8237621 | NCBI WGS metagenome assembly JACKQG01 (sample SAMN15677084, study PRJNA649215) | marine metagenome | biome: marine; feature: Black Sea; material: saline water; isolation source: suspended particulate matter (SPM) from the Black Sea western gyre | collected 2013-06-09/2013-06-10 | depth... | reverse complement strand
GAACTCTGCGTCTTATTGGCACAACGGTGGTGGAACGTTTGGGTTTGCTGATGGGAGAGACTTCGCCGAGCGCTTTTCCTGGAAGGTCTTCATCTTAGTTCGCAGAGAACCAGCCTTTTCGGTGGGGGAAACAACCCCCTTTTGAATCGTGACGCCTTCGCTAGACTCGACACCGTCCGCCCATTCCACGGTCGATTCAATAGTCCAAGACTCCGAACTCCAGGTTAAATGAGAACAAAGCAAACTCAGACTAGTTAGGGAGAGTGGGTAGATTTTTTTCATAAAAAAATAGGTTTTGAAGATTATAGCTGGCATACTTTGCCTCCACGGCCATCCGGAAACCAAAACAAGTGTTTGAAATACATAAGAAAGATGACTTCCTTGACCGCTTCCAATATAAGAATTGTAAAAAAAACATGGAAGAAATTAAGAGCGCAGGGATTACCTCACTAACATTAATAATCCAGGAAGGGTTAAGCTAAGAGGGAAATCACAATTTTCAAACTCATTATCAACTTTCCGTAATTTCAAAAAGTCTGAAATTTATTTTCCAAGAAAAGGAAAATCATTAAACTTGAATATGATAATGAAGCAGAGTGACGACTTGTAATTCCTTTACTTTCAAAAATTAGAACTTAGTGAAATTCACATATAAACAGATGCATCTCAATTTCCCCTCAAAGCTTGTTCTGATAGGGGCTTTGTATTTCTCGCAAGGTATTCCCAACGGCTTCTTTCGGCACACGGTCCCCGTAGTGTTTAGAGATAGTGGAGCTTCTCTTGAGCAAATAGCTCTTTTCTACCCAGCCCTGTATGCACCTTGGGTGCTGAAATTCATTTGGTCAATTTTCGTCGAGCGTTTTCACTCACAAAAACAAGGGAAATATAGGTCATGGATCATCCCACTACAGGTTTTAACCGCTGGGGCCATGGTGGCCTTGGCCAATTGGCAGTTCGGGGCATCTATCTCCACCTTTGTCCTTGGAGTTGCCATGATCAATATATTCAGCTCGATTCAGGATGTCTCTACTGATGGGCACGCCGTTCAAATTCTAGGCTACAGCGAACGAGGCTGGGGGAATGCCATTCAAGTCGGAACCTTTTGGATCGGCTATGTCGCAGGCGGAGGATTAATTCTCATGCTTATGAATGCCCTCGGTTGGAGCACCTTGTTGGTGGCCATGGCCGTGATAACCTTACTGGCTACTATTCCAATTCTAATTTCAAGAGGTTCGATCTTGGACAATCAGTCTTTTTCAAATAACGGCTCCGCCAAGACCTTCAACGGTCTACGAGATTTTTTAGGGCAACCAAAAGTAATCAAGGTTCTTGCTTTGGTTGCAGCCTTTCGGATGCTGGAAGGCTTCATTCGATCATTGCTCCCGACTATGTTCAAGGACTGGGGAATGGACTTTGAGGAAATTGGTTTGACTCTTGGGATCATTGCTCCAGTTGCCGCATTGGGAGGGGCATTGACGGCCGGTCTTTTTGTGAATCGACTTGGACGGCTTCGTTCCTTGCTTGTATTCGGAGCACTGCAGGTTCTCTCCGCTTGCGGTTACCTGATTCTGAGTATTGGTTCCGAAGGGACGAACATGTCGATCCTTCTACCGGTAGTAATCGTTGACCATCTGATTTCCGGTATGACAACCGTCGCCCTTTTTTCCTTGATGATGGATTGGAGCAGAAAAAGGCATGGAGGAACAGATTATACCTGTATGGATTGCATCGGCGTTTTCGCTATGATGCTTGGAGCCAGTGCGAGCTACTTAATTGCAGCCTATGGTGGGTATGCAATGAGTTTCACCTTTGCCATCCCATTAATTGTGATTTCACTCGTTATCGTAAGACGGTTATACCCCCAAATAAAAAAAGACGAGCATTGGAAAACTTTAAGCTCTGAGAAAGAACTATCCAACGAATATGTATAGCCTCAATTCACTCAAGGCATTGCCACGCCTCCGGGCAGGAAAGTGACCTCACGGTCATTGGGTACCGCTTTACCGGGCGAGCTGCGCCCATGTTTGACTTCCTTGTCCAAGAGGAGAATCCGCTCGTTTGGGAATGGCAACGGAAGCCTGGGTGGCGGCGGACGCGAAACGGCGAAACCCGATTGATTCAAGCGCGGGCAGGGCAATGAGAACCCCGGCGCCGCGGAGAAATCTACGACGATTGAAATTCAACTGCATACGCATGGTTACTATAGATAATAGAATACAAAGATCAAATGTCTTAAGCACCGAATTTCTTACTAAAAGTTTCAAAATAACGAGATGAAAGTCACGTGACATGCAGTTTCACCGATCGTTCCAATCATGCTTCCGTTTTTCAAAATGGGAAAAACAACAACAGTGCGATTGATTTTCCTTCGTCGTTCGAATAACAGTTTGGGATGAAAAAATTATTTCCTATTGTTCTTCTCGCCCTTTTCTCCTTTGCCACCGTGGTAACGGCTGGTGATAACGCCCTCTCCAAATCCGAAAAAGCGGATGGATGGAAACTGTTGTTCAACGGGAAGGACCTGACCGACTGGAAAGTCGACAAATGGAACCCCGACAGTATTTCCGTGGAGGACGGATCGATCAAGTGCCACGGCAAGCCATCGATGGTCTACTATTCCGGCAAGGGCAAGGACGTGAAGGATTTTCATTTCAAGGCCGACGTGATGACCAAGCCGGGTTCAAACGGCGGAATCTTTTTCCACACCAAGTATCAGGACAAGGGCTGGCCGGTCGGGCACGAAGCGCAGATCAATCAGACCCAAAGGGATCCGGTGAAGACGGGCAGCGTGTACATCGTAAAGAAGAATTTAAAGGCCCCGGCCAAGGACAACGAATGGTTCCACTATGAAATCATCGTAAAGGGCAACCGCGTCGAAACCAAAGTGGACGGCAAGACCGTGGTGGTCTACGAAGAACCTTCAGACGTCAAAGGAAAGAGAAAGCTCTCACAAGGCACCTTCGGCATCCAGGCCCATGATCCCGGAAGCATCGTTCTGGTAAAGAATATCAAGGCAAAGTCTCTCTAGGAAGACTACGGCTATCAATCCGGGATCGCCTCATTAGGGGCAATGTCTTCTCCTTCCCAATTGGCCATTCCATCCCGGTAAAGAAGGATGCGTTTGGCGCTATTGGGCAATGATCGCGCGCTCCGGGTTCAGAGCAAGGAAAGGATTGACCGCTTCTGAATTACTTGTGAGGTGACGCTCCTGTTCTTACGGTGCACGGACCTTCTTTTTCCCCAGCTTCCGGAGGTGATTCGCTTCCGCCGAATCCCCCAGCCATGCGCAATGGGTCTTTCCGTTGTGCAGGATGAAGTAGTTGAAGCTCGGCTTGGGTTTGAGGATTCTTCCAAAAAGAGGAACCTTTATGCCCGGAAATGAATTGATAACCTCGTGCCCTTTGACGATGACGACATAGGTGCGTGCCCTCCATGTCTCTTTTCCGGTTCGCTTGTCGAGAGCCACCACCGAAGTGCCCTTGCCGCCAGCCATGATGATCAGTTTGTCTCCGATAATAATTTATCAATTTATGAACCTGTCCCCGATATGTCCCCGATATGAAACGGGATTTCTCCGTTCCCTAGACGGCACCGAACTCCCGACCTTTGGGTGAAACTCCCGTTGGATTCAAAAGGGACTGGCCACTCGTGTCAGTTATCTTTTCCTATTCCGGAATAGGTTTTGCAGTTGCTTTGGCTGCTCTTTCAGCACTGGATTTACCCGTAAAACAACGGGCAAACTTTTCGATGACATGAAATGAGTCTACTCCGGTATGAGCGACTGAACAAAGCAGGGGTTTACCCTCTTTGATTCTTTTCCGACCTACATTGATATACCATGGAGCTTGATCACCTTTCGGATAACGCCCATCAAGTTTATGGTTTGGATCACCGTTATTGGTTAAAAATGGTATCTTGATCTCTAAAACCCATTGATTTTTACTCTTTTTAATAGCGTATTCTGCCAGAGAATTCCATCTGAAGTCCTGCTTTTCGCCATTTACTTTTAGGTCAACCAGTTCTCCATTGGGGCTTATGCTGATCTGATAATAAGCATGCGTATCGGTCTCAATTAAAATATCAACATACTCACCTTCCCATATACTAGGGTCATCCTTTTTTTTGTTCAATTTTTCCGTTTGCTTGCCCTCTTCAGTCTCGCAAATCAAAGCCAAATAGAGGCATGATGTAGACATGCCTTTTTTAAGCAGTGTTTTAATTTTTGGTTTATGGTTTTTCACATTCGTACTCTTCAATTGATCAAACCTTGTGCGTTTCCAGTAAGGCTCTTCAAGATCACCATCGATGACGATTTCCTTATCACTATCAAATCGAAAGGGTTTGAACCTAGAAACATTACTTCGATCAACGGAGAGCTGCCTGAGTAAATTTCTAGATGAATCGAGAGATTTTGAGATCAATCCAACCCGCTGACCATAAATGGAACTCTTATCAACTTTTTCTTCTGCAAGACCAAAAAGATCCAGGGCTTTTTGTATTTGCTCTTTGCTCCTAGCCATAGTCCTGACATTTGCCTCACAGTACTCAAAAAATGCCTTCATTCCCTTTTCTGCAGGACCATAGAACTTCTTATAGTAATCATTTAGTAAAACATCAATATCCTGATCTGCATCCCACCATAAACGAGCTGTGACATAAATATTGAGATGGTTGATCGCTAACTTAACTGGGGCCGGCTGATCATCGCGTAATTCAGCTGGTCGGAGACAGTTCTCTTCGATGTATTCGCCAACACAGATACCTTTTAATGAACGTATATCTTTTGCTATCGTATGCGGTATGTACATTGGCACAGGAGAATTTCCGAGTATTGTGTAGTTACCATGTGTGGAGAAAGGTTGTTTACTGGTCAACTTTTTCAACCATTCATTTCGTCGACTTATGGATAAATCACGAAGCTCTGGATCGACAAACCCTCCACGCCCATTGTTGAGCATGACATACACATTGGGGCTCATTCGGTCAATATTGCTGGGCGAAACCACATAGGAGCCATACGCAGCGCAAACGATTTTACGATCAGGATGGGTTTTATACACTTCTTTGGCGACATTATTGACATAAGTCCAGACATGGTTGGATTGCACTCCTCTTGCTCCTAGCTCAGGATTAAATTTTCCTTTGCATAGATCACAGCCACATACTACATAACCATCTGTTGGCATAACCGAAGCAGATTTCTTGCCGTAAACATCAAATAAGGTACGCACGAATTCAATATTATCTTTAAGGAGTCCCTTCGAAGAAAGGCAGGGTTTTCCATGGCCAGCGGAGGCTCTCTTTCCTCTAGTCACAAGAAATCTCTCTGGGTGGTCATTGCGGGTTTCATCACGATGAATGACACTATTTATTCCATGCACACCGCTAACAGCTAACCCGCCCAACCCAAGTCTCATCATCCAGAGGGCTTGCCTCTTGTTGCTTTTCCCAAATTTGTAAGCAGATCCGGTAATCTGACGCATGGGAAAATCAGGATGGATTGTCTTTTTAACCTTCGGGAGAGCAATAGTCTTTGTTTGAGGTAAAACTTCGCCAAATTCACCTGGGAAATACCATCTGGCCCCCAAACTTCTTAACAAATCATAAACCGCCATCAGTGACCCACGCTGATCATTATACCTCACGCCGAGTTCTCTGCTATAGCTTTGGTATCGACTCCTCCCCGGGAGTACCCAGCGACTATGACCGACGAGTTTATCCCACTTTTCGGTCGCTTCTTCGCTGCTCTTAGAATCTCTTTTATAGATGTTATCACCAGGGCCTTTCATCGATGCATCCTCATCATTCCCCAATAAAACAAGATAATCATTGCCGGAGATCATGTGGTAAGCATCATATTTAAGCCCCTCGGTTGAATGCTTCAGCGCATCAGTGTAGCTGCTTTTTCCTACATAGATTTTCACCAGGTTCTCGTCGGTTACCGAGGTGCTGATCTTCAAGTTGGCTCCGCTAATCTTATGAATAAAAAATTGCAATTCCTCTGCTGCAAGTTTCTGCATGCGGGTAGGATTTTCAGCAATGATAATTTCAGCTCCGGCTTTACCGTCTTTGACAATAAATTCGTTTGCTTCAACATGTTCTGGCAAGAGAAACATGATCCCGACGAACATCAGGTAGTAAAGTAAACTTTTCCTCTTCTCGATTTTTTTTTCAAGTAACATGTTTTTCCTTGAGCCAATTTCAAAACTATTGGCTTCCTTTTGTTAATATTTCACGTTTAAGATTTTCACCTTCACATTTCTATGGTGTCAGTGGAGCGGCAACAGCCGCTGCTGCCATCCCCTGAAGCATCTTTCTACGATTGATCATAGTCCCTTTCAAATCAGGCATAATCGTATGTTAAGACCCTTGAAGGGTCGAATTTATTCAGTGATCCCAAAGCAAGCAGTGTAATCTTTTGCAGATTGGAGAGATAATTACCGTCACACCTTGAGCAACCCCATATCCTCCTGGCTACTTCCAAACGCGCCTGCGTCGACGTCGTGCTTGTGGAGCAATTCGAGGTAGAGGTTGCACAGCGGAGTCGGCTTTTCGAGCACCGTTTGGGCTTGGTGACGATACCCACCCCGGCCACGATCATGGGGAGGTTGTTGCAGGTGTGATTGGATGAGTCGCCGAAGTTGCTTCCCATGACCACGGTCGTGTGGTCGAGCAAAGTCCCCTCGCCTTCCTTAATCTGATCCATCTCGTAAAGGAAGCGGTTGAAGTGCTTTAGGGGGTCGATCTCGATCTTGCTCAACTGGCCGATCATGTTGGGCTTGCCACCATGGTGGGAGAGGGTGTGCCAACCGCCGGTGGCCCCGGGCACCTTGATAGCCCCGTCGATCCAGTCCATGGAGAGGGTGATGACGCGGGTCGAGTCGGTCCGGAAAGCAAGTTTCGCGAGTTCGAAGAGGTTGCTGATCTTGGTCGAGAAGGCGAACTCTCGGTCCTCACTGAGGGATTTCTCGACCTTGGGCTTTTGGGCGTTGAGCCAGAACTTCTCATGATCCAGCTGGGCTTCCAGTTCACGGATGGCCGCCTTGTAGCTGTCCAGCTTGCCCGGTTGAGAGCCCCGCTTGCGCAGCTGCGCCATGTCGCGATGCAGGCAATCGAGGATGTTCTGGTCGTTCCTAAGTTGTTGCTTCTTGGCTTGCAGATCCTCTTCCTTGAAGAGCTTCCCGAAAATCTTCTCCTCGTCGTGCATGGGGGGAATGGGTGAGCCCCGGTCATTCCAGGATATTCCCCAGCCCCGGTCGTAGATGCTGAAGTTCAAGAAGGGGAAGCGGGTATCTCCTCCCATTTGGCGGGCCAGTACCTGGTCCAGGGAGATCCCATTTGAGAAGGTGGGCGATTCGGGACTCAGGCTTCCCGTAAGGAAGGACTTTTCCGAGTCGTGGTTGCTCGTGTCCATGCCGGGGTGAAACAAGTTCTGGAAGACCGTCATCTTATCGCGGGTCTTCATACCCTTGAGGTAATCGGAAGTCCCAAGGTCTCCCCGTTTCTTGGGGAAGAAGTATGGCTCGTAGAAGCCGAGGCAGCTACAGATGAAAATGATCCGCCGTGGTGGAACAGTCGATTTCGGCTTGGTGGCGGCCCGCAGGTCAAGCGATTGCAGGGCAAGGGGCAGGGCCGTCCCGGCCTTGAGGAATTCTTGTCTGCTGATAGTTCTCATTCTTGAGCATCTCCAAGTGAATAGACCAGGGTCTTCGTGATCAAGTCCTTCATGCGGCATTCGTTTGGTTCGTCGGGGATCAGGGCAAAGAGGTCGAGGCGTTGATTGAGGCTTGGTTTGTAGCCGTTGGCGTACTCGAAAAGTTTCTTGATGAAGTTGTAGGCGATCCTCTTGTGATCGGAGAGCAGGATTTTTTTTAGTCCGAAGATGTCTTTGAATTTTTCCTTTTCAATCTCCCCGGACGGGTCCACCACCCCAGTCAGGTCGTAATAACCTTTTGGCCTGTATTGGAAAGTTCCCCCATGTGGTTTCTTTACCCGGTAGCGGACTCGCCATTGCCCGGTGGCGTCAAAGCTCTCGAGGGCGAAACCGTACGGGTCGATGCTCTTGTGGCATGCGAAGCACGCTTGGTTGTTCTTGTGCACCTCGATTTGCTCCCGCAGGGTGGCGGCGTCCTTGCCATGTTCGGGTTCGATGACTTCAATATCTTCGGGAGGGGGCGATAGCGTGTTACCGGCGATATTCTTCGAAATCCATGCCCCTCGCAGGATGGGCGAAGTGTCGAACCCATCCGCCGTCACCTTGAGGACACTTCCCATGGTTAAAAGCCCTCCGCGCGGGACACTCGGCTTGAATGAGACTTTACGCATCTCCTGACTAATCACGCCTTCTATCCCATAATGCTGGGCAAGGCACTGATTGAGGATGGAAAAATCAGAATCAATCAGATAACCGACGGGCAGGTTCTCCCGGATCAAATGCTCGAGATAAGCCTCGGTCTCGATCGGAAGGTAGTGGTTGAGCAGGTCGTCGTATTTGGGATAAAGCTTGAGAGAGGGCGTAACCTTGTCGAAGGACCGGAGGTTAAGCCACTGGTCACAGAAGGAATGGATCATGCGCCGACTCTTCTCGTCCTTGAGCATGCGGTCGATTTGAGCGGGAATCGTTTGGGCGGAGAGCGTTTTTGTTTTCGATAGGCCGAGGAGTTTTTCGTCGGGGACGGAAAGCCAAAGAATCCGGGCAAGGTGGGCCGCCCTGGAGTAGGACTGGTTGGCATGTTCACCGGGGGCCATCAGAAAACGATGGGAACAAAGAACCGCCTTCAGCCCGTGCTTGGCCGCTTGCACGAAATCACCCTGTTCCTTCAAGGAGTTCAGACTTACGCCGTAGTAAGGAGCCAGTTCCTCCTCGCTCAAACTCGAGGAGAAAGCCTTTTCGGCAAAACGCTTGATCACGTTTTTGAGCTCATCGGGCGAGCTTGAGGAAACGGTTATCTTTGCCGTGGAATCATTCGGCGAAAAAGACGTCATGACGTCGAGCTTGCCGATGGAAGCGATGGACCTGCCGTCAATCGAATGGGCATCGGCAACGAGAAACTTGATGAAGCGCTTGGTGGTTTTCTCTGGAAAGAGGATGGGTTGTTCGTTGGCTAGCCTGATCTCGAGGTCGCCCTTTAGGATGGGAGGCCCCCAGTTCTTTCCGTCCTCCGAAAGATGGATGGCGTATGCCTTGACCTGCCCGTTGCCATTGCCGCCCGTCCAAGTGGCGTAATTGAGCCCCTCGATTTCCTTGCTGTCAGGGTTTTCAATGGTGACGTGGTGAGGGGGCTTGGCCAGGGTCGGCTTGAAGCGGGTATGCCAGAAAGTCCGGTTGGAACCGTCCAACATCCTTTCCATTTCCATTCCCTTCTGGAAACTGCTCACGGTGACGTTTCCCCCGATGGCCTTGAGGTTGGTCTGGGTCATGGAAACCTCCTTTGCTTCCCTGACGGGAGTTTTCAGGGGCAGGTCGCCAAAAATCTGTTTATAGGAAGTAGGCGGCCATTGGTCGAGAATCGGACCGCGAACCTTCAGTTGCTTTACGTAGGCCCCCTGGTTCCCGTTCCTTTGGCGGAAGTTGTGCTTCGAGTAGCAGTGCACCGAAACGTTCTCCCCGGGACGCAGAAAGACTTTAACCTTATGGGACTTCAGTTCCCGGTTGCCCAGGGAGATGACGTCGAGGAGGCGCTGGGGTTGCGGACGATCATCCGCATAGTAATATTTTCCCGCAAAAACCTCGAGACTGACGTCCTCAGGGAAGTCTCCCAACTTCATGGCATCAAAAGTCAGCTCGTACCATCCTTTGACGGGCGGATCGAAGTTGTCGTAGAAGAAGGAGTAACTATTCCCGTTGTTGGCTCGCGTCCAAGAGAAGAGAATACCCTCCTTGTATTTGCGGGTATAGAGGTTGTAGGTTTTGTGGCTGTCCTTGATCTTGTTGGTCAGCCAAGTCCGCTCGGCAGGAAAGCCCTCGGCGGGCAAGGCGAACTCGAGCATTTCATCGGCTACCGAGAAATAGGAGGCGAGCATCTCCCTGGTCAGCTTGATTCTACGGTCCGAATCGAAATCGTTGGTTCCGCGGTCCTCAGGGATTTCCCCGGTCAGGTCGAGTTCCACACCGAGGAGGTCGTTGGCCGAATGGATGAACTCGTGGCGACTGATCCGGCGGTAGGGATCGGGGTTGTTTTCGGCTTGGCGCCGAGCCAGCCAATCGAGCATCAAGCGTTTCTCTTGCGCGCTTGGCTGCTTCTTGTTTTTCGGCGGCATCTTCGCCGTGACCAGGTTCTCGAAAGCCAGGGTGTGGTCGCCCCCTTTCTCCAAGAGAGCAACTAGGTCGAGGTCTCCCTTCTTCGACTCCTCGTCATGGCAATCGAAGCAGTACTTCTCGAAGCGCTGAAAGGCCTGCTTCCCAAGCGGTGTCTCCAACGGATTGGCTTCGGATAAAAGGGTAACCTGCAAGGCCAAGGCGAGGAGGAGAATGCCTCTATTCGCGGGGAAATGCATTGTTCTTCAGCCTAGTTTGCCTGAGTCGCGTGACCGATCAAGAAATCAACCAGATTCTGGCTCTGGAACCAGCCGGGCCACATGTTGTGGCCTTGGCCCGGGACGACCTCCAAGGTCATGAGGCCGCCCAGTTTGTCGTAGCGTTCCTTGACGAGGGCGGAATTTTTGTCCAAGGGCACTGTACCGTCCTTGTCGCCATGAATGTGAAAGATGGGGACCTTCGCCTTGGCCAAGGGAGCCAGCCGGTCGATGGGGTTGTGCTTGGCCAAATCGGCCTCGAACTGCTCAACAGTCAAGCCATAGGCTCCGCAAGCCCGGTTGAGGCCGGGGTAACTGGCGATGTTGCAGACCGGATAGATGCCGGTGATGCAACGTACCTTGTCGGGGTTTTCCACTGCCCAGCAATAGAGCATGAGCCCACCGCGACTGCGGGCTAAGAGGCAGGCCTGCTTGGCGAGGCCCCGCTTCTTCACCAGATGCTCGTGCAGGGCGGAGTAGACCGCCCTACCCTTCGGACTGCCGTAGGATTCGCCCACGTCCACCCCGGCGATGGCGATCCCCGCCTTGAGGAAGCGCTCGAACATCCACTTCTCCGCCCCACCCGGCAACCCGCGCAGCGTGGGGGCATACCAGACCCATGGAATCGGTTGTCCCGCCTTGGGTTTCTCCGGGAAAATAAGGAACGCGGTGCGATCTTGTATGGCGAAAGTCTCACCCTTCATGGGCAGACGCTTCTCGACGGCTCCCAACCAAGTAGAACTAAAAAAAAGGATGAGGAAGACGAATCGTTTAAAACGGAGAACAGTCATCAGGCAATAGGCTGGGATGTTGATAAAATTGAAGATTTAGAGGGATACCCTGCGCTTTACGATATTTTAGTCGTCTGGATTTTCGAAAATTGAACAACGACACGAATCCTATTTTAAAATCTTAAAGATAAATCAAACCGTTGCCATGAACGATCAAATACGTGACAGCAGAAATCAATGAACAGTTTTTTACATGTCCTGTTTGTCTACACCTTTCTCTCCTCGTCGACTTGCCTTTATGCAGAAAGGAAAACTCCACTCACGGATACCTTGCCTCCTTTGAATGGTAAGGTCGCCCCGAAGACCGAATCGGAAATGTGGGTGGGCTTTGATCCTCGAGCCGAACCTATGGAGGTGGAGATCCTCAAGGAATGGGAAGAGGATGGCGTCGTCCTGAAAGTGCTGCGATACCGCATTGGGGTGTTCAAGGGCAAGAAGGCGATGATGGCTGCCGTTTACGGTCACCCGAAGGGAGGGAAGAACTTGCCGGGACTCCTCCAGATCCATGGTGGCGGACAGTACGCCGACCAAAACGCCCCGCGGACCAATGCAAAACGTGGGTACGCCTCGCTATCCATTTCCTGGGCGGGTCGCATTTCGGCTCCAAACTACAGGGTCACACCCAATGAGGTGAAGCTGTTCTGGGAGGGCAAGACCGATGATCCCAAATACAAGTTGACGACCGACTGGGGAGCATTGGATGCGTACCATGCACCAAGTCGAAATGGAAAAGATGCTTTCCCTTCTATTCCAGTTGCGGACTGGACGCTGGATCCCGTTGAATCGCCCCGAAACAATTCATGGTTTCTCGCCACCCTTGGGGCTCGTCGCGGGCTTACCTTTCTCGAGCGCCAACCGGAAATCGATGGTCCCCGACTCGGAGTCTACGGACATTCCATGGGGGGGAAGCTAACCGTGCTGACGGCAGGTTCGGACAAGCGGGTCAAGGCGGCAGCTCCGTCCTGTGGTGGAATCAGCGATCGCTACACCAAGAACCCACTTCATTTGGGAACGGTAAGCGACCCCCCGAACCTCAAGAAAATCACCTGCCCGATCATTTTCTTGAGCCCTTCCAACGACTTCCATGGGCGAATCAACGATTTGGAGACTGCGACCAAGGAAATCAAAGCAAAGGACTGGAGGGTCACCTGCTCGCCCCACCACAACCACCAGGACAGTCCGCCTTACGAGGTGGCCACGCAATTGTGGTTCGATCAACACCTCAAGGGAACTTTCGAGGTACCCGCCACTCCGGTGTTAAACCTCGGTCTGCCCAAAGGGAAATCCCCCATAGTGACCATCTCGGCAGATGACTCGAAGGTGATTTCATTCATCGACGTATTCTACACCCAGCACGGCCAGGTGAATGGGCAAAAAGACGACACGGTGAACACGAAAAGCCGCTTTTGGCGCCATGCTTCGGTTACGATGCACAAAGGGAAACGGGTGGCCGAGTTGCCTCTTTTTTCGACGGACAAACCACTTTGGGCCTACGCGAACGTTCGGTACAAGTTGGATAAACCCATCTCGGGAGCCGGTTACTATTATGGTTCGTACACGGCAAAATCATTCAACCTGTCCTCCATCATGCAGGTCGCATCCGCTGAAAAACTGCAGGCAGCCGGATCGTTTGCCTCGCTCAAGCCAAGTCCGCTGATCGAGGATTTCCAAGGTGACTGGCGAAAGGAATGGTTCAGCTACAAGCCGGAAAAGTGGGGCATCAAGACGCACAAGGTCTATGATACGCAGTGGGCGGCGCCAACGGGCGCGAAAATTTCCTTGGAAGTCCGCGCTGCGCAAGCGAACACCTTGATCGTGGGAGTCGATGGCCATGCCAACGAGGTTCGACTACAGGAAAATGGCAAATGGCAAGCGGTGAAACTTTCTCCAACCGACTTCAAGGACGCCGAGGGCAAACCGCTGGCAAACTGGAAGGGAATCAAGGAATTCCGACTGAACGACACCGAGAGGATCCGACCACCAAGAGGATCCAAGGCCAAGCCAAAGCTCATAGGCGCAGCGTGGAAAGGAAAACCTCCGGAGTTTCGCAACCTCCGCTGGACGCTCGAGTAGCACTGAAAAAACTCTCCATCCATTTACTTACAAACATCCATCAGATTTATGAACTGCATTCGGAAAACGAAGTTCCTTATCTGCTCAACCTTCCTGCAGGGCTGTAAGTTGCCCCCCGGGCCAGTCTACGTGCCCACAATGTCGTACTTCTTTTGGCCAACGACCTGAGGATAGCAGAATATAAAGTACTTCGAGATCGAATAGGTTTCTGATGCGAGTTCATGGGGTTGGCATGGCGGACTGAAATGATTGTGTCCAGCCTGCCAATACTACGGTAATTGCCGCATAGGGAGGGCCACGCATTTGCACATAAAGTTGTCGTCAAATCTTATTCATAAACCTAACTCGTAAAATTGAACTGAATACCTAGATGTGATCTTCCAGGCTCGAACGAGCCATAAGCGAGGAATTCAGAATCTAAATAATCATTACGGCCGGTCGCTCAGAGTGCCCCTCGCAACTGGAGAACATAAGGATTCGGTATGTTTTCTAGTCGAAGCATCAACACTGCAAATAAAAGGGAAATTTGATGTTATTGATATCCGTTTTTCACTCTATTCAAACCCAAGTTGCAATAGCCTGGCCTCGCAAAATGGACCTGATAAACTCAGCGAACCAACATCCAATCCAACATGGCCTTTTCAGGCGCCTTGGCGGCAAAGGTAACCGTGAAGCCTTCAGGTGTTTTTTCGCTGACGGCTCGGTTCGACAGCCAGGATTGTTCGATAAAAACCGCGTAGTCGTTATTGGCTTCCGGTTGTGGAAATTCAATGCGTTTTGAAGATTCGCCAGTCTGGACGAAAACATTCTTCCCGCGTAGGTTGCGAGAAGGCGTGGCTTCGCCCGACAACCCGGACACCTTCGAGATCGAGCCGCCGGCCTGAACACCTCCACCGTCGAACTGGAAGACGCCGGTTGTTCGATTGACGGTCAATGACGCCACCTTCGGGGAGGTGGCGGGAGCGGATACGGCACGGGTTATGCCGGTCTTATTAGACTTTACATCTTTGTTCATCGCCTGCCCATAGTGCCACTTGATGGGTTGCTCGCGATTCGGTTGCTGGAACAGGATCGCGGCCTTGGCGAAGTCGGCTTTTAAGTTGAGGCCGATGGTCGCGGCGCTGTTCAAGACGATAATGTTGTCCCAAGCCGGCTTAGGTTCGTGGCGTTTGGACAGTTCATCAAGGTTCGCGGGACCGCCAG
>JACKQG010005167.1_pt1 | contig 14588 bp, 12 predicted proteins | sample 8237621 | NCBI WGS metagenome assembly JACKQG01 (sample SAMN15677084, study PRJNA649215) | marine metagenome | biome: marine; feature: Black Sea; material: saline water; isolation source: suspended particulate matter (SPM) from the Black Sea western gyre | collected 2013-06-09/2013-06-10 | depth... | reverse complement strand
ACTCCATTGGTGTCAATCCTGCAGCAGCAATCTCTCCTAGAGCGGGAACAGAAATTTTACCATCAGGTCTGACAGTGGATATTAAACTCAGTTCCGGACTGCCCCAGACAGAAATATTCAGAGAGTCTCCCCCGCCAATAATATACTCACCGGCAAATACACTTGTTGAAAACACAAACAGCAAAACTGTCAGTAAACCCTTTAATCTCATCCCATCTCCTCAGTTAGTAATAATCAAGTTCTTATCAATCGGCTCAACGAATATAATCCTTAAATACAACAGCATATTACCTGCCCCCTCTACCGGAGAGGATGTCCTTGATAGTATCAAGCACGATTAACAAATCAAGTGATAACGATTGGTATTTTATGTAATAAAGATCGTACCTGAGTTTTTCTATAGCATCCTCAAGTGAGTCTCCATATTCATAACGCACCTGAGCCCAGCCAGTAACACCCGGCTTGACACAATGCCTTTCTGCATAATAAGGAATTTGCTTACTCAGTGATTCGACAAAAAACGCCCTTTCCGGGCGGGGCCCGATCAAGCTCATATTTCCATATATAACATTAAATAACTGAGGTATCTCATCGATACGCGTCTTTCTAAGCATTCTGCCGAGTCTCGTGATTCTTCTATCACCGGATGATGACCAGACCGGGCCGCTCTTATCCTCTGCATCCGCAACCATGGTCCTGAACTTATAAACCGTAAATACTTTTCCACCTTCACCTACCCTTTTCTGTTTGAAAAGAATAGGCCCTTTTGAGTCAAACAGAATAAGTATAGGAACAATCAATATCAGTGGCGATGCGATTACTATACCAATCAAAGCAATTGTAATATCAAAAATACGTTTAAAATGACGACCTACCGTAGTAATCCTAAAACCCTCAGAAAAAATAAGATGGCTCGGGTTCATATTCTCAATAAGCAATTTCCCTGTCATCTTTTCATAAAAAGATGGCCCATCGACTATATCTATGCCCTGAAGCTTACAGTTCAGCACCTCTCTAACCGGAAAAGTGCCTCTGCGCTCCGTAAGGGAAACCACAACCTTCTGTACCTTTTCACGTAAAGCGATAGGCAAGATACTATCTCCATTACCCAAAACCATGTCCTGAGGTACTCTGACAGGTTCCCCTATACAATTAATATAGCCAACAAGAGAAAAGCCATTATCCCCATACAGAAGCTTACCCATCTGGTCGGCCAATGAACCAGTTCCCAAGATCAGCACACGGGTTGAGGTAACTGATAAGTTAAGAATATATGTGAAACCTATATGCCAGGCAGACTGCAGCAGGATTGTAAGTCCTATAGCAATGGAGAAAACGCCCCTGCCGAGACTTAAAAAAGGCGCGAAGTAATACACCGCGGCAAGAATGACTCCGGCAAAACCACCGGACAATACAATCTTCAGGAAAATTTCCTTATGGCTATCTTTTTTTTCAAAAAGGTACAAATCAACAAAAAAGCACATAAACACTGTCAGTACTGAAAATGCAATGGCCTTTGGGTAGATGGGAGATATCGTATCAAATAGCAAATAGTAGTCATTGCCGAGTCTCAGATATATACCCGCATACACTGACAAAAAGGCGACAACTGCATCCCCCAATACTAGCAAAATGATCCTAGGAGAGTAAAAACTCATTATTCTTTCATACTCTCCAACAGACTATAAACATCTTTAAGCTCAGAGAACTCTGTTTCACGCCCCAGACGGACTGCATTCTCAAACTGTTCTCTGGCCTTTTTATTTTGTCCACTTTTCATATATGCAAGTCCGAGATGATATCTTATTGCTGGTTCTCCCGGCATATAATGCGTAGCTTCTGTAAACTTTCTCACGGCTTTTTCATACTCACCTTTCTTATACAGAGCCCAGCCCAGTGTATCCGTGATATGCCCGCTTTCAGGCGACAGTTCTTTTGCCTTGGTGGCCAGGCTTATTGCCTCATCAAGAGGACCATAACCTTCCGTATAAAGATATGCCAGGTTATTAAGTGATGGAACATAGTCCTGCTTTATTCGGAGAACCTCAAGATGACTTTCAACAGCCTCCTTATGGCGGCCCAAAAGCTCAAGTACATTTGCTTTCAGAAAGTGAGCAGGCACATATTCAGGAGATGCAACAACAATATTCTTAAAAACACTTAACGCAGTATCATATTCCTTAAGTGAAACATATGCCCTTCCAATCGATAACCTGTTATCAATATTTTCCGGATTTTTTTGATCTGCCTTTTTAAATGCCTCTACTGCCTGCTTATAATTCTTATCTGCCAGATAAACCGCCGCAAGTGTTCGATAACCAACCTCGCTATCAGGTTTTAAAGCAATTAGCTTCTTTGCATTTTTTTCTGCAGCAGCATAATCCTTATTACGAACCTGAAGGCTTACTGAGCGCGCCAGCATCTTCTGATTTTCAGGATTTCTTTGCAATATTCCTTCAATCTGCTGTATTGCACTTGCAAGATCACCCATCACTTCATAAACCGAGGCTAGTCTCTCTGCCGCTCCGTCTTTGGATATAACAGACATTTTATTATACAAAGCTATAGCCTCGTCATATTTCTTGTCAGCAGTCAGTACACGGCCTTTCAGATCAAGCAGTTTGGTCTCTTCGGGATACAATGCAAGTGCTTCGTTGATAACCTTGAGCGCCGCAGCATAATCTTTCTTCCTGGCAAAATACTCGGAAAGGGCAACAAATCCAGCGGGTTTTTTCAAATCTTTTGCACGATTATAATACGCTGCTGCATCATCATCCTTTTGATCCGATTCGGATATCTTTGCGATCATAAGCAGGGCCATGGTATCGTTTGAATCAATCGCAAGAACCTTCTGGTATTCCGCAAGGGCCTTATCTTTCTCTTTCTTCTGAAGATGGACTAGTGCAACATTATAATAGGCCTCAAAAAATTTAATATCCGCTTGTTTTGCTTTTTCAAAGTGCTCAACTGCACGAACAAAATCGCCTGACACAAGATACGCCGCCCCCATCATATTAAAAAGCATGGCATCTTCGGGCGCATTCACAATCCCCTTCTCAAGTGCAGCAATCGCCTCTTTATATTTACCAGTCTTGATGTAATAACGTGCAAGAACCAGTCTGTTGTTCAGTAAATCAGGAGCAACCTCCACTGCATCTAAAAACTCCTTCTCCGCACCCGCTATATTTCCAGAAAGCAGGCTGAAGGCACCTTTTTTCATGTGCGCATCTACAAGCGCAGGGTTCAGTTCAATTGCCCGGTCAAACTCTGCGATCGCCTTATCTCCCTTATTATTTGCAAGATAAATACTTCCAAGCAGGTTATGCGCAAACGCGTTGCTATTATCCAGTGTCAACACCTTGTTTGTCTCCCTCTCGGCATCCTCCAGTCGGCCCTTCCGCATATGCGTAACGGCAAGCATAAGCCTTGCCTGGATAACATTAGGCTTCACATCCAAAACCTTTTGAAACTGACTCGTGGCCTGCTCAAGATTGCCCTTAGCCATGTAAGCCAGTCCAAGGTAATAATGAGCGCCAGGAATAATAGTCCCTTTGACCGAGGCTAAAAGAGACTTGATAGCAGCATCAATATTTTTCTCCCAATAATATACGAGTCCCATCAGATAATGCCCTTCGGGACGTTTACTGTTCAACTTTAGCAAATTTTCCGCCAACTCCCGGGCTTTTTTGATATTATCTGTACGTAATGACGCAAAACCCAACTCAAACTGCACCTTGATGTCATTCGGATTATCTTTCAGAATCCTTTCGTATATCTCAATGACTTCATTAGTAGATCCTGTGATATTCTTTATTGATGCATCCAGGTAAAGAGCATTTCTGTTTTTTTCATCAACTTTAAGTATTTCCTGTATAAGTTTAGACGCTATTTTCAGCTTATTTGTCTTTATATAAATCTCTGCCAGCAGCACCTTTGCAGTAACTCGGGCAGGGTCTTTTGCAAGAGCTTTTTCAAGATCTTCAATTGCTGCATTGTAATCCTGTTTCATCCCGTGAGCAGTGGCAAGCAGTTCAAAGGCATGTGCATCATCCTTTATTTCACTCAGATATGCGGTTACCTCCTCAATCGCCTCATCAGGTTTATTATTACTTAAGTAAGCTTCAGCAAGAATAATGCGCGCCTCATGAAAACTCGGCTTTAACCTCATCACTTTAAGAGCCTCTTTAGAGGCAGCATCATATCTGCCCTCAGCCACATAGACCCGTGCCAACTGATACCTTGCCTCAAAAAAGTTAGGATCCTGCTCAATTGCCTTTTTCAGAGATACTTTGGCCCCCTGAAGATTATCTGCCTCAAAATATACCAACCCCTTATCATAATACTCCTGCTTACTGAGCGCCTTTTCTCCGCACGCTGCAACCAATACTGCCAGGATCAAAAACAATGGAATTAATTTACGCAATGAAACCCCCTACTTATAAATTCATATTAATATCTAATGGTTCACATCAAGGTATGATTTAAAGCCGTGTTCAAAACAATGTCTCCCTTACGTATATATCATGAACTACTCTATTTTGCAATCCATCCCTTCAATTTCATATTGTTTTATCGTGTTTTCACTTTCATTACTTTAACAGCCTGCAAATAAAAAATAAATTCAGTGCCTGATCCAATCTATTTCTTTTTATAGAAACAAATCAAGCCGTTAGCAATCATGATAATAGTATTTATACTATTTTTCTTATTATGCTTTTGTACTTTTGAAAAATAAATCAGCTTATTGAACACTTCATATGGATAAATTGCAGGCTTACAGCATACTGTAATCTTAAAATAACAGTCAAAAACTCAGAGTCCCCTTCTGTATTCCTCCAGCATTGCGGGATTTTTTTCTTCCATTATTTGTTCTATCTTCTTAATATCTCCGAGGTAAGGTGTCCGTATCCCGTAATAGTCCACCGGTTCACCCATAGACTCAAAACCAAGTCCATACCTGGCAAGCAGATTGAATATTCCCTGGGTCATAAGAGAATACCAGTGTGTAATATTACGTCTTTTGCTCTCCTGATACAGCTCCTTAAAAAGACTGCTCACTATATCATGCCTTGCCCTCCGATCCTGGACAACGCCGTTTACGCGCCTGCTATTTTGTTTGTACCTGTCATCTGATCTTCGGGAGTAAGCCCGCTGCGAATAGGAATACTCATAATCAAAGGAACCTATACTCCTTCTCTCCTCATCCGGACCATATATATATTTATCCTCTGAACGACGCCTGTAGTCCCTGTGTATTACCAGTCTTGAAATCTCAGCAATACTGGTTCTTGGCGTTTTCTTATCGATCTCGCAAAAATTCTCCGTTGGAAAGCCCGCCTCAGAATCCAGTATCAGCCTTACACCGCCGACAATTTTTTGAGCATCATCTTTTACAGCTAAATTAACAGCATTTTCATCATACAGATCCGAAACTATACCATCCTCATACTTATCAGGATTTTCATACTTACACTCCATACAGTAAACCTTGAACCGTAGTCGGTAGAGGCCCTTCAGGTCTTTCTCATCTGTAATCTGGCCAATTTTCAGAGCCATTTTCTTCCCTCTAGTACTAATAAATTTATGGCGAATTGTTATCAGGAAATGACTTACACTCCTACTAACAAAGAAGTGAGTCATTATATCTCGCTAACGTGTTTTATATACTAACATATTTTTGTGCCAAGGCAAAAGCCGCACAGTATGTCACTGTGTCAATAGAATATAACCTAAATAACAATCAACTCCTCAGCTAATCCTCTATTGCTATTTTTCACTTAATATTCAATTAGTTATATAAAATAAATGTGTTAGTTATGACAATATATTTGAAGTGCAAATATATTGGCCCGATAATTGCATTAAAACAAAATGGGACATGGGATTTCTAGCTGGCTCGCTACAGAACTTTCATTACATTTCAGAAATGATCACAAACACTGGCGCTACATATTAGCATTGATGGAAATACATGCGTACGAACATCCGGTCATTGGTTGCTGTCTAGGCATCACAACCCGAAACGTACAATACGACATTTCACAGACTACAACGATAGTCAATGTGACCACTTACAACAATTAAATAGGCAGGGGTTAAAAAATGAAACAACTAATTTATATGATAATTATTTCTCTTACCATACTCGCAGCACATAACAGCTCACTTGCGGCACTTCTGGACAGAGGTAACGGCATGATATACGACGAGGAAATTAATATTACATGGCTTCAAAACGCCAATCTCGCAGACAGGACAATGACCTGGCACGAGGCAGTAAACTGGGCCGATACTCTTGTCTATAACGACTATGATGACTGGAGACTTCCAGCGCTTTGCACTGCAGATACATGCAACAATGATGAAATGCTGCATATGTTTTCGATTAATGAAATACATTCTGCGGCAACCGGTCCCTTCATAAATATAAAACCATGGCTCTACTGGTCAGGCACGGCAGAGGACACAAATCCAGATGCTGCATGGCGCTTTAATTTTAAAAGCGGCACCTCAGGAACCAGCAGTACCGAACTGTCACGTTATGCATGGGCGGTGCGCAACGGGGATACAATTACTCCGGTAGCCCCTGAGCCACTGAGCACTACCCTGTTTCTGACCGGCAGTCTTGTTATGGGTACGATCGGCTACAGGAGACATCGTGTAAAATAGGCATCTACGATTCAGTCGACATCTCAACTAAAAAAATCCCACCGTATTGTAATATGCGGTGGGATTTTAAAAAAATGTCAGATCAGATCATGATCTCAAGTATTCTGCAAGAGCATCACGCCAGTGTCTAAACTCGGAAAATCCCTCAAGCCTCATCATGGAAGAGTTTAATACAGAATATGCCGGTCTTTTAGCGGGCCGCGGGAATTTGCTGCTGTCCACAGGATTAATAATCACAGAACTACCCTTAAGCCTGGCTATTTCAACCGCCAGGTCATACCATGAACAATCAGAAGAATTAGTGAAATGATATATACCGTAACCCTTTCCAGGCAGTTCCCGAAGCTTTGCAGCAAGATCAACCGTATAAGTCGGAGAACCTGTCTGATCATTGACAACATCAAGGCTGTCCCTCTTTTTAAGAAGATCTACAATCGTATCAACGAAATTCTTCCCATGCTGACCATAAAGCCATGATGTCCTGATAATGTAATATCTGCTTGTCATGGAGGTCACACATTGCTCTCCTACAAACTTCGAATAACCATATCGGTTAACCGGCTGAGTTCTGTCCCACTCTTCATACGGCGAACCCTTTGTCCCGTCAAAGACATAGTCACTGCTTATATAAACCACAGGACATCCTGCTTCTTCACAGGCCATGGCCACATTTCTGGTCCCTGTGCCATTGACAAGGAGTGCCCGATCAAAATCACTTTCACTGCCATCGACATCAGTAAATGCCGCAGAGTGTATCACAAGATCCGGTTTAGCACCTTTCACCACCTCACGTGTTCGGGCAAGATCTGTGACGTCCAGTTCAGCCCTCGTAAAAGGCATTAGTTCGATATCAGCAAAGGCTGCCTGTATATCACGACCCAGCATTCCTGCAGCTCCTGTCAATAATACTCGCATATTCTATACCCTCTTTACCGCCGCAAGTGCAAACATCGACACTGGCGACGACTTTCCCTTTACTAGTCTATAAAGTATCCTGACTCTGGATCATCTTCATACCTGATTTCATCCACCGGTTCAGACTTGTTTTGGCCCCTGTACAGTTTGTCAGGAAGATTAAGCACAAGACCATCACGATCATCCATATTTTTATATGCATGTACAATACCGGGCGGCACTATAACAGCTATAGGCTTTCCATCCGTATCTATAATCCTGCTTTCGCCATATGTCGGGGATGATGGCCTGTTATCCCATAAATAAACCCTGAATTTCCCCATAAAACAGAAATAGTCTGTCTGCTCTCTATGTTCATGCGGGCCTCGCGCACCTCCAGGATTTGTCATGGATAAATACGTCATAGCCGGTCTAAAACCAGATTCATCTTCTCTTATAAGCTCCCCCAGCCATCCTCTGTCATCGCTGTACAGGGCTATCTTTTTTATCTCAAGACCTTCCATTATTACCTCCATTAAGCAATTATCTATATCTATAAGTTCTATTCAGCACTGTACATAGAAATGGATACAATGCACCATATAATAAAGCACGCTTTACCCCAATGCAAATAAAATGATCAGTTTTCATTATTTTATTTGCAAATCACTCTCAAGCTTTACTTAGAGGTCATCCCTGTTTCCATATAAGCTTAAATTGTATCAATATAAATTAATTCTGGAGAATGCTGAAACTGCCGTCTTCCCCTAGCATAGTCAAAAAAAACCAGATCCTGTATACTAAACACCTAAATAACTGTAATTATAGATCCACGATGAATCTTGATACCTATCTTAAAGAAAAAAGAAAATCCGTAGACACCTTTCTAAAAGACTATATTGCCTCCAAAAAGAGAGATAAAGACTGCCCGCGCAAGCTGACGGAAGTGATGGAATATGCGCTTATGGCCGGGGGGAAAAGGGTCAGACCCGTACTATGTATAGCAAGTTACGAAGCAGCAGGGGGGACCTCATCCTGCATATTGCCGATTGCTACTTCTCTTGAGTTGATTCATACCTATTCCCTTATTCATGATGATCTTCCCGCCATGGATGATGATGATTTCAGGAGAGGCAAGCCTACTGCTCACAAGGTATACGGCGAGGCCATGGCAATACTTGCCGGCGATGCCCTTTTAACTGATGCCTTTAAGATGGTATGCGAAGCAGAAACAGCTCCCGCCACTGCCGTTAGAGTGTTGAAAGAGTTAAGTCATGCTTCAGGTCCATGCGGGATGGTAGGAGGTCAGGCTGTGGATATTATGCTAGAAGGCAAAAAAGCCGGCAAAAAAGATGTACATTATATTCATACACACAAAACAGGGGCACTTATCCGGGGGGCAGTGCGAATGGGAGCATTAATGGCAAAGGCAAATCCAGTGAAACTCAGCGCCCTGACTGAATACGGAGAAAAAATGGGACTGGCATTCCAGATAATAGATGATGTACTCGACATAACAGGAACCCAGGAGGAACTGGGAAAGACAGCCGGCGCTGATATAGAAAAGGGTAAAAACACATACCCTTCTGTCTACGGCCTGGAGAAATCCCAAAAACTTGCTGAAACTCTGCTGCAGGAATCCATGGATGCCATACAGGTGCTTAAGAAAAAAGCAGAACCACTTAATGCTATTGCAAATTATATTCTCTCAAGGCGCAACTAAATTATGATAATTGAAAAAATCAAAAGCACAGATGACCTTAATCAACTTTCAAACGAAGAACTCCGGACGCTCAGCGATGAGCTGAAGGAAATAATTATTGACACGGTTGCCACAAACGGCGGACACCTGGCTTCAAACCTCGGCACTATTGACCTTACCATTGCACTTCACACGGTATTTAACTCTCCGGAAGACAAGATAGTATGGGATGTAGGCCATCAGTCATACGCACACAAGCTGCTTACAGGCAGGCTTGACAGCTTCTCAACCATCAGACAGCACAAGGGCATCTCTGGATTTCCCAAAAGATCGGAAAGTCCTCATGACTCGTTTGACACCGGGCACAGTTCAACATCGATATCAGCAGCTCTTGGAATACTGGAAGGCAGAGACCAGAACAGAGACAGCTTTAAAGTTGTTGCGGTCATTGGTGATGGAGCCATGACAGCAGGTCTGGCCTTTGAAGGCCTTAATCATGCAGGACACCTGAAAAAAGATCTCATTGTAATATTAAATGATAATGAGATGTCCATATCCCCGAATGTAGGGGCCATGTCTGCTTATCTTAGACGCATTATGATAGGGGATCTCTACACAAAACTGAAAAAAGAGACAAAGCACATATTGGAAAAAATCCCCGGCGTAGGAGAACCTGTCTTGAAAATGGCACAAAAGGCAGAGGACACGGTTAAAGGACTCTTTGTGCCAGGGCTGTTATTTGAGGAATTAGGTTTTGAGTACGTCGGCCCTATAGACGGTCACAGGATTGATATCCTTATTGAAACGCTCGAGAGATTTAAAGATTTCCCCGGCCCGGTTTTAATCCATGCGATCACCAAAAAGGGCAAGGGCTATGAGCCCGCAGAGAAAAGCCCCGGAATGTTTCACGGAGTAGGCCCTTTTGATATAGAAACAGGTGAGCCTCATTCTTCAGGGAAGACCTCCTATAGCGCTATATTTGGAAACTGCCTGACAGAACTTGCAAGAGATAACAAACGAATCGTGGCTATCACAGCTGCCATGGCCGAAGGCACCGGACTTGCAGAATTCGTCCAGAAATATCCTAAACGATTCTATGATGTAGGAATAGCAGAACCGCATGCCGTAACTTTCGCTGCAGGCCTTGCCACTGAAGGAATTATACCTGTTGTCGCTATTTACTCCACTTTTCTGCAGAGGTCATACGATGAAATCATTCACGATGTCTGCCTTCAGCAGTTGCCCGTAATATTTGCGATTGACAGGGGAGGCATAGTAGGAGATGACGGACCCACTCACAACGGCACCTTTGACATATCCTTTTTAAGGCATATTCCCAATCTGACGGTTATGGCCCCGAAAGATGGATATGAGCTGCGATGTATGCTGAAGACAGCTGTCGAATTAAACCGGCCCGTAGCAATCAGATACCCCAGAGGCTCTACAACAGACATGCATGATAATCAGGAAATGAAGAGTCTTGAATGCGGAAAAGCAGAGGTACTGAGTGAAGGCAGCGATATTGTGATAATAGCCATAGGCAGCACGGTTAATCCTGCTGCTGAGGCAGTCAAAATTCTCACTGCTGAGGGAATAAGTACCTGTCTCATAAATGCCAGATTTATCAAACCTCTTGATATCGAAACTATCATAGACCGCGCAAAGTCGGCTAAACATATACTGACAGTTGAAGAAAATGCTCTTGCAGGAGGATTCGGCAGCTGTGTTTTAGAGGCCCTGAGTCAGGCAGGAGTTACAGATGTCCGGCTAAAAATGCTCGGGATTCCAGATATATTTGTTGAGCAGGGCCCTCAGAACCTTATCAGGCAGGAACTCGGACTCGATGCAGATGGGATTGCAGGAGCGGCCCGTACAATTTTAAATACTAGGTAAGGCATACCCGGATTATGAACGATTCTCTTCCAAAAAAAATGCGGTTGGACATTCTCATATTCAATAGCGGGCTTACAGAAAGCAGAGAAAAGGCCCAGGCGCTTATTCTTCAGGGCAGCGTATCAGTGAATGGTAAGATGATTGACAAGGCAGGCGCCTCAGTACAGTCTACAGACAAGATTAAGATTAAAGACAAAATACCGTACGTCAGCCGGGGCGGCCTTAAAATAGAACATGCTATTGATGAATTTGATATTGACCTGACCGGCAAGACAGTCATGGATATCGGGGCCTCCACCGGGGGATTTACCGACTGCATGCTGCAAAAAGGGGCTTCAAAAGTTTATGCGGTTGATGTCGGATATGGACAATTCAGCTGGGCATTAAGAAATGACAGCAGGGTCGTACTTTTTGAAAAGACCAATATTCGCAATATGAGCACAGATCTCATAAACGATAAAATAAATCTTGCCGCGATAGATGTCTCATTTATCTCCCTGCTGAAGGTACTTCCTAACATCCTGAAATTTCTTGAGCCGGACTCAGAAGTCATTGCTCTTATCAAGCCCCAGTTTGAGGCAGACAGAAAAGATATAGCTAAAGGCGGTGTCGTACGGGATGACAATGTCCGCCTGAATATAGTTGATAAAATCAAAAGAGAATCAGCATTGTTAGGCCTCGATATTATAGGGGTCGCCATCTCCCCTATCAAGGGACCTAAGGGTAATATCGAGTATCTGATGTACGCAAAAACACCCTGATCATTGACCGGGATTAAATCTCATTCATAAAAAAATTGGCCAATCTTTCTTTTTTCACACTTGAATCCGGTCCATGCCCAGGGTATATCAGAGTATCCTCCGGCAGCTCAACAATTCGCTTAAATGACTTCTTCAGCTCAGCAATGCTGCCCCCTGGGAAATCTGTCCGTCCGACCGAACCGGCAAAGATAGTGTCTCCTGTTATAAGCACACCCTCTCCCAAAAGACATATCCCGCCCCTGCTGTGTCCCGGCGTATGCAGTACCCGAAAACTAAGTTTACCAACCCTCACCTCATCTCCCTCATCAAGGTGTTTGTCCGGCTTAGGCAGATCTTTCACCTCATACCCCCAAAAAGCAGCCTGGTCCCTTGCTAAATCATAAGTCTCAAGGTCATCACTATGAAGGTAAATATCAGCACCCGTCTCTTTCTTAATATCCCCGGCAGCACCGATGTGATCAAAATGTGCGTGAGTAAATATAATAGACTCCACACGCAGGTCATTTTGCCTTACAACCTCCATGATGCGGTCTGCGGAATCACCTGGATCCACAATAATAGCTGTGCCTTTTGACTCATCACCAATGATATAAGCATTTGTATCAAGCTGTCCAACTGTAACTCTCTTAAGAATCATAAAGTATCTCCTTTAAAATGCGTTTTTTTCATTTCCTTTTGAGCTTACGCCTGCTTTTTTCTTTTCATTTTCAGAAGGTATTGCAACTCCTCGCTCTTGAAAATATACATTATCAAAACATAAAGACCAATGCAAAATCCTATTACCAGGGCCAGAATGCTCCCCTTCACAATTGAAGAGGCCGCCTGCTGCCACATAAACATATTTAGAACAACCTTGCCGGCCCCAGCCATCATGATAGAGGCAAACACGATTTTTCCGGCAGAAAACATAATCTTCTTCCCATCTATCCTTCCAATTTTTTTTCTCAACAGGATATACAATATAATAAAATTAACTGCTGCAGCAATGGAGTTTGCCAGTGCCAGTCCGCCATGCTTTAATGGGCCCATAAGCAATAAACTGAACACTATATTGGTTATGATAGAAACTGCTGCAGCCTTTACAGGTGTCTTTGTATCCTGCATCGAGTGAAATGTCGATGCCAACACCCTGGCCCCTACAAACGCCCACATCCCGTATGAATAAAAAATAAGCGCATATGCCGTTTCGCTAGTAGCAACGGCAGTGAATTCGCCTCTCTGTAAAAGCACATGAATAATAGGATCAGCAAAGACAATAAGACCGGCCATGGCTGGAAGAGTGATAAAAAACAGCAATCTCAGAGAAAATGAAAATGTTCCCCGGAGATTCTCTATATCGCCTTCAGCAGCAAATCCCGAGAGAGATGGCAATATGGCCGTAGCAATGGCCACACCAAATATACCTATAGGAAGGTGAAGCAATCTCATTGCATAATAGAGGTATGTTGCCGCCCCGCTGGCAAGATATGACACAATAACCGTACTGATAAGGATATTAATCTGTGCCACTCCCATACCGGCAATAGTAGGCATCAGGAGTCTGTATATTTTTTTTAATCCGGGATGCGGTGATTTAAACGAAGGGGCCACCATGTAACCCTTTTTAACCATGGCAGGGACCTGAATAAGTACCTGCAGCGCCCCGCCGACCGACACTGCAAGTCCGATTGCCAGGAACGGTTCAGTAAATAAGGGGGCAAAGAACAGTGCTGAAGTAATTATGGATATGTTAAGAAATATAGGTGCAGTCGCCGGAATAAAAAAAGACCTCAAGGAATTTAAAACACCCTTTAAAAGTGCGGCAACGCTTACGAAAAATAAAAATGGTATCATTACTCGTGTAAGGGTTACCGTAAGCGCATATTTTGCGCTGTCAGAAACAAAACCAGGGGCAATGACCTGCACAATATAAGGAGACAGCCAAATACCAAGTACTGATATAACAAACAGAAAAGCCAGTAAGAATGCAGCTACAGAGGCATAGAGTTTTTTCGCATCTTCCTGACCATTTTTCGATAGTGATTCCGTAAAAACAGGTACAAAGGCTGCGGATATTGAGCCTTCAGCAAATAGCTCTCTGAAGAAATTAGGAACCCTGTATGCAATAAAAAAAGCATCTGTCATGCCTGTAGCCCCGAACATATTGGCTAGCAGGATATCACGAACAAATCCCAGCACCCTGCTGATAGACGTTGCTGCAGCAATCTGTGTCGCCGCGTGGGTCACCTTCTGTTTTTCATCCATATACTTGACTTTTCAAACTTTTAAATGTTAAAAAATTACTTATTTTAAGATCGATGTTTATGATATACTATATATCCTGAACAGCTCAATTTAATATTTTACCGGAGGTAGTACGTTGCCAGCTAAATCAACACCCAATAAATCAAAGTCTGCAATGAAAAGGGTCAAGCAGTCTAAAAGAATAGCTATAAGAAACAAATCAGCCAAAACACTGGTTAAAACCCTTACTAAAAAATTAGAAGCTGATATCAAAAGCAAAAACAGTGAAAATGCTGCAATATCACTGAAAACGGTTGTTAAGGCGATTGATAAGGCATCAGGCAAGAGAGTCATACACCGTAATGCAGCTGCGAGAAAAGTATCAAGATTGACCAAGATCGTCAATGCAATGCTCCAGCCTGCAACAGCTTAATAATTAACACCTC
>JACKQG010002083.1_pt1 | contig 14588 bp, 12 predicted proteins | sample 8237621 | NCBI WGS metagenome assembly JACKQG01 (sample SAMN15677084, study PRJNA649215) | marine metagenome | biome: marine; feature: Black Sea; material: saline water; isolation source: suspended particulate matter (SPM) from the Black Sea western gyre | collected 2013-06-09/2013-06-10 | depth... | reverse complement strand
CCGTTGATGGTCTCGGCGCCGGCCAGCCGCGCCTGTCGCAGCAGCTTCGTCTCCGGGGGCCGGTAGATCAGGTCGCAGGCCAGGAGGTGGGGCGGAAAGGGCAGCGTGTCTGGCCAGAGCGACGTTTCTTCGTGCGGCCACATGCCCACGGGGGTGGTGTGGACCAGGAGGTCGGCGTGAAAGGCTTCCTCGGCGAGGGCATCGTGGTCGAGGCTGCGGCAATTGAGGGAGCCGGGGGAAACGGCGGGAGCCAGGTGCTCCACCAGCAGTTCGGCCCGGGACAGGGTGCGGTTGAGGATGGTCACCTGCGCGCCGGCAGTGGCCAGCGCGTAGACGACCGCCCGTGCCCCGCCCCCGGCGCCCAGCACCAGCGCTCGCCGGCCGCGTGGCTGGAAACCTCTTTCCCGCAAATCGGCGAGGAACCCCATCCCGTCGGTGTTGTCCCCCGACAGCCGCCCATCTTCCCCCACGACAATGGTGTTCACCGCTCCGATGGCCTGCGCGGCCTCGGTGATGCGGTCGAGATAGGGCATCACCGCCTGTTTGTGGGGCACGGTCACGTTGGCCCCGCGAAAGCCCAGGGCCACCATGCCCCGCAGCGCGGCCTCCACCTGGCCGGGCGGCACGGGCAGGGCCAGGTAGACCCAGTTCAGGCCCAGGGCGGCAAAGGCGGCGTTGTGCATGGTCGGCGACAGCGTGTGCTCCACCGGCCAGCCCATGATCCCCAGGAGCTGCGTTTGTCCGTTGACCTCGATCACGTGATGCCACCTCCCAGCCGGCGCAGCGTCGCGGCGAAGCCGGGGAACGAATCGGCGATGCACTCCACGTCACACACCCGCGTCTGGCCCGCGGCCAGGAGCCCGGCCACAGCCAGCGTCATGGCCAGACGATGGTCGCCGTGGCTGTCCACTGTAGCTCCCTTCAGTGGCGATGGCCCCTGGACCACGAACCCATCGGGGAGGGCTTCGATCTCCGCGCCCAGCTTGCGCAACTCGGCCGCGGTGGTGGCGATGCGGTCCGTTTCTTTGACCCGCAGCTCGGCGGCATCGCCAATCCGCGTCGTGCCCCGCGCCTGCGTGGCCACCAGGGCCAGCAGCGGCAGCTCGTCAATCAGACGGGGGATCAACGCACTGCCGATCTCCGCCGCCCGCAGCTCACTGGCCCGCACCGTCAGGTCAGCCACCGGCTCGCCGCTGCAGTCCCGCTCGTTGTCCACCCGGATGTCGGCGCCCATGGCCTCCAGCACCTCCAGCGCGCCGGTGCGGGTGGGATTCACCCCCACGCCCTCGATGGTCACCTCAGACTCTGGCACCTGCACCGCGGCCGCGATGAGAAACGCCGCCGACGAGAAATCTCCCGACACGACAATGTCCAATGCCCGCAATCGCTGCCCCGGCTCAATCCGCAATCCGCAATCCGCAATCCGCAATTTCCACCCCATCGCCTGCAACATCCGCTCCGTGTGATCGCGCGTCGGCACTGGCTCTCGCACCGTCGTGGGGCCGTCGGCGTACAGCCCGGCCAGCAGGATGGCCGATTTGACCTGGGCGCTGGCCACCGGCAGCGTGTAGTCTATGCCCTGCAAGCGTCCCCCCTCGATGGTCAGCGGCGCGTGGCCGTCCGTATCGGTCACCTGCGCGCCCATCTGCCGCAGCGGGATGGTGATACGGGCCATGGGCCTCCGGCGGAGCTGCGCGCTGCCGGTCAGCACGCTGCGGAAGGGCTGTCCGGCCAGAATGCCGCTCAGCAGCCGCATCGTCGTGCCCGAGTTGCCGCAGTCGAGCGGTTCGCTTGGCGGGCGCAACCCGTGCAGTCCTCGCCCGTGCACGATCAGTGTGGTGTCATCCAGTTCCTCGATCTCCACGCCCAGCTGGCGCAGGCAACGCAGCGTGGCCTGACAATCAGCGGCGGGCAGGAAGCCGCTCACGCGGCTCGTCCCCTCGGCCAGGGCACCGAGCAGCAGCGCCCGGTGGGAGATGGATTTGTCTCCCGGCACGCGCACCCACCCGCGCAGCGGTGCGCCGGATCGTACGGTCAACTGGCTCATGGGAACATCCTCATCCGTTCCTGGCGGATGCGGCTCAGCGCTGCTCGCATCTCCTCTTCGTCACCGGCCTCCACGAGGCGAGTCAGGTTGTGCAGTTGCGTTCCGAAGGCCCTGAGCGCCTTCAGCACCTCTTCCTGGTTGGTCAGCAGGATGTCCATCATCATGGTGACGTCGCTGCCGGCCACGCGGGAGGTATCGCGGAAGCCGCCGGCCACGATCTCCCACGCCGCCGGGTCGGCGGAGGTGGTGGCATCGGCCGTAGCCACGAGCGCGCAGGCCAGCAGGTAGGGCAGGTGGCTGAGGGTGGCGACCAGGACATCCTGGCGATCTGCTTCCAGCACCAGGGGCTGTGCGCCGACGGCTTTGGCCAGGCTGCGGCCCAGCGCCAGCGCCGCCTGCGAGGTGCGCGGCAGCGGGCAGAGAATGAACGTGCGGCCCTGGTAGATCGCTGCGTCGGCCACCTCAAGCCCCGACACCTCCTTGCCGCACATGGGGTGTGCGCCCAGAGGCTGCACGTGCTCGGGCAGCCGGGCCATGGCGGCGACGATGTCCGCCTTGGTGCTGCCCAGGTCCATCAGCAGGCAGCCTTGGGGCAGGAGTGGCCCGATCTCCGCCAGTTGTTGAATAACGACGCGCACGGGCGTCGCCAGGACGACCACGTCCGCCTGGCGCACGCCACCCGCCAGGTCGGTGGTGCCCCGGTCAATCAGCCCCTGCGCCAGCGCGGCTTCGATCGTCTCAGTCCGTCGCGCCACGCCGACGACGCTCCTGCATTGGCCGCGCAGCGCGCCAGCCAGCGAGCCGCCCATCAGTCCCAATCCCACGATGCTCACCTGGGCGCTGCACAGATCATTCACGCCCATCTATCTCCTCCGGACAGCGTGCGGTCCACTGCCGAGGCCACGCGGCGCAACTCGACCATCAGGTCGGCAAAACGTTCCGGCTTCAGCGATTGTGCACCATCGGAAAGCGCTTGTTCCGGGTGGGTGTGCACCTCGATGAGCAGCCCATCGGCGCCGGCAGCCACCGCCGCCCGCGAGACGGCAGCCACCAACTCCCATTTGCCGGTGCCGTGGCTGGGGTCCACGATCACCGGCAGGTGCGTGAGCTGCTTGAGCAGGGGGACGGCGTTGATGTCCAGCGTGTTGCGGGTGTAGGTCTCGAAGGTGCGGATGCCCCGCTCGCAGAGCATGAGCCGGTCGTTGCCTTGGGAGAGGATGTACTCGGCCGACATGAGCAGTTCCTCGACGGTGGACATCATACCCCGCTTCAGCAACACCGGTTTGTGTGCTTTGCCCACGGCTTGCAGCAGGGTGTAGTTTTGCATGTTGCGGGCGCCGATCTGCAGGATGTCGGCGTAGGTTCCCACCAGCGGCACCTGCTCCGGAGACACGACTTCGGTTGCTACCAGCAAGCCCGTTTGCTCACGCGCCTCGGCCAGGAACTCCAATCCTTCCCGACCCAGCCCCTGGAAGCTGTAGGGCGAGGTGCGCGGCTTGTAGGCGCCGCCGCGCAGGATGGTCGCCCCGGCCTCCTTGACCGCCTGGGCCGTTTCCAGCAGTTGCTCTCGGCTCTCCACCGCGCAAGGGCCGGCCATCACGATCACCTCTTTCCCCCCGACGCAGATGCCGTTGAGGCAGACGACGGTGTCTTCCGGTTTGAAATCACGGCTGGCCAGCTTGAAGGGGTGCAGGATGGGCACGATCTTTTCCACACCATCCCAGCGCACGATCTGTTCCCTGTCCAAAGGACGGCCATTGCCGATCACGCCGATGATGGTGCGCTCCACTCCTTCTGAGAGGTGCACGCGGTGTCCGAATTGCTCGATGCGGGCGGTGACGTTAGCGATCTGTCGGGACGTGGCCCCGTGTTTCATGACGACGATCATGGCAGAGTACCTCCAGGTGAGAATGGGGGCGAGAGTCAAGTCTCTTCTTCGAAGGGTGTCGTGGCCGCCGCATAGGAGCCCAGCATTTTAACAAAGGAGGCCCGGCGCAGCAACCCCAGCAGCGCCGCCTCGCAGGGTGGGTCCTGCCAATGTCCTTCGAAGTCCAGGTAGAAGAGATATTGCCAGGGCTGGTTGCGCCGCGGGCGGGATTCGATCTTGGTCAGGTTGATGTTGCGGGAGGCGAACTCGCCCAGGCAGTGGTACAGAGCGCCCGGACTGTGGCGGACGGCGAAGATCAGCGAGGTCTTGCTGCGCTGGGCGCGGGGTGGGTCCTCGGTGCCCAGGACGAAGAAGCGGGTGTAGTTGAAGGGCAGGTCGGCGATGTCGCGGTCGAGGATCTGCAGGCCGTAGAGTTCGGCGGCCAGGGCGCTGGCGATGGCCGCTGTGTCCGGCTCCGGGTGCTGGGCCAGGTCCCGTGCGCTGCCGGCGGTGTCGAAGCTGGGGACCGGCTCCAGGCTGTGGCGCAGCAGGTACTGCCGGCACTGGGCCAGGGCTTGAGGATGGGAGCGGGCCTTTTTCAGATCGCTCATTGGCGTGTGGGGGGCGGCCACGAGCATGTGCCGCACGCGCAAGATCACCTCGGCCTGTACTCGCAGGTCACGATCCATCAGCAGTTCGTAGGAACGAGTCACCGAACCGGCGATGGCGTTCTCCACAGGCAGCATGCCCTGGTCGGCCTCGCCGTCCTCTACCCCGTCGAAAACCTCGGCCAGCGTCTGGCAGGGCAGAACGTCCACACCCGGCCCGAAGAACTGGCGGATCGCTTCTTCGGAATAGGCTCCTGGAATCCCCTGGAATGCTACCGTCACGTGGTCTCGCTCCTTTCCAGCCAATCGGGACGCAGACTCTTCGCTCCTCTGAGATAGACGTGCACCACGGCGGAGGCGGCCTTGTCCGTGTTCCAGTGCAGGAGGACGCGGATGCAGTGGGGCAGGCCGCCGGGCATGTCCATTTCGTGGGTACACAGCAGCGCCACCTCGGTCCAGCCCAGCTCACGAGCAGCGCGGGCGGGAAAGGCGGCGTTGAGGTCTGGCGTCGTCGTGAAGATACCGCTGGCCAGATCGGATGGCGCCAGATCGTTGGCGGCGACGAGCGCTTCCAGCAGTTCCCGCGTGGCGGACAGGATGGCTTCGGGCGTATTGGCTGCGGCGGTGGTGGCGCCGCGCACACCTCGGCAAGGCATGATTCCTCCATGAAAACAGAAAGCGTGGGCCTCGTCGGCGCCACGCTTGATGATCAACTTTGTCCTTTCGGTAGGAGACTACGCTGTTCCCTCCGGGCGAGCGTGCGACGACGGGCCAGGCTTCAGGATGCTGGCAAAGGTGAAATAATAATAGTAGGCCCACACGTACACGCTCGATTGAGCAGACAAATGCAGTTCTCCCTGTTTGGATTGCGCCGATGATACCACGAAAGCAACTTCTTGTCAAAAACGCACTTCGCGTTGCAGGAAGGGGGGTCTGTAGTAGTGACTTCAGTCACCGTTCAAGCCGCAAGGCGACTGAAGTCGCTACTACGGAACCTGGCTGCTTCAGGCATAGCGCTCTACTCGAAAGCGATAGAACTGCACTGGCTCGTCGGCACGCACCAACGCCTTGCGGCGGGCGATCTCCACCTGGTACTCGACGGTATCCACGCCTTCCAGATCCGGCAGCAGCAGCCCCCGCTTCCAGGGGTTGCGTTTCGACTGCACGATGACACCGTAACGCTTGGGGTCCAGCTCATCCAGGCTCTGCACCGGCTCCGGCTCGGTGAGCACGTCCACCTTGATGTCCAGGTCCGCCAGTTCCTCGGCGGTCACCGGCGGGAAGCGGGGATCGCGGGTGGCAGCGCTGACAGCGTTCTGGATCACCTCTTCGGCCACGTTGGCCTGAGTGGGCTCGATGGTGCCGATGCAGCCGCGCAGCCCTCCGCGCTTGTGGATGGAGACGAAGCTGCCGGCCTGCCGCTGCATCGCCGGCGGCAGCTCCGCCGGCGGTTCCGGCGTGCGTCCCTCGCGCACGTACATTTCGATTGTCTCTTGGGCCAATTTCACCAGTGGATGCATTTCGACGTCCCTGTCCAATTGTCACCTCCGGGGTTGTCAAAAGGCGCTACAGGGGCGCGAACGCCCCTCTGCAGCAAGAGAGTAAGGATGTTCACTGCATGGGTATTGTAATCCCTCTCGGCGAATCGGTCAACTCTACAGCCCCAGCTCGCGGTGCACCGAGCGCACCGTATCTTCTATCTCATCCGCAGGGATGACGAAGGAGACGTTGTATTCCGAGGCTGCCTGGGCCACGGAAATCACCCGCGTGCCCTGCTTGCCCAGCGCCGCAAAGGCGAGGGGGACGATGCTAGCGCCATCTCGGCCCGCTGCGCCCACCACGGAGACGGTCCCCACCTCCTCCTGCACGCCCAGGTGAGAGAGGTGCCCCAGCCTCAGGTCGGGGTCGAACTCCCGCCGCAGCACCCGCAGGGAGTGGGCCTGATCCGGTTGACGGACCACCAGGCTGAGGCTGCGCTCGGAGAAGGATTGTGAGAACATCAGCACATCCACTCCACCTTCGGCCAGCCGCTGCAAGGCACGGGCGGCGATCTGGGGCGTCCAGGAGTCGCCATTGCCGGCCACGCTGATGAGGCTCAAGCCGGTCGTGGAGATGATGGCCGGCACGGTCTGGCGGTCGGGGCTGGGCTTCTTGACGATGAGGGTGCCGGGATGGGTGGGATTGAAGCTGTTGACGATGCGCAGGGGGATGCCCTTCTCCACCACGGGTTTGATCGTCTTGGGGTGCAGCACGTCGGCGCCGAAGTAGGCCAGCGCCGCTGCCTCATCGTACGATAGCTCGGTCAGCGTGCGCGCCTCCGGCGCGATGTGGGGATCAGCGGTGAGGATGCCGTCCACGTCCGTCCAGATCCAGACTTCATCGGCGTCCAGGCAAGCGCCCAGGATGGCCGCAGAGTAGTCGCTGCCGCCGCGCCCCAGGGTGGTGGTCACGCCGTCGGCGGTGGCCGCGATGTATCCCGTGACCACGGGCACCACGCCCCGTTCCACCAGGGGGTTCAGACGTTGGCGCACCCGGCTGGCGGTGGCCTCCATCTGCAAGTTGGCTGCGCCGAAGTTGTCGTCGGTGACGATCAACTCCGTGGCGCTCACCGCCTGGGCGCGGGTGCCACGGTCTCGCAGCGTGGCCGCCAGCACTTGTGCCGACAGCTCCTCGCCGATGGAAGCGACGGCGTCCGAGCCGCGTGCCGTCAGCTCGCCCAGCACGGCGATGCTGCGGCACAGCCGCTCCAGATCGTGCAGGCGATCCTCAATGAAACCGGCTACGTCCAGCCGCTCACAGCTCTCGGACAGCAGTGTGTCCACGGTGTCCAGATGGTGGGCCAGGAGCTTCGTTCGGGTGGCCCGGTAGACACCATCCTGCCCTTCCGCAGCCGCTCGGGCAGCCTGGATGAGACTGTCGGTTACCCCGCTCATGGCCGAGACAACGACCACGGTTTTGTTCTCGTTTCCGCGCACGATGTCGGCGACGGCGGCGATCCGTTGCGCATCGCCCACAGAGGTTCCTCCAAACTTCATGACCAGCATGGTGATTCTCCTTGTCAGATTGTTGCCAGCGCCTGCTCGAGGTCGGCGATCAGGTCATCGGCGTCTTCCAGGCCCACGGCATAGCGCACCAGTTCGTTGCGGATGCCCACAGCAAGCCGCTGTTCGGTGGTTAACTCGAAGTAGGACTGAATGGCCGGCTGCTCGACCAGGCTCTCGGCGCCGCCAAAGCTGGGGGCGATGTAGGGGATGTGCAGGGCGTCAACGAAAGCACTGGTTGTGTCCAGGTCGCCCTTGATCTCGAAGCTCACCACGCCGCCGAAGCCGCTCATCTGCTCTCGGGCCACGGTATGATCGGGGTGGCTGGGCAGTCCCGGGTAGTACACCCGCTGCACCTTCGGATGGCGCTCCAGGTAGGTAGCTACTTGCCAGCCATTCTGATTGTGCCGTTCCATGCGCAGCCCCAGCGTTTTCAGCCCGCGCAGCAGGAGATAGGCCGTGTGCGGGTCCACGATGCCGCCCATGATACCGCGGTTGTGTTTGATTGGCGACAGCAGCTCCCATGAGCCAACCACTGCCCCAGCCAGCAGGTCGTTGTGACCACTCAGGTACTTGGTGGCGCTGTGGATTACCAGATCGGCTCCGAACTCCAGGGGCCGTTGATTGTAAGGCGTAGCAAAGGTACTGTCTACAATCAGGCACAAGCCATGTTGCTTGCTGATCTCCATCACCCGAGGCAGATCGAGAACCCGCAGATAGGGGTTAGTGGGCGATTCGGAAAAGATCAGCTTCGTGGACTCCCGGACAGCACCCTCCATGGCTGCGTAGTCGTCGGGCTGGACGATGGTGACCTCGACGCCAAAGCGGCCCAGGAAAGATTCGCAGAACTGCCGCGTGCGGCGGTAGCAGTCGCTGGTCATGATCATGTGATCGCCAGCGGAGAGCAGGGTCAGCAGGGCAGTGGTGATAGCGCACATGCCTGTGGAGAAGATCAGCGCGGCCTCGGCGCTGTCCAGTTGCGCCAGCTTGCGTTCCACGGCGTGTTGGGTGGGGTTCCCGTAACGGCCGTATTCTTCACGCTGTGGCGGCTTCTGTTGGTTGAGGGCCTCGGTCTGGTAGGCGACCATGTCTGCTGTGTCGCAGAAGGTGAAGACGGCAGTCTGGACAATGGGCATGGTCAGGGCGTGGAAGGGCTTGTGTTTCTGCTCGCCGGCATGCACCGCCTGCGTAGAGAAGTTGGCCGGAGTCGTAGTTGGATCTGAGTTTTGCATGAGTCACCTCCTGTAGGTTGTTGTGAGTTGTTGGAGACGAAAAGAGCCGCTTCCCTCATCCAGAGAAGCGGCTCACCGGCGGTTGCCAGAAAGGAAACTGCCCCTTCTCTGGCTTGTCGCCTGATGAAGAGGCAGTCGGCATCTTTGCGTTGACCACGCTCTCATCTCTCAGATCCCGTGCCTGCTGCAACGCACAGAGAATCTGCCGGAATTGGCACCATGGGTCGGTAGATTGGTACATTGGTACATTGGTCACCAGTTTCCCAGTCTACCAATTTACCAATCTACCGGTTCTACCAGTTTACCAACCTGGTTGCCGAGGTTTCACAGGGCCGGTCCCTCCACCTCTCTGGATAAGAAAGTCGTACCAGTATTCGATTGTGACGTGATGTTAGCACATGTTCCTGTGGTTGTCAAATGCGGCCATGACGCACGCGCTTAGACCAATTTCTCCTCTCGCAGCACACTCCAGCCCATGAAGTCGCTGGTGTGGGCTGTGCCGTAGCGGGCGCGCATCTCCTCCACGGCCTGGCGTACCTCGTCGCTGATGGCCTGTCGCTGCCGGCCGGCTTGCTGCGCGGCCATCTGCCGGTTGAGGGCGAAGAGGTAGGCTTTGGCGCTGGCGACGATGATGTCGGTGTCGGCGCCGCGTCCCAGGAACACCCGCTTTTCCACCTGTCCGGTGTCGCCTATGGGCACCTCTCCCTGGATGCGCACTGTCACCTTGCCCACAGCATCCACGCCCTCGGTCATGGCCTGCACCGAGAACTCCAGCAACTCGTTGGGCACGTTGACGATGCTGTCCACGGCCTTGAAGGCGGCATCTACCGGGCCATTGCCGTGGCTGGTGGCCCACACCGCTTCTCCATCTGGGCCGCGCAGGCAAACGGCAGCAGTGGGCAGGGCATTGGTGCCACACGTGACCTGGACTTCTGCCAGCTCGTAGGTCTCTTCCATGAACACGGCCGTCTCGCCGCTGACGATGGCCTCCAGGTCGCGCAGCCCCAGGTCGGACTTCTTCTTGACGAGATCCCGGAAGCGGTTGTAGACCCGTGCAAACTCGTCGTCATTCAGACGGAAACCCAGCTCGCTCAAACTACGGCGTACCCCTTCGCGTCCCGTCAGCAGGAGACCGCCATAGTCCGTTTCCACAATGCCGATATCGGCTGGATCAATGATCTCGGCGTCCGTCCGCCCGCGCAGCACGCCATTCTGGTACATGCCGGAGGTGTAGGCGAAGGCTTTGGCACCGACGATGGCCTTGTTGGGCTGGATCGGCAGGCCGGTCAGATGGCTCACCAACTGGCTGGCCGGATAGATCAGCCGGGTGTTGACACCGGTGGTCAGGCCCAGGGCCTGGCCGCGGGCGTGGAGGACCATGACCACCTCTTCCAGGCGAGCATTGCCGGTGCGCTCGCCGAGCCCGTTGATGGCGCACTCCGCCTGGCGTGCGCCGTTGGCCAGGGCTTCCAGCGTGTTGGCGGTGGCCAGGCCCAGGTCGTTATGGCAATGCACGGAGATCACCGCTTTGTCCATGTTGGGCACGTTCTCCCGGATGCCGCGGATCAGCGCGCCCCATTCCGAAGGCACGAAGAAGCCGATGGCATCGGGGATGTTGATGGTGGTGACCCCGGCGGCGATGACGGCCTCCAACACGCGGTAAAGGTACTCCACATCGGCGCGGCAGGCGTCGGCGGCGTAGTACTGCACGTCATCCACGTAGCGGCGTGCATAGCGGACGGCTGCGACGCCCATCTCCAGCGCCGCCTCCAGCGTCGTCTTGAGCTTGCCGACGATGTAGGAATCGGACACGCCCAGGCCGATCTGGATGCGTGGCCGGGCCGCGCCTTTGAGCGCAGCGCCAGCCACGTCAATGTCCTCTTCGCGAGCGCGGGCCAGCCCGCAGACCACACACTCCTGGATCTCTCCGGCCAGGCTCTGCACGGCCTTGAACTCGCCCGGCGAGGAGGCGGGGAAGCCTGCCTGGATGACGTCCACTTCCATCTGCTCCAGCAGGCGGGCGATTTCCAGTTTCTCCCCGATGTTGAGACTGGCCCCGGGCGATTGGCCGCCTCCATAGAGCGTGGCGTCATATATCTTGACCTGTTCCATGAGTCCTTCTCCTTTGTGTCCCAGTTCCCTCAGATTATAGGGTCATTGGTCAGAAATGTCAAAGAGAGCTCGCACCGTGCGTCTGTCGGCCTCGGTCATCTGTGTCGAGCAGCCCGTATTCCAGGCTGTCGGCCAGGGCTTGCCAACTGGCCTCGATGATGTTGGTGGAGCTGCCCACCGTGCTCCAGGCGCGGTGGCCGTCGGCGGAGTCGATGAGCACCCGCGTCTGCGCTGCCGTGCCTGCCCCTCCATCCAGGATGCGCACCTTGTAGTCCTTGAGGTGCACGTCGGTCAGGCGGGGATAGAAGGGAAGCAGGGCCTTGCGCACAGCGGCGTCCAGAGCGTTGACTGGCCCGTTGCCATCGGCGGCGGTGTGCATGATCTGATCGCCCACCCGAACTTTGACGGTGGCCTCGGCGGCCATGCTGCCGTCGTGACTGCCGCGCACCAGCACGTGGAAATCGAGCAGTTCGAATGGCGGCGAGTAGTCCGTCTGCAGACGGCGGATGAGCAGCTCCACTGAGCCCTCGGCCCCCTCGAACTGGAAGCCCCGGTTCTCCAGTTCCTTGATGCGCTGCAAGACCTGCCGGGTCTGCTCAGCGCCGCCTGGAAAGTCCAGACCGAACTCCTGCGCCTTGTAGGCGATGTTGCTCTTGCCGGAAAGCTCAGACACGACGACACGCTGGCGATTGCCCACCAGGCTCGGATCCACGTGCTGGTAGCTCTCCTCGCACTTGACCAGGGCGTTGACGTGGGTCCCGCCTTTGTGAGCAAAGGCGCTGTGACCCACGTAGGGCAGATGCGCATCCAGGCTGAGATTGGCCAGCTCGCTGATGTAACGAGCCGTCTCGGTCAGCAACCGCAGTTGTTCGTCCGTGACGCAGTCGTACCCCATCTTGAGCTGGAGCGCCGGGATGATAGAGCAGAGGTTGGCGTTGCCGCAGCGCTCGCCGTAGCCGTTGATCGTGCCTTGTACGTGCGTGACGCCCATCTCCACGGCCACCAAGGAGTTGGCCACGGCCATCTCGCCGTCGTTGTGGGCGTGAATGCCCAACGGTATGGTGGTGGCCTGTCGCACCTCGGCAACGATAGAGGTCACGGCGGAGGGCAGTGCGCCGCCGTTGGTATCGCAGAGCACCAACACATCGGCCCCAGCTTCGGCGGCGGCAGCCAGCGTCCGTAGCGCATGGGTCGGGTTGGCCTGGTAGCCGTCGAAGAAGTGCTCGGCGTCGTAGATCACCTCGCGTCCCCTGGCCTTGAGGTAGTGCACGCTATCGGCGATCATGCGCAGGTTCTCGTCCAGGCTGGTGCGCAGCACGCGCCGCACGTGCAGGTCCCAGCTTTTGCCGACGAGGGCCACAGCCGGTGTGTTGGCGCCGATCAGCGCCCGGATGTTGGTGTCGTCATCGGCAGCCACGCCAGCGCGCCGCGTGCTGCCAAAGGCCACCACGGTGGCCTGTTCCAGGCTCAACTCTGGCGCTCGCTCGAAGAAGGCCATGTCCTTGGGATTGGAGCCGGGCCAGCCGCCTTCGACGTAGGCGATGCCCAGCCGGTCCAGCCGGCGGGCGATCTTAAGCTTGTCGTCCAGAGAGAAGGAGATGCCGTCGCGCTGGGCGCCGTCGCGCAGGGTGGTGTCGTACAGTAGAATTGACATAAAATCCTCAGTTAGACTCTGATCGGCGTCAGCCAGCCGTGACGGTCGGGAATCTGCCCGTTGGTAATGCCGAAGAACTCCGTTTGCAGCCGTTCGGTGATCGGGCCACGGCGACCCGATCCGATGCTGATGCCATCTATTGAGCGGATGGGGGTGATCTCCGCCGCCGTGCCGGTGAAGAAGACCTCGTCGGCCAGATATAAAAGCTCGCGGGGGATCCGCTCCTCCCGCACGTGATAGCCCAACTCCTCAGCCAGGGTGATGACGCAGTGCCTGGTTACGCCTTGCAAGATCGAAGAAGCCAGGGGGGGCGTGAGGATATTGCCCTTGTCGATAATGAAGATGTTCTCGCCGCTCCCCTCGCTGACAAAGCCGCTCGCATCCAGGACGATCCCTTCCGCATAGCCGTGCCGTACCGCTTCCATGACGACGAGCTGTGAGTTGATGTACTGCCCACCGAGCTTGACTGCGGCGGGCAGGGTGTTCGGCGCCATGCGCTGCCAGGAACTCACTCCCACGTCCACACCTTGCTCGATGGCCTCGGGCCCCAGATAGCGTCCCCATTCCATGGTGATAATGACTGTGTGCACCAGGCAGTTCTGTGGGTTCACCCCCAGGCTGCCAAGGCCCCGAAATATCAGAGGACGAATGTAGCAGGCTTTGTGCCTGTTGGCTACGACCGTGTCCACGATGGCCTGTTTGATCTCCTGCTGGGTGTAGGGGATCTGCATGCGAAAGACCTTGGCCGAGTTGAACAGGCGGTCAATGTGAGGATCCAAGCAAAAGATGGCCGGACGCTTGCTCACCTCATAGGTGCGAATCCCCTCGAATACACTGGAGCCGTAGTGCAGAACGTGCGCAGCGACGTGCACCGTTGCCTGATCCCAAGGCACCAGTTGGCCATCAAACCAAATCTTGTCCGATTTTTGCACTCCCATGGATTTCTCCTTTTGCAAAGTTGTAGTGGTTGGTTCTCAGCTTGTCTTTGGCAGGCGAAGGGCGAGGGACGAAAGACGAAGGCTCGTGGACAGTCAATTCGTCCTTTGTCCTTCGTCATCCGTCGTTTGTCAACGTCTCAATGACCAGGTCGCCCATCTGCTGTGTGGTCACCACCGGCTGGCCCGGCGCGGCGATGTCGGGCGTGCGGTGCCCGGCGTCGAGGACACCGTTGACGGCGGCTTCCACTGCCTGCGCTTCCGTCTCCATGGCCAGCGAGTGGCGCAGCAGCATGGCGGCGCTGAGGATGGCCGCCAGGGGGTTGGCGATACCCTGTCCGGCGATGTCCGGCGCCGAGCCGTGTATGGGCTCGTACAGGCCAAAGCACCCCTCGCCCAGCGACGCCGAGGGTAGCATGCCCATGGAGCCGGCCAGCACCGACGTCTCGTCGCTGAGGATGTCGCCGAACATGTTGCCGGTAAGCACCACGTCGAAGTCCCGCGGGCGCTTGAGCAGGTGCATGGTCGCCGCGTCCACCAGCAGGTGCTCCAGTTGCACGTCGGGATAGCCCCTCGCTACCCTCTCAACAACCGACCGCCACAGGCGCGAGCAGGCCAGCACGTTGGCCTTGTCCACCGAGGTGACCTTGCGCCGCCGCTGCCGCGCCATGCGGAAGGCAACGTGGGCGATGCGCTCGACTTCGGCGCGGGTGTAGACCATGGTGTCCACGGCTCGCTCGTCCCCTTCCACCCGCGGCTGCCCGAAGTAGATGCCGCCGGTGAGCTCCCGCACGACGATGAGGTCTGTACCCTGCACCAGCTCTGGGCGCAGCGGCGAGGCCGCGGTCAGCGCGGGGTGCACCCACACGGGGCGCAGGTTGGCGAACAGCCCCAGTGCCCCCCGCAGCCCCAACAGCGCCTGTTCCGGGCGCACTTTGGCCTGTGGATCGTCGTACTTGGGGTCGCCGACGGCGCCGAAGAGGACGGCGTGGGCCGATGTGCACAGGGCCAGCGTGGCCTCCGGCAACGGCTGGCCGGTGACGTCCATGGCCGCGCCGCCCACCAGCCCCTGCTCCATCACGAACTGATGCC
>JACKQG010005166.1_pt1 | contig 14589 bp, 12 predicted proteins | sample 8237621 | NCBI WGS metagenome assembly JACKQG01 (sample SAMN15677084, study PRJNA649215) | marine metagenome | biome: marine; feature: Black Sea; material: saline water; isolation source: suspended particulate matter (SPM) from the Black Sea western gyre | collected 2013-06-09/2013-06-10 | depth... | reverse complement strand
GATTGAGGCTCCATAAGAGCACCTCCTCCCGACGATACCAGCCGCGTAGCCGCAGCGAGTTGGCCACCGCTCTGCTGCTCTGGGCCGATTGAGGAGACGATAGACGCATCCTACATCCAGGCGCGGCGGCGCATCCACAAGTACATGCCCGCCGGCAGCAGGACCATGGTAGCCAATAGGAGCAGAAAGGCCATGCGGCCTGTCCAGGCTTCCAGCGACAGGACAGGCTGGAAGAAGTTCATGCCAAAAAACCCGGTCAGGAAGGAGACAGGCATGAACAACGTGGTGATGAGCGTCAGGGTCTTCATCACCTCGTTCATCCGATTGCTGATCACCAACAGGTAGGTATCCAGCGCGCCGCCCAACAGGTCACGCAGGCTCTCGGTGATGTCGTGCAAGCGGACGAGGTGATCGTACACGTCCCGAAAGAAGACGCGGTCCTCCTCGCCAATGATGGCGTAATCGCCACGTGCCAGTTTGTTGAGCACCTCGCGTTGGGGGGCGATCATACGCCGCAAACGGAGTAGGCCACGCTTGAGGGTGAAGATGCGTTCGAGCAAGGAAGGGCCAGGGCTATCGAAGATCTGATCTTCAATCTGGTCAATAGTCTCGTCCATGCCTTCGACCACCGGCATGTAGTCGGCCACTAACTCGTCAGCCAGTTGGTACAGCAGACGCGCCGCCCCTCGCTGCAAGTGTCGTTCGTCCCGTTGGCAGGCCGCCCACACGCGATCCACCGCACTGATGGGCCGTGTCCGATAGGTAACCAGGTAGTTGGAACCCAAGAACACGTCCAGTTCCAGCGTGTGCAGTGGCTCGACACCGTGGACATCAAAGACAACGGCGTGGAGGACGAGGTAAATGTATGCCCCCCAGTCATCCACCTTGGGGACGTGCGTCTCCTCCAGGGCGTCATCCACGGCCAAGGGATGGAAGCCAAACGTGTCATGCAGGATGGGGGCACAGGCCGCGGGCGGTTCGCCCATCAGATCTACCCACAGCAGGCCATGCGCGTCCTGCAACACAGCAGCGAATTGGTCGGGGCGAACGTTGGCACGCACCTGCCCGTCGTGTGCGCGATACAGGGAGCGGATCATGTCACCTCCTCCGAGCCTGCGGATCTCTGCTCCATCCGGACGTCGAACCGGGGCACTTCGACGATCTGAAGAGTGGCGGAGGCGATGGCCACGCGGCCTTCTGTCTTCTCGAACTCTTCCAGGATGCGCGTGAAGAGGCGATCCTTTGTGGCCCGGCGCTTTTTGTAGTCCACAACGTAGCGGATGGTGAATTCCAGCCAATTGTCGTTGGCGACCAGAGTCACGGCGGGCTCAGTCCTTGCCTCTTCCACCATGAACTTCTTGATCACCCGCTCCCAGGCAGCCCTGGCTTCGACAGCGTAGTCCCGCACGACTTCATTGACGACTCGTTCGAGGATCTCCCGCGCCAGCCGGTGATCGCATCCATACTTGACGGGCACGGTGATCTCGTCCCACAGGAAGGGGAAGTCGGCAGAGTAGTTGAACACCGGCTCCTTGAACACGAAGCTGTTGGCGATGCGCACGATGCGCCCGTTGTAGTTGTCGCCTCTCACCCACTGGCCGCATTCCATGAGCGTGGTGCGCAGGACGCCAATGTCAAGCACATCGCCCATGATGCCGCCCAATTGCACACGATCTCCCTTGCGGTAGAAATTGCCGAAGGACACGGCCACCCAGCCGGCAACGCTGGCGATGACTTCTTGCAGGGCGAGGGCGATTCCGGCACCGGCAACACCGAAGGCGACCGTCAGGCCGCCGAGTTGATCGCTGAAAACGGTGGCCAGAAACAGAACGCCCGCCAGGTAGCCCATGAAGGTGACAAACTTGCGGACACGGTAGCGTGTGTCAGAGTCTTTGACATAGCGAGCCAGAGATCGCTGAAGGAAGCGTCTCAGGGCAGTGATGGCCACCACGCCCACAATGGCGGCCACGATTTTGCCCACCAGGGGATCGAAAAGCCAGCGTCGGAAAACGTCTTCCATGGGCATGGATTAATCCTCCAACTGTTCCTTTGTTCCTTCTCTCAACCAACCAGCTCAATGCCCGCCTCTACCAGGCGCTCCTGCACCAGCGCCAGCAGGCGGGGACGCATCTCGGCGGCCTGGCCGAAGCGGGCCTGGGCCAGCAGCGTCAATTCCGTCTGCTGTCCGATCAGACCCGACTCGCTGATCACTTGCCACGGCTCTAAGAGATTCGGGAGCAGAACAACGGCTTCCTGCCCCAGTTCTTCCAAGAGTGGCAGGGCGCGGCTCAGGTCAGCGGCGGCGACCTTGAGCGTGATGTTGGCGGTGGAAAAGCGGCCGCGGCTGAAGTTGCGCACCATGCGCACCTCGCCGTTGGGCACGATGTAGAGCTCCCCCGTGGGGGCACGCATCCAGGTGGTGCGCAGGTTCACGGCTTCGATGACACCCTCCACGCCCAGCATCTCCACCTTCTCGCCCACGGCAAAGGTATCTTCGAAGATGAGGTTGACGCCGGCCAACACATCACTGATGAGAGGCCGGACACCCAGGCCGAAGGCGGCGCTGAAGAGACCCACCATCCAGACCAGGGCCGTCACATCCACGAACTGGCCCAGGCTGGCCAGGGTGGCCGCGGTGAAGGCCAGCACGCTGATGGCGCTGGCGAACAGGCCGCGCAGAGTCTCGCGGCGCTCCGGGCGCGGCCGGCGGGTTTGGGGAGTGAAGCGGCTCAGCCGCACCAGACGGCGGGCCAGGCGATGGGACAGGAGATGAACCAGCCAGGCCAGCGCGTAGAAGCCCGCAATGCGCAGCAGATAGCTCCACCAGGCAGAAGCAGTGAACAACGCCAGCAGTTGCTCAGCAATCCTGTTCATGACGCCGGCACCGAAGTTGCTAGAATTCGAAGCTGTAGATGATGGCGTTAGCCACGGGACGGAACACCCATTTCTGGTCCACCGGGTAGTAACAGGCCACCATGTAGATCTTGCCCAGCGGCCCCTGGAAGAAGCCGCTCATCTCCTCGATCCTGGGGCTGGGGCCTTCGGCGAGCACACGCACGCCGACGATTCCTTCCAGGGGGATGTCATTGGTGAGATCTATGTCGTCAACCTGTGCCGCCAGCCATTCCTTCAGCGGCAGCCGCTCATAGTTCTGGTAGACGTGTGTCTCCACCACCATGGCCCGCTCCATGAACTCCAGCCGGCTCGTCATGTCCGTCGGATCCTGGCTGCTGATGGAAATCCCCTCCTCAGTGGGGTTGAAACGGAACCAGCGGCGGGGATGGGAGATGGCGTAGCCATAGACGGTATTGCGATAAGCGGCGAGCTCCGGGTCGAACCAGCGCCAGGTGGCCAGGAGGTTCTCCCAGGCGGGGAGGCAGACGTCGCCGGCATCCGTGGCATAGTCCAGGGTCAGCGTGAACAGACGCTCATCGTGTTGGACATAGCCCCACTCGCTGTCGAAGGGGCCTTCACCGCCGCGCCGTACGTGCAGCGCTGGCTCTCCCCCCAGTTCGAACTGCTGCACATCAGCGAAGCTGCGTGGCAGTTGGGCCGCCAACATCTCAAAGGTAAAACCGTAGATGTTGGGCGAGGCGTTGACCTCGATGAGGCAGCCTGCGGCGCGCATGCTGTTGCGGTTGTGGGCGCCGGGACTGAGGTTGCTGAAGCTGACCAGAAGAGGACGGTTGCCAAAGCCCGTGTACCAGTCTGTCGGGTACTGCAGCCAGTAGCCGAAGGTCACATTGACGTAGTGTCCAGGCTTGCCCAGGGGGAGATCGCGGATGCTTATCCGCTTGTCGTCGGGGCGTGGCGTGAAGGTCGGCTCCACCTGAATCACCGGTTTCCAGCGTGGGGTCATGGCCGCGACTGGCTCCGGCGTAGGCGTGGCCGTGGGCACAGGCGTCGGAGTGGCCGTGGGCAGGGCCGCCGGCGAAGGCGTCGCCGTAGGCGGTGTCACCGTGATCACAGCCTCGGGCGTGGCCGTGGGCTCAACCGTAGGAACAGCGGTTGGCGTGGGCGCGCGGCAGGCGCTGAGGAACACGGCTAACAAGAACACAGACAGGATGCACGTACGTCTCATTGTATAAACCTTCCAGGAAGCATTGGTACGTGGATTATAGCACAGAACTGGTCTTTTCCCAACTCGTGGATTTACGGTGATCGTTGGAGAGCGTAGGCAGAGGCAACACGTCGTTGGCAGCGGAAGAGCGGAAAGATCAGAACATCGTCCACGTGCCATCGGCAAAGAGGGCAAAGCACACGTTGCCGTTCCACAGCAGCCAACCGCCGGCGAACTGCTGCTTTGCCCCGGTGAAGATGGTCTCATTGGAGGCCGATAGTCCACGACAGCTCTCGGACCACGGGGGCAGGTTGGCCAGCCAGCCGTGCCGTCCGCTGGCCAGGAAGCAAGGCTCCGAAAGGGGCCAGGAAGGCCGGGTCATGAGCACCACGGTGGGCAGCGGGGGCTGCGTGCTCGCCGGCGGACATGCGGCCGGCTTCAGGGCTGACGGAGACGGGGTGAACGGCGACGCGGACGTGGGCGTCGGCGCCGGTGTGGGCGGCGGGGGGCCAGGCGTCGCCGTGGGCGGCGAGCTGGTGGGGGTGACGAACAGGGCTTCCGCTGGCAGGCCCGAGCCGTCGGCGACAAAGGCCCAGCGGGCACCATGCTCCTCCAACACGACAAACAGGCTTTCTTCCTGGATCCAGAGGGAGTGCACGTTGCAGCAGAGGTAGACCTCGGTGCCGTTGATCGGTATGGCGGCTTCCACGGCGCAGCCCAGGCGGGGCCAGACCTGGTCGTTGCGCCACACATCGTAGAGCCCACCCAGAGGAACGTGGGGGCAATGGGACGGCTGGGTGTCGAGAACCACATCAAACGCCGGAGGGGCCACGGTCGGCGTGGGCAGCAGCAAGGCACAGCCGCTGGCCAGGACGGCCAGCAGGGACAGCAAAAGTGGGCGATGTGAAATGGTCGCCATGGGATCTCTAGCGTCTCAGGTGATAGGGGACGTCTATGATCGCCCGTTGAAAGCCCAGACGGCGGCGGCGATAGAGCAGCGCGGCCTTGATGAGCCAGGCCATCTGATTGTGCAGCAGGCCATGCCACCATCTGGCCGGGACAAACTCGGGCAACACCACCGTGGCGAGTTGGCCGTCGTCGTGCTGCTGATCGGTCTCGTCGAGGAAATCCAGAAGTGGCCCGATGGTAGAGCGATAAGGCGACGACAGAACCACCAGTGGAATGCCGGGCCACCAGCGCTGCCATTTCTCACGGATGGCCTCACCAGCCCCTGGCTCCAACTCGATGTACACCGCCGTCACATCTTCGGAGATGGATTGGGCATAAGCCACAGCGTCAACGATGCCGCGGTGGACACCAGAGAGGGGAATCACCACCCGCGGAGGTGGGGCAGGCGCGATGGATGGGGACATCCCCTGCATCGAGAGTTGCTCGGCGACCTCCCGGTAGTGGGCGCGTATGCGGAGAAAGGTGAGCACCAGCAGGGGGATCAACAGGACGGTGATCCAGGCTCCCTGGGCGAACTTGGTGAAACCCATGACGATGACGGTCATGCCCGTAGCCAGCGCTCCGGCGCTGTTAAGGACCGCCTTCAGCCACCATCCACCATCCCGGTTGCGCCACCAGTGCACGACCATGCCGGCCTGAGAGAGAGTGAAGGCCAGAAACACTCCCACGGCAAACAGGGGGATCAGGGCATGGCTATCACCGTCAAAGGCAATGATCAACAGGCCAGTCGCCCCGACCAGAAACACAATGCCATTGGCAAACACCAGCCGATCTCCCAGGCTCGTGAGCTGCCTGGGGAGGAATCCGTCCCCGGCCAGAATCGCTGCAAGGCGGGGGAAGCCTGCGAAACTGGTGTTGGCCGCTACGACCAGGATGAGCATCGTACTGACCTGGATCAGCACATAGGCAGGCCCTGCGCCCAACAACTGCCGCGCCAGGGCGGAGAGAATGGTTTCTTGCGGTCGCGCCACGACAGCCAGACCCTGCGTTAGCCCCGTACTGCCCAGGAACAGGAGGGCCATGAGAAGGGCCATGACCAACAGCGTCCGTCCGGCGTTTCTGGACTCGGGTGGGCGGAAGGCTGGCACTCCGTTGCTGATAGCTTCGATGCCAGTCAACGCCGTGCAGCCGGCCGAGAACGTGCGCAGGATCAGCAGTGCCGTCAAAGGCTCACCCGGCAGCGGAGCAGCAGCCGCCAACTGCGGCCTATGAATCAACAGACGCACCACACCATAGCCCAGCAAGGGTAGATAGGTGAACAGGAAGAGGTAGACCGGAAGGGCCATCAAGGTGCCCGACTCGCGCAGGCCCCGCAGATTGAGCAGAGCGATGACCGCCAGCAGCGCAAGCGAGGCAATGACACGATGGGGCCAGAAGAAAGGAAACGCCGAGGCGATCGCTTCCACGCCAGCCGTGAGACTCACCGCGGCAGTCAGCAGGTAGCCTATCAGGAGTGCCGCCCCGGCAATCAGCCCGGGCAGGGTGCCCAGGTTCTCGCGGGCCACAACGTAGGAACCGCCGCCGGAAGGGTAGCCGTGGATGGTCTGGAAGTAGGACAGGGCAACGAGAACCAGCAATCCCGTGATAGCGAGGCCAATAGGGAAGAAAAGAGAAAGCCCGGCGCTGCCGGCGACAACCAATCCCAGATAGATTTCCTGGTTGGCATAGGCAATGGAGGAGAGGGCGTCCGGCGAAAAGGCGGCCAGGGCGCGTATCTTGTTCAACCGCTCTTCGGCCAGCCGGTAGGTAGGCAACGGAGACCCCAGCAACAGGTGTTTGATTCTGTTCAGCATCTCATAACCCTCAACACAACAATCCGGGTAACTACCAGACTGCTCGGCCTGGATGTCAAGTCCAGGCCCAAAACAGCCTGATTCGGCTGGTATCTGGCCAGCCAGGCCGCCGGACATGGCTGTCCGGCGGGAGCCTGTAGTTACCAATCCGGGCCAGAAGCCCTTTAGCGCTGCAAATGATAAGGCACGTCAATGATCACGCGGTCCTTGCCGGTCTGCCCTCGCCGGTAGAGCAAGACCCGCTTGATGAGCCGCGCCGTCTGGTTATGCAGCAGTTCGTGCCACCTGCGGGAGGGAACGAACTCAGGCAACACGACCACGGCCAGGCCCCGCTCTGGCTCGCGCTGATCCGCTTCGTCCAGGTAGTCCAGCAGCGGCCCCAGTGTCGAGCGATAGGGCGATTCCAGCACCACCAGCGGCACACGGTGTCCCCACAGCGACCACTTCTCGCGCACACGGTCCGTCTCCTGAGGCTCCACGTCCACCACGACCGCCGTCACATCTCTCGACAACGAGCGGGCAAAGCGGAGAGCCGCCAGCGTTCCCCTGTGCACACCAGACACAAGCACGACCACTTTGTGCCACTTGTCGGAGGCCATGTCCACCCACTTCTCGGGGCGCAATCCTTCCAACGACAGTTGCTCGGCCAGGGTGAGGTAGTGACGCTCGATGATGTGGAATATCCAGACGAAGAGGGGGATCAACAGGATGACCACCCAGGCGCCGTGGATGAACTTGGTGGCGACGATGATCAGGAGCACGACGCCAGTCGTCGCCGCGCCCAAACCATTGAAGGCCATCTTCCACGGCCAGCCTCGCCCACGCTCCTTGAGCCAATGACGCACCATGCCGGCCTGGGATAGCGTGAACGAGAGGAAGACGCCCACCGCGTACAGGGGGATGAGCCGGTGGGTCTGCCCGCCAAAGATGACCACGAGACCGGAGGCCAGCACAGCCAGGGTGATGATGCCGTTGGCGAACACCAGACGGTCGCCCAGGTGGGTCAGTTGGCGGGGCAGGTAGCGGTCGCGAGCCAGGATGGCCGACAGCCGAGGAAAATCAGCGAAGGATGTGTTGGCCGCCAGCACCAGGATAAGAGCCGTGGCCACCTGCAAGGTCAGATAGAGAACGCCATTACCGAAGACCTGCCGGCCGATCTGCGAGACGACGGTCTCGTGCTCCACAGGCACGACATGGAGAGACCGGGCCAGGAGGGTGATGCCCAGGAACATCGTCGTCAGGAGCGCAGCCATAGCCAGGAGGGTTTTGCCGGCGTTATCCGCTTCCGGCTTCCGAAAGGCCGGGATGCCATTGCTGATGGCTTCGATGCCGGTCAGCGCTGTGCACCCTGAGGCAAAGGCGCGCAGGAGGAGGAACAAGGTCAGGCCTGCTGTCCCTCCCGCGGCGATGGAGCTCGGCTGCGCCGGAACCGGGGCCAGGGTACCGCTGATCAGCCGGAGCAGGCCGATGACGATGAGCGTCAGGAATACCAGGATGAAGACATACGTGGGGATGGCAAAGAGCGTGCCGGATTCGCGCACGCCGCGCAGGTTAGCCCACATGATGAAGACAATGGCCAGCACGCACAACTCCACACGGAAAGGATACAGGGCCGGCAGCGCTGAAGTGATCGCCGCCACACCGGCCGTGACGCTGACGGCGACCGTCAGCACGTAGTCTATCAGGAGAGCTGCGGCCGCGGTCAGCCCCGGCCAGACGCCCAGGTTGTCGTAGGCCACGATGTAGGCCCCACCCCCCGAAGGGTAGCCGTGAATGGTCTGGTAATACGACGTGGCGACGACGAGCAAGAGACTCGCAATCGCCAGGGCAATCGGCCACGACAGCCCCAGCACAGCGGGCCCGGCCACAACCAACACCAGCAAGATCTCTTCCGTGGCATAGGCCACCGACGACAAGGCATCGGAAGAGAACACGGCCAGCGCCTTGACTTTCGTCAGTCGCTGATGCACCTCGGCAGCCGTGGGCAGGGGGCTGCCAAATATGAGCTTTCGGGCAGACGTGAGCATGAAAGCGCGCTATCTCCACAGGTCTATGAACTCATGGGCTTATGCCAGCACCAACACGCGGATTATACGCACCCACGCGGCCTTCTCCTAATCCGCCTGGCGTGCTCAATCCGTGGCGCGGCGCAAGGTGAGGGGCATGAAGATAGCAAAGAAGGCAAAGAGGCCCAGGCTCAGCCAGCCGGGCCAGTCGCCCCAGCGAGAATAGGGCGTGTGGCCGGTTCCCATGGGCACATCGGCCACCAGCGTGGCCGCCGCGCCCTCCGGCGTGATGGCCTGAGCCAGAATCCGGCCATCGGGGCCGACAATGGCCGAGTTGTAGGCCACGTCGGCCATGACGAAGGCCATCCGCTTCTCGGTCGCCCGCAAGACGACCTGGGTGTGGGGCACGTAGGCGATGCTGGAGCCAAAGAGGGAGGGGTCAGAAAGCTCTTGCCGCCGAACATGGGGATCATCAGCACGCCCAGCCAGCCGGCGATGGCCACAGCCGGCGCCAGGCTGGACAGCGATCGGGGCAACACCCGGTGCTGGGCCATCAGCATGGGCACGAAGCCGATCCAGATCAGCAGGCCCAGATTGGCAGGCGGGAAAGCCAGGGTGAGCAGAGCAGCGCTGGCAGCGGCCAGGGCCAGGCCGGCGGCAATTCGCAGCCCAGACGCAGACCGGGCTGATGTGTCCCCTCCGTGGGGGGTTATCTCAATAGAAGTCATGGTAGCAGCGACTCACTCCAGTCAACGGCGGTGGGCGCGGGAATCCCGGTTGGCTCCGGCGCCAAAAGCGGCGTGATAGTGGATATGCTGTCTTGAACGAACCTCAGGCAGTCCAAGCGAGTGAGATCGGTGGCGCCGCTGATCAGCTCACAGATCTGCCTGGCCTGCACCGGGTTCGTCCGAGCCACAATGCTGGCGATATTGGAGAAGCAGGCGTCCTGCTGCCACTGGTCATCGGGCGTGCCCACGTGTCAGGCGGCTGTAGACGGACTCAGCCCAACGGCTGAGCGCGTCTTGCTCGTCATCGCTCATGGCCTGGCTGCCGGAACCGAAGAAGTCCAGGTCCTGGCGATACACCGCGGCCCGACCTTGGAGCCAGGCATCAAAGGGCAACCATTCGGCGGTCTCCAGCCAGCCCCGTCCCAGGTCGTGCGCGTCCCCACCCCCGCAGCGGGCGATGCTGGCGTAGGCATAGCCGTACGTTTCCACCTGGAGAAACTGGCAGTACCCGGAACGGCCGGAGGTCTGCCAATGCCCGGCCAGCGCTGCGCCCCAAGAGGCGCCGCTGCGGCCAAACTGCAATTCCATCCAGACGAGCCGCGCCCAGTCGCCCAAGGCTCGCTGCCAGGCAGGCGGCGCCTCATCTTCGCCCTGCCCCTGGAAAACGACACGACCGGATGGCGTCTCCGCCTCGAAGGAGGCGAAGCGAGCAAGCCAGTCTGGCCAGAAACCAAGGTACTGCCGGTAGCCGAAGTAAGGCGGCGAGATGGTCGGCTCGCCGCAGGGGCCGATCGTGGGCCAGCCCTCAGGGGTCAGGTGCATGCTCTGGCAGGTGCCATCATCCTGCTGCGCCTCCCACACCAGGGCGGGCTCCTCAGCTGCCCCGCCTGGCGGCAGGACGAAACGGAATGTCCAGGCGATGGGCCGGATGTGGTTCTGGTCGGCCCGGAGGATGAAGTAGAGATAGCAGTCGCCGCCGATCGGCACAGGCTGGGGATAGGGGACGATCAGGGCTGCCTGGCCCTGCATGTCGGCGGGCTGATCAGCCGAGGGCAGGATGAGGCAGCCATCCTGCCCGAAACCTGGCAAACGTTCCACCGCCGGTGAGCTGCCATAGGGCTGCAGCTTGTGATGCGCCTCCAAGTCGCATACTTCATCCAAAGTCCATCCCTCACCGCTGAAGGCGGCGAGCTGGAAGAAGCCATCCGCTCCTCCGTACCGTTCATCGTAGCCGGCCACCGGCTGCCAACCGGCGGGATGTTGCAGAGCTACCCCAAAGGTGCTGCTGGTGAAGTCCAGCACACCCGGTTCGGCCGGCGCAGTCTCAGATGGTGAAATGGGGCGCAGAGTGCAGGCGATGGCGTCGAAGTAGCTCAGATCACCGTAGCCCTGCAGCCGCAGGCTGCGCCCGTTGATGACGGCGAGCAGCAAGGCCATTTCGCCACCGGCAGCACCGACCACCTGCATGCGCAGGGCAGGCACACCGCCGGTCAGCTCCCAACGTTCTTCCCATAGGATGTCGAGCTCCGGTTGCCTGGCCTGGTTGTGGACGTCGGCCACCAGCTCTTCCAGGGACACGCTTTGGGCCAGGGGATCCACTGCCAGGTCAACTTTCGCCTTGTCGGGCGGAACACCGCCAATGCCCGGCGCTTCGCCCGGATCATAGGAGGTGATGATGGCCAAGGAGCCAGGCGTCGCCTCCACGTGCCAACCGGCCGGGACATCCAAGGCCAGGCCGACCTCGGTGTCGGTGTAGGTGGTCACCGGATCGTGAGGCGCAAACCGGGCCAGATCACAGGCCAGGGTAGCCGCTGAAACTGGTGCTGGCCCCTCGGCTGCCGGCGTCGGCAAGGAGGGCGGCGTGCAGCCGGCTGCCCAGACCAACACCAGCACTGCCACCAAAGCACGCAGCGATGCGGTTTTCATTCCAAAAGCACCTCCATTCGCATCATGTTGACCGGGCCTGTCCATGCGGCCTGAAGTCTGGACGCAATCATCTAGTGGCCCGACAGACATCAGGGCCTTTCGTTGAATTGAAACGTGCTCAGGATCAGAGCATAGACATCTTCCTGCACCCTGGCGATGGGATTATTCTCTATCGGATGCAGGTTAAAGATGAATCTTACCACCCTCTTTCCATCCGGGATGTCCGTGACGTAGATGACACGGCGGGTGGAGTCGCCGCCGAACCAGTCGGCCTGGACGGCAGCCAGCCCTCCCACGCTGACTTCGGCCATGGCATCCTCGATAATCCGACCATCATCGGAGACAGGGCCGGTGAAGGGCCCGCTGGCCGCTTGCGCCTTCTTCCACTCGGACAGGATGTGCTGCCGCGCCCAGTCCGCCGCACTCAGCCCCCCAGGATTGTCGAGGACGTCAACGACCATCTCATACGCCCACCCCCACCACCCCCAGTCCGCATCGGCCGGGCGGATGGCGATTTCGGGGCCAAGGATGCGCAGATAGCCCTCGTGGATCTCGACCTGGGCATGGGCAGGATAGCGGAGAGTAAAACCCTCACCGCTCAGGGTCTGCAGACCGAGAGCCGGCAGGAGATTGGCCAGATCAACCAAAGGCTGGACGTCGCCGTGGGATGGCACAGCCACAGACGTCGGCAGCAGTGGTGGGGCGCAGCCTGCGGCCAAAGCCAACACCACCACTGCCATCAGAACACAAAAGGATAAGGATGTGGTTTTCATTGTCGGCGATACCTCCTTCCTGACAGAGTAGCACCACATTCAACCGCAGTTAGCATGTAGGCGGCTTTCTTACCCACCACCTATGTGGCAGGCACGGAAACCTACTCTACGTGTCACAGTGCTGCCCCACTTCTGCACCGCAAACCATCCTATGACGCTGACTAGCCTGTGGCGGCCTCCGGCGTCACCGTGGGTGTGTCTGTCGGCGTCACCGTGGGTGTGGGCGTCAGCGTTGGGGCAGACGTTGGCGTCGCTGTCGGCGTGGGCGTCCTCGTGGGCACACGAGTAGGCGTCGCGGTTGCCTGGGCGGGAGTGGGCGTTGCCGTGGGCGTTGGCGAAGGCGGCGCGCCCACCCATTTCCACCAGAACTTGACCTGTGCCCCGCCCGTTTGCTCATAGTATTCCACCACCAGCCGGCGCGGGCCGGCGAGAACCAGGTCAAACACGTATACTTCATCTCCCACACTATCGTGCCATTCGTCCAGGATCAGGCTGCCGTCGAGATAGCAGCGAATCCCATCGTCAGCCAGGGCATAGAAGCGATAGAGGCCGGTTTCCAAATCCACCCAGCGGCTCCAGCGAGCGGAGAAACCATCTGCCGGCAGCCCCGGCGCGGGCGCCCCCGTCTGCCAATCGAAGTCAATTCCCACATCGTTGCGGGCCAATAGGGGATGGCCACTCAGCTCTCGGTTGGCCCAATACTCCCCTTTCCAGTCGGTAAAGGAAGGCGCTGGCACCTTCTCCCACCACAGGCGAATCAGCGCTTCCCCAACTCGGTCATAGTATTGCACCTGCACGGTGTGTGCGCCCTGAGCCAGCGCTTGCTCGGCGACGACCTCACGCCTGCTCCCATCACGCCACTCATCAATGATCAAGCGGTCATCCACCCACAACCGCACGCCATCGTCCACGAGGACGTGAAAGCGATAAGTCGCCGCATCGAAGTAGAGCGGGCGCGTCCAGCGCGCCGAGAAGTTGTCAGCAGGGATGCCCACCGCCGGAGCTCCCAGGCCCCAGTTGAAGTCAACGGTCGCATCGTTGCGGGTGAGCACAGGAGTGCCTTCCAGCCCGCGGTTGTTCCAGTATTCGCCGCGCCAGTCCGGATAGGTGGTGACTTTCTCCCAGCCGAGCTGAATAAGGGCCTCGCCAGAGCGATCGTAGTATTCGAGGCGCAGGCTGTGATTGCCAGCGGACAGCTTGTGTTCGGCGGACATCTCGCGCCGGCTGCCATCACGCCATCCATCCAGCACCAGATAGCCATCCACATAAAGGCGCAGGCCGTCGTCCACAACGGCGCGGAAGCGATATAGCCCCTCGCTGAAGGCCAGGGTGCGCGTCCAACGCGCGGAGAAACCATCCACCGGCAGTCTGGCGGACGGCGCATCGTGCGCCCAGTTGAAATCAATGACCGGGTCATTGCGCTCCAGCAGCGGTGTGCCCTCCAGGTTGACGTTGGCAAAATACTCCCCGCGCCACTGGGGGAAGTCGCTCAGACGCTCCCACCAGAATTGGATTTGGGCCACACCGGCGGCTTCGTAATACTCAATGCGCAAGGCATGCTCACCCGCCTTCAGCGCCCGCTCCGCCGAATAGGTTGCACCCGATGCATCACGCCACTGGTCAACGATCAACTCTCCATCCAACCAGACCCGCACACCATCGTCGCTGCGGGCGTAGAAGCGATAAGATCCCCCGGCGAAGGAAAGGGTGCGACTCCAACGGACAGAGAACCTGTCCATGGGCAGATCTGCTGCTGGTGATGCATATCCCCAGTCGAAGCTTACGGCTGTGTCGTTGCGCACCAACACGGGCACTCCGACCAGGCTGAGATTATTGAAGTATTCGCCCCGCCAGGCGGCAGGAACCGGCGCGGGCGTGGCCGTGGGCAGAGGAGGCAATGTGGAAGATACAGGTACTGTGCCGCGAAAGTCCGTGAAGGTGCGGTTTACCCACCCTTCGACACCATCGGGCAGCCAGACCAACAGCCAGCCGCCAGTGCTGTCCTGACCCACGACGACCAGAAAACTGCCGCCGCTCACAGTGGTGACGACCGGGTAGTTGGTGCCAGGGCCACGGCGCACATTGAGCGCTTCGCCCACCACCATGGCGACGCTCGTCGGTTGTCCAGCTCCGGTCGGCTCTGGCGTAGCAGTCACCGCCAGCGTCGGCGCCGACGTAGGCTCCGGTGTGGCTGTAACGACGATCACAATGGGCGTTGGTGTGGCCGTAAACGTGATACACCCCGCCAGGAACAACCCCACGGGCAGCAACAGGCTCAAGAGCGATAATCTCCGGCGAATCATTCTTTTCTCTACTCCTCTATTTCTCATTCTC
>JACKQG010005164.1_pt1 | contig 14592 bp, 16 predicted proteins | sample 8237621 | NCBI WGS metagenome assembly JACKQG01 (sample SAMN15677084, study PRJNA649215) | marine metagenome | biome: marine; feature: Black Sea; material: saline water; isolation source: suspended particulate matter (SPM) from the Black Sea western gyre | collected 2013-06-09/2013-06-10 | depth... | reverse complement strand
CCCCCGCCAGTGTCATCGAACGGCTATCCCCCCTTGGTATCCGGGTTGGCGGCGGCTCACCGGTTATCGACGTGACCATGGTCGGCGCGCGCGCCGACGTATACGGGCCGACGGTGGGGGACTTGCTGGAAGACGATGGAAACGACGGTGTGATCTGCGTCGTCGGGTCGTCGGCCCAGTTCCGCCCCGACGTGGCGGTGTCGCCGATCATCGAATACGGACAGGCCGGAAAACCGCTGGCGGTGTTCTGCGTTCCGGAAGCCGGCGCCTCCCTGAAGGCCCTGACCGACGCCGGAATGGCCGGGTTCCGCACACCGGAATCCTGTGCCGATGCCGTCGCCGCCTGTCTCAACTGGACCGCGCCCGTGCCGGAGGCGGCGAGGAACATTCCCGAAGGCGTTTTGTCCCTGTTGGCGGACTTTGATGACCCACAGCCGGACGAGGAAACGGCGCTGGCGGTGTTCGAGGGCTTGAGCATCCCCTGTGTGCAGAGGCGGGGGGTGGGGGCGGGGGATGCGCCACCCGATAATCTGGTCTATCCGGTGGCGGCCAAGGTGCTGTCGGCGGATATTGCCCACAAGACCGAGGCCGGCGGCGTGGTGCTGAATATCGCGGACGCCGATGCCCTCAGCAAAGCGCGGGCGTCGATCCTGGAAAACACCACCCGCCACCACCCGGACGCCGCTATCGACGGCATTCTGGTGCAGCCCATGGAAACGGGCCTGGCCGAGGCCCTGGTCGGATATCGCCTGGACCCGGTGGCCGGCCCCGTCGTCGTCGTCGGCGCCGGCGGCATCCTGACGGAACTTTACAATGACGCCGCCATCCGAACCGCGCCGGTGGATCGGGACACGGCGCTCGAGATGATCCGGGATGTCAAAGGGCTGGCCGTTCTTGCCGGATACCGGGGGTTGCCCGAAGGCGACCTGGAGGCCCTGGCCGATGTCGTGGTCCAGATCTCGTTGCTGGCGCTTGTCGATGATCCTGGAATTCTTGAGGCGGAAATCAATCCCGTCATGGTTAGGGCCAAGGGCGAGGGCGCCGTCGCCGTCGACGGGCTGATCGTTCTTGACAGGAGCGGGTCGTGAAGCGCGCCGTCATAGTCATTTGCGACGGCCTGCGCGCCGACATGATGACGCCGGAACTGACGCCCAACCTGTGGAAGCTAACCGGTGAAGGCCGCCATTTCACCGGGCATCGCAGCGTTTTCCCATCGACCACGCGGACCACGTCGGCGTCCATCGCCACCGGCTGCCTGCCGGGCCGCCATGGGCTGGAAGGCAACTGCGTCGCTATCGACGAGGGCGAAGGGCTGGTGGCCTTGAATGTTGGTCATCCCGAATTCCGCGACCGGTTGCGTAAGGCGACGGGCCGCACGTTGCTTGCGCCGACGCTGGCCGAACGACTGAAGGGCAACGGCGGCTCAATCGTGTTTTCCAATGTTTCGCCGGGGGCGGCCCATTTTCAGGACCCGGACGGCTACGGGCATCTGTATCACCGGGACGGCTCCTTCGGACCGGGCCTTAAAAGCCTGCCCGAGGCCGAGGGCCTTTCCGTCAGCCATGACGCCGATGGCGACAGCGCCATGACGAAGCGTTTCTGCGATGAGGTTCTGGGCCGCCGCCGCCCCAGGCTCGCCGTCCTGTGGCAGTGCGAACCGGACCACACCCAGCATGCCGTGCCGCTTGGCTCACCGGAACACCTTGGCGTCATCGCCCGCTCCGACGTCAACGCCGGGCGCATCGCCGACGCCGTGCGCGAGACGGCGAACGGCGACGATATTCTGCTGATCGCCGCTTCCGACCACGGCCATGAAACCGTGGGGCGGGTCATTCCGCTGGAGGATTCATTGGTCGAGGCGGGCCTGAAGGAGCATCTCGAGAGTTCCGACGTGGTCGTCGCCTCGAACGGCTTCAGCGCACATATCTATGTGTCGGGAGACGCCCAGGGGCGCATCGGCGATATCGTTCGTTTCCTGGAAGACCTGGATGGGGTCGGGGAGATTATTAGCGGCGCGGACCTGGCGCGTGTCGGCCACCGCACCGATACGCCGCTGGCCGTGACCGTGACCGCCAAGTGCACCGACGCGGCCAATGAATTCGGTGTGCCGGGTATGAACGGTGCCTTCAGGGACCGGTTGTCCGGCGAGACGCGCATGGGGTGCGGCCAGCACGGCGGGCTGGGCGCTTATGAACAGGGACCGTTCCTGATCGTCCGGGGCGGCGGTTTCGAAGCCGGCGGGCGTTGCCGGGAAGAGACATCCGCCATCGACATCGCTCCGACCATTCTCAGGCATCTGGATTTGCCCTTTGCGGGCATGGACGGTAAAGCTTTAGCCAAGGACTGACCGCCACAAGACGGCTTTCATAGAGAAAGACAACACCGATGACCCAGATAAACATTCGATTCACCCGTTTTTCGGATTTTTACAGTCCGTTGATTTCAACCATGTCCGGCGGCTTTCTGGCTGAAGAAGGGCTCGAGCCGACCCATTCCATCTCGCCTCCGGGCGTTTCGGCTATCGATGCGTTGCTGGACGGTTCCGCCCATGTGGTGCAATCCGCGCTGTCGCAGGGTCTGACGACGTTGGAAAAAGGTGAGACGCCGAAGACCGTGCATTTTGCCCAGATCAATGAAATGGATGGCTTCTTTCTGACCGGGCGCGAAGCCGATCCGGACTTCACCTGGGACAAGCTGGCCGGAAAGAAGGTGCTGGTCGATCACGGTGGCCAGCCCCTCGCCATGTTCAAATACGCTTGCCACAAGGCGGGCATCAATTACGACGATATCAACGCCATCGACGCCGGTAACGGCGCCCAGATGGACGCCGCCTTTAGGGGCGGCGAGGGCGACTACATTCACCAGCAGGGTCCGGCTCCGCAGCAACTGGAATTCGACGGCGTCGGTCATGTCGTGGCGTCTGTCGGCAAGCCCATCGGGCCTTGCGGATTTTCCAGTCTGGCGGCGACGCCGGCATGGCTGGAAAGCGATATGGCGAAAGCCTTCATGCGGGCTTACCGCAAGACGCGGGCCTATATCAACGAAGCTCCGGCGGCCGAGATTGCGGCGGCGGAAGCATCGTTCTTCCCTGATATCGACCCCCAGGTGCTGACCAACACCATCGAATTCTATCAGGGGCTCGGCTGCTGGGCGCCGCATGTGGAAATCACCAAGGCGGCTTACGAGGTGACGCTGGACGTGTTTGAACACGTCGGCCGGCTGACCAAACGCCACGCCTACGAAGATTGTTGCGCGCTGCCGCCAGCGGAATAACGCAGGTCCAGCAGGAGTGCCATGGCTAAAGAGGATAACCCCTGGACGTCACGCCTCAGCCTTTTGGTGCTGACCCATGTGGCGGGCACGGTCAGCATCGTCTCCGTTCTGGTCATGTCCCCGGTGGTAACCCGTGATTTGGGGCTCAGCGCTTCCGAATTCGGTTTTTTCGTCACGGCGTACTATGCCGCCCAAGCGGTGTTTTCGATGCCGGCGGGTGGCCTGGTCGATCGTGTCGGTGTCGGTTGGGCGCTGATCGTCTGCCATGGCGTGATGCTGCTGGGCGCGTTGCTGTTCAGTCAGGCGGAAAACTTCACCATGGCGATGGCGGCTTTGGCGGCCATGGGGGCGGGCTATTCCATTTCCAACCCGGCGACGGCGCGCGGCGTGCTGGAATGGTTCCCGGCGCAACGCCGCGCCACGGCGATGGGCATCAAGCAGGTCGGCGTGCCCTTGGGCGGTATCCTGGGCGCGGCCAACGGGGCATTGGTAACGATGGCGGCGTGGTCCGACATCATGCTGGGCGTGGCCGGGCTGATCGCCGTCAACGGGGTGCTGTGCCTGCGGCTGACCCGGTTGCCGAGCCATATCGTATCGCGTGAAAAACGACATCCACTGGCCAATATCCGCGAGGTCATCAGGGACGGCAACATCAACCGCTTCGTCCTGCTCAATGGGCTTTACAACTTCGGCCAGACCAATTTCTTCGCCTTCCTGACGCTGTTCATGCGCGAGGTTGCGCTGGCCAGCCAGCCTATCGCCAGTCTCAGCGTCGGCATCGCCCAGGCCGCCAGTGCCGTGGCCCGCATCGGCTGGGGCGTGGTCAGCGACACGGTGTTCGCTGGCCGCCGCAAGGGATTGACGGTGGGACTGGGGGTCGTCGCCGTGGGCGGACTTGCCGCCATGGCTCTGGTCGGGCCGGGACCGGGGGTATACTTAGGCCTAGGCCTGGCGCTGCTGTTGGGGCTGACCATCGCGTCCTTCGCGCCATTGGTGCAGACCCTGTCGGTGGAGGCGACGGAACCCCGGCTCGCCGGATCGTCCATGGGCTACAACATGTTCGGCACGCACATCGGCGGCATGATCGGCCCGCCTGTATTCGGCGCCATGGTTGATGCCACCGGGGCCGCCGGGGGCTACTGGGCCGGGTGGCTGGTGACGGCTATTGCCGTCGGCATCGGTGTGTTGCTGTTGGCGTTCGGGTTCCGGGAACGGGGCCGGTAAGACCGTTTATGTCGTCTTCTTTTTCTCTTCTTTTTTGGACTTGGGCTTGGATTTGGGTTTGGGTTTGTCCACCGGCGGAAGTGGGACGCGAAGACCTTCGAGCGCCTTCCGGGCTTTCAGGTGGCCTTTTTTGGCGGCGCGGGTGAACCATTTTTTTGCGCTCTTCAAGTCGAAGGGCGTTCCGCGGCCTTCCTTATAGAGAACGCCGAGCCGATACTGTGCTTCGTTGTCTCCGGCCTCGGCAGCACGCCGGTAATAGTTGAAGGCAAGGGAGGCATTCTTCAGGACCATATGGCCGGTCGCATGCAGGTCAGCCAGAAGGATCAAGGCCTCCGGGTTGTTTTTTGTCGCCATTTCCCGAAGTTGACGAAGGGCGGTCTTATCCTTTTTGCCGAGGATGGCGGTTTTGATCGCGGTGAGATCGGGCGTCTTTTTCTTTTCCGGAGAGGCTTCTTTCTCTGGTTCCTGTTTTTTCGCCATTTTAACAGGGAGTGGGACTGGAGGCGTGACTAGAGCCGGGAAATCCTTTCGACCGGATTTCCATTCCGCCGCTATGACTTCGGCTTTGGCGCTCTTCTCAATGGCGAAATAAAAAGCACCTCCGCCGCCAAAGACCGCAAGCGTATAGAGGATCAGCGCGGCATGTCCCCATATGTACTGAACGCGGTGGAATTGGTCGATGTCGTCCCACAATTTTTTGGCCCAAACCCAGTTGAGGAAAAGGGCCGACCAGTTGAGGCGGTCCAATTCGTCCGGGAGGACCGAATCCTTGCCCTTGCCTGAGGTATTTTCAGCGGGTTGTGATTGGATCTGTTCCGCGCTCATTTTCGGACGTTGCCCCCATAAGACAAGGTGTCGAAGGATTAAACCACACACCCCGGGAATTTGACAACGCAAGCGCAGATTGGCGGAGGGAAGGGGATTGACAACAGGGCCGCTATGAATACCTTTTTGTGCGCATTCATTAGGGCCCGGAAGCAGGAGTAAGAACATTCATGGCAATCATTATAGGCTCCCTTGGGCTCGTTGTCGGTCTGACGGCGATCTGGCTGGCCAGTACGGCGATGAAAAGGATTGACGCCCACGGCGACATATTGCTGCAGAGAATCCGCAGCGAGCAGCGCAAGGGTTTTGACGACTTGAAATCCAAGATCGAAATTCTTGAAAAGAAAAACGAAAGACTGTCGGAACAGGTAAGTGGTCTGAACGGGTCGGAAAAAGATGAGTAATCGTTTGATATAATTAAAGAAATTAGGATTTCGGTTTCCCCGTCCCGATTGACGACCCCCCTTGTGGATAACTTTTGGATAACTTTCTAAAAAAATTTGTTGAATTAAATACCCCTTCTTTGGGATATTACATATCGGGCCTCGCTAAGGAACTTGCCGGAGCGGGGCTCCTTTTCGGTTCCGTTTTTAAAAAAAAACATAACAGGTGAAAAGCCAAAATGCCGGTAAACGGGAACAGAGTCGCCTTTAACAGGGACAACGTTATTCACGCTCCGGATGAACCAGGGGTTTATGTGCTCTATGTCGGGGGACATCTAATCTATTACGGCAGCACGGAAAAAAGCATCCGCAGCCGTCTGCTGGATCACTTGTCGGGCCGCGAGGGTGAATGCACATCCGTGGCGACGGTTTACGGGTGTGAGGTCTCACTAAACCCGCTCAAGCGTGAACGCGAATTGCTGATCGAATACAAGACAGCCTACGGCGTCCTGCCGCACTGCAATCCTCGCTTGACCTAGAAAATCGAAAAGCTTTAGGAAACTTCCGTCAGCCATGTTGGACGGCAGAAACTGCCGACGGCGGACCCGGCCCCTGTCCTGATGCCCGCCGTGTCGAAGACGAATTCCCTGTTGCCGTGAGGAAGGGCACCGAAGACACGAAGGCGGAACGGGCTATCGCTCCCCTCGACAACGGAAAACTGCAGGGAAAGCCCCGAAACGGGGTCTTCGATGATCTGTTCCTTGATGGTGAGGTTATCAGCCTCGGGTTTGACCGCCATTATGGCCCCCGTATTTTTTGCCCAGTAGTATCCCTCAAGAATCTCCACCTTGAGTCATCAGGGTTAATAAATACTGAATATGCGTTACGGGGGCGAAGGGCCCTGGAAATGGGCTGGGGAAGAGGTTAGGCTGCGGCCCGTTTTTCCATCATGCGATTGATGATCGGCGTCAGAATGATCTGCATGGCCAGGCTCATTTTTCCGCCCGGCACGACGATGGTGTTGCGCCTCGACATCCACGAGTCGTCAAGATTCTTGAGCAGCCACGGAAAATCTACGGCGAACTCTTCGGGCTTGCGGAAGCGGATGACGACGACGCTTTCGTCCACGGTCGGCACGTCGTTGGCGATGATCGGGTTGGAGGTGTCGACCACCGGGACGCGCTGGAAATTGATATCCGAGCGGCGAAACTGGGGCACGATGTCGCGCACATAATCGGGCATCCGCCTCAGGATGGTGTCAATGACGGCTTCTTCGGAATAGCCGCGCATGCCGGTGTCGCGATGGACCTTCTGAATCCATTCCAGGTTGACCACGGGGACGACGCCAATTTTCAGGTCAACAAGGTTCGCCAGATTGACGCCGTCCGTGGACACCCAGCCATGCAGGCCTTCATAAACCATCATGTCGGTTCCGCCGGGAATTTCCTCCCATGGGCTGAATTCGCCGGGGCTGAGGCCCTCGTCGCTGAAGGGTTCGGCTTCTTTCCAGTTGTGCAGATAGAAGCGCCGCTTTCCCATTCCGGATTCGCTATAGGTCCGGTACAGCATTTCCTGCTCTTCAAACAGGTTGGCCTCCGCACAGAAGTGGGAAAAATTCGGATTTCCGTCTTTTGCCGCATCCGCGATGGCTTGCTTCATGGTATTGCGGTCAAAACGGTGAAACCCATCGCCCTGGACATACGCCGCCAACAAACCTTCCCGATGGCATAGCTTCTCGAAGGTTTCGCGCACGGTCTGGCGGTTGGCGCCCGATGAGCCGGTCACGGCGATAATGGGGTGATTGCTGGACACTGGTATCTCCCTCGTGGTTCCCCCCGGCGTTAAGCCGCTTCGGCCTTTACCAGCTTTCTTCGTTCCTCAAGGATGTTCTGGAGGATCGGTGTCAGGATCAGTTCGGTGGCCAGCCCCATTTTACCGCCGGGCACGACGATGGAGTTGCGTCGGGACATCCACGACCGGTCGAGCATTTGTAATAGGTAGGGGAAGTCCACGTTGAACTGGGCCGGGTCCTTGAACCGGATCACCACCAGGCTTTCATCCGGTGTCGGAATATCCCGCGCGATGATCGGGTCCGAGGTGTCGACGACCGGGACGCGCTGGAAGTTGATGTCCGTGTGCTGGAATTGGGGAATGATGTAATGGACGTAATCGTGCATGCGGCGCAGGATGGTGTCCATAACGGCTTCTTCCGAATAGCCCCGCATCTGGGTGTCGCGGTGGATTTTCTGAATCCATTCCAGGTTGATGACCGGAACGACGCCGATTTTCAGGTCGACATACCGGGCCATGTTTACATCATCGGAAACGACGCACCCGTGCAGGCCTTCATAAAACATGAGGTCAGTGTCGGGCGTCATATCCTGCCACGGGGTAAATTCACCCGGTTTCAGACCCAGGTCGGAATAGGGTTCGGCCTCTTCGTGGTTGTGCAGGTACAGCCGCCATTTTCCGCTGCCGTCCTCGGCATACTGGCGGTAGGTATCCTGTAATTCCTGGAATAGATTGGCTTCCTCGCCGAAATGGGAAAAATGCTCATGGCCCTCCTTCAGGTGGCGCTCCATGGTTTCCTTCATTTCGGTCCGATTGAAGCGGTGATAGCTGTCGCCCTCGATGACCGCGGCTTTGATGCCTTCGCGGTGGAACATGTGTTCAAAAGCCACCTTCACAGAACTCGTCCCCGCTCCGGACGAACCGGTGACGGCGATGATCGGGTGTTTTTTAGACATACGAATAGCCCTACTGTGTTGTTACGTCACTGTTTGGGCTGTTTCCTGATCCCCGTGCGGGCCGTGGTTTTAGTACCCGGTCCCGGGATGGTCTTCGACCGTTTTTCGGCCGTTATGGTTTTCCGGTGGTTTTGTTCTAGGCAAAAAATTCGCGGGCCTGACCCGCACCGTTCCAGAATGACCTTATTTACACGCATACTAACCAATCGGTTCCTGTTGGGCCAGTGCAAAGATAAAACTTTGTTGGCTGAATTTGGGGTGAGCCTTGAAAACCGTTTGCAGGAGCCGGTCCTGGAACGATACTTTGGTGGGCTTACGGGGGCAGGAGCCGAAAAAACAACAGGCAAACGAGGAATCCAGGACGATGAAGACCAAGGTTATGCAAATTCACCAACACGGCGGACCCGAGGTCCTGTCGTGGGATGACGTCGAATTATCCGATCCCGGCCCGGGCGAAGCGTTGATCCGCCATACCGCCATCGGCTTCAATTTCGTCGACACCTATCACCGGTCCGGGCAACTGGGCCATAAGGTGACGTTTCCGTTGATTCTGGGCTCCCAGGGCGCCGGCGTGGTCGAAGCCACGGGCGACGGCGTGGAGAACCTGAAGGTGGGGGATCGCGTGACCTACGCCAATCTGCTGGGGTCCTATACGGAAGCCCGCATCATTCCGGCCAACCGTATGGTGATAACGCCGGACGACATTTCCGATGAACTGGCGGCGGCAGCCTTCCTGCGCAGCCTGACGGCGCGTTATCTGCTGAAAAGGCTTTACCCGGTACAGCCGGGCGAGACCATTTTGGTGCATGCGGCGGCTGGCGGCACCGGTCTGATCCTGTGCCAATGGGCCAAGGCGCTGGGGGCTGTCGTGATCGGCACGGTCAGCAACGACGCCAAGGCGGAGATTGCCCGGGGCGCAGGCTGCGCGCATCCCATCGTTTATACCCGTGAGAACTTTGTCGACGAGGTGATGGAGATCACGAACGGCAAAGGCGTGCCGGTGGTTTACGATTCTGTCGGACGCGACACCTTCATGGGCTCCCTGGACTGCCTTCAGCCGATGGGCTTAGGGATCAACTTCGGCACCGCGTCGGGGCAAGTGGAGCCGTTTCCGATGCAGCACCTACATAAAAAATCGCTTATCGTCACGCGGCCGACGCTGGCCACCTATATCGCCAAGCGCGAAGACCTGGACACGGCTTCAGAAGAAGTCTTCCGGGTTCTGCGTGACGGCACGGTAAAGGTCGGAATCACCAGGGAATTCGCCCTGAAAGACGCAGCCGATGCGCACCGGGCCATCGAAAGCCGCGAAACCACGGGGGCGATGATCCTTGTGCCTTAGGGTTTTGTGTTGACGGCTTCCAGGGTGCAGCGCTGGATGGCGCGCTCAGCGATCAAGTCCTGGCTGGCCGTGTTGTACTTCTGGTAATGGGGCGTTTCACGGTGGTTTTCCAGCCCTTGTGCGCTGGTGTAGACCTCATAGAAAAAGAAGGTGTCGGGGTCGGACTCGTCGGTCAGCACCTGGAATTGCAGGCAGGCGTCTTCGTCCCTCACGGCGGCTTCGGCGTTTTCCAGTATAAGCGCCCGGAAGGCGTCGGCGCTGCCGGGCTTCAGTTTTATGGTGACGAAAATGGCGAATTGACTCACAGCGGTGTCTCCTCACAGATTTTATCATTGATGGTTTCGTGCAATTGCAGCCCACCATAAGACACCGTATGGTGGGCCGCAAATATCCAAAACAACAAACAAGATTTCAAAACAGGGAGGAATGAAATGACATCGGACGGCGACATTATCCGCACGGCTGACATTTGCGACGACCACGGCGATGACGTACTGGTGTGCGAAATCCCGTTCAACGATTACGCCAAACGCAATCATTTCCACGGCCAGGTGGTGACCTTTTCCACCTTTGAGGACAACAAGACCGTGCGGGATGTCATGGCCCAGGGCGGACAAGGCAAGGTGCTGGTTGTCGATGGCCAGGGGTCTCGGCGACGTGCGCTTTGCGGCGGCAACATTGCGGCGGAGGCACACAGCCACGGCTGGGAAGGGCTGGTCTATAACGGCTGCATCCGCGATCAGCACGAATTCACAGACCTGGATTTCGGCGTCAAGGCGATCGGTACGACGCCCATGCGTCCGCGCGTTGACGGCATCGCCAAGGTCGGCGTGCCGCTCTACTTCGGCGGCATCGTCATCAACGACGGCGATTACCTGTACGCCGACGCCGACGGCGTCATCGTCGCGCCCCGAAAACTGCACGACTAAGCGGGGCCGGATACGATGACGAAAGACGCGAAAGACTTCGCTACCCTGCACCAGATCGTCCGGGCGGCGAGGGAAAACCTCGGCGACAACGCCTGGGATTACATCGTCGGCGGGGCGGATACGGAAACCACCATCAAACGCAATCGCCACGCGCTCGACACACTGGCGTTCCGGCCGAGAGTCCTGAACGACGTCACCGGGCTGGATATTTCCAGCACCCTGTTCGGGCAAAAACTTCGCATTCCTGTCGTGCTGGCGCCAATCGGCTCGCTGCAGGACCTGCATCCCGATGGCGGCGCCGGGACGGCCAGGGCGGCGGCGGAATTCGGCACCATTTCCATTCTCTCATCCGTGTGCAAACCGGGACTGGAGGCCGTGGCCGACGAGGCCCCCGGCGAAAACAGGATTTTCCAGCTATATGTCCGCGGTGACGACGCCTGGGTCGATGACTTCGCCACCCGCGCCATTGCCGGCAATTACACGGCGTTCTGCATGACCGTGGACCTGGATTATTACGGCCGGCGCGAACGCGACATCGCCAAGGGGCATATGTCGACATCCCGCAAGACCATGGCCAATAACGAGGATTACCAGAAAAGCCTGAGCTGGGATCAGGTCAAGCGTTTCAAGGATACCCATGACATTCCGTTGATGCTGAAGGGCATCGCTACCGCTGAGGACGCGGCACGCGCGGTCGAACTGGGCGTGGATGGAATTTATGTTTCCAACCACGGCGGACGGCAGCTTGATCACGGCCGGGGCGGTGCGGATGTGCTGCCGGAAGTCGTCGAAGTTGCCGGCGGCAAGGCCCAGATCATTCTGGACGGCGGCATAATGCGGGGCACGGATGTGGTCAAGGCGATGGCGCTTGGCGCCGATGCGGTCGCCATCGGGCGGCTCGAGGCCTTCGGCATGGGGGCGGCGGGTCAGGCCGGCGTGGTCCGCGTTCTGGAGCTTCTGGAAACGGAAATCCAGATTTGTCTGGGCCTTTTGGGCGTTACCGGCTACGGCGAACTGGACAAGAGCTATCTGCACCAGGACGTCTCCCTGACGCAGCCCCATGTTCTCAGCGCTTTTCCGCTGCTGGATGAGGACAATTACTAGCCGGGGTTTTTACCGGTGACGAACTCGTAAATGCGGGTGAAGTCGGAATCGGGCAAAGCGTCGTTACAGCGCCGCCACAGGTCGACCACGGTTTCGGCCACCTCCACCGGCGTTCCGGCGGCCTTGGCGTTATCCAGAAACAGCTGCACGTCCTTGGTCAGCAGCGCGGTCTTGAACCCGGCGTCATAGGTCCCGGTCAGGATGCGATTGGGGAACTTGTCGCTGGTCGCCGTGTTCTGGCCGGTGGAAACATTAACCACGTCGAGCAGTTTTTTCATGTCCAACCCCTGCGACAGGCCGAAGGCGACGGCTTCCGACGTCGCCGCCATGGCGGTTCCCGACAAAAAGTTATTTAACAGTTTCACGGCCTGACCTTGGCCCGCCTCATCACCGACATGAAACAGGTTTTTGCAGAACGACATCATCACGTCGCGTTGGCCTTCCAGGATATCTTCCGGCCCGGCCCACATGATGGTGATGGTGCCGGCCTTCGCCCCCGTCTGGCCACCCGATACGGGGGCGTCGATATAGGTAATCCCGGCGTCCTTGAGGACGCGCCCGGCCTCGCGCGCGGCTTCCAGCCCGATGGTGGAGAGATCAATAACCACGGACACGGCGCGTTCCGCCATCGCCGACAGTTCCCGCGCCACGGCCAGCGAGACCGAGCCATCGGGCAGGCTCAGGAACAAAACGTCCGAGATCGCCGCCAGTTGGTCGAGCGAATCCACGGGCGTCGCGCCCCCAGGCGCGCGTTCCGTGGTGCCCGCCTTGTCGAAAACGCTCAAAGAAAACCCGCCGCCAGCGATGTTGGCGGCCATGGGTCCGCCCATCTGACCCAGCCCGGCGAAACCGTACCGCGTTTCGGTCATTATTCTGTGCCCTCGGAATCCATCAGCGAAACATCGATCCCTTCTTCCTTGAAGACCTCGCGAGCGATGCGGAAGGCTTCTATTCCGGCAGGAATTCCACAGTAAATGGCAATCTGAATCAGGATTTCGCGGATTTCCGCCAGGCTGACCCCGTTGGTCAGCGCGCCTTGAAAATGCAGTTTGAACTCATGCGGCCGGTTGAGCGCAGCCAGCATGCCCAGGTTGAGGATGGAGCGTTGTTGTTTGCTCAGAAGGCCTCGGCCCCAGCTACCGCCCCAGCAGTATTCGGTGACCATTTCCTGGAAGTCCCGATTGAAGTCATCGGCCTTTGCCAGCGCCGCATCCACGTAGTCCTCGCCAAGCACTTCTTTTCGGATACGCAGACCCTCTTCGTATTGTTCCGACGCCATGGCTGTCTCCTCTCTCGGTTGAAAAAATTTATTGAACAAATGCTGGACCGCTCCGCCGATAGACGCAAGAAAACCGGCGAAAACGGGGGGCATAAATCTCCGCTCATCATTAACGCCGAAGCGGAGACGATCAACACTTTATGTCGCTAAAAAAACAACAAAATCCCCGTTTTTAATTTATGCCGTAATGGGAATTGACATGACCCTGTACGCCCCCTACGTTTTCGTTCAATAAAAACGTTTAGAGACATCCAGGAATAAAAAATACTCAGGGGGGAACGTGGCGACACTTCTCGAGATCGAGAATCTGAAGACTCAGTTTTTCACGTCTGCCGGAACCGTGAAAGCGGTTGACGGCATTACCTACACAGTCGACGAAGGCGAGACCGTGGCGCTGGTCGGGGAATCCGGCTGCGGTAAATCTGTCAGCGCGCTGTCCATTCTCCGGTTGATTCCGTGGCCGCCGGGCAAGATCGTCGACGGGCATATCAAGTTCGACGGCATCGATCTGGCGACTCTGAGCGAAGAAGAGATTCGCCAGATCCGTGGACGCGACATCGGCATCGTCTTTCAGGAACCGATGACGTCGCTCAACCCGGTGCTGTCGATCAATGAACAACTTAGCGAAACACTGATTACCCATTACGGCATCACCAAGGAAGAAGCCCGCAAGAAAGCGTTGGCGCTTCTCGAAATGGTCGGCATTTCCGATCCTAAACGCCGCCTGGACCAGTATCCCCATCACCTTTCGGGCGGCATGCGCCAGCGCGTGATGATCGCCATCGCGCTCAGTTGCGAACCGAAGCTGATTATCGCCGACGAGCCGACGACGGCGCTGGACGTCACCATTCAGGCGCAGATTCTGGAACTGATGAAGGATCTGACCAAGAGCCTGGGCGTTTCCATGATTATCATCACCCATAACCTTGGCGTCGTTGCCCGCTATGCCGATAGAGTGAATGTCATGTACGCAGGCAAGATCATAGAAACCGGCACCGCCAAGGACATCTATCACAATCCGCAACATCCCTATACGCTGGCGTTGTTGAATTCCATTCCGCGCATGGATCAGGCCCGTCAGGACAAATTGGATCCGGTCGAAGGCCAGCCGCCAGACCTGACGCAACTCGACGACGGGTGTTCGTTCCGGCCCAGGTGCCGTTTTGCGACGGGCGACTGTGCGAAATCCTTCCCGGACCTGGAAAAGGTCAACGATGGTCATTTCACCGCCTGTTTTGAAAAAGGCAATTTGATAGAAAAAACAAAGGTGGTTTCATGAACCCGGCAAATGGCGCCGTCACCGCAGACGGTGCTCAGGATTCAAAGGCGAAGCTTGGCGAGGTCCTGGTTGACGTCAAAAACCTCAAGATGTACTTCCCGATTACCGAGGGGGTTGTCTTCAGCCGTGTCGTCGCCGAGGTCAAGGCCGTTGACGATATCAGCTTTTATATCAATAAGGGCGAGACCCTCGGCCTGGTGGGGGAAT
>JACKQG010005163.1_pt1 | contig 14593 bp, 2 predicted proteins | sample 8237621 | NCBI WGS metagenome assembly JACKQG01 (sample SAMN15677084, study PRJNA649215) | marine metagenome | biome: marine; feature: Black Sea; material: saline water; isolation source: suspended particulate matter (SPM) from the Black Sea western gyre | collected 2013-06-09/2013-06-10 | depth... | reverse complement strand
CAACCTTGGCGCTCTCCCCGCGCCAGAATTGACCCATGAATTCGCCTGACGATCGCGAAAAGAGTAGTTGCTTGCCGTCGAAATCGAGATCCAGGTCACCAACGAAAAGACGCTTCTCAGGGCGAAACACGGTCCCGAGAGGGGCGTCCAGCCGGTCAAGTGACAATAGCGCGAGGTCGTTCGTGTAGTTGTTCCCTTTCAAACGCTCGTTTCCCTGCCAGTTGGCCGGCAATCCTCGATCCCCTTCGCTCCTGCGCCGCACGACCACGAGGTGGCCGAAATCGAGAAGCGGGTTTTCCAGAAGCGATTCTCGCTGCAGCAGCTTCAGCGCATCGTTGCGCTCCTGTCCTTCCGGAAGTTGCGCGATTCTGCCCGCCCGCTCCAAGTACTTCCGGCCGTCCGGGTACTCTTCGGGGAAACTGCCCATCAGGTCTTCGATCGCCATCCGCATCGATCCGATGTCGACGACGGGCTCTTCCGCAACCGTCATTCCGACCGGCGTGAAGACTACAAGAAGACAAGACAAGGCCAGAAAAGAAACCCGCTTCATCTTGATCGTCCTCCGTTGGAACTGTCGCCTATTGTGTCAATTGTCTGCCACTCCGAGGCGCGTGGCAAGCGGCATCGCGGTATCCAGGCACCTCCTTCCTTCCGCTGGACAGCGAGACCAAACGAAGAGCCAACAGCCAAGCACTAAATACAGTGCTAGAACGGAACGTTCTCTTGGTGGACTCGCGGGCCGTTCCCAGCGAGTCTCACCCTGACTCGAAGCTGAATCTAACGGCACGGCAGACGGATATCAAAACAACGACTCCCGACCCCCTTTTCTTCGCAAGGCAGCGGCAGTTGAGAGTTACCGGGCGGACACGACCGCCACGATCCGGATGATGGGAAAGAACATGTCCATGCAGGGGAACATCCTTTTCAAGAAACCCAAAATGAGCCGGGCAGAGACGGTTATGGACATGGGCGCCGTGAAGATGCAGCAGATCCAAATATCCGATGGCAAGACAGCATGGATGTATCAGCCCAAGATGAATCTGGCTATGAGAATAGACTTGGAGAAGGTCGCCGCAGAGACGGAGAAGGACCCAGCCGGACAGAAAACGACGGACATCTCCAAACCCATGCAGTCTTTGCAGCGGGAGAGCATTTCTCATGTACGCACGGAAGAAATTGATGGCAGCAAGGTTTGTGTCTTCGAAGGGCTTCCCGGGAAGCAAGGTCTGCAGAAGATACCCTTTGCTCCCGCTAAGATCGAGATGTGGATTGGGGCCGACGACGGACTGGTTCGGAAGATGATCATGTTCAACGAGGAAGGCGAGGAGATGATGTCTCAGTCCTACACAAATATTCAACTGAACGTCGAAGCAGCCGACAGCCAGTTCGAGTTCACGCCGCCGGAGGGAGTGCAAGTTGTGAACATGACGGAAGGGACCATAGACATGATGAAAGAGATGAAAGGGAAAGCGGAATAAAGAAAAACAACTGTCGTATAGTCGCCGTCCTCTCCGAGGTCGGTGAAGGAAGGCACCGAGTTCGGAGAACACGGCGACTCAGCGGCACATGAGAACGGCTAAGGCTGCGAAGAGCAGGCTTCCCGCCAGCAGGCAGAGTCCACTCAGGAGACGTTTGCGCGGTCGCCGCGCCCAGATGTAGATGCCCGTGATCACCCACAGCACCGTCGAGATGGTTATGATGTCGACGACGATGCCCCAGATCAGCCAGGGCAGGTTCGCGAGATGGGGCTTGAAGTATCCGTGCTGAAAATGCAGTGCATTGACGAAGGAATAGAAAGAGCACGGCTGTTGCTTCTGCACTACCAGCCGGGACGGTTCGCGTTGCCAACTGATTCGATAATAGCCGGTGGCACAGTTGCGAAAGATGATCAGTTGGCTGGGGTCGTCGCCCGTGACTCGATGGGCTCCGTCCAGGTCCAGGTGCTTGAGGATGGCTCGCGCCTGCTCTTCCGAATCCTGTGGAAACGCCGGGCCGGGATCGAAATCGATTTCCTGCGAGACTTCCCATGTGGGTTGGATCTCCTTGCCAAACCACTCCTTGTGATTCACGAGGAAAGCACTGATCGCGTAGACCATCATCCAGGGCACCAGGAACATGCCAGTGTACAGATGCAAGGCCCTCATCAGGCGATCCGAACGAGCCCACCGGTTCTTTGCCATCGTCGCGACTCCCCATTCGTGCCGAGTCACCGTGCGTCTGTAGAACCAAGAGACGTTGACCGAAAACGCCCTCAGTGACCTTCTATGCCGGGGGCAGGCTAGCACAGGCAATTGCAGGATGCCAGAGATGCAGTTGCTTGTGTAGGCCTAGTCCTAAGGCGCGTCGTCGTGTCATCAGACCGACGCGCGCCAACGTTGGCAAGGCCGCCCCTGTCCCGACCCGGCAGCTTGGTCTCGGCCGGTGGTGGAAATGGCTCACGTGAGGGTGCGGTAAATACAACGTTGGTGCAATCTGCAACCACCGAATGGGACATTCGATGGCTAGCTGCAGCGGGGACACGCGTTGGGTATCACCAAGTGCGGTGACTGTTTTCGATCGTTCCGGCCGTACGAATTGCTGTGCGATCGTTCCTTCTTTCTCACTCGACTGGGCCGGATGCCCCTCGCATCTAAGCATCCGCTAGCGCGATTTCCAGAAAATGATACTCTGAGGTCAAAAAAGGCTTGAACAGCGCTTGCTCGGCTATTAGCATGTTACCCCACTGAACCGCCATGGCCGCAGATTGTCGGCAGTAGGAGATTGCCATTCCTTTCGATGGGGAAGATGGACCCACAGCAGTGGAGTTGGCCGTACATCGAGTCGGTAACCTGCAGTCAACGGTTGAGTGCACGATCGCGTCCACATCTCGCGGGCAACGGGCCTCGCGGAAATTCTCTTCTTTTTCCCAATCGGAAACCGAATGCCAACGACAAGAATACAAGTCTCGACAACAACGGTTTCATACCCTTCATCTCCTCTCAATAAGGGGCGCTCTTAGTGGAAACACGCGCCGCGCCACCGTTTGCTGCCGTCGATCATCTTGCCGCCGTATGACCGTGCTACTCTCTTCCCAGAAAAGCAAAGCCTGCTCAAGGAGTTACTGCCATGTCGTCGACCTTTCCTCACCCGCTTCGCTGGAACAAATCGCGTCGCCGAGCTGCAACGGCACGTAAGAAGAACAGCCGCAGGTCACTTCTCCGATCCGCTCGGCGCGAGTTGCACTTGGAACAACTCGAAGATCGCAGGCTGTTGGCGGTAACGCAGATCAGCCAAGAATTCGTCGAACACACAGCGAGCACGGAATCTACGGCAGTACCCGGACATTTCATTGACGTGGCGCTTGGGCCAGCGGCGGATGCGGGCGTCATCCCGTATACGGCCATCGAAGGAGACGGGGCGGGGCTGAGTATCTTTCGCCAGAAATTTGCGGTTGACTCCGACCGTATTACGCAGGTTGACGATGACGGAGCAGGGCCGCTTGCTGCGCGCGCGGTCTTGCCGGGCGAGAATTTCCTCCTGGTCGAAGTTGACGCGACAGCCGGATTCGGTTTGGCCGATCCGCGAATCGACGGACTTGATATGCAGGCCGGCACATCGGTCGGTGCGTCTCAGCTTCCCGACGGGCGAACGCGCGTGCTGGCCTCTTATACTCGCAACAACGGCGAGTTACTGTATTCGGAAATTATCGTCGACACGGCGGCCAAACAGATCGATAGTTTTCGTGGTGCCGTCAGTACGAACGTGACGGTTTCTGGCAATTTCACCGTGACCAATGGAGAGTTTATTGCGTATGCCGTCAATACCGCCATGGGGACCGGCATCAACCTGTACAACGTGGACACCGGCGCTGTTACGTCAACAGGGCTGGACAGCGCCGACAGCGATATTGAAGGCGCGTTCTTTGGGACGGTGACCATCAACGGAGACCTGCTGACGTTCACCAGCCCGGAACGCGAGCCCGTCGGCGGTCCGTCTCCGGTTCCAGGCGTCGATCACAACGGTGACGGAGATTACACCGATCTGGTGATCCGCTACATCGATCTCAACGACTCACTGACTCCGCAACTCGGGCCGACGATCGACGAGGATGTGAATTTCGGGGATGCTGGGTATCTCGTTGGCTCGGACGGTCGGCATATTGCCTATGTCCTGCCGGAGATCGATTTTGCTCCAACGCCGCCCCCTCCGCTCGATTCTCCCAACGATCTAAATCTCGACGGCGATAACAGCGACTTTATCTTGCACTACTTCGATACTGCCGGGACCGACAACCCAGGCACACTTCAGGATGAACGAATCACCAACACAATGGGAGCGGTTGGCGGAATCGTCGGCGGGTTTGCCGGTGAACCCTCGACAGGTATTGCCCCGTTTGAGACGGCGGAAACGTCCGTCGGTTTCCTGGGAATCGATTACAATTCCGATGGCGACAAAGACGACTCTCAACTTCACTTCTACGATCACAGTTCGCAAAGACTGGTTCAAACGAACGTCACGCTCGACGACTTTGACGTAATCGGCATTTCCACCGAACACACGCGTGGCAGCGGTTCGGCCAACGGCGGCTGGAACACGGATGGTACGATCATCGCCTATGCCGCGCAGATCCAAGGCCAAGACGACGAAATCCGTTTCATCCGGCTGAGCGAAGGAGCCAGCGCGTCCCCAACTGCTCCTGAGATTACCAGCTTGTCTGTGGATCAGGCGATGATCTTCGAAAACGACTCGGTCTCGCTCACGGGCATATTCACCGACCCGAATGTGGGCGACGAGCATACAGTCACAATCGGCTGGGGCGATGGCACGGTCCAAAACGTGGTCCTGCCCGTCGGCGACCGCAGCTTTGCCGTCTCGCACCAATACCTGGACGACGGCGGCTCACCGGGCAACGGAATTGTCCAAGACGACTATGCGATCGGTGTCACGGTTACGGACAGCGCCGGCGGCAGCGATTCATCGATTCCAGATCCCACTGGAATCAGCTTTGATTCGGTCTTTCAACTTGGATCTACTGGCAACGACGGTATTGGCGATCTGTACGCCGACAGCGATGGCAGTGTTTTTGTCACTGGGCAGTTCAGTGGTACGGTCGATTTTGATCCCAGTACGGCTGGCAGTTTCCCCATGACCAGTATCGGTTCCCAAGACATCTTTGCTGCCAAGTACGATTCCACGGGGACGCCGATCTGGGTTCGACAAATGGGGGGCGCGAGCGTTGGTTCGTTTGTCGCCGGCAATCAGATCACGTTGGATTCGTCAGGAAACATCTATATCGCAGCCGCCTTCACCGGCACCGTTGATTTCGATCCGGGCACGGGCCTCTTCAACATGGCCAGCAACGGCACCGCTTACGAGGGGAGCAACGCCGCGGTGGTGAAGTTGGACGCCAACGGCGATTTTGTCTGGGCTCGAAGATTCAGCGGCGCACGCACGCAAGCTATTTCGGTCGAACTTGATTCGACGAGTGATGTCTATGTGGGCGGTTGGTGGTGGGGCACGGCCGATTTCGATAACACCGCCGCAACGCCGGACGACACGCTCAGTAGTTCCGGCAGTCAGGACGGCTATGTCACGAAGCTGACTGCCAATGGCGACTTTGTATGGGTCCGGGGGATTGGTGGCTTCGCTCAGGACGATGGCCACGATATCGCTATCGACAGTTTGGACAATGTATATCTAAGCGGCTTTTTTCGCTACACGGTGGATTTTGATCGCACAGCGGTTACGGCTGGCGATACCAAGAGCAGCAACGGGTCGAGTGACTCGTTCTTACTCAAACTCAATTCGACCGGAGCTTTCCAATGGGTCCGCACCTGGGGTGGTTCGTTCAACGATTCGAACATTCGCGACTCTGTTTGGGGCGTTGACGTCGATTCCGCAGACAATGTCTATACGACCGGCAGCTTCGACATCACGAGCGGCCCCGTCGACTTCGACCAGACCGCTTCGCATCCGGGTAATGTTGATATCCTTCCCGGTGCAGGCAATCACGACTCCTTTGTGATGAAGCATGACTCCGCGGGTAACTTCGTTTGGGTCCTCGGCGTGGGAGGTTCTGGATTTGATTCGGCGAACGCCATCACCGTCGACGCCGATGGTTTTGTCTACGCCGTCGGAACGAATTCGTCGAGCAATTTCGACGCCGATCCCGATCCGGTGGAACCCTTGATTCAGCCGTCCGCCGGGAGTGCAGATATTTATCTGCTAAAACTCGATTCGACCGGCGATCTAGCATTCGCGGGCCAGATGGGCGGAGCGGCCTACGATCAGGCGACCAGCATCACGATTGCGCCAGATTCCAGCATTATTACCACGGGCTATCTCCAATCCGCGCCCGGTGATTTTGATCCCACCGCCGGCATATTCAATCTCAGTTCCTCAGGCAGTAACGACGCGTTTGTCTCGGTCCTCGCGCAAGGCGTGCCTAGTCCCGTAGTCACCGTCAAGAACGTCGAACCGGTCGGTGCCGGTCAAAACTACACAACCAACGAAGACACGCCGCTGAGCCTTAATGTGCTGTCGGGCACGGATGACGGCGGATCGTTCGCGGCCACTGACGTAGGAACGCTAGACGTGCTGACCGCCGTGGCGGGAACTTTTCCCACGGCCCAAGGTGGCTCGGTCACGATTGCTGCCAATGGCGCTGCAACATACTCGCCCGCAGCCGACTTCTTCGGCACAGACAGTTTCACCTATACCGTCCAGGACGACGACGCAGGCTTGGACATCGCGACGGTGACGCTCGCAGTCAACCCCGTCAACGACGCACCTACCCTGTCGACCCCTGGCCCGCAAACGGCGAACGAAGACACGACACTCAACGTACTTCCGGCGATCACGGTGGACGATGTCGACTCGAACAACCTGTGGGTGACATTGTCGGTCAGCGGCGGCACGCTGACGCTGGGAACGACGACGGGTTTGACATTCCTCGGGGCAACCAGCAACGGCCAGTCGACGTTGGCGATCGAAGGATCAAAGGTCGATCTGAACGCGGCGCTGACGACACTGAGCTACCAGGGGGATTTGGGCTTCAGCGGCGCTGATACGCTGAAGGCGAGTGTGTTTGACTCGACTACCTACAACTATGTTGGGACCACTTTGAGTGGCGGGGCGCCTTACAACGGCGGTCACATCGAAGGGGCCGTGACGCTGAATCCCGCTCAGTTGGCCCTGATGGCCGGCAGCGGAGGGCAGAGCGTCACCACATCGTTCGGTGGGGCGGGCGACTTCGTCCAGTCTTACACGATGACCATCGTGGGGCCGAACCTCAACTTCGATACGCCGACCTACACCAATTTCAACATTTCGGTCGATGGCAACCTGGATTTCACGCTGGCCCGGCTTGGGATCGAGGCGCACGTTGGCCGAGGCAATCCGACGTACCCAGAATTGCTCTATGTCGGAGCCACTTCGCCAGATTCGCGTGACTTGGTTGGGGACGACGACACCTCTACCGACACGACGCTTTGGTTCTTGGTCGGGCCTTATGCATTGTCCGGAACGTCGGGCACGTGGTCATCCGCGTCCAGTGCCAGCGGAAACGTCGCCATTACCGTCAATCCGGTCAATGACCCTCCAGTCGCGGCAGCGGGCGGTCCTTACTCCGTGGCGGAAGGAAGTTCCGTGACGCTGGATGGATCCGGCTCGACCGATCCGGAAAACAATATCGTGAGCTACGCGTGGGACCTGGACAACGATGGCCAGTACGACGACGCCACCGGTGTGAGCCCGACGTTCAGCAGCACGGTAGACGGCGTTTACACGATCGGCTTGAGAGTGACCGACGACGACGACGCGACGAGCACAGCCACGTCGACGGTGACCGTCAACAACGTGGCCCCCGTGATCACGTCGCTCACCGTTCCCGCATCGGGGAACGAAGGCGACACGCTGTCGTTCTCGTCGACGGCAACTGATGCAGGCACCTTAGACGTGTTGACGTTCCAGTGGGATTTTGGAGATGGGACACCTGCCGTGTCTGGCGCAAATGCGACTCACGTCTACGCAGACAACGGGGCGTACACCGTGACGCTGACCGTGACGGACGATGATGGCGACAGCAGCGCAAGTTCCGCGGTGACGACGATTCAGAACGTGGCACCGACTCTCGACGCTCTGTCGGTGACTCCGATGATCAACGAAAACGAATCCGCGACTTTAACGGGCACGATCGTCGACCCCGGCACGCTTGACACGTTCACACTCGACCTCGACTGGGGTGATCCGCTTTCGCCCAACAACGCACAGTCGTTTGCTCTCGCTGGCGCGCCGTTGACCAAGGCCGTGGATGGAATCGATTGGAATCCTGCGACTCGTGTCTTCTCCGTTGACCATCAATACCTGGACGACAACCCGAGCGTCACGCCGCAAGACAATTACACGATCAATCTAACGGTGACCGACGACGACGGTGGAACCAGCGTGAGCCAGCCCGCCGATTTACTGAGTTGGTGGCCGGCCGAGGGCGACGCTACGGATGTCGCGGACGGTAACGACGGCACACTGCATAATGGTGCAACATTTGCACCGGGCCAGGTGGGTCAGGCATTTAGCTTCGATGGAGTCGATGACTACGTCGACACAAACACGAATACACTGTTGGTCGGCACCAATAGTTGGACCGTCGGAACTTGGGTTAATACTACGGATGACAGCGGCTACATTGCATCGACGATGCGGACGACCGCCGGCGACCCCGACCTCGACAAAGGGATGGTGATGGCGGTTGCGGCAACCAATAAATTCGTAGGATTCATTGGATTAGGCACAGGAGCTTATCGGAGCGTCACTAGCACCACCGACATTAATGACGGCAATTGGCACCATGTGGCACTCGTTCGATCGGCCGCAAGTGGGCCGGGCTCGCTGAAGCTATTTGTGGACGGTGTTGAGGAGGACGCGACGGACGCAGCCAATTACGACATTACGACCAGTTATACGTTGAAGATTGGAGCTGAGGCCAATTTACGGAACCTTCCAACTGAGTTTTACGCCGGACTGATTGATGAACTTCAGGTATTCACCCGCGCACTGACCGACGTCGAAATCCAATCGCTCAGCGCGGGTCTTAGCAGCCCGATGGTCACCGTCAAAAACGTCGATCCGGAATTCGCCAATGTCAGCACGACATCGATGATCGACGAAAACGGCACGGCGACACTCACCGGAGAGGTTGTCGATTCGGGCACAATCGATACTTTCACGCTGGATCTCGACTGGGGCGATCCGCTTTCACCAAACGACACACAATCGTTTGCTCTGGCTGGCACAGTATTGACGAAGGCAGCGGATGGCATCGATTGGAATCCGGCAACGCGTGCCTTCTCCGTGGACCACCAATACCTGGACGACAATCCCACCGCCACGCCGCAGGACAACTACACAATCAGCATCAGCGTCACAGACGACGACGGGGGTACGTCGGCGACGAGCGGGACTGGATTTGCGTTCGGTATCGGAAGTAGCGGCGACGACTTTGGGAACGCAACAACCATAGACGCAGCCGGCAATGTGTACGTAACTGGTCACTTCCACAGTACCGTCGATTTTGATCCTGATCCGGGGAGCACGGTCGATCTGACAAGCCTTGGCACCGGCGAAGCCGTGTACGTTGCCAAATACTCAGCGAGCGGTGATTTGATCTGGGCTCGTGCCGTCGACGGCAGTGGCGGAGCTCGCGCGTTCTCCCATATGGTTGAAGTCGATGACTCTGGTAACGTCTTTCTGAGTGCCAGTTTTAGCGGGACAATGGACTTCGATCCGGATCCGGCCCCGAGTGCAACTTTCAACATGACCAGCACGGGAACGTCTTTCGAGGGCGCCAACGCGTTCGTGTTGAAGCTGGATTCCGTGGGAGATTTCGTGTGGGCTCGACAGTTCACTTCGAATCGTTCGCTGGGCCGGGGAGTCAAGATCGGCAGCGACGGAAGCGTCTACACGGGCGGCGAATTCTGGGGCAGTGTGGACCTCGACCCCGGCGCTTTCAGCGCGGTCTTCTCCACTGCGGGTAGCGCGGATAGCTATATTGTCAAGCTGACGCCCGCCGGCGAGCTTGTGTGGGCTCGCGCTACCGGCGGAAGTTTTCAGGATGCACCGACTCAACTTGCTCTTGATGCGAGTGACAACGTCTTGCAGACCGGTTTCTTTCGCTCCACTGTCGACTTCGATCGCACGACGACGTACGGGGACAACCGCGATCTGCTGACCAGCAACGGCTCCAGCGACGCATTCCTCCTGCAGCTTGATTCGAATGGCGACTTTCAGTGGGCACGGTCGTGGGGTTTCAGCACCCATGATTTCAACATCCGTGACATCGGCACCGGCGTGGCAACTGATGCGGCGGGCAACGTCTATACCGCAGGCATCTTTGAAGGCACGGTCGATTTCGATCCAACCGCCGCGCATGCCGGCAACGTGGACATCGCCACAGCCGTCGGCCCCAACGACGCCTTCCTTACGAAGCACGATTCGGCGGGCAATTTCCTTTGGGTGCGCGACATGGGCGGCAGCAGTACCGAGCACATGACGTCACAGATTGCTGTCGAGACCGGTGGCAATGTTCACGTCACGGGTGGATTCCAGGGAACCGGCGACTTCGATCGCACGGCGTCATACGGCGACAACCGTGATCAGCTATCCAGCACAGGCGTCATGGACATTTTTGTGGTGACGTTGGACAACTCGGGCGGATTCGTTCAGGCACAGGCGATGGGCGGAAGCGGAAATGATCTCGGCAACGGAATCGCAGTGGATGCCTCCGGCAACATCATCACCACCGGCGGCTTCGACAGTACGCCGGCGGACTTCGATCCCGGGGTGGACGCGAACCACGTCAACACAAACGGAGTCCGCGATGCGTTTCTGGTGAAGTTGGCTCAGGGTACGGCTGGTCCGGTCGTGACCGTCAAAAACGTGGCCCCGGTCGGTGCCGATCAAGATTACACAACCGACGAAGACGTCCAGAAGGTATTCAATGTGATCGCTGGCATCGACGACGGCGGTCCGTTCGCGGTCAGCGATCAGGGTACATTGGATACGCACATGGCTGTAGCGGGAACATTCCCGACCACTCAAGGTGGTTCTGTCACGATCACTACCGATGGCGACACAACCTATACGCCGGCAGCCGATTTCTTCGGCAGCGATAGTTTTGACTATACCGTCAAGGACGACGACACGGGCTCGGACGTCGCCGCGGTGACGATCACGGTGGATCCCGTCAACGACGCGCCGCAGGCAGAAGATGACGACTTCACCACTCCGGAGGATGTGGCCCCTCTCATTGCCACAACGGAACTCCTTTCCAACGACAGCGATCTGGACGGCGACACGTTGACCATTACATCCGTTTCGGACCCGGTAAATGGGAGTGTTGAACTCATCGCGCCAATTGGCGGTTATCAGGTTCAACAGATATACGGTGTTCAATCCGGCCATTTCTCTCAAGCCGCCGTGACGCCCGATGGCAAGACGCTTTACGTGACCGGCGGTGACAGCTCGAACGTGGTCAGCGTGATCGACGTGGCGTCTCGGCAGCCCTCGAACGTGATTTCACTTCCTGGCGCATGGAGTACAAGAGCCATCGCCATAACGCCCGCCGGCTCGCCATATCTCCCGAGGGCCTACGTCGGCCGCCGGTCAGGTCCTATCGATGTCATCGACCTCGACCCCAATTCCGCAACCTATCATCAGGTCGTCAAGTCGATTTCCAATTGGGGTCAGTTAAACGGTAACCCCGCGAATGGGCAGCCGGACGTGATGGTGTTTACGCCGGATGGGAGCAAGGTCTACGTCACCAATGAAATGGCGCCCAACCCGGTGACAGTCATCGACGCCGCCAGTGAGGAAGTGCTCAAGAAGATCAATTTCGGAGCCATCGGCTTTTCTCAAGCTGCCGGCTACGGCGTGGACGTGAGCCCAGACGGAACACGTGTGTACGTCAATCATAGTGGGAAAGGCATAGGTGTGATCGACACGCAGACTGACACGCCGATCGCCAACATCGACCTGACACCGGTGAATACAAGCAGTAGTGGCAGGATCGCGGTCACTCGTGATGGTACGCGTGCGTATGTCGGCCACTGGGACTATAAAGTGAGTGTCAGCGATTTGGTGAACAACGTGGCGCTGACCACGATCGCCATCCCGGACCACGGTCACTGGACTGCCGGGTCGCCAAGTCGGGATGAAATCTGGGTCGGGAACGGGTCCCACATTATCGATGCCGATCTCCTATCTCCCACCTACAACACCGTTGTGCAATCCATCTCGGGAGGAGGCGGTTATACGGGTATCGCTTTCTCGCCCGACGGCTCTGAAGTGTATACCGCCTACCCTGGCGTGAAGGTGATCACCGCACCGAAACCTGATATTCGCTTCACACCGACACCGGATTTCTATGGCGAAGCCAGCTTCGAGTATACCGTCTCCGATGGCCACGGCGGGTTGGACACGGCGGTGGTCAATATCACAGTCAGCCCGGTGAACGACCGGCCGGTGCTGGCGACTATCGGTAACAAGATACTGGACGAGGAAACCTTGTTGACGTTCACCGTCACGGCCACTGATCCCAACGACGTTCCGGCCAACAATGTCACGCTCAGTGCCACGGGTCTGCCCACCGGTGCCAGCTTCACCCCGGCCACCGGCGCCTTCAGTTGGACGCCGACCGAAGCGCAGCAGGGCAGTTACAACGTGACCTTCACCGCCACGGATGATGGCAGCGGTCCGCTGAGCGACAGCGAGATCGTGACCATCACGGTGAATGAAGTCAACGACGCCCCGGTGCTGGACGCGATCGGTGCCAAGAGTGTTAACGAAGAAGTACTGCTGAGCTTCACCGTCACGGCCGGTGATCCCTACGACGTTCCGGCCAACAATGTTACGCTCAGTGCCACGGGTCTGCCCACCGGTGCCAGTTTCACGCCGGCCACCGGCGCCTTCAGTTGGACGCCGACCGAAGCGCAGCAGGGCAGTTACGACGTGACCTTCACCGCCACGGATGATGGCAGCGGTCCGCTGAGCGACAGCGAGATCGTGACCATCACCGTCAACGCGGTGAATGACATGCCATCCTTCACCAAGGGCGCGGGGCAGAGCGTGCTGGAAGATGCCGGGGCCCAGACGATCGTCGCTTGGGCGACAGCGATCGACGACGGCGATCCGGAAGTAACGCAGTCGCTGACCTTTAACGTCACGAACGACAACAACAGTCTGTTCTCGATGCAGCCGGCCGTGGCCGCCAACGGCACGCTGAGCTACACGCCGGCAGCCAACGCCAATGGCAGCGCCACGGTGACACTGGCGCTGACCGACGACAACACGGCAGGCGGAGCGGCCCTCACCACGGCGGCCCAGACCTTCACCATCAGCGTGACGTCCGTCAACGACGAGCCGAGCTTTACCAAGGGCGCGGACGAGAGCGTGTTGGAAGATGCCGGGGCTCAGACGGTCGTAGGTTGGGCGACGGCGATCGACGACGGTGATCCGGAAGTGACGCAGACGCTGACCTTCAATGTCAGCAATGACAATAACAGCCTGTTCTTGGTGCAGCCGACGGTAGCTGCCACCGGCACGCTGAGCTACACGCCGGCAGCCGACGCCAACGGTAGCGCCACGGTGACGCTGACGCTGACCGATGACAACACGGCGGGCAGTGCGGCCCTCACGACGGGGGCTCAGACCTTCACGATCACGGTCGACGCGGTCAACGACGCACCGTTCTTCACGGCGGGTGCGGACGAGAGCGTGCTTGAAGACGCCGGCGCCCAGACCGTCAGCGGTTGGGGCACGGCGATCGACGACGGCGATCCGGAAGTGAACCAGACACTGATCTTCAACGTCACCAACGACAACAACGGCCTGTTCTCGGTGCAACCGACCATCGACGCTTCGGGCCAGTTGACATACACACCGGCGGCAGATGCCAACGGCTCGGCCACGGTCACGGTCAACCTCAGTGACAATGGTGGCGGGACCGACACCAGCGCCGATCAGACGTTCGTGATCAACGTGACTGCCGTCAACGACGCGCCCTCGTTCACCAAGGGCGGCGACCAGACGGTGCTGGAAGATTCGGCAGCGCAGATGGTGGCCGGCTGGGCCACCGCGCTCAGCGCCGGGCCGGCCGACGAGTCGGGCCAGACGCTGACCTTCAACGTCAGCAACGACAACAACGCCCTGTTCTCGGCGCAACCGGCCATCGACGCCTCGGGCCAACTGACGTACACGCCGGCGGCGGATGCCAACGGCTCGGCCACGGTCACGGTTAGCCTGAGCGACGACGGTGGAGGCGCCGACACCAGCGCAGACCAAACGTTCACGATCACCGTCAACGCAGTCAACGACACGCCGGAGATCACATACTTGTCGCTCGACCAGACAATGATATTCGAAAACGAGTCGGTCACGCTTGACGGCAATTTTGCGGACCCGGATATCGGTGACGAGCACACGGTCACAATCGATTGGGGCGACGGCACGGTTCAAGTGGAGACACTTACGATCGGTGACCGCTCGTTCAGCTTCCCCCATCAATACCTGGACGACAACCCCAACGTCACATCTCAAGACGATTACAACGTCCGAGTTA
>JACKQG010001029.1_pt1 | contig 14593 bp, 19 predicted proteins | sample 8237621 | NCBI WGS metagenome assembly JACKQG01 (sample SAMN15677084, study PRJNA649215) | marine metagenome | biome: marine; feature: Black Sea; material: saline water; isolation source: suspended particulate matter (SPM) from the Black Sea western gyre | collected 2013-06-09/2013-06-10 | depth... | reverse complement strand
CAGGCAAATAATATTCACATTCAGGGAAACGCAGGTATTGTTGCAGCGAATGAAGTATCAATGCAGGATGGATATTCCTTAGCGGTAGCAAGCCAGAATTTACGTGCGGAGCGGGTTGAGACTCTCATACTATTGGCAGGAAATGTCGATGGTGATGTCACTACCCTCATTGATACGCGTGGAGCAATCCTGGCTGGTTTGCTTGGCGGGATAGTATCCGGATTATTCCTGTTGATGGGCAACCTGATAGTCCGACGTCGAAAATAGTCAAACGCCTCGGCTAGCCCGAGGTAAATAGTAGAGCATGGTAATCTCGATAAGATTCGAGGTGAGAGGTGCTCGAGGAAAGCAAGATGGATAAAATTATTGTAGAAGCGATCAAGCGTGAAGTGACCGGAAAAAAGGTCAAGGCGTTGCGTCGGCAGGGTAAATTGCCCGCCGTACTTTACGGTTATGGTATTGATTCGATCCCGGTCGAATTGGAACATAAAGCGACTGGTCGTATCCTTGCAAAAGCAGAATCGTCTAGTTTAATCATGGTCGCTTTGGATGGTAAAGAATACCCAACCCTGGTTCGTGAGAAGCAGTGGGATTATATCCGCCGTTCATTGTTGCATGTCGATTTTCAAGTTGTTTCAATGACTGAGAAGATCACCTCCCAGGTACGTATTGAGTTTGTAGGTGAAGCTGGAGCGGTTAAAGACTTCGCGGCTGTTTTGATCACTGGTTTGACCGAGGTAGAGATCGAAGCCTTGCCGGCAGATTTGCCTGAAAGTATTGAGGTTGATCTTAATGTACTGGAAAATATTGGTGATGGTATTTTTGTTCGCGACATAATACTTTCTGACGAACTTTCTATGATAACTGAAGCAGATGCGATGGTTGCTGTCGCTAATGCCCCGTCAGTAGAGAAAGTCGAAAAAGTTGTAGATGAACTCCTCGAAGGTGAAGACGGCGAAGAAGGTGAAGAAGGCGAAGAAACCGAAGAATAGTCTTATTCCCAATAATAGTAAAAAAGAGCGACGCAAACGCGTCGCTCTTTTTTGATTCTAGATATTTAATCACTAAACCTCTTGCATAAGTGCTCCCGGCGGCGTCCCCGCCGCCGCCCTAAAGGATGCTATGCAAAGGACGACGGCTAGAGCATGGTCAAAAAGGGACTTTTGCAAGAAGTCCACTCTTTTTATTCTTTAAACAAGGGGATGCCTGTCTTAGGGGTAGGGGTGTTCCAGGAAGGTTTTCAATAAGTTGACCGTCATCTGTGCGGTGGCCCCCCAGAGTAATTCCCCATCATAGGGGTGGTAGGCGATGACAGGATGTTCTGACCTGGGATGTGTAAATTGCCAGTAATTTTTGGGATCAGCCAGCCAGCTAAGTGGCATGGTGAAAACACGCCCAACTTCAATAGTGGAAACAAGAAAGGAATAGGGCCAGGGAAAAACCCCAACTACGGGTGTGATCTCATAATCGGTCACCGTAATAAGTTCATTTGCGCGCCCGAGGATGTGAACGTCTTTCGGGTTTAGCCCAATCTCCTCTTCGGCTTCGCGCAAAGCCGTATCTTCAGGCGTTTCGTCTTCGGGATCGCATTGGCCGCCGGGGAAGGAGACTTGTCCGCTATGGTCGTTTAGCGTGTCTGTACGTCGCGTGAAAAGCAGGTGCCACTCATCATCGAAGAAAGTTAGCGGGATGAGTACTGCCGCACATTTGAGGGGATTGATAATTCCTTCTGCTGAGTGGTCGACATAACCATCGGTTGATGGTTGGCTTTTACCACGGTAGCTTTGGCGCAGCCTTTCTGCGATTTGGGCTTGGGTGAGGGGTTTGATCTTAATACTCCCCTCGAACCGGACTGCTGCAATAAATACACTCAGCAGTATGATCATCGATCCAGTCTACCTCATCTGCGCGGAGGGGTGCACCGCAGCCAGGACAATGCGTGGGAAGAGTCGCTTTTTTGTGTGATGTTCTTTGAGTGTGGGCAGTTTTTTCAGGGAGATTATTTGAAAGATAATCGGCGATCTCCTCTGCCTGTGTGGTGTGGCCCAGATCGTTGAGCTTGTCAACAGCACGCTGACCAAAGCGATACAATGGCTCCCATTGGCTCCTGGCAGAAAAAAAAGCCAGGGCTTTTTTGATATGTGGCATTCCGCTTTCCACCTTTCCGGCGAGGATATAGGCCTGTCCAGTGCGGAAGTGGAATTGGGGAGCTCGTGGTCCGCGTCGAGCATCAGCGCGGCGGGCGATTATTTCAAAAGCCTCGGCTGCCTGTGTGAAGTGGCCCGCCTCCATCAGTTCGTTTGCGCGGCGTAATTCTGGTGGAACCCGTCTTGGGCCACCGCGTCTGAATGGGCGCCGGAAGGGGCGTCTTCTCATAAATACTCCTTATTCGGCAGGACGGAATTCGATCAATTCCATACTTTCTCCCAAATCAATCGGGAAAGAAATCCCCTGAATCTGTACGGTGGCAGAATCCATGGTCATTTTGAGCATACCGATATAAGGTTCAAACCAATGGGTGCTTTGGAAAACTAGCGTACTTTCGACAACCATACCGTCCATATCCAGTGAAACACTCGATGTCATTTCACGCGTTACGACGACGACATTGGAGTAGTTTCCAGCCGGGACTGTGAGCGTTTCCCCGGTAGAATCAATTTGCCAATTCATGACAACTGGTGAGTCGGTGATGAGAACACGAATTGTTTCGCCCTCTCCTGAAAAGGTCATCTCACCGTTCATCGTATATTTCGATTCCCAACTCATATTCCAATTATTATCAATCAGCGTCTCCTCAGCGGGTGCGATGACGCCAGAAAGGTATTCGTTTGTGAGAGTACCTTTCACCATATCCCCAAAAATTGTATCCATTGTTGCCAGGGGATATTCTTTGATCGCCCCATCTTCGCACTCAACTGTTGATTGAGAAATAATACCGCTACTCAGCACCAGCATATCAAGGGTGGCCGTCGAGCCGTTTACGCTGGCAACGGTAATCCCGACCTGATCTTCGCCACTCTCGGGATTGTCAATTTTATAGATTAGTTGTCGACCGGGAACAAGTGGATAGAAAATATTATTGCAGGGGTTATCACTGTGGTCGCCTGTCGTGGCTTCTGGCACAGATTCAGGTGAACTTTCATCGGCCTCTGGTTGAGAAGCAGCAGGGGTAAATAAGCTGCAAGAAATAGTAATCATTAGAATTATGGGAAGGAGTAGATATTGTTTTTTATTAATCATCATTTGATCCCGTTTCCTGCTCGTTGTTGGGAAGTTCTGCATGCGGATTTTCGCTCATCTCAACGCGGCGAGCGAAAACCAGATAACCGGTATGACCGATCATCCTGTCGGTTGGGCGTAAACGCGCAGGCTGGGGTTTGTAATGGCGGAGCATGATTTCGGCGACTTCAATAAAGGCAAATTCGCTTTGATTCAAGGCCATCAATAAATGCTGAACCTGGTTGGAGGTCGGTACCAGACTGGCGAAGAATCCCCCTGGTTTTATTGCAGCACGCGCCTGAGGGATATAGTCGTGGGGGGCTTGCACATCGAGGAAGAGGATATCCACATCAGTTTCGTCGAAGCCTTCTTCGATATCGCGCATCTTGAAATCAACACGCTCTGCTAAACCCAGGCGGCGCAAATTTTTCTGAGCCAATTTTTGCATCGGCTTGCGCACTTCGTAGGAGTAGATTTTTCCCAATTCTCCAACGGCATATGCCAGGGCTGTGGTCATTGCCCCTGAACCGGTACCAGCTTCAAGCACGGTCGATCCGGGGCCAACTCCCGTTGTCATGAAGATAAATCCAATATCCTTCGGATAAAGGATTTGGGTATTGCGCGGCATATCCCGCAAAACATCTGCAAGAGAGGGGGAATAGATATAAAAAGGGTTACCGTTATGGCTGAAGATTTGGGTCCCCCAGGGGAGGCCGATCAGATCATCATGCTTGAGCGTGCCGCGATGAGTCTGAAATTCCATCCCCGCCTTGAGGGTGATGATATAGTGCTTGTGGCGTTGCCCGACAAGGAGTACGAGATCGCCATCCTGAACGTGTGTGGTGTGAAGATTCCATGTCATGCTGCTATCTTACCATGATGCCGAGCCAAAGCTGGTAAAGGCCAAAGAGGGATAAGGCGATGGATGCGAATAAAAGCAGACCTCGCCGAATGCGCTCTCCAATTTGGCTTGCGAGGCCGATAATAATGATCACTACGACGTTGAGCAGGATCATCGTCCCATAAAACGCGGCCATAAAGGCGAATCCGTTCGAGGGAGATTCGCTTAACCCCTTGAGAAAGATCGGGCCACTGACCAGGCTCCAAAAGATATATGGACCCGGGCTGATGAGGTTCATCAGGGCAGCTTTCCATAAGCCTGTTTGATTTTGGGATCTGTCTACTGTACTTTCGTCGAAAGCCCGCCATTGCTTGAAAGAACTCCACGCCAAATAGAGGATGAATATCCCTCCCGCAACATAGAGTCCCCGTTGCAGGGATTTCGGCAACTGCCTGAGGAGCAGCAAAGTGATCAGGATGATCGGTCCATCGCTAACGAGCGGAGCGAATGCTGCGATAATTGTCTTTTTCCAGCCATTGGCAAGTGACTGTGTGATGAGATAGGTCTGAAAAGGTCCCGGCTGTGCGCCGGCAGCGAAGCCGAGGGTGAGGCCTTGAAGAATGTAGGGAATCATTAATCTCTTTTAAATTAGATTTGGAACAGATAATCGTCAGATTATAACAAAGAACCTTGACAAGATATTTCGCGGCTTGTACACTGAATTAGTATTACCCGATTTTCTGCATATAAGGGTAGTTTTGGTATCAGAACCATTTTCGATTACAATCGCAGTCCCCTACATACTTTCTGAGAGAAGAATATGAATTCAATTGAAGTAAAAAACCTTAAACGTATTTACCGTGCCACTATCGGCGTGATTCGCCGTACGGTCAAAGAAGTCATTGCCGTTGACGATATTTCATTCGAGATCAAAGAAGGTGAGCTGTTTGGTTTACTTGGCCCGAATGGGGCCGGGAAAACAACCACGGTCAAAGTTTTGGCAACCTTGCTCATTCCTAATGCAGGTGAGGTAAAAGTCAACGGCTTGGATGTTGTCAAGGATGCCAACGAAGTTCGTAAGCATATTGGATTTATCTTTGGTGGTGAGCGTGGCCTATATTGGCGACTTTCCGGGGTTGATAATTTGCGCTATTTTGCGAGCTTATATCATGTTGATCCTGAAGTCTCAAAGAAACGTATCCCTTATTTGTTGGAACTAGTTGGACTAAAAGGGCGTGGGAATGAACGTGTTCAGGGCTATTCACGCGGGATGAAACAGCGTCTCCATGTGGCTCGGACTTTGCTCCACGACCCGGATATTCTATTTCTCGATGAACCAACTATCGGACTGGATCCTGTTGGTGCGCGAGAATTTCGTGAGGTTATTCGTGATCTGCAATCAGAGAAAAAAACCATATTGCTAACCACCCATTATATGTTTGAAGCAGATTCCCTTTGCGATCGTGTTGCCGTGATCGATAAAGGTCTGATCGTCGCAATGGACACACCTTCGGCTTTGAAAAGACACGTCAGTGATTTATCCGTTGTCGAGGTGGAGACCTTTGGTGTCGCACCAAAAGTAGTTGACCAGATTCGTGAACTATCCTTTGTGGATGCTGTCTCAGTACGAGATCAGGGCCAACGTCAACTCATCCTTGTTCAAACACCCCTGGGTGCAGAGGCTGTTCCGGCTGTGATGTCCGCATTAAATGGGATGCGCGTGGGACGAGTCACAGTCCGCGAGCCAACGCTGGAAGATGCCTATGTCCGGTTGGTGGGAGGTAAAGAATGAAATTCAAGAATCTGATTGTCTACTGGCGGACAGTGTTGATGGTTGCCGAGATCACCTTGCGTCACCAATGGAACGACAGCTTTATTCTTTTTGCGATAATTGTGCAACCGATGATTATCGCTATTCTCGCCCTCTTTATGCTGCGTGGATTAGGCGGCGACTATGCCATGTACGTTGTGGTTGGTAGCGGTCTGACAGGCTTGTGGAGCAGCCTGCTTTTCATCTCTGGCAATAGCATCAACAATGAACGCAGAGAGGGAACGCTGGAATCTCTGGTTGCCGTTCCTACGCCTTTTGAGGTGATTGTTTTTGGCAAGAATCTTGCCAATGTTGTTCAGTCATTGATTTCCATGAGCTCATCTTATTTATTGGCAGCTCTCTTTTTCGGCTATACATTGAAAATGGTTTCTCCGCTTCTTTTTGTTGGCTCGGTCCTGATTAGTATTTTCGCCTTTATAAGCTTCGGGTTGGTAATTGCGCCGCTTTTTATCATTTATCGCGGTATCCAACAATGGCAAAATGCGATGGAATTTCCGGTATATATTCTCGCTGGATTTCTCTTCCCGATCGCCTTATTGCCCGCCTGGACAACACCGGTCAGTTATGTTTTGCCTCCCTATTGGGCAGCGCGTGCCCTCCATGAGACTTCGACTGGCGCAGGTGATGTTGAGAAAGTTATTTTTGCCTGGGGAATGATGCTCCTTTTTAGCGTTATTGACCTATTTCTTGCCAGCAAGCTTTTTAAATACATGCTGTACAAGGCCCGGGTTGATGCAAGTCTGGAAACGGTGTGAAATGAAAATATTTGCCAATAATCTTCGGCTATTCTGGCAAGGGACGGTTCTTTCCTATGTGGCCCTCTTTGCCTGGTTTCGTCCCGTGACATACGCCGCCTCAAAGGTTCTTATGCCTCTGGCTCAGATCATATTCTTCACGTATTTAGGCAGTTACGCGACGGGAAAAGACAGTGTGGATTTTTACGTGATCGGCAATGCAATACAGATCACCGCAGTGAGCGGCATCTTCGGTGTGACCTTTAGCATTAGCGGTGATCGATGGAACGGTACCCTGCCTTATCTTTTTGGTACGCCCGCCAACCGGATGATGATGTTCTTTGGTCGTGCCTTTATGCATATTATCGATGGCGCATTAGGAGTGGTCATCGCCCTCACCTGGGGCGCACTCCTTTTTGGCGTGGATTTCTCGCAGACTAATCTCTCGGCACTGGGGTTGACCATTCTCGTCACCACCATCAGCACCTGCGGATTAGGTCTCTTGATGGGCTGTTTGAGCTTAATTACTGCAAATGTTATGTTTGTAAACAACACAGTTTATTTCTTGTTGCTGATTTTCTCAGGGGCAAATGTTGCTTTGGATACCCTTCCTCCATGGATGCAGACTTTTTCGCAAGTGTTACCGTTGACGCGAGGAATTGCCTCAGCGCGTACCTTGATATCAGGGGGCAGCTTTGCTGAAGTTGCTCCTCTATTAATAAGCGAAATCGGAATTGGTCTCCTTTACGGCTGGCTCGGTTATTTGCTTTTCAAATGGTTTGAGATTCAAGCTAAACGTAATGGCTCATTGGAAACTGTCTAAAAAGGAATTGGAGATAATTTCACCTTGTTTTGGCCATTGATTTTTGAGAATGATGAATAATATACTGGCAAAGGCAAAAAATGTTTTCAACGAATATCCGCCCGCCTTTTGGAGGTATAACGTCGTTATCTTTATAGATCGATTAGGTGGGTCTACTCAGCGATCTGCCCCGCTTTTCATTTAAAAACTAGCATAGAAAAAACTTTGCGGGTAAGATATACGGGAGGAGAAAAACATGACTAAACATCTTGTCGTTGTTGCCGGGAATATAGGTGTCGGGAAAACCTCCCTCACTGAGCGGATGGGTGATCGTCTTGGATGGTGGACAGGTTATGAATCAGTTGCAGATAATCCCTATCTCTCTGATTTTTACGCGGATATGCGTGCCTGGTCTTTTCATTTGCAGGTTTTCTTTTTGGGCCACCGTGCAGAGCAGTATCTCGAGGCTGCACGCGATGCACGCTCAGCGATTCTTGACCGCAGTATTTACGAGGATACCTACATCTTTGCCCGCGCGCTGCATCATTTGGGCAACCTTTCCGAGCGGGATTATTTGGCCTATCGACGTCTGTTTGACCTCGTTGTGGCCAGTCTCCCGCGTCCCGATTTGCTGATCTATCTCAAAGCACCTGTGGATGTGCTGATAGAGCGGATTGTACGCCGCGCGCGCGGTATGGAGACTGGTATCACGACCGAATATCTTTCTCTGCTCGATTCATTTTATGACGAGTGGTTGGGTTCCTTTGACCTCTGTCCGGTATTGACCATTCGTACCGATAACCTTGATTATGTGCATCAGCCCAAAGCCCTGGAAATTGTTACTGAACGGATTTCGAATAAATTATCGGGTAAGGAAACTGTAGACTTGCGAGGAAAATAATGGATGCTCTGAATAAACTCTCACGATCCCTTGGTTTGCACCCCCTGGTGGGCTTTGGCATGGTTGCCGTTGATATGATGCTTTTTGGCGCAGAAGCGGCGACTTTCGAATTGATCTGGCCTATCTCGGTTGCCGTAGGTGCGGCATTGACTATTCCCAGTATCTTGATCCAGCGTCACAGCTTCAAAGATAGTTGGGGTGCGTCAATTGGTAAGGGAATGCTTGTTGGCGTGCTGACAGCAATCCCGACACCTTTACCAGCCCTGGTTCCATTATTGGGAGGCACACTGGGTACAATCCAAATGCTGGGCAGTGGAAAGGAAAAAAAAGCATTACCACCCATCGAAGGTGAAATTGTCGAGGATGAAAATACCCCTTTAATTGAGGGAAAATTCGAAAAAGAAACCTAATTAACTATCCTGTTAATAAAACATCCGAAGTCTTCAAGACTTCGGATGTTTCTGTTTTTTTAATTTCTCCCCCATATTGTAAAATGGGGGAGATGCCCGAAGGGCAGAGGGGGCTAGAACAGATCTTCCATCAGCGCCATCGGCAAAATGGCTGCACCCACAATCCCAGGGCCAGTATGCACACCCAGGACGGGAGAGATGCGCGTCACCTCAAGTTTTGATATATTCAGGCTCTCTTGTAGAGCGGCTACCATTTCGTCCGCACCTTTTTGAAAGCGTCCGTGTAAAACGGTTGCCCAAAGGGGAACAGAACCGTAGATATCAGAGATATGCTCGACCATGGTGGCAATATTCTTTTTGATCGTCCGTCCTTTACCGACAGTGGTGTATTTTCCATCGGCGTGATCAACACGGATGACAGGTTTGATATTGAGCAGTGATCCAGCCAAGGCTTGGACTCTGCCGATCCGGCCTCCACGTGCCAGATATTCGAGCGTCTCCAAGGTATAGATGACTTCGGTTTTCGCACGGATGGCATCCAGGCGTTCCTTGATCGCATCCATAGCCCAGCCTGCTTTGGCAGCCTGCACGGCAGCCAAAACCTGAAAACGTTGTCCGCCAGAAAGAGTCATGCTGTCAACAGTGGTAACAACTTTTTCTTTCAATTGGGCTGCGCCATTAATTGCAGAGTTGAGTGTTCCGCTCAGACCAGAAGAGATGTGGATTGAAAGTATCTCTTCTTTGGTTTGGGCCACTTTTTGATATAGCTCATGAAAGATGCCGGCAGAGGGCTGTGCTGTTGTTGGGATGGTGGGGCGCATGGCTTCCAGGCGGTCGTAAAAATCATCGGGGGCGATATCAGTCGCATTTACTTCGCCTTCGGGGAATTGGATATAAAGCGGGGCTTCAATAATCCCTAGCTCATCACGTTCTTCAGGAGAGAGATCTGCTGCGCAATCAGTTACGATTTTCATTTTTTTTCCTTTTATTAGTCGGTTTACCAATTCGATTATACTGGATTGGGCTGATAAAATAAGTGGATGAAAATCCCCTCTGTGTCTGTCATATTACCCTGTTATAACGCTGCTCAAACTCTCGAAGAGACTCTTGAGAGCATTGAGGGTCAAACGCACAAAGATTTTGAAGTTATCGCGGTGGATGATGGCTCAACCGACAGGACAGCGGATATATTGGATCACAGGTCAAAACGTGATTCCCGTTTTAAATGCATTTTCCAGCCTCACGGAGGTGTCATCTCCGCCTCGAACGCCGGGATGCTTGCTTCCGTTTCCCCATACATCGCTCGCCTGGACGCGGATGATCGCGCCCATCCGCAGCGTCTTGAGAAACAAATTGCTTTCCTTGATGAAAATCCAGATACCGCGCTGGTCGGTTGTCTTGTCAAAGCTTTCCCCGAAGAGGATGTGGGCGATGGATTCCGCATCTACATTGAGTGGTTGAACGCCCTCGTCAGCGATGATGATATTCGGCGCGAAATTTTTATTGAAAGTCCACTGCCAAATCCAAGTGTAATGATTCGCCGCGAATGGATGCTGCGCATGGGGGGATATCAAGATCACGGATGGCCTGAAGATTATGATCTCTTTTTGCGGCTCTACCTCGCTGGGGCTCGTTTTGCCAAAATCCCCGAAGTTTTACATGAATGGCGCGACCACCCAAATCGGATCACCCATACTGACAGCCGCTATTCATTGGAAAATTTTCTGCGGACAAAGGCATACTATCTCGCACGAGGTCCATTAAAGGGACGGGATGCAGTCATCGTCTGGGGTTCGGGAATGATGGGACGGCGGCTTGCAAAACAACTTGAACGTCAGGATATGCCGTTGGTTGCCTTTGTGGATATCGACCCCAAAAAAATTGGGCGAACGCGGCGTGCGAAACCGATCATCGCTCCAGATGAGTTGGGAAAATGCTGGGGACAGTACCAAAATCCCGTTATCCTGGCAAGTGTGGGATCGCGTGGGGCCCGGAAACTCATCCGCCAGAGATTAAATAATTTTGGGTATAAAGAGGGGATAGATTGGTGGGCATCTGCATAGCATCCAGAGAATTGTAAAACCTCCCAAAGGATTATCTCTAACTCAAGTTTGAGGGTAGAAAACCTTCGGGAGATCATAAATAAAAAAGAGCCTTTCATTGCGAAAGGCTCATAATTTTTCTAAATAATTCTATTCGTAGCCGGGGCCACCATCGAAGTAATCGTAATTGGGCTGGATATCTTCAGTGAGATCAACTTCTTCGCCAGCTTCCAATTGTTTGGCAGTTTCCAAAACAACAGGGTTGCCGTGGTGATCAGTGTTCTCGTAATGGCCGGTGAGGCCGACGCGGGAGATATATTCGCCACCTTCGGCGACATAGGGATCAGGTACTTCATCTTCAACAAATATTGCGTTATAGGGGCACTCAGGGATGCAGGCACCACAATCAATGCAGGTATCGGGATCAATATAAAACCACGGATACTTTTCTTGGGGGGTACCAGGAACGATGCATTCAACAGGGCAAACTTCGACACAACCGCTGTCTCGCAGACACAAACTGGTGATAATATGAGTCATTGTTTCTCCTCTTTTTGAGTTGATTATTTCGATCTACCTTCCCTATTCTACCTCATTTTGCGGAGCCTTCTGGAGCGAATTTAATCGATTTATATATTGTGATATCCATCAAACCTTAATCTTTTATATGAGGAATACAATAATATTTATGATTTTATTGACAAAATTTATCTTTATTAGTATGATGGCTTTATGCAGGGAGAGATGATCTTACTGCCTACTCATATAAAATATCAACTAATATAAGGAGAAACCAATGTTTTATCATCTTTTTGAAGCTCTGGATAAGAGATCACCCTTTGCCCGTGCTCAGGCACATTGCGACGTCCCCTGTGGAATATATGACCCTAGCACTGCCCAGATTGCCGCGTTGACCGTCGTTCGGATGATGGATTTGATGATCGCAGAACAAGCTGATCACGAACATAACGCTGGACATATCAACAGTATGGCCCGTTATATTGAGGTCAAAGAAGAAAGCGCTGAGAAGGCCAAACAAGAGGTCCGCATTATTTGGGGAGATTATTTCAAGAAAGACAAACACCCTAATGTTGACGAATTGGTTCACAAGATCATGCAACTTGGTTCAAAAACCCGTCAAACTGCTGACCGCGATAGCGGCGTTGCCTTTGTTGAGGCGATCAACGAATTTGCTGCCATTTTCTGGGAGACCAAAGGTGTGGCCACCAAAAAGGCCAAGGCGCCTTATGCACCCGCTCTCGAAATGGTTTATCCTGATCTCTAGATCAAAACTAAAGCTGGCTTCATTAAGAAGCCAGCTTTTTAGATATTAATGTTTCGGATAATGCGCATCACCGGCGATAGTATGTCTCCAGATTACCAGGATGGGGATTTTGTGTTTTTAATGAATCTCTTTCGGGGCCGCATCAAGAGGGGAGACGTGATCGTTTTTATAAATCAACTCTATGGCACACTGATCAAGCGCGTTGAAAAAATCACAGATGAAGGGATTTACGTCCTCGGAACAGGGGAAAACAGCCTCGACAGCCGCAGACTGGGGCCAGTAAATCCTGCTGCTGTGCAGGGGAAGGTAATTTGGCATATTCATCGTCGATAATATTTTTTCTGGGGGGCATTATACGGTTATAATCCCAGCTACTGGTTAGTTCTTGGTTTCATCTTCAAAATAAATCAACCTCGGACTTACGCATTTTTATTATCCTTATCGCAATGCTCTGCGTTGGGGTATTGTAAACAAGCCACAACGCAGAGCATTGTGGCGAGAAAAAAAGTGGATTGCGGAAATCCAACCCTTATGGAGAAATTACATGAGTGAAAGCACCCTCCTGATAGTATTTATATCCTTCGCAGTTTTGCTGCTAATAGGTGCAGTTTTTTTACGTAAACTGAGTGTGCGAGATATTTTTGATGATATTCCTTTATCTCCTAAAGCAGGATTTAATACATCCCTTGAAAAGTCCCCTTTTTCTGCTAAGAATACAACTTCTCTGAGAGAAAAACCGGCATTCAAACTTGATCGAAAAACGATCAATAATATTGGCAAAATTCTCGGCGTCATTGGCGCGATTATGCTTTTTGCTCCGCTGCCAGCCTCGTTAAATAATATCAGTATTGGAATAGCATTCCTCGGCTACCTGATTGCGAAGGCTACTGCACCTCCAAAGAAAAAGACAAGTTCGACGAGCCAAAATTCCACAGCGCAAAAAATCCGTCAATTGGCCACCAAACCCGAATATCAGGAAGCCATAAAACTTCTCTTTAGTGATATTAAAAATAATGAGCTTGTCACAGAGGAAGAAAAATATCAACGCTCTATACTTTACCTTCAAAAAAAGGGAATTCCTCAAGCTGAGGCCAAAGAGAATCTGCTGCTATTGACTACCTTACTAAATCGGTAAAAGAATTAAAAACACCTCTGAAATATTCAGCAATAAAACCTTGTGTAAGTTTACGGCTACACAAGGTTTTATAAATGTAGGAAACTTGGGATTAACCCAGATACTTCTTAAACCCGGCTACCGTTCTTTCCACAGCATCATCATCAATCCAGTTGTGAATAACAAGGCGATAACGTCGCTTTCCGGTTACACCAATGCGGAGACCGTGTTGCTTATGCATATGGTCTGCGACTTCGGATGTGGAATAATCAATATGATCGGCCAGATTCATAAAGATCATATTCGTATGAGGGGTACCTTTATCCAGGGATAGTCCAGAAACACCCGCAAGACCATCGGCCAGCTTCCGTGCCCGGGCATGGTCCTCGCCCAGACGCTCGGTCATTTTCTCAAGGGAGACAATTCCGGCTGCCGCAAGAACCCCGGCCTGTCGCATCCCGCCACCCAATTGTTTGCGCATACGATGCGCCTTTGCAATAAACTCTTTTGAGCCGCAGAGCACCGAGCCAACCGGCGCAGAAAGTCCCTTGCTCAGACAAAATGTGACAGAGTCAAATGGTGCAGCAATCTCTTTGGCAGATACCGATAAAGCCGCCGCAGCGTTGAAGACACGGGCGCCATCGAGATGATACGAGAGACCGTGTTTCTTTGCCAGTTCTCCAACCTGATTTGTATACTCCAGCGGAAGGACGGATCCCCCACATCGATTATGCGTATTTTCCAGCGCGATCAGACGGGTAACAGGATCATGGGGATCGCTGCCGCGGATACCAGATTCGATATCTTCGAGTGCTATCCTGCCATCATCCAGATTTGGAAGTTGCTGGGAATGAACGCCTCCCAACGCCGAAATACCACCTGCCTCATACAGAAAAATATGGGCTTTATTGCCCAAAATGACTTCATCGCCACGTCCGCAGTGAGAAAGAACCGCGATTAAATTCCCCATCGTCCCAGAGGGAACAAAAATCCCTGCTTCCTTTCCAAGCATTTCAGCCGCCATCTCTTGAAGACGATTAATAGTGACGTCCTCCCCGTAAACATCGTCGCCAACTTCAGCTTTTGACATCGCTTCCCGCATTTCTGGTGTTGGTTGTGTGACTGTATCAGAACGCAGATCAATTATTTTCATCAATATTGCTCCTCAATTTTTGCATTATTGAGCCCTCCTTTTATATTTTGTGAAGGGCTGTATATGAATAAATTTTACCCTAAAGACTCTTTTCCTGAGGTGAATGGAATTATATGAATAAGGGTTATCATTCTTGCTATATTTACAGCCTGTGTGGTATCCTGCACACCGACTGGCTGGTCTGGAAATTATTAATAGTATATTTGCTGTCCATTCGCTGAAAATATTTTGACATTTCTCAATTATCGGCTAGGCGAGTGT
>JACKQG010005162.1_pt1 | contig 14594 bp, 14 predicted proteins | sample 8237621 | NCBI WGS metagenome assembly JACKQG01 (sample SAMN15677084, study PRJNA649215) | marine metagenome | biome: marine; feature: Black Sea; material: saline water; isolation source: suspended particulate matter (SPM) from the Black Sea western gyre | collected 2013-06-09/2013-06-10 | depth... | reverse complement strand
TCAGTACGAGCCCATCGTCCTCGAGCCGGATCCCGGGAGCTACAGGGGATACGACGTGGTCTACGACCCCAGCCACTCGGGGACCACGATGTTCCAGATCTTAAAGATCCTCGAAGGGTACGACCTCACCGCCTTTGGCTTCGGAACCCCCGAATCGGTTCACCTCATGGCGGAGGCCATCGGCCTCGCTTTCGCGGACCGCTTCGAGTACATGGGGGACCCCAGCTGGGTGGATGTGCCCCAGCGGGGGATGGTCTCCGAGGAGTACGCCGCCGAGCTCAGGGAAAGGCTCAAGATGGACGAGGCCGGGGCCATGACCCCCGGGGACCCCTGGCCCCACGAGCCCGAGCACACCACCGCCCTCGCCGTGGGGGACGGGGACGGCAACCTCGTGTCTGTCAACCAGACGCTCGTGAACAGCTTCGGCTGCGGGGTCGTGATCCCTGGCACGGGGATCTTGATGAACAACGCGATGTACGGCCTCAATCCCCTCCCCGGGACCGCGAACAGCATCGACGGGAGGAAGCGGAGGATCCAGAACGTCTGCCCCACCGTGCTCCTCAAGGATGGGGCGCCTTTCATGGCGCTGGGGGCCCCGGGGGGGAGGGCGATCCAGATCTCGGTCGCCCAGGTGATCAGCCACGTCATCGACCACGGGATGGGGATCCAGGAGGCCATCGAGGCCCCGAGAATCTTCAGGGAGACCTCGACCGTCTACGCGGACAGCAGGTTCCCCATAGAGGTGAAGGAAGGGCTGGAGGCGAGGGGCCACGACCTGGTCTGGGTGGAGCAGGAGCTCCAGAACTGGGCCAGGCCCGTGGGAGTCCTCAGGGACCCCGAGACGGGGCTGCTCCACGGCGGGGTCCAGTGCCATCTCACGGGGTTCGAGTCCATCGCGGTAGGGCTCTAGCATCAGAGCGCGAGCCCCAAACCTGCGTTTGGATCCGCTTGCGCGTGCTCTGAGCCTTTGTTCTTCGAGCGGATGTCATAAATTTACTTGGGATAATCTCTACTCGATCACTTTGAAGAGCTATCTGGACCTCGGCAAGGACGAGGAGGAGCACGCCCTCGCCCTCCACGGGGAGAGCGTCGTCATCGACGCGAGCCTCGTCGCCTTCCTCGACTACGTGGGGGAGGACATCTGGGTTGACGACGTCCTCAAGGGAGGGTTGACGGCGAGCAACGCCACTGTCTGCATGGGGCGGAGCTTCAACGGGGCCCTCACGGAGCTGGGAGAGCACCACGACTGGGCGGAGAAGAACGAGAAAGCCATCATCGCGATGAAGGCGTCGGACATCGAGAAGGCGAAGAAGGAGGGGAAGCACGCCATCGTCCTGGGCCCCCAGGACAGCAGCTTCCTGGAGGGGAACCTCCGCTTCCTCAAGACGGCCCGGGAGTGGGGCATCCGGATCATCCAGCTCACATACAACTACCGGAACGAGGCGGGGGACGGCTGCAAGGAGCGGTGCGACGCGGGGCTCAGCGTCTACGGCGTTAAGCTCGTGGAGGAGATGAACCGGCTGGGGGTCCTCATCGACCTGAGCCACACGGGGGACACAAGCGTCATGGAGGCCATCGAGATGAGCGTGGACCCGGTGAGCTTCACCCACGTCATCCCCCGGTCCACGACTCCCCGGGAGGCGGGGGGCTACGCGAAGTGGATGAGCGGCGGCCCCTACGGTGAGTTCCTGGAGTACTCCCTCCAGAGGGGGAAGACCGATGAGGCCCTGCAGGCTTGCGCCGAGAAGGGGGGAGTCATCGGGGTGACCCCCTATTTCGCGAAGAAGGCGGGGGGCTCGGCCCTCACCGACGACCTCATGGATCAGGTGGACGCCACCGTGGGACTCGTGGGGGTGGACCACGTGGGCTTCGGCTCCGATCTGGACTTCAGGAACAGCGTCACCCGGGGGGCCTTCATCTGGAAGCATCCTGAGCGCATCGGCGTCGACTACTTTACCCCCATGGACGAGACATGGGGATACGGATGGCTGGAGCACATGCCCAACTTCACCAGGGGGCTCGTGGCCCGGGGCTACTCCGACCGGGAGATCAAGGGCATCCTCGGGGACAATTTCCTCAGGCTCTTCAAGAGGGTCTGGGGAGAGTAACTCCTCCCTTTTCTCGCTATCCGTTTTCTCTGGCGAGCCTGATAAGCTTCATCAATCTCCAGTGACATTGTTTCAACCATGACCCGTCTAACAAGGGATGAGATGTCGAAGGCCCTCGCCGAGATGAACGACGCCTTCAACGCCCACGACCTCGGAGGCGTCTTGGAGGGGCTCCACGAGGATGTCTACTTCGAGAACTGGACCGGGGGAAGGGTCAGGGGGATCGAGTCCCTCAGGGCGGCCTGGGCTCCCTGGTTCAAGGACCACGGGGGCTTCCAGTTCACCCACGAGGATGCCGTCATCGACGAGGCCCAGCAGAAGGCCGTCACCCGCTGGCGCCTGGACTGGCCCTCCACGGAGGCGGGCTACGAGGGGCTGCACGAGACGAGGAGGGGCGTCGACGTGATACGATTCGAGGACGGCAAGGTCATCGAGAAGCTCAGCTACTCCAAGACCACGGTCGAGATAGAGGGCAACAGGGTGAGGCTTGGAGCCTGATGTTCCTATTCGATGAACGCGAATCCGATGCACGATGATGGGATGAACGTCTGCAAGATCGGTTAGACAATTGACTCCCACTTTGAACGGGCGGTCGAGCGCGCCACCGAGACCCCGAAGCCAGAGGGCTGCGTAAGCTAGGCATAAACCCTCCGGCCTTGGGATATTTGTAAAGGTATATCTCCCGGGCTCCATTGAATATCCCCGAAATGCTCAGCATCCTCGCAGGGGCGTTCCTTGTGAGCGTGACCCATGCGATCCTCCCGGACCACTGGCTCCCCATGATCCTCATCAGCAGGGCCGAGAGGTGGTCCCAAACTGAGACCCTCTGGGTCACAGCCCTCGTCACCATCCCACACATGGTGAGCACCATCCTCCTGGGGGTCTTGGTGGGGCTGATAGGGTTCAAGCTCTCCTCCATCCACGAGGCGTTGATGGAGATCGTCGCTCCCTCGATGTTCATCCTCATCGGACTCGTCTACGTTTACAGGAACTACCGAGGCGAAGGCCACCACCATCATGGGGCTGACATCTCGAGCCTCCACGACAGGTCCAAGAAAGCAGTGATCACCTTCATGGCCACAGCCCTCTTCTTCTCCCCTTGTGTCCCCATGGGGAGCTACTTTTTTATCGTCGGCGCGAAGGGAGTCGTCAGCCTGGCCCTCGTCTCCTCCATCTATTTCGTGGTGACTCTGGGCGTCCTCCTTCTCATGGTCGCCTTGGGCAGAAGGGGCGTCGAGAGGATCCAGTGGCATTTCCTGGAGCACAACGAGAACCTGATCACGGGGCTCATCCTGATAGCCCTGGGGCTGTTCGCCTTCCTCTTCGAGGCATAGAGCCGCCTAAGAACCCATGCTGGCGGGGTCCGTTTCTTTCTGCAAAATCTTTTTATCATCAATAGGGGTCCTAGTGCCCTATAACCTGAGCGTAGTGACCAGAACGATGTTTAGCTGAATGAGATGACCGAACGTCCATCGAGTAGGTGGGCCTCTATCAAGGGTAACATCGGAGTCATGCTTCTCAGCTCAGGTTTGTGGAACATCGCAGGCGCTATGACGTTTCCCTTCTACTCGCTCTATGTCCTAGAACTCGGGGGAAGGCACGCCGACATAGGCTTCATATCCGCCATGGGAGCCGTGACCAGGATCGTCCCCACCCTCTTCGGGGGGTACCTCGCGGACGCCCTGGGCAGGAAGAAGATACTCTACTCCATGAGCTTCCTCCTCGCCGTAAACGGGCAACGCCTCGCACTGGTCCTCGCACTCCAGAGGGAGCCCGGTAACCCCTTCCTGAGGGGCATAGTCGCTGAGTTCTCGAAAGAACTCTCGAAATCTGATGTCGAGAATTGGGAGAATCTCCACGACTTCTACCTGACGCCCCGAGAGTCCCTTGCCATCCCCAATGAGTTCAGGGACCGCATCTTTGAGCTCTACACCGGATTGCTGGAGGCGGATTGGATAGAGGGCTCAGCCCTTTCTGCCAGTGAGGACGGCGACGTAGGCTCCTCCCTCACTACGCTTGGAGGCGTACTCCGCCAGGGCCACGAGAGCCGAGGCCGAAGCTGGTAGGACCCAGAGCCCTTCTTCCTTTGCGAGAATCTCGGAGAACTCGAGCATCTTCTCGTCGCTCACATACGCCGCCCAGCCCCCACTCTCCCAGAGTGCGTTGATGGCTTCTTGGCCGTCGAGGCTCCTCCAGCTGACGAGGGGCTCGTTGTATTCCGTCTCGGTGATCCCAGAAGGATCGATGTCTCTTATACTCCTCTCCCCCTCGAGGAAGCATTCCATCACGGGGTTCCCGCCCGGGGTGCTGGCTCCAATCATCGCCGGAACCCTCTCGGTCTCCCCTTTCCTCATCAGCTCGGCGAATCCCTCGTATATCCCAGCCAGCGTAGTGCCATTCCCCACGGGAACCGCAACGGCGTTGGGGGCGTACCCGAGCCTATCGTAAATCTCGTGGGAGATCGTGGAGTAGGCCTCCATCGAGACTCTGGTGTTAGCCTCGACCCCGGGGTTAGCGTTGAACCACCCCCGCCTTACCGCCTCCCTCCCCGAATACTCGACGACCTCCTCGTAGGTTCCCGAGGCCCTGTGTATGACTCCCCCTCTCGCTCTCATCTCCGAAATGCGGGGGGCGTGGTATCCCTCTGGGATGAAGACGTGGGCCTCGATCCCGAAATGGTGGGCGAGCCCAACGAAAGAGGCGCCAAAATTCCCGCATGAGGCGATGGCCAGCTTGTCGTATCCCTGGCTCTCTGCGAGTTTAAGGCAGGCGTAGGACGCCCTGTCTTTCATAGTCCCTGTTGGATTCCCACCCTCGAATTTTAGGAATAATTTACTGAAACCAAGCAATTTTTCGATGTTTCTCGAACGTGTAAAAATCGTGTTCCCTATACCTATTTTTTGCATCTCTTCTTTCAACTTTTAACCACAATCCTCCTTCTTTTATATCGGATAATTTTTTATTCCACGTTTATTTACATCTTTCGTATCCGCAATCCAAAGGTAATGATCGAGTGACAGGTCTAGCTGTTAAAGCGAGGCAGACGGAAAGCGGCGTCGAGATTCTTTTCCGGGGCTCGAAATATGTGATAGAGTACCCAGATGACATCTGGAGTGATTATCCGGAGAAAGCTCGGGAAGTTCTGTTCGACAATATCGTGTACGCCGAGACCATCCACCTGCCCCTTATCCACAAGGTGGGTGAGATATCTTACAATACCTCTCCCCCCTGTTTCCAGACCCACTTCTTCCAGAACATGGTTATGGACTTGCCCAGCTGTGCCGACGTGGATGGAACCTCGACGTCCGAACTCATAAAGAACTTTATGAATGTCACGATCTCTTTCAAGGACCCGGAGACGAAGTTCCCCAGCTACGTCGAGGAGACCCGTGAGGACTCCTCCGTCGTCAGCATCAGCTTCGGAAAGGACAGCCTCTTAACCTGGGCCGTCAGCAGGGAGCTCGGGCTGAACCCTCAGACCTGCTTCATCGTGGAGCCCCTCCTCACATACGAGGAGAAGCACAAGATGGTCCTCGCCGAGGAGTTCCACAAGGAGTTTGGTGTGAAGCTCCACAAGATAATTCACTCCTCGGGCAATCTCAGGGATGGGATGATGCTGGGGCTGGGCAAGACGGAGATCGGCTGGGGGCTCCAGTCCACGGAGTACGCCCTCACGATCCTTCCCGTCGCCCACAGATTCGGCGCCCGATACATCCTTATGGGGAACGAGCAGAGCTGCGCGGAGTATTATCACGATAGGGAGGGATTCGTCTGCTACCCAGCCTACGACCAGAGCCACATCTGGTCGAGGCAGATCGACTCCATGATCCGGCAGATGACCGGGGGAGGCGTCCGCTACATGAGCGTCATCGAACCCCTGAACGACATCGCCGTCGTCTACGCCCTCTACAAGCGGTATCCCGAGGTGGCCAAGTATCACATGTCCTGCTTCGTGGAGACGGAAACTGGGAGGGACCACCGCTGGTGCCTCGACTGCTCGGTCTGCAGCAAGATGTACCTCCTCATAGTGGCCTCGGGCTTCGACCCCGCGACCGTAGGCCTCACCAGGAACATGCTCACCAAGGAGTGCAGGGACTACTACAGCCTCTTAGGGGGCAGCAGCGTCAACACCTACGCCCTCACGGGCAGGGGCCGGGACGAGCAGCTCTTCGGGTTCTATCTCGCATGGAAGAACGGCGACAGGAGCGACTTGGTCTTGGAGTTCGAGCGTCGATTTTTGGACGAGGCGAGGGGCAGGGAGGACGAGCTCTACAAGACCTTCTTCGGGATCCACGAGAGCATAACCATGCCGCGTCACATCAACGACGAGGCGGTGAGCATCTACAAGGAGGTGCTTTCGGATCTCCCCTAAGAGATTAAGGGTGGCCTTCTGCTGCAATACCCGCCACGAAGAGGAGGAGTTCCAGGTCGAGTACGATCCCCCCGACACCATCGAGAAGGTGAAGCAGGGGATAGAGTACGCCGGGCATGAATATCTCTTCATCGAGGGGGACGAGACCGCCTACGACAGACTCCGCGAGCTCAGACCGGACATGGTTCTCAACAGGGCCGAGGGGATCAGGGGGGACAGCAGGGAGTCTCACATCCCGGCCTTCTGCGAGATGCTAGGGATCCCCTACGTGGGAGCAGGCGTTCTTACCACCGCCATATGTCTCGACAAGCCGACGACGAAGATGATCCTAGAGTTCAACGGCGTTCAGACGGCCCCATTCCAAGTGTTCACTGAGGCCGATGATCCGTTGAAGGCCGAAGTGGGGCTGCCCATGATACTGAAGCCAAGCCAGGAGGGCTCCAGCATAGGCATCAACTGGGACAACGTGGTCTCAGACGAGGCCTCTCTCAGGAGGAAACTGGGGGAGATGCTGGAAACTTACCGGCAGCCGATCCTTGGAGAGAGATACATTGACGGCAGGGAGTTCACCACGGGCTTCATTGGCAACTATGGCCCCGGAGAGGAGCCCCTATTCCTCAAAGTCCTCGAGATAGACTTCACAAAGTTCCCTGAGGGGCTGGGAAACGTCTTGGGTCAGGCGGCGAAGACCACCTTCGACTCCTCGGATCACTACGTCTGTCCCGCCCAGATACCGGAGACGCTGAGGAGGAGACTGGAGGGCGCCTCGAGGAGGGTCTTCAGGGCCCTCGACATCAAGGACTGGGTCCGTCTAGACTGGAGGCTCGACGCCGATGGGGGGCTCTATTTCCTGGAGGCGAACCCGCTCCCGGGGATCGACGCCGTTGAGGAGGAGGACGAGTACAGCTTCTACCCCATGATGGCCCTCGCGTCAGGGTTCACCTACGACGAGATGATAAAGAGAGTGATCGACGCCGCCCTCAAGCGCTACGGGGTGAGGTAGGGAGGGATCACAATGGATAAACTCGTGCCCCTCTTCGAAGACGCCCTGAAGGCAGCCGAGAAAAAGCTGGGAGATTCTCAGGGAGAGAGATGCAGTTTGAAGCTCTACACCCACATGGGCGAACACATCCAGCGAATCGTCGAGATGATAGACCACGAGAAGTTCAGGTCCGAGCTCCAGTACGCCATGGAGGAGATCAGAGCCCGAGGCAGGCACCACGGCTTCATGCTCTTCCTGCTGACGTGCGAAGGCGAGCCGATGGCCTATCTATACGGCTACATGGATCCCGATGACAAGAGCACGTTCTACATTGACACCGTTACCACATTACAGGAGGGGAAGGGCTTTGGCTCAATGCTCGTGACCCTCTCCCTCGTGTTTTGCGTCGACACCGGCTACAGCCGCGCCAAGCTTTCTACAGAGGAGTTAGATGAGAAGGAGCGGCACCTCGTGAAGTTCTACGGTGACCTCGGCTTCGGGGTCGTCACATCTTCCTCCGAGGGTGGGGTAACCATGGAGTCTAAACTTGAGCCGGACCGCATCAGGGACCTCTGTAAAAAACATCTTGGCCTCGAGGCCTGGTTAGAGGAGTGGACCCCATAAGAACTCGTGTCGCAAAGCTCCTCATTGACGTGAATCGCGTTTTATGATGGTTCTTCTCGAAAATCCTTGACACGGGGAGTTTCTTATTTTGAGCCGATGTTTTTAATGCAGATCGGCCTTGGGATGGCGATGATCGACCCCTCTACACCCCGGCCTGGGGGCGTCGAGAGTATCCAATAGCACTTGAGCAGAACGAGATCCTGATCACAAAACTTGTTCTTATCGTCCCGGGGCCATTCATCTACTTTTCGAACCGTAGAGTCGAGTAACTTTGTTCAATCTCGTGCCAGTTGTTTGTGTTTGTTTCTGGATAATCTTTTTATTCTCTTTCATGGTCATAAACCTCCATAACCTGAGCGTAGTGACCTGACCGATGCTTGTTGAATGAGATGACCGAACGTCCATCGAGTAGATGGGTCTCTATCAAGGGTAACATCGGGGTCATGCTTCTCAGCTCAGGTTTGTGGAACATCGCGGGCGCCATGACGTTTCCCTTCTACTCGCTCTATGTCCTAGAACTGGGCGGAAGGCACGCCGACATAGGTCTAATATCGGCCCTGGGAGCCGTCACCAGGATCGTTCCCACCCTCTTCGGGGGATACCTCGCGGACGCCCTGGGCAGGAAGAAGATACTCTACTCCATGAGCTTCCTCCTCGCCGCAAACGAGCTCCTCCTCGCCTTCGCTCCCCACCACAGGTGGCTCTACCTCATCGTCGTGGTGCAAGCCCTCGCCGGGGGGCTCAGGGATCCCTCGTTCAGGTCCATCATCGCCGACTCCACCAACCCCGACAACAGGGCCCTCTCAATGTCCCTCTTTCAGGTGGTCCCTCCCCTCTTCGGGCTCCTCCCCCCCTACGCCATGGGGCGCTTCATGGACTCTAGGGGGATCGTGGTCGCGATGCGATACGCCTACACTTTTTCATTCCTCATGGCGACCGTGGCCTCGTTCCTGAGGTACAGGTACATCGAGGAGACCCTCACCGAGGGCAAAGGCGTCGTGAAGGACCCCAGAACCGCCGTAAGGGAGGTCCTCCGGGGTTTCAGGGAGACCTTCCGAGCCCTCCCCTCCCAGCTCTGGCTCTTCCTCTCGATAGACTTCATATTCACCTTCGCTTGGGCCCTCACGGAGCCCTACTTCGTCACCTACGCGATGGAGGAGGCTATGCTGACCGGAGCCCAGTGGGGGCTCGTCACCATGGGCGCAACGCTCATCCGCACAACGGTGAAACCCCCCGCAGCCCTGGTCTCGGACAAGTACGGCAGGATCAAGTTCATCCTAGTATGCATGTTCCTCTGGCCCGCAGGGTTCCTCCTCTTCGCCAAATCCGGGGGCTTCCAAGCCCTCCTGATCGCCAGGCTACTCATCGCATTCGCAGGGAGCCTCGGGGACCCTGCCTGGGAGGCCCTCTTCGTCGACTACCAGCCCAAGGAGCACCGGGGCCGTTTCAGCGCCATCGCGAGCGTCTCCTGGAGCCTCATCTGGGGGGCCGGGAACGTGGTGGGGGGCCTCATCTACCAGGACATATCCAAGAGGATGATCTTCGATCTCAGCGCGGGACTCCTGATAATCGGTGCCGTTCTCGCCCTCATCAAGATCAGGGAGCCTGAGCACCGGGAGACCTAGACCCGAAGCTACGCAAACCGTTTAAACAATGTCCCCTATTCACAGCCGATGTCCGTCGAGGCGATAACCGACACCATCTCGATGATCGACTCCCCCTATCACGGGCGCAGGGGAGTGCTCGGAACATACCTAATACGGGGAGAAAAGTCGGCTGTCATCGACCCGGGCCCCGCCCCCCTCGTCCCGGGGGTCATCGAGGCCCTGGAGGAGACTGGGGTGACCCACCTTGACTACGTTCTCCTGACCCACATCCACCTCGACCACGCCGCCGGCTCCTGGAAGATGCTGGAGGCGTACCCCGACGCCACGATCCACTGCCACCCCCGGGGAGCGGGGCACGTCATCGACCCCACGAGACTCCTCGCCGCCGCCAGGGAAATCTACGGCGATGCCCTCAAAGAGTTTGGCGAGGTCCGAGGCGTGCCGGCGGAGAGGGTTGCTCAGTCCACGGACGGAGAGACCCTGGACCTGGGAGGGATCCTCCTCGAGACGATCTGGACCCCCGGCCACTCAAGCCACAGCCAGAGCTACTTCGAACCGAGCTCCGGGGTGGTCTTCGTGGGGGACGCCGCAGGCCACTACCCCGAGAACAAGGGGGTCCTCGTCCCCGGTAGCCCCCCTCCCCACAACCCCGCCCAGGCCGCGGATAGCCTCCTAAAGTTGATGAGCTACGAACCGAAGACCATAGCCTACAGCCATTTCGGGTTCTATGGTGACGCAATGGCTTTGCTTGAACGCTTCCTCGTTCAGACGAGGCTGTGGGATCGAGTCGCCCGGGACGGGGTCGAAGCGGGCCTCTCGTTGAAAGATATATTCGATCTGCTCGTCGAGGAGGACCCCGAAGCCCGGGAGCTCGCCGGAATCGACGAGGAGGGCAAGAGGGCGGTCTACTTCAGCCTGAAGAGCTTCGTCGGCTATGCGAAATGGCTGAGAAAGTCTCTGTAAGCGGATCACCTAATTCCGTTTTTAGCGGCATTCAGATCACCCTCTGGCATGGAAAAAATAAAAAACATCAGAAAACTCGATTCGACTATAAACTCTTGGCCGCCTCTCGGCGTCTGAGCTTATCTAGAACCTTCTTGGCGGCCTGTGCTTCTCGAAGCACTCACGGCAGTAAACCGGCCGGCCCTCTGTCGGCTTGAAGGGAACCTCGTCCTCCTTCCCGCAGTCAGAGCAGATGATCTTGTTCATCTCACGCGGGCCGCGGTCGTATCCACCGCGCCTCTCTCTATAACCCAATACTTTCACTCCTATTCTGTGTGTATGCTCAGAACGCCTCGCGGTATTCTCCGCACACTGCACACGCAGGCGCGGTCCTCCCTTTTAAACCATTTTACTCATCGCCAACTATAAACAGGCAGAAACCATAGAGTTTCGTCGGATACATAGCTGGAGAGGATCCGGGGATTATACGATGGAAACCGTCATTCTGGTACGCCACGGGGAGGCGGAGCACATGGTGAGCGACCTCACAGGGGGCTGGTCCCAGGTACCTCTCACCGAGAGAGGCAGGGATCAGGTGCGCGCCCTGGCGACGAGGCTCAAGAGAGATCTTGAGGAGGTCGATTTCGCCTTCTACTGTAGCGACCTCAAGAGGGCACACCAGACCGCCGATATCATCGCCGAGGCGGTAGGGCGTGTGCCGATCCCCTCCCGGGAGCTCAGGGAGTTCAACAGCGGCGTCGCCGCCGGCAGGACCAAGGCGGATGTCGCCCACCTGTACTGCCCCCCATCTGAGCCCATCATGGACTGGCAGCCCTACCCCGAGGCGGAGACGTGGCGGAGGTTCTACCGCAGGATCACGGCGTTCATGGACGGTCTCTATGCCGTGGAGAGCCGCCCCACCCTCATCGTCTCCCACGGGGGCACCATCGTCAACCTCGTCGCCTGGTGGATCAGGCTCGAGGAGGCCAGCCTCTCATACACCACATTCCACTCGTCCCCTGCGAGCCTCAGCGTCCTCAATGTCACCTCCCTCAACGAGAGGGCCGTGGAGAGGCTCAACGACACCGCGCATCTGCATAAACTGGGGCAGGTCCCCCGCCTCCCCGTGGAGACGAAGACGTCGAACGTTCCTTGAGTGGAAAGTTGGGTTGAAAACGCGTTCATCCTAAACGTCCGGCTTCTTCCTCTCGGCTACGTTGAAGACGGTGAGCGCAACTCCCATGGCGAGGATCAAAAGGGAATTCACATCGTAAACCAGGAATATCAACAGAACAACGGAGAGAACGCCCAGCGAGATGAGGAACGCGAACTCGGGGCCGAACCTGTCGATGAGGGCCCGGGGCATCAAGTTGATCTCCCGGAGGTGAGGCGGGTAATCCGTGGCCAGGACGTAGTTCCATCTGGCGTTGAGCGCCCACTGGAACGCGAAGAGGCCCATGGCAATAAACAAGTCAAGGCTCATACTGCCTTCCCTCCACGTATAAGTGTGGATGCTCACTAACAAAAACGTATCAGAAAAGCGGTGGATACCCACTCGTCAACATGCCCTTCGATGAACCTCAACGGGTCGTGTCGAGGCTGACGCTGCCGACCCCCATCCTGATGTCCAGCCTCAGGCTGGGGCTTTGGGAGGACTCGTAGGCGTCGTTGGTGTAGACTCCTCCCAATGAGAAACCTCTGCTCCGGGTCTGGAGGAAGCCCCCGTGGGCGCTCACGCTGGCGAGCCCCTCCACCGAGACCCTGGTGGGCACGGTCTCGTCCACGGTGATCCTGAAGCTCCCGACCCCTCCCCCGATGTCCACCCTCGCGTCCCGGTCGAGGCTCTTCCCGGTGAAGCCGAGCCTCACCTCCCCGACCCCGCCCTCCACCTTCATCCTGTCGAAGTTGGCGTTGAGGAGGCCGCTGACGTCGAGGTCCCCGGCCCCCGCGGAGAGCTTCAGGAGCCTGAGGGCCTCGGGGTTGGGGGCATCGAAGCTCAGGGAGTTGTTGCTCACCCCCGCCTGGAGGGTGAGGTCCGTGAGGGGGAGGCCCCCGAGGTCCCAGTCCCCCATGCTCACACCGCATTTGACATCCATGGAGAAGGGCTTCCCGTCCCCCAGCTTGAGGTCCCAGCGGTTCACGGGGTTCGACCTGACCCGGACCACGAACCTCTCCTCCTGGACGATCCTCACCCTGTCCCCCTGGACTCGGACCACCGGGGCGAGCTCGGAGTCGTCGTACTCCACCGTCCCCTCCACGAATTTTTCGGATGCGCCTCTGGAGACGTTGATCCGCCCCGCGGAGCGGACCACGATCTCGAGCCTCGCCGAGCCCCCATCCGGATAGGGGATGTCCAGGGTCTCTACCTGGATCGCCTGGATGGTGTCCCCCACGGGCGTGCCGCACGCTGAGCAGAATAAGTCTTCGGCTCCCAGCTCTTTGCCACACTTGCTGCAAAAAGGCATAACGATCCTTTCCCAGGAATTGAGACTCGGACCCCGTCAAATAAGGTCTTCCAGTGCTTGCTCCGGAACCCGATGGATAGTTTTTAGAACATGATGGACTCAGATGCTTTTGATCTATTATGAGGATTGCGGTGGCGAGCTTCTCCCACGAGACGTGCACACTCTGCCCCAGGCCGACGACGGTCGACGATTTCGAGCGGGGCGGGGTCTACCACGGGGAGGAGGTTCTGGATAGAGTAAGGGGCATCCCCACATACATGAATGGGTTCATCAAGGCGGCCGAGGAAGAGTCCGACGTGGAGCTCGTCGGGGTCCTCAGCGCGGCGAAGAGCTGGGGCGGCTCATCGGGGAGCTGGCTGACCCAGGAGTGCTTCGACAAGTACTCCCTGGGCATCGAGGAGGCGCTCAAGAAGGCTGGGAAGCTGGACGGGGTCCTCCTGGCCCTCCACGGGGGAATGGCGGCGACGGGGGTCCCGAGACCCGAGGCGGAGATAGTCCGGAGAGCCCGCAGGGCGGTGGGGGACATCCCCATCTTCGTGACCTTCGACATGCACGGCAACGAGGACCAGGAGATCGTGGACGCCGCGGACGGGGTCTTCAGCATCAAGACCTTCCCCCACATCGACTCGGAGGAGACCGGATTGGCCGCGGCCAAGTGCCTCTTCGAGACGGTCCGGGGGGATTTCAAGCCCACCATGGCACTGAGGAAGCCGGGGGTCATCTCCCCGGGTGTCTTCCAGCACACCGGCTCCCACCCCATGAAGGACATCATAGCGAGGGCGAAGGAGTGGGAGGAGAAGGAGCCCACCGCCCGATGGGTGTCATCTATGCCCGGGTTTCCCTACGCGGACGTCCCCGATGCGGGGTTCACCGTGATAGTCCTCACCAACGACGACCAGGAGCTCGCGGAGAGAATCGCTGACGACATGACGGACCTCGTCTGGAGCCTCCGGGTTCCCCTCGCGAGCAGGAAGCTCCCCAAGCCCAAGGAGGGAGTCGAGAAGGTCCTTAAACTCGTCGCAAAAGGGAAGACCCCCGTCATCATCGCGGATCACAGCGACCGCACGGGGGACGGTACCCACGTCCTGGAGCAGCTCCTCAAGCAGGGGGCGAAGAACTTCGGCATCTCCACCATCAAAGACCCCAAGGCGGTCCTGGAGGTCATGGACGAGGCCGAGGTGGGGGACACCGTGACGGTGAAGGTCGGGGGGTACGAATACCTCTCGGGGAACCCTTTGGAGCTCACCGGGCGGGTCGAGTTCCTGGGGGACGGGGACTATATCAAGGCGGGGCCCATGGGCAAGGGTAGCATTATCCGCCTGGTGCCCACAGCCGCTCTGGGCCTGGGGGACTACAACCATGGGGTGATCAGCACAACCCCCCACCGGGGCTCACCCCACGCCGGCTTCTCGGCCTCCGGCATCGGCGCCTGCAAGCTGGGGTTCCTGTGTCCCTAGCCGTGGGTTCTCTTTAGGGCATTTCACGTGAGGCTGC
>JACKQG010005161.1_pt1 | contig 14594 bp, 22 predicted proteins | sample 8237621 | NCBI WGS metagenome assembly JACKQG01 (sample SAMN15677084, study PRJNA649215) | marine metagenome | biome: marine; feature: Black Sea; material: saline water; isolation source: suspended particulate matter (SPM) from the Black Sea western gyre | collected 2013-06-09/2013-06-10 | depth... | reverse complement strand
TTAAATTGTTACATGTGTTTTTTTTGCTGGGCTTGTGGCGCAGAGTCGAAAGACGCGCAATATGGATAGCGTGGTAGCCTCCTAAGTTGCAGGTCGAGGGATCGAAGCCCTCCAAGCCCGTCTTTGAATTTGGTTATAGCTTCTAGCAATTTCAAAACCTATTAGGGCTATTGTAATTATCAGCGTGTGGATAAATCTGATGTTTGTATTTGCAAGTGCCACCTTGGTGGTGCTGTCAGTTGCCCTGGCTGCAAAGAAAACCATGGTGATGGGCACAAGTGTGAATGTTGTTAATAACGTTTTATTCAGCTAATCTTCCGTCAGCAGTATAAACAATATTTTTGCTTAATTTTTTGCTAGGCTTTTTGCTAGGCTTTTTGCTAGGCTTGTGGCCGCCATGCGCATAATCTGCACTTTTCTGGGCTACAAAACAGACAATAGTTAAGAACCACATGATGGGCACAGCCAAAATAAACACTAGATCATATACAGGTGATAATTCCACAAACATTGGCCAAAGTAAAGTCAAAACTGATGCAAAAACAGCGCAAACCAGGGTGGCTAGGTGATTATAGAGCAAGCCCATACGGTTAAAAAAAAATTAGTTGAATATAACAGTAATGTTGATTTTTTAGAATGGTAAAAAATGAGCCCAAAACTGTGTTTTAAACACTAGGAACAATAGTTTGCTGGGCTTCAGATTGTAATACTTTGATTTTTGTAAGCAATTCGTTTCTTAGATCTCTAGCTACGCGTCTGACAGTAGGTCTTGGAACGCCCAGCTTATCAACAACTTTCGAGTAAATGTCTTGCTTGTCTGTAACGCCTTCATCAAGCAAGGAATTGATTGCTTCTTTGATAACTGTGCTTTGATTGGTACGATTCACAAAAATGGTTTTCCGTTGATCTATATAAGATTACTTTGAAAAATCTGTCAGAGATAGTTATTTATTTTAGGAAGTGTTAGAGGGTTTTTTTATAAACAGATCCCAAAGACTCTTAACCCAAAATTAAAAATCAAATAAAATGACTGATGCTATAATAAAAACAGATTTTGGAAGTATAAAATTTAGTTTGCTGCCAGATATAGCGCCAGAAACAGTAAGAAATTTTTTAGCGTTAGCAAAATCTGGATTTTATAATGGAACTTTGTTTCATAGGGTAATACCTGGCTTCATGATTCAAGGAGGCGACCCAAACACCAAAAATCCTGACAAAAGCATGTGGGGACAAGGTGGACCTGGACATAATTTAAAAGCTGAATTTAGCCCAAGATCTCATCTTCGTGGAATCGTATCAATGGCGAGAGCTGCAGATCCAGATAGTGCGGGGTCACAGTTTTTCATTGTAACTAGTGACAGTACGTTCCTAGATAAGCAATATACAGTATTTGGAGAAGTTGTTGATGGTATGGAAGTTGCAGATAAGATTGTTAATCTTCCTAGAGATGGTAATGATTGTCCAAAGCAGGAAGCCAAAATGCTTGAAGTTACAATATCTGAATAATAAATAGCCTAATTTGCTAACAGTTCTTTTTGTACAAAGTAAAAACTTCTATCAGATTGTTTGCCTTTTGTAAGTTCTTTACTAAATGCCATCTTTGCAAGTATTTTGGATGCGTCTAATGGGTTTGCAATCCAACCATGTTCTCTCAACTCATTTACGGTTTCTGATACAGTTCTAGGTTTATCAAAAAAAGAATTTTTTGATAGAATCATCAGTTTCCCACGTAATTCATTTATTGGAACAAAAACCGGTTCACCAAACTCTGGCTCATAAACTTCGGCGTTTTCGAGCGAATCTAGGGCATTACTTTCTCCAAGATTGTACTCATTTGGATACGGCATGATTCTTGCACTACTTTCTTGTAAAAGTGCAGAAATATCTTCAATGACTTTTCTTATGGTGTTGTTATCTACGTAAAAATCTCTGGAGTCAATTTCAATTTCATTATCTCCAATTCTAAGTTTAATCTTAGCCAATGAGATGATAGCCGTAAATTTTCATTTATTTGGTTAGCTCTAAGTAGCTTAAAGAATGCATCAAAATTTTTACACATTATTCTTGCTAGCCTTTTGAAAGGGATTTATACGAAATAATAAGCCACGATAATAATGCTAACTGTTTTTGGCTCAACAGCGCTTGATACCATCAGGACACCAACCAAGGTGTTAAAAGATGTACTTGGTGGCGCTGCAACCTTTGCTAGTATTTCAGCCAGTTTTTTTGTAAAACCAGGACTGATTGCAGTTGTAGGAAAAGATTTCCCAAAAAAATATCATAAAATTTTAGCTGAACGCCTTGACTTAAGCGGTCTTTCTATAAAAGATGGCAAAACTTTTCGATACTCTGGAAGCTATGACAACACTTTAAGCTTGAGAACTACGTTGCGCACAGATCTAAACGTACTAAAGAACTTCAAACCTGTTGTACCGGAAGAATATAAAAAATCCAAGTTTGTGTATCTTGCGAACAACGATCCTGATCAAAACAGATCATTGATTAAAGAATTTGACAATGTCAAGTTTTCAATGTGTGACACAATAGATTTTTGGATATCTACTAAGAGAGCATCCGTTGTGAAGATGTTCAAAAGCGTTGATGCAGTAGTGATTAATGATGAGGAGGCAAAACTACTAACAAAGGAATTCAATCTCATCAAGTGTGCAAAAAAAATTATGGGTTGGGGAGCAAAATATGTTATTATTAAAAAGGGTGAACATGGTTCACTTTTGTTCTTTGAGGATGTTGTTTTTCCTTCCGCTGCATTTTCCCTAGAAAAAATAGTTGATCCTACAGGTGCGGGTGACTCGTTTGCTGGCGCCATGATGGGATATCTTACCAGTAAGAACAAAACAGATCTTGCCGCAATTAAAAAATCTGTGATCTATGGCAATGTAATGGGTTCGTTTGCCGTTGAAGGTTACGGTCCTGAAGTATTATTACGAATAAAAAAATCAGATATTAAGAAAAGAATGACACAGTATGAAAAAATGACTCGTTTCTGAAAAGTTATACATGTTAACAAGATGTGTGTGATATGGAAGATAAGTTAGAGGAAATTTTTTCTCTTCAAAAGGGACTGACTGAAATGATGAACTTGGATAGATACCCGGATGATACTGAAGGTAGGATTTCTGCTCTATGTACTGCAATGATCCATGAAGCAGTGGAGCTGCAACGTACTACAAACTGGAAGTGGTGGAAAAAACCTACGGAGTTCAATCAAGCGGAAGCCAAGGAAGAGTTAGCAGACATTTGGCATTTTCTGATTCAGGCGTCATTAGAGCTAGGTCTAACTCCAGATGACATTTTGAAGGAATATCAAAGGAAAAATGAAATTAATAGACAGCGGCAAAAAGATGGTTATTAGATTAGTTTCTGCTGTCTGAGAGAATCTTTCTCATTCTTGCCAAATCTTGTTTTCTTACTTTTGGATGTATTGGTAAGCTTAGGACATGAGAAGCTGCCCACTCTGTATTTGGAAGGTGGAGTTCAGTTTTGTAGTATGGTGTTTTGTGAATAGGTGGAGAATAGTAAATTCTTGCTCCTATTCCAGAAGAGTTTAGTTTCTTCATTATTTTGTCCCTGTTTTTTACAGCAATGGTGTACAGATACCAGTTTATAGTTTCATTTTTTCGCTGCTGTGGTAGAGTTACATCATCATTTTTTAAAAGATCAGTAAGAATCTGCGCATTCTTTTTTCGCTGGCTTATTAGGCGAGGTAATTTTTTCATTTGAATTTTTGCTATAGCTGCACTAATCTCAGAAAGTCTAAGATTCAGACCTAGTCTAGTTGTAAGGTTGTTCTTAGTCAAACCATGGTTACGAATCTGTCTCAGTTTTTCAAATAGTTTTTTATCATCAGTTACAATAGCACCACCCTCACCAGATGTAATCACCTTGCCGGCATACAGACTAAAGCAACCAAGATGGGAAAAAGTTCCAGAATGTTTTCCTTTAAGTTTTGAGCCTAATGATTGTGAGGCATCTTCGATAATTTTGATGTTTTTCTTCTTCGCCATTTCTAAAATCTCATCCATGTAAGCCATGTGACCGTATAGATGAACTGGGATTATTGCCTTTGTCCTTCTTGTAATTTTCTTTCTTAAATCGTTTGGATCCATTGTATAGTTATCATTTAAGATATCGACAAAAACTGGTTTGGCTCCAACAGATTTAACTGAATTTGCCGTGGCAACAAAAGTAAATGATGGTACAAGTATCTCATCTCCAGGCTTGATATCAATTGCATATAGAGAAGCCTGTAGTGCAGCAGTTCCAGAATTAACTGCCACCGCAAACTTTGATTTGACAAATTTTGATAATAGTTTTTCAAACTGTTGGACGCGTTTTCCGCCTTCAAATGAGGATGAAGTGAGTGACTTTTCTGATAAAACTGCAGTGACCTCACGAATTTCTTCTTTATCAATATCAGGAATATTTATAGGGATTTTCAATTAGTGGGTTTGGTAATTGTTTCTTTAATAAATTTCATTGATAAATTCTATGAGTTTTTATAGTGATTATTCTTAGCGCAGTAAATGGAAAGGCGGCATCTGCAGGAACATGACAGACAGTATAAGGTGTTTCTCTACGTTTTCTATGCATGTATGATAATAATGGGTTCCATAACATTCTTTGGCATTTACTCTATGACACAAGAATGGAACGAAGAAGGGACGTTCATCATGGGAGATATTCTGGTCCAAACCCAAATTCCGTTTGAGAACTTTGCAAATCTTTCAACCTGGCTCTTCTTCTCTACAGTAATAGGTTGGTATTGTGTTTCCAGAATTGGTTGGAAAAAGACAACCAATTTGCACTCCTATAGAATGGGACTTCTTCAGATAATGTTAGTAGGGTTTACTATAATTTGCTTGTATGAGGTATTATGGACTTTTACAATATTGAATGCTGAAATTACTTCACAGATGATCATAAGCGGGCAGACGCCAGACATTGATGCGCTTACGGTGCAATATCCAGATGTACTACGACCGTGGAACCTAATTTTTGGAACAAAGATGTGGCTTGCTGCTACTCTAATTAGTGGTCATGCATTCTATCTTAGCACAAAACCAAGAAAATCCTTAGAAGAACTAGAATCATAATTTAGGATTATCAGCAATCTGCAAACTTTATAGGCTTTCAGAAAAAATTCAATTAAAATGGATGTAACTGAAAAAGTTGGCTTGGTCTCAAGACCCCCAACAGAAGAGGTTGTCACTCAAGATGAGTTATTAGAATTATTCAAAACAAACTCAAAACCAAAACACTACATTGGTATTGAAATTTCTGGCTTCTTGCATCTTGGTAGTTTGATAAGCACTGGCTTCAAGATTAACGACTTTGTAAAGGCAGGTGTTGATTGCACTGTCTTTCTGGCTGACTGGCACACTTTGTTGAATGAAAAGATGGGTGGCAATTTTGAAACTATTAGAAAAGTTTCAAAATATTATGAGGATGCATTCAGGTTGGTTTGCCCTAAGGCAAACGTAGTTTTAGGAACTGACCTTTATGATTCCAAAAAAGAATACTGGTCTGAACTTGTACAGATTGCAAAACACATGTCGTTGGCTAGAACCATGAGAACGCTTACCATAATGGGAAGGTCAGAGAAGGATGACAAGATTGATCTTGCAAAACTCATCTATCCTGCAATGCAGGCAGCAGACATACATTCGCTTGATTTGGACATAGTGCATGCAGGAATGGATCAAAGAAAAATTCACATGTTGGTTAAAGACGTTTTTCCAAAAATGAAATGGAAGGTTCCAGTAGCTGTTCATCATAAATTGCTACCTGGTCTAACCAAGCCAATGGAAGAAAAACCTGGTGGTGAAGTCGCTAAGATGAGTAAGTCTGACCCAAATGCTGGAGTTTTCATTCACAACTCAGATGATGAAATTAGAACTAAAATTAAGAAAGGATTCTGTGACGAAGGAATCACAGAAAACAATCCTATATTAGAAATTGCAGAACACATAGTATTCCATGAATTTGACACCGTATCTATTGAACGACCTGAAAAATTTGGGGGTAATGTTAGTTATGATAATTTTGAAAGTCTGGAATCTGATTTTTCACAAAAGAAGCTTCATCCTGCTGACCTAAAGCAGGCTGTTGGGGAATCTTTGGTCAAGATAGTGTCTCCAATTAGGGAACAATTGGCATTGAGTGATGAACTGTCTAATTTAATTAAAAACAGTTACTAGTTCTGCATTTTTTGCTGTGCCTGAAGACTGTATTTTGATTTGTAGCCTCGTGGATTTATCATTAAATCGTTAAAGTTGTAGGTTGATGAGTTTCCGACAATAACAGTGCTAATCATGCCAAGCTTGTCAGCATATTCCTCCATATGCTCCAGATCAGTAATGACTATAGATTGAGATTCTCTATATGCACCCTTGATGATTGCTACTGGTGTTTGCGGGGAACGATGTTCCAACAAAAGTTTTCTTGTGTCCTGTAACTGATGTATTCTTTTTTTGCTAGATGGGTTGTAAATTACTATTACAAAATCTCCAGCTGCTGCAGCTTCTACTCTTTTAACAATTATTTCCCAAGGAACAAGTAGATCACTCATGCTTACTACCGCAAAGTCTGTCATTAGTGGAGAACCAATTAATGATGCACAAGAGTTTAGTGCGGAAACGCCTGGTACAATTTCTACCTGCAGTCCTGTTTTAGGATCCCAGCCAGATTCTGCAAGTATCTCAAAAATCAATCCTGCCATACCATAAATTCCGGGATCTCCACTAGAAACTAACGAAACAATTTTTCCGTCTTTAGCTGATTTAATACACTGTTGTGCCCGCTCAACTTCTTGTGTCATATCATATTTGTAGATGTCTTTTCCGTCTATTAGATCTGCGACCAGATTTACGTATGTAGAATACCCAACAATGGTGTCACTTTCTTCAATTACCTGTTTTGCCCGAAAAGTCATGTGGTCATGATGACCTGGACCAACACCTACTACGTATAACTTACCAGCCATAATCTTGAATGAATTTACAATTAATTTATCTCTTTCAACATTTAGTTGATCTTGTCCAGCTGGAATTCTTCATGGAGTGACTGAATAACAGACTTGCAGTCAGAGTCCTTTACAACAAATGCCAGATTAAGTTCTGAGGATCCCTGCGCTATCATCATTACGTTAACGTTTCTTTTTTGTGCGGCAGAAAACACTTTGGCAGCTACACCCACTGTGCCTTTCATGCCTGAGCCAATTACGGCTATTATTGAGGCATTTTGTGTTGCTTCAATTTTTTTAACCATCTTTCCCAACAGATTCATCTCAAGTGCGTTGACAGCCTCTGCAAGATCTGGTTTTTTGACAATTATTGAGATGCTTGCCTCGGATGGGTTGGAAGAAACCATCAATACGTTAATGTTTTTCTCTGCTAGAATTGTGAATATTTTTGCTGCAGAGCCAGGCGCGGCAAACAATATGCCCCCACTTAGATCCATCAAACCTATGTTTCGAAGTGCAGAAACACATTTGACAGTTTTTTTGGTTGCTGTCGAGGGTGTTGGGGTTACAAATGTTCCATCATTCTTTACATCAAACGTACTTCTAACTCGCATGGGAATTTTTTTTGACAGTAGTGGTTCGAAAGTTTTGGGATGGATTTGTTTTGCACCAAATTGTGCCATTTCTATTGCTTCAGCGTATGAAACCTCTTTGAGTAGCTTGGCATTTTTTACCATCTTAGGATCAGCAGTCATCAAGCCGTCAACATCACTCATTAACCAAACTTCATCTGCATTTATGCAGGAAGCAATTATTGTAGCGGTGTAATCTGAGCCGCCCCTACCAAATGTGGTTATGTTGCCATGCTGATCAGCGCCTGCAAAACCACCCACAACAGGAATTATTTTTTCTGATAACAAAGATCCTAGTGTCTTAGAAATGCGAATTCTGGTAGTATCCATTAATGGCCTTGATTCACCAAAATTAGAATCAGTAACTATTCCAACTTCTTTACCGTTCAATGCTGTAGATTTTTTCTTGAGATCCTGTAATGCAAAAGATACTAAATCGTCCGAAAGCCGTTCACCAAAAGAAACCAAATAATCTAACGAGCGGGCTGATACTTCTTTCAATAATGTAAGTCCACGGACCAGTTCCTGTAGCTCGGAAACGTCAGTACTTAGTTTTTCTAACAATTGTTTTTTTATCGTAGAATTTTTTATAGTTTGATCAGCAAGTTTTCTGTGTTTTTTGATTAATTCGTCTAATACTTTAGTGGCGGCATCTTTCTTTCTCTGTTCAATCATTTTTGAGATTAGGATGAGAGCGTCAGTTACCCCATCAACTGCTGAGCAAACTACAACAATCTCATTATCTTTGGAAAATGAAACAACAGTTTTTGCAACACCTATAATATCTTTAGGAGATGCGAGTGATGTTCCACCGAATTTTAGCACTAGTTTCAAAGTAGTATACCTGATCTAGTTAATCAATAAATTCGTTAACTTTCAACACGAGGTGCCAGATAGAAGTGTATTCTTCCAATATTTGTAACCTTGAATTCAATTCGTAATGGTTTTGCGCTGGAAAATTCACATATTATTGAGCCTGCCGTTCCACCTACCGCCTTTACGATGGGATTAAGATATTCTAGGCTGTATGTACCAGTACTTTCTTGAGTTACAGAGATTTCTTGTAATTCTTCTGTGCCTTTTTCAAGATTTATGGTGGCTTCTCCAGAATCTCCTTTTCCAGAGAATTCTACATTTTCAGATGTTGTTTTTATTGACAAATAATCTGAGACCACCTCGATGTCTCCTAAAATTTTATCAAACCTTGTTGAAGATAAAGCAATTTTAGAATCATAAGAAATTTTTGGCAGTGGTGTATCAGAGGCGGAACTTTCAATTAATCTCATTTTGTATTTTTTGTTTTTCCCGATTGATACGTGTAACATGCTATCTTCCGATATATTGATTTCAATGGATTCACTTTTTTCAGCTCGTTTGATTAGTTTAGAAAATTCGTCTATGCGAACCCCAAATTTTATGTCGCTATCACAACTGTATTTTTCAAACGCAGAGTTGGGCCAGGAAATATCTATCAGCGCAACATGTGATGGATCCATTCCTCTAAATGAGATGCCTTCAACTGTTGCTTCAAAAGTTGCTTCTTCAACTAATGTTGATATTGCAGAGATTATGGCCTTCCATTCATCAGAAGTGTTTGTTTTAGCTGAAAATTCCAATTTAATCAAATAATTATAATGTCGAAGTTAAAAGTTATGTGTAGTCTCGCCAAGTGTGGTTACATTTTGTACATCTATAAAATTTAGTTTCAGGTTCGTCTGCACTACGTGTTTGGAAAGTCCACCAGACTCCTTCCTGGTTATGACATTTTTCACAATCAATCTTTATAGTTGATTCTAGTCCTTTTGCTTGCTTCATGTCATCCTCTCCCATAACTAGAAGTTCGGAGTTAGCTTCTTCAGGTTCTTCTTTAGCGGATTCAACAGTTTTTCCTTTGAGATATTGACACTTTGGACAATGAAGTAATCCGTTATCATTTTTTTTTAGTCGTATTTCACAATTGGGACAAAACTCCATTCAGCTTACCCTATCTTAGAGACAAACAATTTTTTTAATTCGGCAGTATCTTCGATTGCGGCGCTTGTTGCTTTAATGATGTCTTTTAGTGGATTGGTAGAAACCACACGCATCCATATTTCGTCTGTAAGCGGATGTCTAGTTATCACACCTGCAAATTTAGTGCCGGGACTATCCAGTAATTCGTCTTGTATAACATTCAAGATAGCAGCATCTCCACCAAATATTGATAAATTTGCCTCTTTTTTGGTTAAATCCCTTAACTGAACTTCCATCCAAGCGAAAAACCACTTATTGTGGATATAAATCATTATAAGCACGGATTTGGCTAGCGAAATTTCAAACTTGAGATTGGTTAAGGATAAGGATGCGTATTCAGTTGATGATAGTATTACTCTAAATGTTAAATTTTCGTTAAGCGGGGAAATGCGTGATGTTTTTAATGAAAAGAATTGGACCGATGCGTACGAAAAGAATGATAACCAATTCAAACTAAAGTATGGAATCAAGCTTGTCTCCAGTGGACTAAGAAAACATGATGTCGTAAAGCCAATCGACACTTATAGAAAAGCATCGATTTTCTGGACTAGGAATCCTAAGCTTGTAAACCCTATGAAAGAAAAAAGAATTTGGGTTCAAGTTGCAAAGAATTTCGAGCCAATTATAAAATTAACAGAGGAAGACGTACAAAAAGAGTTGTTTGATTTCGATGAACCTGTTATTTTAAGTGCATCAGAGCTTGGAAAAGGAAAACACAAAATTAGTGCGGAGGTTTTTGTCTCATGGAACAAACATACCTACATTGAAAAAAATGAGGAAAAAACACATTCGGAAGAAATCGAAGTCGAAATTAATTAGGGATATAAGTACGAACATTCAAAACTTGTTATGGCAAAATACGACGGTTTGTTAGGTCAACCATTGTTAGAAGTGGAAGAACCAGATAAAGAAAATGGCGTTACACTAATTTTCAAAGATAATAGATTTATGTTTATCAAACTTGAAGATGGCAAGCTGTCTACTATTTCAATTCCGGAGTGATTGTATGGCAAAGTTTGATGGAATAAGAATGGCTGATCTTGTTGAAGTGCAGGATCCGGATAAAGATGGAGGCATAACGCTTGTTTTTAAAGAAGACAAGTTCCTTCACGTAAAGGTAGTAGACGGAAAGATTGTAACAGAATCAGTTCCAGAATAAGCTAGCTTTGAAGAGATTTCGCAAACTGAAAAATTATTTCCTCTTGTGGAAATGACTGAATCGAGCCTGGTCTTTCTTCACGTACTTTTTGTAAAGCTTCGTCAGCGGACATTTTTTGGTGTTTTATAAGGTAGCATGCTAACAAGGTTCCAGTTCTTCCTAGACCAGCAAGACAATGAACCATGACTGGCTCATTACTAGTTATTCTGTTATGAATGAAATCAACTGTCTTAACCAAGTCATCAAACTCTGGCACGCCCATATCGTTTGAATGGACGTGAAGATAATTCACATCCTTTGTCCAGCTGCTGTCAAGTGGTTCCTCCTTAACAGTAACAATAGATTTTACGCCTTGCTCAATTGCCCATTCCACCTCATCAGTTGAAGTTGGGATTGCACTTCCAGCAAGTTTTCCTTCAATAAGCCAAGAAAAGTTATCAGGTTTTTTCCAGATTTTTCCATGAAGTTTACGTTTAACATCTCCAATCTTTGTCATATCAAAAAATAAGGAATTTGCAATATAAAATAACTAGTCAAATAATAAAAAGAAGTTAAAGGGGTGGATTTAGTCGATTAGTTCAGTCCAGCCTTTTACGAAAACAGAGTTTTTGTAAAGTGGTACTGGTTGACCTACAGTAAAGTCCATTGGTCTCATCCAAAAGATTGCCTTTGTTGGGCATACACCTATGCATGCACCATCAGAGATACATCTCTCTGGATAAAATACAAATGCTTTACCTCGCTTCCAGCCTTCTACTGGTTTTACTCTTAAAACATCAGGTCCTAAAGTTGTACAGATTTCTACACATAGTGCACATCCTATACACATTTGTTCGCTGATATCTGGTAGTATTGCTACTGGCATTGTAATTCAACTAATAATCCATGCTTAATATAATTTCCCCAAAAAGCATAACGCTGTTTCTCATTATGATCGCAGATCTTTGTCATTCTAAGTTTATAGAATGAGGCATGGTTAACGCGTGTTGTCAGAATTTAATACTTTAGTGGATATGTTATTTCCTGATCTAGTTAGCTGGATTTTTGTGAAATGCTCATTATCTATAACATGTCTTCCAGTATTGTACAAAACCCACTTATCTTCATCGTTCAGTCTTGATAGTGTCCCCAAAATTACAGTAGATTTGGTATGTTTTGCGGATGAAGTAAGTAGCATCAAAAATGAATTAACCAATCGTCCAATGTCTTTTTTCCCCTCTAAAAGATTGAAAAATCCATTTAACGAATCTATGATTACAAGTGATTTTGTCTTTGAAATTTTCTCAATTACAGATTTTAGGTCTTCACGCAAGCTGCCATTTTCTGGATAAAGCATTATTAGGTTTTTGAGTGATGGTGTGATTCCAGCATTTACAAAACCGGTATATTGTAAATCAAAATCAAAATAAAATATGGGAGTTTTCCAGTTTGGTATTTCCTTTGTAAAAAAAGATGTTTTTGCAAAGGAATCCTCGTAGAAAATCATATTGGTTGTGTTTTGTTCAAGTGTGTTTTGAATTGATGAATTGTTTGGGTCCATGTTATTTGGTTTTGTTTTAATCCAGGAAGTGGTTATTCTTGCCCTTCTATAACCATCATAGTTAGCGTTGACTGAACGGAGGTAATTTTTCTAATCTTGTTTGTGATGGTAGACCTCAAAGTATTGATGTCGTCTGAGCTCAGTTTGAGAATAATATCATAAACTCCATACACGCCCCGAATTTCATATTGTATGTTGTTTTCACCGTCTAAGATTTCTTTGATTTTTCCAATTATTGCTTCGTCAGTTCCCAGATCAGAATTAATGAGAATGTACGAAGTTGACAATACTGAAAATTAGCAAAATGATATTTAAGAGATCGTGGGTTTTTTGTTATGAAGATTTTAGACCTTACACTAATAATCTCAGATAAGATTCCTGTCTTTCCGGGTTCTCCGCATCCACACTTTATTCCGTGGGAAAAGATCAAAGAGGACAGTTACAATCTGGAACTCCTGTTTTTGAGTACACACACAGGAACCCATATGGATGCACCACATCATTTTCTAGAAAAAGGGGCAAAAATTCATGAAATTAGCCTCGAAAAACTGGTGTCAGAAGCGGTTTTGATAAAATCTAAGAAAAATGGTGGCGATTCTATAACAAAAACAGACATTCAAAAATTTGAAAAAAAACACGGAAAAATTGATGGTTTTTCTTCCGTTATTTTCTACACGGGATGGCAGAGAAATTTACAAAAAAAATACTACTTTACAAAGAATCCCGGTCTTTCAGTTTCAGCTGCAAAATATCTTGCATCAAAAAAGGTCAGTTTAGTGGGCATTGATTCACCAAGCATTGATTTGGGTACAGACTCCAAGTTTTCTGTTCATCAAATCTTTGCTAAAAAAGGAATGTTGATTGTTGAGAATTTAGCCAATCTGGACAAAATAAAATCATCAAAATTTCACCTTGTAGTTTTGCCTCTAAAATTGAAGAATGCCACAGGTTCGCCCGTTAGGGCCGTTGCGTTTGTTGATTAATTCCTAAAATTGTCAAACATTCCTAATCCAAAGTTAGTTACAAGGAAGTAAAATACGACAGTCATAACACCTAACCCAATAACCCAACCTATGTTTTTTTTGTTATAACTAATCCAGTCCTTTTTATCCATAGATTATAAAATCAGAAATTAGGATTAAAGCGTTGTTACCTTGCTAGAAAAATAAAAAAAGGGTTTAGAGTACGTCTATGGCTTTTCCCTTTAATTTTTCGTCCTCTAGCTTGAACACTAGTTCAAGTATGCCGTTCTTGTATGTGGCCTTGGGAGATTCTGCATCGACTTTGTGCTTGATTGGCACTTTTACGTGGTAGTTTTTCTCACCGCGTTCTGCGTCAATGTGAATTACTTTGTCATCTCCCACAACTACGTTGACGTCCTTTTTCTCGACACCTGGCATTTCTGCTACAATTTTCAGTGTCTTTTCTTTCTCGTCAACTAGAGTGTCAATCAATGGCTCTCTTTTGTTTTCAGTTGGAAGTCTATTTGGCTGGACATTTCCGTACTCTTGTGTTACAGGCTTGCCGTCAGGGCCAGTAGTTATGGTATAGCCATAAAAAACTGGACCCGAAACATTTCCTGCATTTTTTAGCATCTCAAAAACATCGTCTAGGTTCACGAATGAACCTGACATCTGTTTAAAGATCCTATTGAACTCGTCATCGTGGAACATTTGTCATATTTCACCTAAGTATGTCATATCTATGACATTATATATAGTTTATTTCTTATTCATAGGTAATATTACACGTGTAATGCTAGTATTACATAATATTAATATAACTGACATAATATATAGTTTTTATGAGAACTGTGGGTCTATCTGTTCCTGATGTTGTGCGTGAGATAATTACCAGAAACAGATCAATCCATGATTGTATGGCTATGGATGTCATTAACTATACGGCCCTAGCTGTCAAAATCCATCCTGAAGTTGAAAAACAGATTGGCAATCCAATTCATCTGAATACCATTGTTGTAGCGATTAAGCGATATGCAGACGCATTTGAGAAAGACGAGAATGTCGTAACAGAGCCCGTATTGAAGGATGCAAGACTTTCGATGACTGACAGAATAATGGGAATGCAATGGACAATGAAAGATATTCTTGATCAGGACATAGCCAAGATGTTGGGCGAAGCTGAAAAGGCGCTCACCAACTCTGAGTTTTTCAGGCTTGGTGATTCCTTTAGAATTTTAGCTGACGACTCTGATGTTACCAGAAGAATATTCCAAAACTTTCCAAAAGAAAACGTGTACAGTTCCGG
>JACKQG010005160.1_pt1 | contig 14596 bp, 12 predicted proteins | sample 8237621 | NCBI WGS metagenome assembly JACKQG01 (sample SAMN15677084, study PRJNA649215) | marine metagenome | biome: marine; feature: Black Sea; material: saline water; isolation source: suspended particulate matter (SPM) from the Black Sea western gyre | collected 2013-06-09/2013-06-10 | depth... | reverse complement strand
GAATTTCGACAACAATCTGCACTTAGTCCAGATTTGACGCTTGAAGCGTTTGCCATTCGCCACGGCATCCAACCAGAATGGATAAGTCGTTTTATTGATACAGGTCCAAATACCGTTTCCCTCTGGCATGGTACAACGGAGGACCGGGCAAGGTTAATCATGGAACAGGGATTTAGAAGACCAGGAAAATCACCCGTGATTTGGTTTGCCAAAAATTTCACCATTGCTTTTGGAGTTGCAAAAGGGAGAGCACAGGCGCGCAACAGAATGCCAGTAGTAATCTCTTGTGAAATCGACCTAAAAAAATATTCAACGTCTAAATCATCAAATTTTCAAATATATGTCTTTCCCTCTTCCATCGGCAAAGAGGTCATCCGCAGTGTATTTGTTGTGAAAAATGACTGGTTTCTCAGTAACCCAGGTGTGAAGATAACTGAATCCGCCGGGAAACTGGATATTCTGTCCTGGATTAACTGGTATCTGGAGACGGGAGACGAAGCAGCTATCGACGAAGACCACCCTGTTGTTGAAGCGATTTTAAAATGGGTGAGGGCGCAATATGCACAAGGCAGGAAATACAACATTTCCGATGAAGAGATGCTTTCGATGGTGACAATTATCCGTAGCATACCCGGCTTGGCACTGGGTGCCCGATCAGCGGAAAAAGAGGAAGCAGATGACCTGGTAGATGTAGTGATTACCCAAAACGCTGGAAAATTGGGAGTGTTGTATTGGATTAATCAGTATCTGGAATTGACAGGTGAGAAGCCGGTCAGCGATGAACACCCCGCTGTGGAAGCGATTTTCAAGTGGGTGGAGACAGAATATGCACAGGGCAGAGATGAACCGATTTCCGATGATGAGATGTTGATGCAGGTAATGACACATCTGAAATATTCGTTTTGATTTCACTAATTTTAGTTTCAATAATATTCGTGTTGATTTCATTTCCGCTTAGAAATTGAAAAAAATCCAAATGGAAATCAAAACAAAAGGAAGGATGAAATGTATTTGATTATTGATTTAGAAGCAACGTGCTGGAGGTATAGCAAAGGACATCATGGGGAAAATGAGATTATTGAAATTGGCGCCGTTGTTCTCGACGATACTCGCGAAGTATTGGGTGAGATTCAGCGATTTGTAAGACCGGTGAGAAATCCAATTCTCTCAGAATTCTGTAAACAGTTGACTTCCATTAGGCAGTCTGATGTGGATACGGCGCAGATCTTTCCTGATGTGTTGGCTGATTTCCAAAAGCAAGTGGAAGATATCTCTGGGAAAAGGCTTGCCGACCTGGTTTTCTGTTCTTGGGGAGACTATGACCGAAAACAGTTAATGAAAGATTGTCAATATCACAGGGTTCCCTATCCCTTTGGCGTCCACTGGAATGTGAAGAAGGAATTCGCCAAAAGACGCCGCATAAGACCAGTGGGGATAGCCAGGGCGTTGAATATCCTAAGAATGCCTCTGGAAGGCACTCACCATCGCGGAATTGATGATGCAAGAAACATAGCGAAGATATTTAGACATGAAGTAATGAGATAGTTCCCGGAAAGTCGGAAGCCCGAACTTGTTCGGGGGATTTCCCTCAACAAGTTGAGGCGTCCGAGGAACTCGTGAAATAGATAAGGTGGGATTTATATTGTTAAAAAATATGAAATCAAAACAAAAACAGGAGGTTCACAATTTGGCGAAAAAACATAAAAAAGAACGAAAGTGGATAAGCAGTCATCAAAGAGGTATTGAATATTCTGACTTAGTTTGGCTTGCAAAGCAATTTCAAAAACAAGCCGAACGAAACTCCGATTTAACTTTAGAGGAGTTTGCCATCAGTCACGGTATCCAGCCCGAATTTCTCCGTCGTTTCATTGATTTAGGTAAGAATACTATTACTCTTTGGCATGGGACAACAGCAGATAGGGCAAGAAGAATCATGAGGGAAGGATTTAGAAAAAGAGGAAAGATTTGGTTTACGCGGAATCCCAGTCATGCACATGGAGTTGCGAATAGTAGGGCAAGACAACGTGGCAATGCGCCGGTAGTTCTCTGCTGTGAAATCGACCTCGAGAAATACTCGACCTTTCAGAAACAGGGACCTAATTACGTTTTTAGATGTCCTGGCATTTCCAGAGATGTTATTCAAAGTGTATTACGCTAACAGTTCGTTTCTTAATTCCGTATAGGATTTCTTATGCAATAATCCGCCGGATTGAGGTTTCGATACGCTTTGCACTCAACCCAAGGCTTGTCGAAATCACAATGTAGCGGCGTGCCTCTGTGCCGCCAGTGCCGCTATATGAATATTTCTATGAAATTCTGATGTAAAACTACTATGACTTTGGTAAATTAGAACGCCATGAAATGTAGTATAGCCCTTTATGGGCGTCTACGAAGAGGAAATGCTGATGCAGGTAACAACACACTTGGGACAAAAATAGGAATATAGAACCATGATTGTATACCACGGCACCACCATTCGGAATGCCCAGAATATTTATAAGGTTGGATTTCTTCCGAAGGAACCATCGCGGAAAGTTTGGTTCGCGGTAGATAAGAACTACGCTCGTCGGGTGGCAAAAACTCGCGCCCGCAGTAGGTTAGACCTCCCTGTTGTACTGACCTGCGAGCTCGATATTAGCCAGGCGCGTGAGCGTCTCGGCACAGATAGAGTCTCTTACAAGAATGGAGTTATCGCTATCAAGGGGGAAGTACCGGCGGCCTCCGTGATACGCTCATCTTCCCCGTTGGGTGACTTGGCAGTGCTTCCTGACCCTGAACAAATTGCTAAGTGGCTTAATGAACTACTTGAGTTGCATCGCTACAATAGCGTAAAGCCTGAGAATCCGGGAATCCATAGATTATGCCGCTGGATGGAAAACTGTCTCACCTTGTCGCCTTACGGAAAAATTCGCATCGAAGAAATTTTGCACAAAGCAGAACTTTGGCTCCCAAAGTTCTCTAAAAAAATCAATGTTGTTCTAAAGAAACTACGCGCTCATCGTCAGGTCTGGAATGTTTTGGGGACAAATAAACGTGAGGAGGAAGCGCTCGATTGCCTCAATGCACAAAACCCTAAGCGGCGAATCCGGGGGCTTGAACTTCTGGCTGAAATCGACAGTCTCCATCTCTTCGATTGGTGCGTGATGTTTCTGGATGACGAATCCATAGACGTTCGCGTCGCCGCATTACGCGCGATGCTCTACTGTGATGAAGTGGATACTGAAATCATTCTGCCGCTTGCCGAGTCGGAAGACAAACGCATTCGCGCCGCGGCAATTGCAGTCCTTGTCAAGCATTCGGACGAAAACGCTCCCCGTTGGTTTGAGCAGGCGCTCAAGGACGAAAGTGCCTGTGTGCGTCTTGAAACGGCTGCCCTTCTCTCAGAACTTGATACCATTGAACACCGATATATTTTCGAGCTTGCACTCCGCGACCCCAATCCCCGGGTCAAGCATATTGCGCGGAAGTTGACAGTTGGGAAAGGTTTTAAGGCGGCGTGAAATCGGAATTCGGATTTCGGCATTCGGAAAGTGGAATTACCCCACCATCGCTCACTTGGTTTCGATACGATTCGTCACTGCATTCCGAATCTACTCAACCGGCGTTCGCTTGCTTTAGCCTGATGCCTATGGGGCTTCACCCTACTCAAAAAGGAAAATAATAATGAACAAAGCAATTCGGATTTTAGTTGACCGCTCACGAGATTCCGGCTGGTCAAATGGGCTGGTGCATATCGAGCCGGATAACATCTATCAAACGACCGACAACCGAAATTATTTGAACGAGTCGATTTTGAAAAATTACGACGTGTTGACAATTTGTAGCAGCACACCACTGGCACACACAGACGAAGAATTGAAACTGATTAAAGAATTCGTTGAAGCAGGCGGCGGACTTCTTCTTGCTTCCAGCACGAGCCGATTTGAGCGAGATGTCGGTTTGCCAACCACTGAGATGGGCATCAACAAAGTCTCAACGCTCTTCGGCGCGGAGTTCCTTATGCTTGACGAAGGAAAAGGGGAGATGAACAGCAGCAGTGACCCGGTGCGCGGTTATCCAAAGAAAAGTTTGCGTTTCACTGACCACGAAGTTGTCACTGGACTGGAACTTGATGACCTGAATATCGCCAATTGTGGCATCCTATTGATACCCACCGGAGCGGAAGTTTTCCTCGAACATCGCGAAACGAAGGAGCCGATCGGGGCATCCCTGAATTTTGGGAAGGGACGTGTTCTGCTAATCAATGACCATCTGTTTGGAAGCACGAATCACCGGGTATTCAGCCGCTTCATCGACTGGTTGGCTCCGAAGTATTGCGATTTCGGCTACCGAGTCTCGAAAGCGGCGGGCGATGAGATGATTCCTGATGAAATTCCCATTGAGAAACACGTCAAAGAGGATGGCAAAATCAAAATCTTCTATACTGACCTTGTGGCTGATAAGGTCGATATTTGTCTCAAGTTCGCGAAAAAACTGGCGAAAGATCCAATTGGTCAATTTCCAAAAGGCGATGAAATTACGTTGCGGATAGAATTGATTCCATCGTGTAGTTTTGGGTTTGACTGGGAAGAGTTAGTCATGACCATCGGCGCGTATGTGAGTAACGCCAGACTCGCTTATTCACTCGGCTCTAATGCATCGTGTTTGTTACAAACCCAAACGCATTTCAGAGCCATTGAATCAATGCTCTGTTGGAAAGACCCATCTGCCGGTATCGACCCGCTCCTTGGCATAGCGGCGATGAGATTGCTCGGATTCGAGCGCGAGGCGGATGCGATGTGTAGCGAAATCAAGCGACAGTTCCGAAAACAAGATCCGACTGGGAACACCGTTGACATAGCAAAAATTAATGAGGAATATTCTCCCAAGGCGGTGTGGATACTCTTGGCGCTGATGGAAAAATACGGAGACGACCTGTTAATTCGTCTTGCCAAAACTATTCCAGAGAAAGACGCCGACAAAAATATGCCGCGCACAACCTTCTCGGAGTTCGATACTCTGGTTTACTATCTGAGCCGCACCTTGGAGGTTGATTTGCTCCCGTGGTTTCAGGAAATCGGCACGACTGTTTATCCGCTCCCCTTGCATCCGAATGATAGCGATGAATTCAAGACCGGCGTTCGTGACTATTTGAACATGATGATTCGTGACAAATCAGCCAACACAAGTGACAGAAATGATGCAATATCAAGTATTCTCGAGTTGACTGACAAATCGGAAAAGACACTTTCATCATTGATTTCCAAACTTGGCGTGGAGGATAAATATGAACGCTTGATTGCAGCCAGAGGATTAGCTAATGCTTGCGACAACCGTGCGATGAAGGTCCTGGAGGAACTCACATTCGACGCTGATGATAGCGGACTCGCGGCAATCGCGATGTTGACATTAATTCAATGCAGTGTGGCAGATAGTAGAGCGGGCTGCCAACTCGTTGTGGATAGGCTCGTTGAGGTAGCACATAATCAGGATTACAGATTTCAACTTGATGTGGGATATGTACTCGAAAAACTTAATCACAAGGCAGCGGAAGTATTCTCCTACGGAAATCTCAGAGACAGCGATGGTGCGATGGTAGTGACGATGGACGTCAAACGCGACCGCCAATTGAAACTTTTTCCGACAGTCAACGGGAATCGAGTTGCCAACTGCTTTTTTATAAGCGACGTGCGCCACTTCCCATACAACACGCATGTTAATGGAGGCTATGTGGATTGGGTATGGACTAAACGTCCGTATCGCAGGAAAGGGCTTTCACGCTGGGCATTTGCCGAGATGATGTCACACGAATATGTCCGCCGATGTTCTTGCGCTTTTCTTCACACTGGCACGCGCAACCCGGCTCACGCGATGTACAGGAGCTTTGGGTTTGTCGATATCTTTCCATACAAAAGGTTCTTCAAAGAGTTGCAATCAGAGGAAGCAAAGGTGGTCGAAGGCATAGTAATCCGCTCTTATGTACCAGGTGATGAGACGGGGATGGCAGAGGTAGCTAATACGTTTTGCGCAAACCGACTGGACGAGCAACGCGTCAGAGCCAAACGGCGTCGACCTTCAGAAACCACCTTCATCAAGGTAGCCGAAAAAGATAGTGAAATTCTCGGATATGTGCGAGCAAGATGCGATTGGTGGGAAAAGGAAAAGGTAACGTTAATTGAAGAATTCAACCTGAAAGAAACTGATAATCGGGAGGAAATCGGCGTGATGTTGCTCTGCGCGTTGCATAATGAGTTAGTTGGACATGGCTACGAAAAAATATATTTGTATTGGGATAAAGGACTTGAGACGGACTTCCTGGTAAAATTGCTCTACAGTTTCGGATATTCGTCCGAGTCAGAGGGCGGCGTCTGGATGTTCAAGGTCATCAACCTGCCGATGCTTTTGGCTGAGCTTTCGCCGCTGTTCTCAAAGCGACTCAATGAAAGCGATGACTACAAAGGCTGGCAAGGAACAATCAGCATTGAAAGCTCAGAGCATCATGCGTGCATCACCATTGACGACGGCAAAATCAACGCATCGGCAGAATTACCAAGGAATGCGGCTATCCGTATCTCAACGGATGACGACACGCTCACGCGGGTTATTTTGGGCAATGTGTCGCCTTATGAAGCGTATCTCCAGACCGATTTGCGTATTGAGCCGACGGTCAATGATTCGGTGACAGGTTTATTGGATACACTTTTCCCGGCGCGTCTGCGAAAGGAGAATTAGGAGGAAGAAGAGCGTGAAAATCGAATTCTGGGATATTTCACAAGCTGCGAAACTGACGGATTTTTACAATGAGCAAATCGCCACAGTACCCTATTGTTACCCTGTATCACCAGAGGAATTTGAGCGAGCGGTTTGTTATCAACTGCATGAAGCTCTGGAGAAGCATAAAATGAATGCTGATAAGGAGCTTGCTGTCTGTTCTGAGCGAAGGCTTATCGTCGGCGAGCAGAACGGAGAAGTGGTTGGCTTTGCTGATATTGGAAGACATGAGAGTGAGGACAAGGAACGTGATGCTGTCGGGCTGATTCGGTTCATGACGTATCGGCCGGGCTGTCGTCCAATCGGGCAAGCGATTTTAGAACACGCCCTATTTCCGTGATTTGGGACTGAACCGGGTCAAGGTTTTTACGCACAAAAGTTATTACTTTTTCCGACACGGCTATGGTGCATTCCCTAACACAATGTGGCATGTGCAGGCACTGTTTGGAATAAATGGCTACCGGTTTGCTACATGGGATGATGGCAACCAGGTTGGATGGTTCTTTCTTCATTTTCCCCACTATCATGTAACGGAGCCTGTATCTACCCATCCTGGTGTTGAAGTTGATGTTCAACAAATATCCGGCCGTGGTGAGTTACCAAATTTAGAGATTCGGTTGTGTCGTAATGGACAGACAATTGCTTATTCTTGGGTTTTGGCCAGTGAGCATTACTGTCTAAACCCGGAGGCGCGAACGATTTTCAATACGGAATCCTTTGGTGTTTACGAACCTGAAGATCGAGGGAAAGGACTGGGACGCTATTTGATGCAACTGAAATTGTGGGAGATGAGGAAATTAGGTTATCAAACGGCGACGCTCTTAAGCAGTCGCCCAAACTACCGTGCTCAGCTTCTTTATACGAATACGGGTTATCGTGTTGTAGATGCCAGTTGCGCGTTTGTTAAAGATATGGAAAAATGACATACGTTGATATGAAAGGGTGCAATTATGAAACTAATGAGAAAAATCTTTGAAGCTGAGCGACTTATCCTCAGACTGTGGATGATGGACGATGTGAAGAATAATATGATATGAAGTCTTTACGTGAATCAAACTGAAACTCAATAGCATAAAGTTATGGAGAATATCATGACAACAATCCGTACCTTCGGACGACGACCTACTTTGGGTGAAATGAAAGAATATTATGAACGTGAGGATGTGCTTGATTTTTTGTATGCTGAGTGCCAGGCGCGAAATATTCAGCTCGCCTTTAGAAGAAAGCGATGGTCGATAAATCCCCAAAGCAAAGCTCATTTGAGAGAACTTATTGACGATACGATAAGAAACAAAATTGAAGCAGCTTATTCCGGTATAGAAACCGAGTTTTTCCCGAAAAACTCGGTTTCTGGTTTTGACAAAATTCGTCTTGAGGAGTGCGATTATCTCTCTTTTCATTCTGTCAGCATCATTAAGATTGAAGATAGAAAGACAGGATTTGACTTAGTCTACGAAGCTGATCAATCGGGTTGGCGGTCATCATTCGAGGCGTTGTCTGGTATCACTGGGGTTTCGACATTGAACTGGAGACTATTTTTTCTGAGGTTCTCCAATCGATTGTCCCCAGATTGTTGAGAAATTTCCGCGCTGAATCTGAAATAACTTTGCCGGCGGTTCGGGAAAACAGAAATGCTGTCGCTTTGCTGAACATTGTACGTGAAATCTCAAGTTGTGCGGTAAAGGTGTTGGTAGAGACTGATGACCCCGCTGTGATACCCATACTGATCGAGGCTTTAGGAGAAAAGATAGGATTCCAGAATGCAATGTTCGGGTTAGTTCAGATTGGCAAACCAGCAATTCCTTTCCTGCTGGAGGCAATAAGAGAGAATAAACCACGACTGAGTTCTAATGCAGCGGATGTGTTGGGCAAGATTGGCAGCTCTGATATTGTCCCCTCATTGCTCGAGGTATTGAAGGATGAGCAAACTGATGAGGCGATACGTGCCGGTGTCGTGAAAACTTTGCGCGAACTCGGCTCGCTCGCTGCCGTTCCCACGTTAATCGGGGTCTTGAAGGGTGTGCAGACTGATAAAGTAACGCGTGACAATATTGTGGAGGCGTTGGGTGAAATTGGCTCTCCTGATGTCGTTCCTGTGTTGCTTGAGATTTTGAAAAATGAGAGTATTCTGATTCGCAGCCGGACTCTGGATAACATAACCGCTTTGCAGAATATCATTGAGACATTGGATGTGGATGATGAGCAAGCGGAGAAAATTGTCGTTCCATTGGAAAAACAATTAAAAGGTAATTCACCGTGGCTACATCGGCGCGCCGCGAGCGTTCTGAAAAAAATAGACACGCTTGACGCAAAAAAAGTGCTGGAGAAGTATGATGGAACTGGGAAAAACGCAGTTTTTCTGCAGAACATCGTTGAGGCATTGGGAGAGATTGGTGAACCGGAACGGGAAGTTTCCACTGCATTAACAGAGATATTAAGAGATGATATGCCTTGGCTGCATCGTCACATTAAGAATGCATTGAGAAAAATAGGTACGGAGGATAAACAATGATTGACACAGGATTGAAAAACAAAGTTGTTTTGGTTACGGGCGCAAATCACGGCATCGGCGCGGCGACAGCAAAAGCCTTCGCTGCTGAAGGAGCAAAAGTATTCATCAGCTATTTGCGCCTATCGCCGGAATATTACGGTATCAGTGAAGAGGAAGCAAAGAAAGCAAGCGCGCCTGGCATGCCGTTCTACCACGCAATGCGAACCAGGTCAGCCGATGAAGTTGTGCAAGAAATCCGCGAATTCGGAGGGCAAGCCGAAGCGTGGGAAGCGAACTTGGCGGAGCCATCGACCATTGGTCAACTGTTTGATAAAGTCGAAGAGGCGTTCGGAGCAGTGGATGTGCTAATCAACAACGCCGCCCACTGGGAATCTGATACGTTCATTCCGCAGAGCCAACTGGAACTGGGAAAGTTTTCAATCACGGCAGAATCACACGACAAACATTTCGCCGTAAATAGCCGCGCCGTAGCATTGATGATGGCTGAATATGCTCGCCGACATATTCAGCGAGACGCGCATTGGGGTCGAATCATTAACGTAAGTACCGATGGCGCATCAGCTTTTAGCGGTGAGATTTCTTATGGCGCAAGCAAACACGCTTTGGAGAGTTATAGCCGTGCTGCCGCTGATGAGTTGGGTCCGTATGGTATCACCGTTAATGTCGTATCACTGGGACCGGTTCAAACGGGATATATTCCGTCGGATTTAGAAAAAAAACTTATCCCTGAAATCCCATTGAGACGCATCGGTCAACCCGAAGACGTTGCCGATGTCATTATCTTTTTCGCCTCAGAGCAGGCGCGTTGGGTCACAGGACAATTGCTCTACGTCGGTGGCGGGCATGTTATGCCGCTGTAGTTTGTTTTTATACCATTTTGGGTCGGGCTTGCGGTTATCCCGAATGTAGCCTAAGTCCCGAATTTTTGCAAATTCGGCTACGAAAACGGAGGACAAAATGACAACAATCCAAGGTTTCGATACGCTTCGCACTCAACCCAAGACCTTTGGACGATACCCCACCTTGGGGGAAATGAAGGAATATTACGCGCGGGAAGACGTACTTGATTTTTTGTATGATGAATGCCGACTGCGAAATATTGACATTGCCTTTAGAAGAAAGCGATGGCCCATAAATCCCCAAAGCAAAGCTCAACTGATAGAGATTATTGAGAAGATGATAGAAAACAAGATTGAACCTGCTTATGCCGGAATAGAAATCGAGGATTTTGACGACATCCGCCTTGAGACAACCGATTATCTCTCTTTTCATTCTCACGCACCCATCATTTCAGACGGAAAGTTGACAGGATTCGATATTATCTTTGAAAAAGACCGGCAGGGATGGCGTCGGTGTTTTGAACCTTTGATAGGGACAATCAAGTTATTGGATGATTTCGGTGTGTGTTATCGCATGAAATACAGCGGCGTGCGCAGTTTGCATCTTATGATTCCCTTTGAGGCATTCCCCAAGCAATTCAAAGGTGAATCTATTCTCAGTCAGAGAGCACAAATCGAGAGCATGATTGGGAACTATTTCGTCCGGCATTGCGGCATGGAGACAAACTTACAGTCTGGCATTATTCGTTTGGCTTACAGTCTCAACGAAGATAATGGTTTGGTCAGTTTGCCAATCTCATCTTCTGAACTTCCTTACTTTCGACCCTGGGAAGCAAACATCCATAACATGACTATCGATAAACCCTGGCATGTTGATATTCCAGAAAACGCAAGCAGGAATATGCTCAATTTTCTGCGAGAAGTTTACAGTGACGATACGAAGACTTCAGAAGAACAATCCAGAAAGATTAGCTTTGGGCTGGAAGTTGTTCCCAAACATCGTTCCAATTATTTAAGCACATCAGACAAATATTTTGTGGAGAAATGGGCGACGCAGTTGAAATCGGATGAGCAAGTTGCTCGCGTCGAAGCGGCATGGCATCTCATGAGGCTGTCAGAAATTGTGCCAATCCCAATTTTGGAAGAAGGATTGGCAGATGAAAATCCTGATGTCCGTTGGTACTTGACCGAGGCTTTGCAGAAGAATCTGGATGCGGACGCTATGAAACTTGCAGGAAGAATGCTCTGGGATGACGACCAGTTCGTCAGGATAAGCGCGACGGATGCTCTGACGCTATCCGGTGAAAATGTGCTGCAAACCATATCGAATTCCTTATCCGATAATGTCATCGCCTCGGGGGCAGCGCTCAATGATATTATTGACACCATAAAGAAAATTTGTCCAGAGGGTGAGGTGTGGATATATTCAACGCTTTTGGCAATCTTGCAAGCAATGCGGCGCCTGCGGATAGATAACCTGGCTGTTGTACCTATGCTCATAGAATCGTTGAAGTATAATGGCGCTCGTTTCAGTGCTGCAATAGTGTTAGGTGCAATTTGTGCGTCTGCCGCTGTGCCTGCATTGATAGAGATATTGGAGGATAAACGTCAGTCCGTTCGTGTTATGGTTGCGAAGGCATTGGGTTCAATTGGTGAACCTGCTGCTGTGCCTGCATTGACGAAAGCATTGCAGGATGAAAGTAAGCGGGTTCGTCGTGAAGTTGCCGAGGCATTGAGAAAGATAGGAACGCCTGAAGCGATTAAAGCGGCGGAAAAAACCTAGACTTCCGAAGTCTCGAAGACTTCGGAAGTTTTTGAGGAGAAGTTTATGTTAATTCAGAATCGGTATGATGGTTTCTTTGGGGAACTTTATGCCATCAGAGATAATAAGCCGAAGGAGACGGAAATTACCTGGCTTGTTCGGAAGGCAGAGGAGGAAGGCTCGTCGGTCTGTGAACTCGCCTGTGGTGCTGGACGACTCACGATTCCGTTAGCTGAACGCGGTTTTGAGGTTGTTGGTATGGACTTGTCTGAAACACTTATCGACATAGCAAATCACCGACTGAAAAGTCTTCCAGCGGAAGTGGCTCAAAGAGCTCGGTTTGTACAGGGTGACCTACGCCAGTTCGATTTGGGCCAACGATTCCCATTCATTTTTATCTTCTTTGGCGGATTTGAGCACCTGACCGAGCCGACGGAACACCGGAGTAGTCTCAGGTGCATCAGGAAACATCTTGAACCCGATGGTCTGTTGGAAATCGAATTTATGACTCCGAGCGGTCCAAAGGAGTATTTTGAGAAACCGCGAATCGTAGATAAGAAGCGGGGAAGAATCGAGTCCCTAGATATCGATTACACAGAGCGCACGACTTTGTGGTGGCTTGACGCCAAACGATACTGCTGGAAAACAAGGATATGGGTTCGTCATGACGACGGCAGGGAGGAATATCACGAGTGCCAGTCAGTAAACTGGGCTTTCACACTCGAAGAAATACCCGATTTAATGTCGGAATGTGGTTTCAAAGTCGAGCAGATTCTTGGTGCGCATGAGTACCCGCTGAGGCCGCCAAGCTCTGAGAATTCATCGTGGATTGTGGATGCAAGACCCGCGTGAACCCAAATTCGAAATATGAGCCTAAGATGGTTCTGTAATAGTGCATTGTTAAATTACGATAATTTGTCATTTTAAGCAGAAGGAGAGTGTTCTCTATCTTTTAAGAACAATCTGGATGTCTCGCTTTAGCGAGGATTTCCCGACTGGAAGTCGGGCGTCCATTGTCGAAACAAATTTGACAGTGTAATAGTGCGAACAAACATCAAATGGAGGTGTAAGTGAAAATGAGTAAACGCAAGGAAAAAAAACAGGAATTCCCGGTTGAGTTCAATGACACTATTGATGCCCTCATTGATAAACTAAAAAATCCTCCAGATAATTTGCCTGAAGGGTTTGTCATCGAATATGAAATCAATAACTTGGAAGCATTAGCGCAAGTATTGAAGCAGAAATTACACTACAGAATGCCTAAAGGCAAAAAGGTTGTCCTTTGGCATGGGACCTCCCTTTCCAGAGCTAACTCTATATTGAAATCAGGGTTTAAGAGCAAGCGTCAGAAAAGTCTTGTTTTTTTCTCATCGAATATCATGGTAAGTTTAGACTTTGGCGAAGAAAGAGCCTCTGCTCATAGCGAACCTGCCATCTTTGCTGCCATTTGTGACCGCAGCAAATTAACACACAGCGTCGCATTTGGCTATGAATATTATTGTCGAGCCGATGTTGCTAATCAGATTGTGAAGTATCTATTGACATGCCGTGGATTGTATGCCATTGATACAAAGCGGTTTATTCCCCAGTTGACACAAAGCACGGATAAGTTGAAATCCGCGCGCAAGTGGACGCCGCCCAAAATCCCTCGCAAACTGCGCCAAATTGTCGATGCTAACAGGTATGCGAAGATGCTTCGAGATGGACAGGAGCTATTGGCAGAGCGTGCAATGGTTTCGATACTTGGTTTCGATACGCTTCGCACTCAACCGGCGCTACTCAACCCAAGCAATTGCACTACTACGAACGAATATTACTCCCGCAGTGACATTCAAGAAATATTCTATCGTTACGCCAGCGGTCGGCGTTTTCGAGTAGGAACACAGGAAACGCATTTTCGTTTGCAGCAACCGTCGGATGTACTGTTGCTGCAAGCGCACTTTGAATCGTCGGAAAAAAACCTGCCTTCGAGCGAAGCGAAAGGTTGGCACGGGTTTGAATGCACTAGAGCCAAATATAATTTCATAGACAATACTATCACTGCATGCGATATTGGCATCGAAATAGATTTTTCTGAAAGCGACTACACATCCGCGGTCAAGTTAGCTCAAAAATTGATAGCAGTGCTAAAGAAGCATAGGATATTCTGTTTTCTAAAATCCGACGGTGACAAAATGTTGGAACTCATTATTCCAGCAGAGGCACTGCCAAAGCAAATCGATGGACAAAAAACAGCGCTTAAGATACATCAAATTACGTCAGGATTAAATAGCGGCTTCAGGAAGATTAAAGAAGTAAGAGAAAACGCTTGCCGTTTGATTATTCCACCCTACGGATATACAAAACCGGCGTATTCACTCAATCCAGAGACAGGGTTAGCCAGCATCATTCTTATGCCAGAGGACTTACAGGATTTCTCGTCGGGACGTGCAAAAAGCAACGGACGATTTCGTCTTACCGCAAATCCCGCTTCTGTATCAATAAACAAATCCTGGTTTGAGATTCCGGCGAAAGCGCCATTGCAAGCTCAACGTTTTTTGAAATATGCGCTATCGCCGAATTGGCAACCTATTGACAACTTAGCGTGAGGAGACTTGAAGATGATTGTATATCATGGAACAACTGCCCGGAACGCACAGAATATTCACAAACTTGGCTTCATTACCAAGAAGCCGTCTCGGAAAGTCTGGTTTGCGGAAAGTAAAGACTACGCTCTCCGCCGTGCAAAGACCA
>JACKQG010005159.1_pt1 | contig 14598 bp, 12 predicted proteins | sample 8237621 | NCBI WGS metagenome assembly JACKQG01 (sample SAMN15677084, study PRJNA649215) | marine metagenome | biome: marine; feature: Black Sea; material: saline water; isolation source: suspended particulate matter (SPM) from the Black Sea western gyre | collected 2013-06-09/2013-06-10 | depth... | reverse complement strand
AATGATGCAAATCAGGTTTTAAATTAGTTAGCAAGAATCGCTGGAGGCGGAACGCGATTTCGAGACGCTGCTCCCAGTCCATAACGTGGGGTGGGAAGGCACCCCCCTCGGTCGAAAAAATGAGAGGGAGTTAGGCACTCCTTTTGTAGCTGGGGTACTCCTTTCCCGCCACACTGGCATCGATGGATGAGCGAGCCTGAGCCAGTTTTTGACGAAGAGACCTGGTCACCTCCGGCTTTTCTCCAAAGAGGTCAGATGACTCGGCAGTGTCCTCGACGAGATTGTAAAGCTCAAGCCTGCGGGTTTTCCCCTTGGGCATCGAAAGCAGCTTCCAGTCGTTGTCGATGATTGCGATCCGGGCGCGACTGCGGAAAATCAGAGGTTTTTTGCGAGGCCCAATTTCTTTTTCAAGCAAAGGTACTAAGCTCAAACCATCCTGCGGTTGCAGCATCGAGGACTCCGGCAAACCTACGATACCCGCAATGGTCGGAAAAATATCAACGGCTCCTGCCGGATGCTTCGTAATGCGAGGCTTGGGAATACCCGAAGGCCATTCAATGATCGCCGGAACCCGAAGACCGCCCTCGTACATCGAGCTTTTGAAGCCACGTAAACCTCCAGTCGTGCTAGGCTTGAAACCGGGAAGGCCGCCGTTGTCGCTGGTAAACCAAACGAGGGTGCCTGTCTCGATACCAAGGTCACGCAAACCCTTACGCAGAGTGCCTATACTGCGATCCATGGCGACCAGTTCCCCGTAGTGTTCACGGGCCTTTTCCGTAAGTGCGGTGAAGGGCTTTTGGTCGACCTCCTCGGCCATCCACGGGCTATGCGGGGTGCCGTACCAGATAACAGTGAAAAAAGGCTCCTTGGCCTTAGCTTTCTTGGTAATAAACTTGAGAGCCTCGCCCACGATGATTTCGGAAGAGTCGCCCTTGAAGTCCTCGAACACACCTTGTCTGCTCATAACAGGATTCAGGTCGAAGAAATTGGTCACGGAAAGCCACGTGTCGAAACCGAAGGCGCCGGGAGCGTGTGAGTCGTCGCCGAGGATAGGTACGCCGGGGCCCCGCAACCCGTTGAGATGCCACTTGCCGAAGTGGCCGGTGGCATAGCCTGCTTTCTTCATGGCTTGGGCAATGGTCTTCTCTTGGTCGCGAAGGGCATAACCGTGGTCAAACACTCCTGTCCGATCGTGCGTGCGCCCAGTGAGTACGGTGGCTCGGGTGGGCGAGCAGACGGGACCGCCCGCATAGAAACGATCGAAACGAAGGCCGTTCGACGCCATGGCATCCAAATTAGGCGTCTTGAGGACGGGGTGATTATAATATCCGGTCTGTCCCCAACCTTGGTCGTCGGCCATGACGAGTATGACATTGGTCTTGGCCGAGACAGACAGAGAAAGGACGAGAAAGGTGAAAAGGTAGGTGAAGGCTTTCATGCAGCAAAAAGAAAAGAAATTCGGAGAATGGAGCAAAAGAAATCTAATCATGCAAAAAGACAAAATCGATAACCGTAATGACAGATGAGTTTCCCCACTATGTAATCCTACTTCTTATCCTTGTGATCCGCGGCCCAGCGAACGGCCTCGGTCACGTGCCGGCGACCGAACGGGGTGTCTAGGCTAGCAACGTCATGGCCAAGCTCTGTGTAGAAAAAGCGACCTCCACCGTTCTCCGTAATCCAAGCCACGGGGTGATCCTTCCCCATAGCCTTGCCGCCGCGCTTTTTAAAAAAGTCGCGGACTGGGTCGTAGGTTGATTCGTCCACCCGCAGCAAAACCTTAAAGCCGGGGAGGCCGGTCACCGTCCGGGTGTGATTGGTCCAGTCCGCGGCGTACCAGAAGGAGTCCCCATGGCCTTGGACAGTGGGATGCTCCTTGGCGGCAGGATCGACCACAACCTTGGCCTTCAAGTATTCGGAGTCACTATCGAAGTCGCAGCCACCCAAATCACTCAACCATTTCCAGTCCTGCTGGTGCACGAGAGCAGCGTGCAGGGCGACAATGCCCTTGCCGCCGGCGTACCAGTCCTCGACCGACTTCCTTTCATCCTCAGACAATATAGTGAACAATTCGTTGGCGTTGTTGAGGATGATCACCTGGTAGCGTGAGATCTGTTTCGGGCGCAAATCCTTGCCGTCCTCGGACACGTCGACGTCGAACCCTTTCTTGTCGCCAAGCAAGACCAGCCAGCGATTGATGGCCGCGGTTTCCGGATGACGATACCAACCGGTACCCGAAAAAGACAAAACCTTGAGTCGTTCACCTTTGGGATGGTGGTGCCCGACTCCCTCGTCGGCGAATGAACGAGCCGAGGGGCTAATGAGGCAAACAAAGAGAATCCAAACGGGAAGAGTTTTCATCCCGCATGTTATGAGAAAAGATCACTCACGCTACGATACAAAACGCAGGTCAATCGAGCCATTATCCATTGCTAAAGCATACTGACAATTCATTCAATCCTTCGCAGCAGCATCACTATCACACTAAAGCCCTCCTTCCTCAGCATGCCTTAACCCTTTCTCTGATTTCCATATTTACAAACGTCCAGACCTCGCCGATCAATACCCGGAAAGAGTAAAGGAATTGAAAGTCGAACTCGATGCCCATGTCGAAGAAATCAAACGAGACGTCCGACCTGCCGCTTTTGTAGAAAACCCCAAGCCCTTGCTTTCCAACTCGGCAGGCATGCCCCACCTTGGTTAAGTATCGAAAAAACAAAAAATAAAATCAATCTCATGAAACCACAAACACTCAGCTTTCTCCTTCTTTTTCTTTCAACCCCAGCCTTTGGAATGAAGGTCTTCGATATGGATGAGATCCAAGACCCAAGCACGCTTAAGATCAAGGTACTGCAAGACTGGCACAAGGTTGATGGCCTCATCGAAACCCGTCAGAAGCTGGTCACGATCAATGTCGGTGACCTCTGGCCCGGGCAGGAATACCGGGTTCCGGTCCGCATGGTTGTGCCCGCAAAACGCAAAGCAAAAGGTTTCCATCTCACTGGTGGCAGTGTCCCTTCCCGACTGCAAAAGGACGTCAGGCCCAACCCGATCGACCGTGAATTCCTCAAGGGCGGAATCGGACTGGTCACCACCGTGGTTCAGGAACCCGGATCTTATGGACAACGGGAAATGGCCCAAGCCGCGGAAAAAAAGTTCGCCGAAACCCTCAACCCCAGATTCAAAATTCAATACTGGGCCTGGCCCGCCACCTTGATGCGGGCCATCACCACCGCTTACGCCGAAACGGATCATTTCGAAAAGGGTAAAGTCGCAGCAACCGGTGGATCAAAGAACGGCGCGTCTCCATCGATGGCGATCCTCCACGATCAGCGAATGACTGCAGTGCACGCCACGGTCTCCCCCATCTGGGCTTCGCCTCTGCGTCTTTGCGAAGATGAAGCATGGAAGGAATTACGATCACAACCGGGAAGGCGCGGGGGTTTCTCCGGCGGTCATTTTGGGCCTAATTTCAACGAACGCGTCCTCGATGCCGGGGGGAAATGGAAAGAACTGCAGAAATTTTCTCGGGATATTTCCGATCAGGTCTTCATTTCCCGCAACCTCGAACAACTAAGGAAGCGAGGAGTCAAGATGCTGTTTCATCCCGGCACCCATGACATGGTGGCCTTCGACATGGCTTGGGGAGGTGCCAACCACCCGACGATCCCGGTGTACCTTGGGGCAAACTCAGGACATGGCAAAAGAGGGCATCCGATGACCGAACGCGATCAACAGAACAAGTCCGCCTTCTTGCTCAGCCATTTCTTTGCCGATGAAATGAAAGGCTCTCTTCTCACGCCTCCTGAAGTAAACTATACCAAGGAAGGAAAATTCATTAAGGTAATGACCTCTTTTCCCGCCGCCTCCGAAGAGGAAAACGGACGCATATGGTGGATCTTCGATCGGGCGCCCGACGGTAGCCCAAGTTATTTGAGCGAGATGATTCCGGATGACCAGTCGATGGAAATGAAACGCGAAGGAAACCACTGGTCGGTGAAGATCAAAATCGACCCCGAAGCCTCCCGGATTGATTTCTTCACCAACCACCTAAAAACCCTGCGCCACAAAGGAATACCCTACAAAACCTACCTTTCCAGTCCCTACACCCGGGTAGAACTCAAACGCTGAAAAGAAATGCAAATGAAACGTTGGGCCAAAAATGAAAAGTCGTAGAAGGAGGGTATTGTGAAGCTTCCCAATTCATTGGTAATTACTTTTTGATGTCATTCAGGTTTCCAGCGGGGTAGTTCAGCTCAAAAGGCGTCGCTCAGAATTTGCTCGAGGTCTCGGAGGGTGGCTACCCGGGGATTGACCCCTTTCAAGCGATCCAAGGCGAAGGCCTTCTCGGCGAGACTTTCTTCTTTATTGCTTCCTTCATGTCGCCCGGAGGAGTGCCCGGTTCGTAGCCTATTAACTGGCGATAAGCCGGGTGGTCGTGCTTGATCGTGGAGAGCAAAGACCAATCGGACGGCCCGGCGAACGGGACAGCGCATTGGATGCGGGACGATTGCCTGGCGACCGGTTCGTCGGAATCGGAATCAGCGAGGCCGTCATGCGAGGCAACGAACATCGTAAGGTGCCCGCCGGCAGAACCACCCGTTGCCCCAAGGCGGGTCGGATCGATGTTCCATTCCTTGGCCTTTGACCTGACGAACTGCACCGCTCGCAGGCAATCATTCGTTTGGGCCGGGTGAGTGGCCACATGCGTAAACCGATATTCAACCGGCACCACCGCCAACCACCCTTCCGCCACGGCCCGTTTAAGAAAAGCCGGCACATGCAGCTTCGACCCACCTCGCCAGCCACCACCGTGGATGTGGATCATCGCCGGAGTCGGCTTGTCGGACTTCGGCAGGTAAACGTCGACCGCTTGAGCCTTGCGGTCACCATAGGAAACGTCCTTGTGCAACGGAGTGACTGCCTGCTTTCCCCACGATGGAACAGCGGCAAGCAGGAACAACACGACAACGTGAGTTTTCCATTCCATTGGTAATTCCTGGATGGAAGTACCTAAATGTTAGCGGGATGTTTCAGGGATGTTTCATGCCCAGAGAAGTGAGATACTTCAGGAGGTCGATCATTTCGTCGCGGCGGAGGGACGCGGTCAACCCGGGCGGCATGAGGGAGACGGGGCTTACGTCGATCTTTGCGACATTGCTGTTGGGTATGGCAGAACCTTGCCGGTGGTGTCTCGCAAAAGGACCGAGTCGCCCGACCAGGGGTTGTGCCAGACCGAAATGAAAGAGAGAGGAACCAAGAAAGCAAATCTTCCGCGATGTAAATCAGTCCTTCAGCTCGACCACCCAGACATTTCGGAAGCGGACCGGATTCCCATGGTCCTGCATCTTCAGCGGGCCTTTGTCCCCGTGCTTCTTGTATTCCGAAATTGAGTGAGACCCGCGCCAACCAGTTCCACCAGTCAACTCGAGATTATCATGGATGACGTGACCGTTGTGAACGACGTGAAATTTCGCCTTTTTGGTAACCTCGCCCTTTTCGTTGAAGATCGGACGATTGAAGGTGACGTCGTAGGTCTGCCATTCGCCAGGCCCACGCGATGCATTGACGAGGGGTTTGGCCCGTCCGTAGAGGGCGCCGCACTGTCCGTCCGGGTAGGTTATGTTTTTGTAGGAATCAAGAACTTGAATTTCGTACTGCCCCATGAGAAAGACGCCACTGTTTCCACGGCCTTGGCCATTGCCCTTGGCCACCTTGGGAGTGGCGAACTCAACGTGTAGGCGACAGGAACCAAATTGTCCCTTACTCTGGAGGTAGCCACCCCCTCGAACGGATTCGAGTGCTCCATCCACGAGTTTCCACTTGGTCGGCCCACCATTACCTGCCTGCCAATTTTTGAGAGTGTTCTCGGTCCCATCGAAAAGTACGATAGCACCCTCGGGAGCCTTGGCGGCCTTTGCGTCATATGGCTTGGGTTCGACCACCTTGGGCTGGGGTTGTTTCTTCGGGTCGGTCTCATGAACCTTGATCCCATCGATGAACATGTACTCCGTTTTCCCGCGCATTTCCTTGCGGACTTCGGGTTCTTTAGCCTTGGCCCCAAAAGCCATTAATCCGGACACAAGGAAAGGCACAACAAAGGTAGATTTTTTTATCATAATATATGATTCCTTTCGTAATCCTTAATCTTGTCAATGTCATAGGAGTTTGAATAGTCATTAATTTCACGTCCCATGCGGGTTGATCCGACTTGCAGGCAGTACCCAAGATGAGTCACTCCATTATCGACAAACATGAAATCCAAGAACCTCACCTGTTTCCTCCTCGCATGCCTGCCCCTTTTTGCGACAAACGCAAAACCGAGTACCGGACTCGCTCCCGAGGTCACCGACCTCAATGCCAAGGACGTCTCCTACGAACGGGAAAAGAACCTTACCTACCTTAAAAAATCCTTCATCGATCCTGCCCCGGGCGACAAGAAGGATCAATTGCCCGTAGGGGTGCTCGGGAAAGACGGCGGAAACAGGAAACTGGTTCTCGCCTATGCTCGCGAACTGGCCCAAGCGTCTAACGATCCCAAGACCGGCAAGACCGACAGCCTGCTCATCGCCCACAAAGATAAATTGATCTTCGAAGCTTACTTCCGACGGGGACGGGCGAATTATCCACACTATCAAATGTCGATCACGAAGTCCTACACAGCTTTTGCCCTAGGTCGGGCCATCCAACTCGGTTACCTCACTATGCAGGACTTGGACAAACCTGTCGTTTCCTTTCTCAAGAAGGTTGATCCCTCCAAGCTTGCCGACGGTGCCGAGCAGGTCACTTTGCACGAAGCAATGCATATGTGCTCGGGGGTCCGGTTGCCCAAGGAGAAGATCCGTCAACTCATGAGAACCCCCAGCTTGCTCAAGGGGCAAGGTCAAGCTCGAGCCTACTTGCAGTTTAGTGAACCCATTTCACCCTACCCCCGCGAATTCAAATACCAAGCCGCCGATCCCGTCCTCACCATGCAAGTAATTGAGAGCGTTGTCCCAGGATCAGCGAAGGATTTCATTAGGGATGAACTGCTCAAGCCTATGCAAATTACGAATTACCATTGGCAGGAGGACGTAAGTGGCCTGCCCCAATCGGCGGCCGGATCAAGTTTCCTCTCCCGCGACATGATCAAGATGGGCCTCCTTGTTCTTAACGATGGAAAGTGGAAGGGGAAGCAGCACTTGCCCGAGGCATTCGTCAAAAAAGCCACCCACCCGATCAAGCTCAGCTACGGGAATGCCTACTATGGATACTTTTGGTGGGTGGAGGAATTCGAGGTCGACGGCAAAACTTACCAATGCAAGCAAGGGCGCGGAGCCGGTGGTCAATTCATTTTCATGTTCCCCGAATTAAACCTAGTCATCGTCGCCACAGCACACAACAAAGGGATGGGAACCATGCTCCGATCACTCCCACAAAAACTAATACCCGCATTCAACGGCAAATGAAGAAAGAATGATGGAGAAAAAGCGCACTCCCATCAGACAATAGCAAGGACTAGGGACATATGGTGTTCCGATAATCGTGAACTTTAGACATAAAGGGCTTCCCCTTTGAACTGCTCCCATTCCGGGTTCGGTTTGGCGGACCACACTCGCACACGTTTCACCTCGTGCCATGTTTTCCCCAAGGTCAGGGGAATCCCGGGCTCCACTTCCTTGGATACACGAAAAGGACCTATCTTTTCCCAGAACCCGAAGGTCTGCTAGGTAAAGATCACACCTTCCTTGGCGATCGAATCAATATTCGGGTTCGGTACGTTTCCGCCCTGATAACCGACGTCCCCGTAGCCCAAATCGTCGGCAAGAAAGATCATGAAGTTGGGTTTACCGAAAAGCCCTACCGGTAAAGACATAAGGGCTCCCAAGAGAAAATGCATGGGGAGGAAGAGAGAAGCTCAGCCCGTGCCGGCGAGGTACTCCTTGATCTCGTTCAGGGTACGGGTATTAAGCACTTCATCGGCGGTCAACCATCCCTTGCGGGCGGCATGGACACCGGCAAGCTGGTAGTCGAAGTGATGGGTGGCGTGGGCATCCGGGTTGATGCAGCAAAGCAGCCCCTTCTCCGCAGCCCGCCTCCAGTGCCTCCAGTCCAAGTCGAGGCGCATGGGGTTGGCATTCAGTTCCAAAATCTTGCCGTTGGCGATAGCCGCATCGATAATTTTCGGTATATTCATCCGACTGGGTTCCCGCCTCAGAAGCAGGCGAGTACTGAGGTGACCAAACATAGTGACCGAGGGATGCTCGAGTGCCTTGATGATCCGAGCGGTCATGGTCTCCTCGTCCTGAGTCAGGCCGGCATGGACGGAAGCCACGACGTAATCGAGGGACTCGAGTACGGAATCCTCGAAATCGAGTTTGCCACCCGAGAGTACGTCAACTTCGGAACCGGCAAAAACATGGCATCGGAACCGTCCGCTCTCATTGAGTTCACGGATAGCCGTGACTTGCTTGGCCAGACGGTCCTCGTCCAGCCCGTTGGCTTGAAAGCTGGACTTAGAATGATCGGCTATGCCGAGGTATTCCCAGCCCCGAGCATCCGCCTCGCCGGCCATCTCCCCCAAAGTGTTTCGGCCATCAGAGGCAGTGGTGTGGTTATGGAAGCAACCCTTGAGATCTGAAAGCTCAAGCAATTCGGGAAGCTCGTTTTTCTCCGCCACCTCGACTTCACCCAATCCTTCCCTGAGAGCAGGCGGGACGTACTGCAGCCCAAGGGCCTCGAAGATATCCTCCTCGGAATGGGCCGCGATCGGGCCCGCCTTGCGGGAAGAATCTTTTTCCTCTTCCGGTCGAAGGCCCCATTCGCTCAGACTTAACCCAAGGGAAAGGGCCTTCTGGCGCATCCGAACGTTGTGGTCCTTGGAACCCGTAAAGTGATGCAGGGCGAAAAAGAATTGCTCGCCCGGGACGACCCGCAGGTCCGCCTGCATACCGTCATCAAAGCGCACGCTCGACTTGGTGTCTCCATGGGCCGTAACCTCCGCGATTCCATCCATGCTCGTAAACCAGTCCATGACCGGACCCGGTTCGGAGGAGGCGACCAAGAAGTCAAGGTCGCCCACCGTTTCCATTCCACGGCGGAGGCTGCCGGCGGCCTCGACCCGCTCAACTTGAGGCAGGTCCTGCAAACCGGACAGGATTCGGTCCGCTACCTCCCTTGCCTTCCACCAAAGATGGCGGGCAGCGTAGGCTTCCCGATTCTTGATCCCGGAGAGAATCTTTTCCTGGGTCTTTTCACCGAACCCCTTGAGCTCGGCGACCCTGCCCTCGTTGCAGGCCTCCGTCAGGGACTCGATCGAGTCGATGCCCAGTTGCTCGTGCAAAACCTTGATTTTCTTTCCTCCAAGGCCGGGAATTTCGAGCAGATCGAGCAAGCCGGATGGAACTGAGGCGACCAGCTTGTCATAAAACTCAAGTTCGCCGGTCGCGTATAAGGTCTGGATTTTCTCGGTCAAAGCCTTGCCGATGCCGGGGACTGCACTCAACCGGCCTTCCTCGATTACTTGAGCCAGATCCTCCTCCAATGTCTGCAAGGTTCTCGCACCCGAAAAATAGGCCCGCACCTTGAAAGGGTTTTCCCCCTTGATCTCCATCATGGTACCGATTTGCTCGAGTACACCGACAATGTCTTTTTTTTCCATCGAATCGAATGTGAAGGATTACAGTCTCGAAATCGAAGCAAAAGTGAATCAATGGATTCCCCCGATCCATAATTCCCTGAACTTGACCCCATTTGAACGGCCTACCGTATGGAGAGAAGAAGACCAGAAGAAGAAGGAAACAATCTGATGAAAACGTTTCTTCATGAGGATTCGAGTGGAAGACTCACTCGAGCATATAGGGGCGGGTCCAGTCCTTGGATTGATACCCCTTTGGCTTTTCAGGCTTGGCCACATCGATTAGGTCTGGCTTGGGATCGAAGATGGGCCAATCGTCGTTCCGGAAAGGGGAAGCAGGAAACCCTTCTTTTTTGTAAAGGAGGTTTCTTTTAGAAAGGTTCATAGCCCAAGCGTAACGGGCTGCCACAGGCTTTTGGACCTTGATGAACGAAAGAACCGATCACCTCCTTCTCCATACTCGCTTCAGCCCGGTGCCAGACGCGGTGCTTTCCGGCAAGTGCAAAGGCATCGAGCTTTCCCTTTCGGGCGCCAATCAAGCCGGAACCAGTTGATTGAAAATGAAGAACGAATTTCTTTCCATTCACCGAGGTTGACGAAAGTACGGGGCCTTCATGAACGATAGGAAATTCATAGGTTTTGGACAGAAAGTCATGGATTCATAAAAGATTAGGATTCATTCACCAAATCCCCTGGTTTTCTAGTTGATGGGTAGCTTGTTCGGCCCAACCTCGATTTGCGGCAGGACTAGCGGGGCTTGGATGCAGCACCTTACCAATCCTTACCTCCAAACCCGCCAAGGCAGAAATAGCTCGAGCCTCGGCAAATCCTCCTACGGCGACCAACCAATCTGGTCGAAGAATTCTTACTGTTTCAAACAAGTACTGGTCGCAGGCTGCCAATAGTGGTTTTGCTTCGGAGGCGGGCAGTTTGTCAGGAGTCCGGTTACGCCCTCCCTCCTCCATGAAAGCCAGAGGGCAAAAGTTCGCCACAAGGTGATCCTCGAAGAAGGCAGGCGCCGAGCCAAAACGGTCGGCGAAGAGACCCCACAAGCGGCGACCACTCACCTCGCTTCGGGAACAAGCCAAGCCTTCAACAGGTCGCTTGGGATGCTCTCGGGGCGGTTTGCCAATCGGCGCATTGATTCCGATCCAGCCCTTAACAGCCGCGACTTCGCCAAAGGGAACCCCAGTCTGAACCATTCCAAAAGGGCCGGGATTCATGCCCAGAAACACAACCTTCGTCGGGGTGGCGGTGGCCATTCGCAAATACTGTTCATGGGCGGGCCAAGCATAATCCAATGGATTGTAAACATACTCGGTCGGCGAACCAAAGTTGAGCTCATTCACCTGATCCTTGAGGTCGACCGTAGCGGCAATTAATCGATTGGAGGCATCGGAGGTCACAACAGGTTCTAGGTTGAGTTTGAGTGAGGAAAACTAGTGATTGAAGGGAACGGCATAGATCCAAAGCTAGCTAACAGTTTTGATGAACAAGCGTCAAGTAGACGGAAACCCCAAATTCCGATAGTAGGTAGCACCATAATCAACTGCAGAAAACTCCAGAGAATACCTATTCGCCGGTTCGGATAATGAAATCGAAAAGCTCACCGTGACGTTTACCATCAAGCGTAATGTCAAAAGGTATCATCTGGATACCGGGCGAAACGGCCTTACGGTCGATGGTTAACTGCACGGGAAAACTGCGACGACTCTCCGCCTCGACGGAGGACTCCAGAACGGCAGGTTCCGCCTTGACGCCCGGCGGAAGCTTTAGCTCGACACGATGGAGCTGGGGCGTGGAACGAAAGTTGCGTAACGTGATCTCGACGGTTTGGGTGGTTTCCTTGGTGAAATCGACTCGATAGGGATAAGCCGAGACCCAATAGGGGTCGTAGAGGTATTCGTAGTCTTTCTCAGGCAAGAGATCCTTGTAGAGTCGAATAATTTCCTTGGACCACGCATGGTAGCGATCAAGCAAACCGGCGGGATTCGGCATGACGTAGGAGTGCGCCCCCATCACGAGGTCGGGCTTCAAGTCGCGAAGATATCGACTTCCGAGCAAGTAACCTTCCTCGAGAATGGAACTGTTGCGGGCCACCACAGCCTCGTGACCGTTCTGCTTAACGTTTGAAGAATCCGCAAAAAGATTGTCCCCGGTGAAGGCAATTCGTTTTCCATCTATTTCCAACCACAGGCAACACCCGAACTCGGTCTGTCCGGGCATCCAGTCGATCTGCACCTTGTATCCCTCCCAGTCCACGGACTCCCCATCGCGGAAAGGCTTGTCGATCTTCATTCCGTCAATAAAAGAGCCGACGTAACCCGAACCATAAGCCGAGACGAGGGCGGCGTAATCATAACGGCGCGGGTTCTCACATTTGTCGGCGATGCTGTCCAATGTCCAGGTCTTGGCCCCGTACTTTTCCCGCAGGACGGGGCCCAGCAGGAAGTGGTCACCGTGCATGTGCGAAATCCAGAGAGCATCGATCTGTTTCAACCCGAAGTGCTTCTTCATGCCTTGGATCAATCGGTGCAGCAAAACCTCGGGGAAAAGCCCGCAGTCGAGTACGAGACCGCGCCCGTTATCCGATATGATGATAGCGAAGTTTTTGCCCAAGGTCTCCGGGTTCAGCTTGTAAAGGTGCGGAGTAACCCGGCTCATCAAGGGGAAGGCGGTCGGTTTCGAGATGGGATCACTCTGCTTGGGGGTCATCTTGTGGACCGCATAGCCGCGGATATAGCTCGCTCGAAAGGTAGTCAGTTTTTCCCTGTAGGTTTTCAGTTGAGCCGTGGCATTACGGATTGCGGGTCCATGCGAGGGCAAGGCGAGAACGGGTTTCTTTTCGATAAGTTTGTCGACAGAGCCAAGGACAGCATCCACACCCTTGGCGAAACCGTAGTCCCATTCGGAGTCATACCAAGTGGTCATCTTCGACCCGTCATGCATGACGCCTCCCGTAAAGACAATCGCCCCACCCTTCCGACGCAACAGGTAAGTCATGCCGGCGGGTGAATGCCCGGGGGTTGACAGGCACTCGATTCGGTAATCTCGCCAAGCAAAGGTTTCGACGTCCTTCAATGTCTTGTCGACGGTGATAGGTTGGCTGGGTGGTCGAGCGTAACTGGCCCCGTAGACGGAATACTTGTCGTTTAGCTTGGGAAACCATTTGCGAAAGGAGATCGGATTCTCAAAGAGCTCACGCTCCCCCTCGGGAACCGCCACGTGAGTCACCTTGCGATCGACCTTTCCTATGCCTTGGCATTGCTCGCGATGGTGATGGGTGAACAATACCCACTCGATATGCTTCACGCCGAGAGTATCCAGATGATCAAGGACTCCACCATCGCCCAAGTCGATCAACAAGGCGGCGTCGCCGTCACGAAGAAGGTAACTGTTGCAAGTATCCGTAAAAGCAAAGAGCTCGGGGAAGCCCTTGGGATCCGGTTGGATGAATTTTGATGGAAGAGCGAGACCTTGAGCGAAAAGAACAGTTAGCGAAGTAAAGGCGATAACCAGAATTCTTGAGGTCGATCCTAGAGACATGGAATTCATGTGACCATGTTATTCACCCTCGCCGTGCTTGGTCTCATTGCGCTTGGCATTGTTCGCAGCAGTTCGTGAGGCAAGAAAGGCTATGAGGTCGCGCAAATCTCTAGGCGGCAGCGTCATCCCAAGCGGCGGCATGGGGGAAACGGGGGGAGAGATCGAGGCAATCTCGGCCCGCTTCAAGTTCGATATCTTTCCGTCCAAGGCGACAAGCTGAACATCCGTTTCAGTCTGCTTTGCAAGACGGCCGACAAGAGCAGTTCCGTCACGAAGAGCAATACTGGAAAGACCATAACCTTCGGCGATGACAGCTCCTGGAGTAATCACGGACTGGAGTAATTCCGCCGATTTCAGGCGTTCGGAAACAGTGGTCAGGTCTGGACCCTGAACTCCCCCCTCGGATCCTATTTTGTGGCACTGTAGACAAGCTCCCTGATTACGAAATACTTGTTCACCGGCGAGGGGGTCGCCACCCACTTCACTAAGAGAAAAAACGTTGAGTGGGTCTTTCGCGGCAAAGGATGCGACCGCCTTGCCGACTTGGGAGTCCCGTGCCCCGGCAAGAGCCAAATAGGCGTCGAGCCAAAGCTCACGGCGCAAACTCTTGTCTCGAGCGGACCAGATACCCGTCAAGGCTACGGGATCCAGTTTTGCCAAACCGGCTATACCACTGCGGGCCGCCGAGATAGGCCCCTCCTTGACGGCAACTAAACCCAGTTCGGCGACACCATCCAGTTTGCGATCGAAGGCATGATGCAAAGCGGCAGCTCGAACGGAGGCGTCACCATCCTCAATCAGATTGAGAATTAGGGCATCATCGGACGCTTGACCGGCCTGAGCCAAGCTACCGAGAGTGGCGACTCGCACATCGGCAGACACTTCTCCATCCACGACCTGACTTCGCAAGGTAGCGACATCCAGAGATACCCCAACCTCGTTCGCTAGTTTGGTGGCCAAAGCCGTCAGGGAATTGGAAAAAGTACGAGAGGCAGAATCCTGCTTGCGAGAAATGAATTGACGAAGCGCACCGGTAAGATCGACACCAAGTTGCTTCTTGCTGCGCTCCTTTACAACCTGGGGACGATAGTGGCCCAGTACCGGATCGGTATCGATGGAGGCTTCCCACATTCGCAAACCCTGAAGAGCAGACTGTCTAACCGACTTATGAAGTTTTGCATCGCCGGCCAAGGTAACCATCCGCTTGGCGTGTTTGGCTTTTCCCTTTCGGTAATTTGCCGCCACAATTCGACGTTGCACGGTTTCCGGCAAACCAGCTGCAGATAGAGATGCCAGACGATTACCCACCCAAGTATCAAGCACATTGGTATCATAAATCGCCCGGATAGCTTCGATGCGAACCGCCTGATCGGCATCACTCAAAAATTCCGCCAACTTGGGGCTTTCCTGCCGCCGCAGAAAGAGAACGGCCAGTA
>JACKQG010005158.1_pt1 | contig 14602 bp, 10 predicted proteins | sample 8237621 | NCBI WGS metagenome assembly JACKQG01 (sample SAMN15677084, study PRJNA649215) | marine metagenome | biome: marine; feature: Black Sea; material: saline water; isolation source: suspended particulate matter (SPM) from the Black Sea western gyre | collected 2013-06-09/2013-06-10 | depth... | reverse complement strand
AAGCCCGCAGTGACCGGGATGTTATTTATTGAACATGGGCTTTTACTGCTGGGCGGGCTTTTGGCCGGGCTGGTTCCGGCGTTATGGGCCGTTATCCCGATCATACGAACCCGCGGAGGGGATTTTCCGTACGCGATCATCATCTGCATGGTGATTGCAATGCTGGCCAGCGGGGCGGTATGGGTCCGGATTGCCATCAGCGGTATCTTGAAAATGAAATTCCTCGAAACGCTAAGAAATCAATAAAACAGAGACTGAAAAAACAATGAGAATAAAATCCCTCATTTTACCGATGACAACAGCATTGATTCTCGGTCTGTTCGTTTGTTATTGGGTCTATGAATACCACGTTTATGATGTTGAACCTCGCGTTGCCGGACAAGACGGTCGACCGGAAATTGTAATTGATGAAAATTCGGAGCCGGAAAAAATCGAGGGTTTATTACAGCGATATGATGGGACGCCGTCAGATATTGCCGGAAGCTGGCCGATGTTTCGTGGTCCCGATGGAAATGCTGTGATTGAATCAGATGTGCCATTGGCTCGAAAATGGCCGACGGCAGGCCCGACTAAAATGTGGCAGGTGCAATTGGGCGAAGGTTATGCCGCACCGGCGGTTTACAATGGGTGCGTGTACCTGATCGATTACGACATGCAGGCCGGGGCCGATGCGATCCGTTGCTTTTCACTGGCCGACGGCAAAGAGATCTGGCGGTATTCGTATCCGGTCAGCATTAAACGCAACCACGGCATGAGCCGGACCATCCCGGCGGTCAATGATGATTATATTGTCACCATCGGGCCCAAATGTTATGTGACCTGCCTGGATGCAAAGACCGGCGAGTTGAAGTGGATGATCGATCTTGTGCGTGGATACGGAACCAAAGAACCGCTTTGGTATGCTGGACAGTGTCCCTTGATCGTTAACAATAAAGCCATCATTGCCCCGGCGGGTCGAGATGTTCTGATGATGGCGGTGGATTGTAAGACCGGTCAGATCGAATGGCAAGCTCCCAATCCGCAGCGATGGGAAATGACGCATTGCTCGATTCTTCCGGTGCGATTTGCCGAGAAAGATTTTTATGTTTATCCCGGAAGCCGGGGGGTTGCGGGGATTTCTGCCGAAGATGGAACCGTGCTTTGGCAGACAGATGCGTGGTATTTGCGAACCAATGTGCCGACGCCGGTGGACGCCGGAGATGGGCGGATTTTTCTCTCGGCCGGCTATAACAAGGGGAGCATGATGCTGCAGCTCCGGGAAAAGGATGGTGCTATCGTCCCGGAAGTTCAATTTGAACTTGCTCCGGATGTGTTTGGTTCCGATCAACAGACCCCGATCTTTTATAAAGGTTATATTTATGGTGTTCGCCCGGACAAACAACTTGTCTGTATGGATATGACGGGCCGGATTCTCTGGGCCAGCGGAGCACAGCACAAATATGGGCTGGGCCCCTATATCATTGCGGATGGGATGATATATATCATCGCCGATGATGGTCTTTTGTCACTGGTTGAGGCCGTTCCGGATGAATTCCGTCTGCTGGACCAGGCCAAAGTGCTTGAGGGTCATGAATGCTGGGGGCCGCCGGCACTGGTGGCGGGGCAATTACTGGTACGCGACTTGACCACTCTGGTATGTCTGGATGTTTCAGCAAAGTAAGGCAATAGTTTGTTTTTAATAAGCGTTTCAATTATAATCGAGGCTTATGATGATAGAAAAAACAGGGAAAATTGAGTCGAGCTTTCTTATCGGGCTGGTATTAGTCATTGCGATTGCGGCAGGTGTGGCTGCTTTCTGGCTGTTTGATGCGTCGCCGGCCTCCTCGGGACTTGGGCCGGAATATACCTATGACATTGAAAAATATGCCAAAATTGATCCAGCTCTGATCCTCTACCGGCAGGTTGGCGAGCCGATGTCGCTGGATTTCGAAAAGTCACATGCCATAGCGGTTGGGGTCGATGGGAAGATCTATATTGCCGGAGATGAAAAAGTCGCGATCTATTCGCCCGGCATTACACCTCCGATGGAGATCGAACTTGCCGCAGAGCCGACGTGTATTGAGGTCCAGACGGATGGGACGATTGTTGTCTGTTCCGGTAATGATATTATCTTCATGGACACAGTGGCCGTTGAGGTTGATCGATGGACTGTGCCCGCCGGCAATGCGATACTGACTTCCATTGCGATGGATAACGCTAATGTCTTTATTGCCGATGCGGTGAATAAATTTGTCTGGCGGCTTAACCGGCAGGGGAATGTCATTGGTAGAATCGGCAAAAAAGACCCAAAGCGGAATATCCCGGGGATCGTTGTTCCGAGTCCTTATTTTGATATTGCCATGGCTACCGACGGCCTTTTGCGTGTGGTGAACCCTGGCCGGCATTTGATCGAGGCCTATACAGCTGAAGGTGATCGCGAATGGGCATGGGGCAAGTCGGCGATCAGCATCGAAGGTTTCAGCGGATGCTGTAATCCGGTAAGTTTGGCGATATTGCCTGACGGCGGTTTTGTGACGGCCGAAAAGGGCTTGGTGCGTGTGAAGATTTATGACGCGGAGGGCCATTTCACGGGAGTTGTCGCCGGCCCGGACCAGTTAGGCTGGGTTGATCCGCTGCGGGTCTGCGAAACCCCTGAACAGTGCAGTTTAAAAGGGTTTGATGTGGCGGTCGATCCGGATGGCCGCGTTTATGTATTGGATATGATACGAAATAACGTGAGAGTATTTGAGAAAAAATGAAAAATGACAAACGGACATCCCGGCGTCAATGGCTGAGAGGCTCTCTGCGATGGGGGTTATTGTCGGCCATGACCGGCCTGTCGGCACATTTGCTTCTGCGAAAACCCGGCATCGAGGGGTCGCCTTGCCTGGACCCGCAGGGACATAACGGCTGCCGCAGTTGTCTTTCGCTGGGCGGTTGCAAACTGCCGCGAGCATTATCCGTCAAACAATTTTTGAACAGACATAATGAAGAACGAAAATCCTGACAATCGATCACGTCGCAAATTTCTGCGTGATGGTCTCTTTACCGGTACGCTGGCGATGTTGGCTGCTGCAGCTGCGGCGATTTCTTCTAAAGGGCGGAAACACCAAAGCGTCTGGCAGATCGATCCCCATAAATGCATTGGGTGCGGGAACTGCGCAACGCAATGCGTGTTGAATGAGTCTGCGGTCAAGTGCGTTCACGCGTACAGCATGTGCGGTTATTGTGATCTGTGTACGGGTTATTTTGTTCCCGAACCGAAAGGGCTGACGACCGAGGCGGAAAATCAGTTGTGTCCGACCGGGGCGATCAAACGGACGTTCGTCGAAGACCCGTACTTCGAATATATTATAGATGAACCGATGTGCATTGGCTGCGGCAAATGTGTTATAGGGTGCGGGGCATTCGGTAACGGGTCACTGTTTTTGCAGGTTCGTCATGACCGGTGTGTGAATTGTAATGAATGCGCGATTGCGACAGCTTGCCCATCACAAGCTTTCAAGCGTGTCGATGCCGATAACCCTTATCTACTGAAGGATCAATAATGACCCGCACCCAACGAGCCATTAGTATCCTGATCCTTTGGTCCCTCTGTGCCGCTTCGGCCGTGTCTATCGAACGGTTTCCGCCGCCGGAGTTTGAAACCGATTATACCATCAAAACACCCACAGCTCCCGCACCGCATTTCCAATGGTTTGAAACACTGGATGTGTTTGTACTGTTTGCGGCCTTAGCGGCAATGTCATGGCTGGTTCTTAAAAAGCGAAGTCGAAAAGGCATTTTCGGATTGATGCTACTTTGTCTGCTGTATTTTGGCTTCTGGCGGAAGGGGTGCATCTGTTCCATCGGGGCAATCGGAAATATCGTGTTGGGTATCTTCAACGCCGAGTATGCCATTCCATGGTTTGTGGTGGCCTTTTTCTTCTTGCCGCTGGTGTTCACCTTGTTTTTCGGCAGAATTTTTTGTGCCGGGGTCTGTCCTTTGGGTGCGATCCAGGATGCCGTTCTGCTAAAGCCGGTTCGTGTTCCCCATTGGCTCGAAGCGACCCTGCGTTTGCTGGCATGGCTGTATCTGTCGCTGGCGGTGTTGTTTGCCGCAACGGCCAGTGCCTTTATTATCTGTCGGTACGACCCGTTTATTGCATTTTTCCGTTTTGATGCCAACCCGGCCATGTGGGTGATGAGTCTTTCGATGCTGGTGATCGCGGTGTTTGTCGGCAGACCGTATTGCCGTTTTTTGTGTCCCTACGGATTAATCCTCCGCCAGATCGGCAGGGTCTCTCGGTCCCGTGTGACGGTGACACCGGATGAATGCATCCATTGCCGACTCTGTGAGGATTCCTGTCCGTTCGGTGCGATCGATAAACCCACTGTTCAGTGGCCACAGAAAGAGTATGCCAAGGGCAAACGGCGGTTACTTTTACTGATGGCCTGCCTGCCGATCTTTATTGCTGGCGGAACGCTGCTGGGTTTTAAACTGCATCATCGCATGGCACTCGTTCACGCGGACGTCAATCTGGTCGAATTTCTGAGGCTGGATCAGGCGGGAGTGATCGACAAAAATATCCAAGATGCCAGCAAGGCTTTTTATGGCAGTGGTCAGTCGTTGGAACAACTTAACCAAAGAGCTTCGGCAAAGCAAAAACAGTTTGCAGTCGGAAGTTCTATTCTCGGCGGCTGGATGGGTCTAGTTGCAGGTATGAGCCTGATCCATTACAGTATTTTCTGGAAGCGTGATGAATATGAAGCGCAGCGAACCGGATGTGTTGCCTGCGGACGCTGCTATAACGCCTGCCCTCGGCATCGGGTTTGGTTAGAAAATAAGAAGGCTGTTAAGAGAAAAGAATCCTGAGATGAAACAACAAAATGAAGCCGGCACTGATGTCAGATACCAATCGGCTGTTGGGATGGCTATCGTTACAGCAGTATTCTGCGTTTTCATTGCGGCTCTGATAACTGTCAATGTTTCTCACATGAAAATCGGCGATCCGGCTCGGTCTGCAGAACTGGAAAAAATGAAGGAACAGTCAAAGGCGTATCCCGCAGATGAGGCGCTGACTGAAACGATCCGCCAACTCGATACCGAATTGCGCCGGGACCAATTTGCCCGGTTATATTTTCTCAAAAGCGGAACCATTCTCCTGGCGGTGACAGCAGCATTACTGGCCGGTTCGGTGATCTATGCCGGAAGCCTACGCTCGTCTCTGCCTAAATTGGAACCTCAGGGGGACCTGAAGACCCGGCAGATCCGTCATGCCAGTACCACACGTCTGGCCTTTTCACTTGGTCTGGTTTGTTTGTGCGGGATGGGATTGTTCTGGGCGATGCGGCCGCCGATTTTTGTGGACAAGCAGGGGCTCAAAGAGGGAGCCGTTTCACGTTATGCCTCGATGGAAGAAGCGAAATCGCAGTGGTCAACATTTCGAGGTCCCGGTGCTTTGGGGACAGCCAACTTTAATGATATACCTGACACATGGGATGGCAACACCGGTCAAAACATTCTCTGGAAAACGCCGATACCCTTGCCCGGACACAATTCGCCGGTCGTTTGGGATAATCGGATTTTCTTAACAGGCGCGACCGCAAACAAACAGCAGGTCTATTGTTATGACGCTGAAAGCGGAGAACTGCTCTGGCAACAGGATGTGTCGATCCCAGCTAATCCGGCCCGTGGTGATATGGACGTTATGGAGGATACCGGCTATGCGGCTCCGACAGCGGTTACGGATGGCAGGCGGGTTTGTGCGATCTTTGCGGGCGGAGATATCGGTTGTTTTACCGTTGACGGAAAGCCGCTCTGGGAAAAACATCTTGGGATACCGGAGAGCATGTACGGGTTCTCTGCATCACTAGCATGGTTTGAAAATCGGGTCATCATTCAATGGGACGTTGGCTACGAGGACACTGACAGCAGGTTTATTGCTTTGGACTGGCAGACCGGTGATACAGTATGGCGAACCAAACGTCCGGTTCCCAATTCCTGGTCGTCCCCGACCGTGGTGAATATCGACGGCGCATACCGTGTTATTACAAATGCCTCGCCGTTTACAATTGTCTATGACGCCAAAACCGGAACGGAACTTTATCGTGTTGAGTGTGTGTCCGGAGATGTGGCCTCAACACCGATTGTCAGTGACGAGAAGATCTTTACCATCGAGCCATATAATAAACTCGTTGCGGTCAGCACTGATGAATCGTTGCCAGCTGGCGACGAGCGATTGCGTATTGTTTGGGAAAACGAGTCGGAAATGCCGGATATTTGCAGCCCAGTAAGTAATGAAAAATTCATTTGGACGCTTACCACGCAGGGCGATCTTAGCTGTTTCGATGTCACCGACGGCCATGAAGTTTATACACAGTCACTAAAGTTGAATTTCCAGGCTTCGCCGACCCTCGTTGGGCAGACACTTTATTTGCTGAGCGATAAAGGCACGATGGTATTGATCGAGGCCGGAGTCGAATACAAGGAGATTAGCCGAAGTGAATTGGGTGAAGGATGTTTTGCAAGTCCGGCATACCAGGAAGGCCGAATGTATATTCGTGCTGAAAACAGCCTCTATGCAATAGGAAATGATTAAGTGGCTCAGGATGAACGAGACATTATCGACCAGATCGTCAAACGCATTGGGTGTGGTGCCTATCATGCGCTGCCTTTGTTGCAAGCGGTTCAGACGCATTATGGCTACCTGCCGATCGAAGCGATAGAAAGCCTTTGCGAGTTGACCGATTGTGAGCCTTCGCAGTTGTGGTCCATTGCGACCTTTTACGATCAGTTCCGCTTGACTCCGGCCGGTCGGCATTCGATCCGGGTTTGCATCGGTACCGCCTGTCATGTCAAGGGGGCCGGACAGATATTTGAGGCGTTCAAACGGCATTTGCATATTCCAGAAGACGAGGATACCGATGCGGAGCGATTGTTTACTGTCGAGAAAGTGGCTTGCTTGGGATGCTGTATGCTGGCACCCGCGGTGCAGATCGATGATGTTATTTACGGGCATCTGACCCATGAAACGATTCCGCAGGTTTTGCAGGATTTTCTGGAACAGCTGAAACAGGCGGCAAAGATTTCCGCGGGTCGAAAACCGGAAAAAGCCTTACAGGGACAGGCTCGCATCTGTCTGGACTCCAGTTGCCGGGCTGTTGGTAGTGACAGGGTTTATGATGCCCTTCAAAAGGCGGTTTCCCAGATGCATCTTCCGGTCAAGGTCAAAAGCACCAGCTGTCACGGCATGAGTTTTTTGGCGCCGCTGGTTGAAGTGGTTATGGCCGATGGACAAATATTCCGCTACGGCAACACCACACCGGCTGATGCTGTCTCGATCCTGCGAAGACATTTTCAGTCCGCTTCGACGGGCGCGCGTGTCAAATCCACCATCGATCAGTTCATGCACACATTGCTGGATGATCGTATCGGTCAAGGGCCCATCCGCTATTCTCTTAGTGTTCGGGATCATTCAATTGATGCCTATTTAAACAAACAGGTTCACATCGCGACCGAACATGCCGCCGAGAGCGATCCGCTGGATATTGCCGAATATCAAAAAAAGGGTGGCTTTGAAACGCTGAAGCAATGCCTCATGGATCGCAGTCCCGAATCGATTCTGGAGGAACTGGAAAATTCCGGCCTGCGCGGTCGTGGAGGCGGGGGGTATCCAACTCACTTGAAATGGTTTGCCGTACAAAAAGCAAAGGCATCACAAAAATATATTATTTGCAACGGAGATGAAGGTGACCCCGGTGCGTTCATGGACCGGATGCTGATGGAATCCTATCCGTATCGTATTCTGGAGGGGATGATAATAGCCGCCTGGACAGTGGGTGCGACCGAAGGGTATCTTTATATCCGTGCCGAATATCCGTTGGCTTTGGCACGCATCTGTCAGGCGATAGAGAACTGCCGACAACTTGGTTTGCTGGGTGAGCATATTATAGGCACTGATTTTTCATTGGATCTTTACGTCTATACGGGCGCTGGGGCATTTGTTTGCGGCGAGGAAACCTCGTTGATCAAGAGCATTGAGGGCAAACGGCCCGCTCCGCGATTGCGGCCGCCGTATCCGACTCAGCATGGACTCAACGGTGCGCCAACGCTGGTGAATAATGTAGAAACGTTTGTATCGGTGCCGTGGGTTCTGCGGATGGGAGCGGACAATTTTGCGGGGCTCGGAACAGACAGCAGCAAAGGAACGAAAGTGTTCGCACTGGCCGGCAAGATATGCCGCGGTGGACTGGTTGAAGTGCCGATGGGAATGACGATTCGCCAGATTGTCGAGGAGATCGGCGGGGGGGTTGAAAACAAGAAACAATTAAAAGCCGTCCAGATCGGCGGTCCTTCCGGCGGATGTGTGCCGGCATCCATGGCCGACACGACGATCGATTACGAATCGCTGCATGCCGCCGGGGCCATTATGGGGTCCGGAGGCATGGTGGTACTTGATGAAACCGACTGCATGGTGGACATTGCCCGGTATTTTCTTGAATTCACGCAGGATCAATCTTGCGGACGCTGTACCTTCTGCCGGGTGGGTACCAAACGGATGCTTGAAATCCTTGAACGGCTTTGCGAAGGCCAGGGCCGTCCGGGCGATATTGAAAAACTCCAGGAACTGGGCTGGCAGATTCAATCTACTAGTATTTGCGGATTAGGGAAAACCGCTCCTAATCCGGTACTATCAACCATTGAACATTTTCGCGATGAATATGAAGCCCATATTCACGGGCAATGTCTGGCGGGCAAATGCAGAGACCTGATTCATTATTCGATTACTGATGACTGTATTGGTTGTACAATTTGTGCCCAGCACTGCCCGGTGGACGCGATTGCGATGAAACCGTATGAAAAACATATCATCGACCAACAGACCTGCATTCGCTGCGGAACCTGCAAAACAGTCTGTCCGGCCGATGCGGTAGAGGTGAAGTGATACGATGATAACACTGACGATTGACAATCAGACGGTTGAAGTTCCCGAAGGCAGCACCATCCTGCAGGCCGCCCAAAAGTGCGGCTTAGAGATACCGACCCTGTGTTTTGCTGAAGGGTTTAAACCGTCAGTCAGCTGCATGGTCTGTGTGGTTCGAGTTGCCAGTGTTAAACATTTGGTTCCGGCTTGCGGCACCCGCGTGACTGAGAATATGAACGTCATCACGCAAAGCGAGGAGATCCAAACCGCGCGTCAAATGGCGATCGAGCTGTTGCTGAGCGATCATGTCGGCGACTGTGTCGGCCCCTGTATGCGGGGTTGCCCTGCGAATATGAATATTCCGGTGATGATCCGCCAGATCGCCTCCGGACAATTCGAGGATGCGATAGCGACGGTCAAAAAAACCATTCCGTTTCCGGCGATTCTGGGCCGGATCTGCCCGGCACCCTGCGAAAAGGTATGCCGAAGGAATCAAGCTGACAGTTCCGTGTCGATCTGTCTTTTGAAGCGTTTTGTTGCGGATATCGACCTACGATCCGAGCAATCGTATCGACCGGCGTGTCAGCGGTCAACCGGCAAAAAAGTTGCGATTGTGGGCGCCGGTCCGTGCGGCCTTTCAGCGGCCTACTATTTACAGCAAGCTGGCATTGACTGTACCGTTTATGATGGCCACGAAAAGCCCGGTGGGTCGTTGCGTTATTCCGGCATAGAACAAACCATGCTGCAGTTGGAGGTACTGGAGAATGAGATTAATCAGATTTTTAAACTGGATGTGAAATTTCAAGGCAATATTTACATCGGGCGGGACGTTTCTATCGATGAACTGAAAAAACAATATGATGCGGTTTTCATCGCAATGGGAGTATTAAATGGAAATAACAAGGACCTTTCGGGAATCACTATAAAAGACAACAAAATACAGGCAGAGCGTCCGGATTATTTGACATCTCGCGAAGGTGTTTTTGCTGGCGGGGCCTGTATCGGCTCAAGAAATATGTGTATCCGGGCCGTTGCGGATGGAAAAGAAGCGGCTGAATCGATACGATCCTATCTATCAAGACAAAAGGCGCAGAGAAAAAAGGAATACAATCATCAAATGGGCCGACTGGAGCCAGAGGAAATGGGACTTTTCCTCAAACAAGCATCGGATAGCGAGCGTATTGAACCCCAAAGCATCATTGAAGGGTTGACCACAGCTGAGGCTCAGGCCGAAGCGAAGCGGTGTCTTCATTGTGATTGCCGAAAAGCCGATTGCTGTGGGCTTCGCGATCTGGCGACCGATCTGGAGGCCCGCCGGAATGTCTGGCAGGGCCGAAGAGGGCTGTTTAGCCAAATTACGGCTCACGAACAGGTTGTTTTTGAGCCGGGTAAATGTATCAAATGCGGCTTATGTATTCAGGCCGCCAAAGGCGCCGGCGAAAAATTAGGGTTGTCATTTGAAGGCAGAGGGTTTAATATGCAGATTGTTGTTCCATTGGAGAAGACGCTTTCCGAAGGACTACAAAACGCCTCGAATGAGTGCGTGGGGGTTTGTCCGACCGGGGCACTTTCGTTAAAAAGTTTGAATCAATAGGGTATTTCAGCAGGAGAAAATTATGAGAGCAAAAAACATCGTTATTATTCTGGTTCTATGCCTGTTAACGTCAATCTCCTTGGCAGCTGACTGGCCTCATTGGCGGGGTCCGGATCATAACGCCATCAGTATGGAAACCGATTGGAACCCGGCCGGGCTGAACGATCTTAAAATTGCCTGGGAGGCCGAAATCGGTACAGGTTTCTCCGCTGTCTCAGTTGCGGATGGCAAGGCCTATACCGTCGGCAATCTCAACAAGAACACCGACGTTGTATATTGTTTTGATGCGTTGACAGGTAAAGAGTTGTGGACCTTTACGTATCCCGAGCCGTTGACGCCGAATATGTATGAAGGCGGCTGCAATGCAACGCCTGCAATTGAGAATGGAAAAGTCTATACGATCAGTAAGACCGCCAAGGTTTTTTGTCTGGATGCGAACACCGGAAAACAAGTTTGGAAAAGCAAACTTCCATATAAAAAGCCGCAGTGGGGATTTTCAGGTTCACCGGTCATTGTCGATGATCTTGTTATTTTGAATGTGGGAACTGCCGGCGCAGCCTTAAACAAGGCGGATGGTGAAATCGTCTGGAAAAGTGCTGACGGGGCGGCCGGTTATGCCAGTGCCGTGCCTTTTGAAAAAGATGGAACGACCTACGTCGCGATGTTTTGTGCCAAAACACTTGAGGTGATTGAAGTAAAAACCGGTAAAATTGTCATGACATACACATGGGAAACATCCTATGATGTTAATGCCGCGGATCCGATCGTGTTTGGCGATGAAATTTTTATTACAGCGGGCTACGGTCACGGCGCGGCATTAGTGAAAATGACCCCGGACGGTCTTCAGGAAATCTGGCAGAATAAGAACATGCGGTCCCAGATGAGCGGGCCGGTTCTGATCGATGGATTTGTTTACGGGATTGATGATAATCAACTGGCCTGTGTGGATTGGAAGACCGGAAAACAGAGGTGGTCTGAGAAAGCCCCGAAGAAGGGCTCCCTTTGTGCCGCGAAAGACAAATTGATCGTCATTGGCGAAAAGGGGAAACTGTTCATTGTGCAGGCTTCGCCGGATGGCTATCAGGAAATCGCTTCGGCGCAGGTTCTCTCGGACCGTTGCTGGACCATGCCTGTTTTGGCGAACGGACGCATCTATGTTCGTAATGCTGTTAAAAATAAACCGAGCAAACTTATCTGTGTCGATGTGCAGGATAAGAATGCTCCGATGGTTAACCCTGCTCCCGCAGTTGTCCCCGCCGAAAAAGCCGACTGGCCGCAATGGAAAGGCCCCCGGCGGGATAATATAAGTGCCGAGGCAGGCTTGGCCAAACAGTGGCCTGCTGAGGGTCCTCTTAGTCTCTGGAAGGCCGATGGACTGGGACAGGGATATTCGACGGTTTCGATCGCCGACGGAAAGATTTATACAGCCGGGATGATTGAAAAAGAGGGGTTCCTGTTCTGCCTGGATCTTGACGGTAAACTGCTGTGGAAACAAAGCTACGGCGAGGAATGGTCCGCTTCATTTCCGGGTGCTCGTTCTACGCCGACCGTACAGAATGACCAGGTCTACATTATCAGCGGCTTTGGAAAGGTTGCCTGTTTTAACGCCCAAACAGGACAGATGATTTGGCAAGCCGACCCTGTGACGGACTTTGAAGGGAAGTATGGCCGTTGGGGTGATGGCCAGTCGCCTTTGGTTGTGGGCGACAAGGTTATTTCCGTGGTCGGCGGTTCCAATGTCATGGTGATTGCGTTGAGCACAAAAGACGGCAGTGTTGTGTGGAAGACCCCCGGCAACGGCGACAAAAGTGCCTATTCTTCACCGGCTGTCTATGAATGGGCAGGCAAAACGGTTATTGTTGGCATGACCGACAATAACTTGTTTGGTATCAATGTCGAGGACGGGTCCATCTTGTGGATGTATCCGGCAAAAAATTATATGAGCGGCAAAAACAAGGGTATCCAGCCCAACACCCCGTATTTCAAAGACGGTCTTTTCTTTTTTACCAGCGGTTATGACATGGGGTCCGTTCAGTTGAGGCTGTCGCCGGATGGAACAAGCGTCGAAAAAGTTTGGTCGAATCCTGAATTTGATACCCATCACGGCAGTTTCGTTGCGGTGGACGGTTATATTTACGGCACGAACTGGGAAGGCAACAAAAATGGCAACTGGATGTGCGTCGATTGGAAAACCGGCACGACACAATATAACGAATCCTGGAAGAATAAAGGGAGCCTGACCTTTGCTGACGGCATGCTTTACTGCTACGAAGAGGGCAACGGAAATATCGCGATGGTTAAGCCTGACCCGAAAGGATTCGAGGTTGTCAGTTCTTTTCAGGTCACCGAAGGCACCAACGAACATTGGGCCCATCCGGTGGTTTGCGGAAAACGTCTTTATATCCGCCACGGTGACGTGCTGATGGCGTTTGATATTGAAGGGTAAATGTTCCGATGAGCATTGTTTTTTGTCAATGTCAAAATACCGCACTTGTGCCCGAAAATGTTTTGCATTCAGTGCGTGAGGGGTTAAAGAGTTCCTCTCAGGACGTTGTCTGCGTCGATGATCTCTGCGCGATGGCGGCCGAGCAGAATGAGCTGTTTGCCCAATGGACCCGGCAGGACAATCTTGTCGTGCTGGCTTGTTTCCCGCGTGCGGTCAAGGCTTTGTTTGCCCATGCGAAAACGGAGCTGCCTGCTTCGGCAACGATCTTTAATCTGCGAAAACAGCCGCCGGAGAAAATCCTTTCAGAACTGTGCCAGGATCATCATTCCGAAAGAATATCGCAAACGATTCAGGCATCCGGTCCGGACTGGATGCCATGGTTTCCGGTGATTGATTATGATCGCTGTAAAAACTGCAAGCAGTGCCAGAACTTTTGCCTGTTTGGCGTTTATTCAATGACGGAAGCAGGAACCGTTCAAGTGAGCCGGGCACATCAATGCAAAACCAATTGTCCTGCCTGTGCCAGGGTTTGCCCGTATGCGGCGATCATTTTTCCAAAATACGACAAAAGTCCGATCAACGGGGATGAGGTTGTGGAATCGGATTGGAAAAAAAGTCACCTCAAAGCTACCGAATCCTTGAAGGACCGTCTTTCCGGTAACATTTATCAATTCCTCCGCAACCGCAGCAGCGATTCCGGCGTGCCGCAGTCAGTTGCTGATCTGGAAAAGCTCAAAGACCAGTTTGACATTCCTGAGGATGTATTCAACTCAGGGGCGTAATCCGCATTTTCCGATATCCAAAAGCCGTGAATTTCCTGTTGTAAAATCCTGCGTTTTCTGTCACAATACGGTTGTTTAATTCACAGGAATCCGAAAAAGAATGATATTTACGCTTCACAGATATATTTTTCGCGAATTATTTCGTGCGTTCGCGCTGACCACAGTGGCTTTGACACTGATGCTCAGTGTTGGCCTGCTGGTACCGATCATTCAGGATTACGGTGTCAGTCCCGGGCAGATCATTCATCTTCTTGGGTATTTCTTGCCGGTCACCCTGACCTTTGTTCTACCGATCAGTGCTTTGTTTGCATCCAGCCTGATCTACGGCCGATTTGCTGCCGATCGCGAACTGGACGCCTGTCGGGCCAGCGGTGTCAGTATGTGGACGCTGATCTACCCCGGTCTGACGCTGGCGATCCTGGTGGCCGTGGCGAACCTTGTTTTGAGCTTTTATATTGCTCCGGCGTTCGTACACCGCAGCGAAAAAAGTGTAAAGGCTAACGCCGAACAGATCCTTTTTAGAAACATTCAAAAAAAAGGCTACTACGCCATTCCGAAAAGTCAATACCAGATTTATGCGGACCAGGCGATTCCTCAAAAAAATCTTCTGGAAGGGGTTGTGGTGGTAGGCGCTTCGAAAGGCTTAAGCTCCCGTCTTTTTACAACAGAACGGGCCAAGGTCCAGATCGATACCCACAGCACCTATAATGAAGCGACGATAACGCTTCAGAATGCATGGCGTTTTAATGAAGATTCTTTCGTGTATTTGGGTAATACGACCTTTACGGAACAATTCCCGCCGCTGCTTTCAGACGATATCAAGTTCCAGAAGATCGAGCAGTTAAAACAAATTCAGGCCGACAAAATGAACTACTATCCTGTCCGAGAGTTGGCA
>JACKQG010005157.1_pt1 | contig 14605 bp, 17 predicted proteins | sample 8237621 | NCBI WGS metagenome assembly JACKQG01 (sample SAMN15677084, study PRJNA649215) | marine metagenome | biome: marine; feature: Black Sea; material: saline water; isolation source: suspended particulate matter (SPM) from the Black Sea western gyre | collected 2013-06-09/2013-06-10 | depth... | reverse complement strand
CCATCACCTATGGAGTTACCATTTACATCTAGCTGACCACCGAGCTGTGGAGTGGCTGTAGCTAGTTTAGAATCAATCTGCGTCTGAATTGCTGAGGTAACACCGTCTGTATAGTTTAGTTCTGTAACTGTTGCGGTGATGCCGTCTAGTGTGTTTAGTTCAGCGGCGGTTGAAGTTACACCATCAAGGATGTTGAGTTCTGCGGCTGTAGAAGTTACACCATCAAGGATGTTTAGTTCTGCCGTAGTCGAAGTTACTCCGTCTAAAAGATTAAGCTCTGTAACTGTAGCCGTCAATCCGCCCAGTTTATCAATAGCACTCTCTACATTAGTTCCATCACAATAGACCAGCTCCTTGCGTCCGTTGGCGATAGAAATACCAGTCCCTGCTGAAGTCTTGACAGTAATTGCATAACCACCTGTTGTGCCATTCTTAACTACATAGAGCTTATCGTTAGTTGGGACAACGAGATTACGAGCCGCAGTTAATGTACCGCTGACCTCCAAGACCATAGACCGGGACTGATCGACCGAGCCATTATTATCACTGAGCGTATAATTCGCAGTATCATCGTGGGTGATCGCCCCTACGTCTGAGATTGCATCCTCAAGAAGTTCAAGGTTAGTGTTTGTCTTGGTTCCCCACGTTGCAGAGTTCTCACCTGTTGCCTGAAGTTCAAGACCTAGATTACTACTATATGTACTTGCCATGATTTATGCTGCCTCTTGCCACGTTTGTGTATCGTTTGTTGTTGTCTCAGCCCACGTTTGTGTATCGTTTGTTGTTGCCTCAGTCCACGTTTGGGTATCGTTTGTTGCATACGGTCCCCAGACTGTAACTGATGTTAATGTTCCTGTAAGTGTATCACCTGTAGGTGTCGGTGTAGCCCCTGCTGTAATTACTTCACTGCCAAGGGCACTTGTTCCGACTTCGCCTATTAAAGTAAGCACCGCTTTCGCAACAATCGTCTCACTACCTGTTGCGCTTGTAATTCCGAAACCTGTTTCTACAACCACCGCTGCGGCAGTAATGGTCTCATCACCTAGAGCAGAGCTAACACCTAACCCTGTCTCAATAACGAGCCCTTCAGCAATTACGGTTTCGCTACCGTCTGCTGTTGTACCTACCACACCTGTAGGAATATACAGGCTTCCTGCTGTTATTACCTCATTACCCAGTGCTGTTGTCGCAGAGACTCCTGCTGGGAGCGTTACTGCTTTTGCAACAATTGTTTCACCACCAACTGCTGATGTTCCTACTACTCCTGTAGGAAGAACAACCGCTTTGGCAACAATAGTCTCATCGCCAACTGATGCTGTTAGCTCATAACTAAGCGAGTCTTGGCCGAAAGACTGAGAACCCCAGCCTCCTCGACCCCACCCGTCTAATGGAATGAGCATATCAGCCATTATGCAATCCTAATTATCGCTGAACTAGAATCTGCTGTTGGGAACTGAACAGTAAAGTCGCCGTTAGTTGAGGTCTTATCTGCTCCGAAATCTAGTACTGCCACTGCTTTATTAGAGTCGGTTGCGTTATAGATCAACGCGCCTCTTGCAGTAATTGTTGCAGAACTCCATGTGGCATCGCCGAAATCTACATAAGCGGTAGTGCCTGAAGATGTCGGAGTTATTTCTGTAAGCGCCGCGCCTCCTGCAGTATACCCTGTGCCACTAACCTCATTCGTTGCTGAATAAGCAGTAGTCGTCGCATCAAGAACTGCTGAGGATGTATATAGCGCAATCTTAAAAGAGTCCCCTGTGGTTGCTGTAAAGTTGTGAGTCCCTGTAAGTAATTCTACTTTGAAGGATGTACACAGTGTTTGTGTAATAGCCATTATTTTCTATCTCCGGGTGTTAATTTAATAGAACGAGTGGTGTACTCATCCTGTCGGTTGCGAATATTTTCTTCCATAATTAGTGACTGTAAAGCCTCCTGATATTTCATAGCATAGAGCTGAAGTACATCTTGCTCCCCTTTCATAAAAGTGTACGCCTCTAACAGCGCCGCGTAAAGCAGTGCGTCAGGAGCATTATCACCTAGCCATGTTGTCGTATTACTAGATGACAACCCAGTAGGACGATATGTGTATGAAATTTCAATTGTCGTATCTACCGAAGGGGCAGGTACGACATAATTAGTGTCGTTATCATAATGAGCATAATAACGAGGAGTGCCTGTTGTAGAGCGATCTACAATAAACTCAGTAATAAACGAAGGATCTTTCTGTTGTAAGAATGTACGATCATTACTAGCATCGACACTGTGCATTGAGCGTACAACAACCGCGTCACTAGGCATACTCAGAAATACATCACTGGCTGCTAAAGTAGCTGTGGCATATTTACGAGCGAAATTAAGATCCGCTTCTCTGAGGATCTTAAGTTCTGCGAAGTCAATAAAGGTATCGATCTGAGAGACGAATGTAGTCTCCGTGTTTTCCACGTAGTCCTTTATTGCCTGTACTAACTGTGCGTATGTCATGGTGTACTCACCGTTACTGTGCCTAGATGTCCAGAGGCGGTTGTTGGATTAATATATGTACCATCAATCATCTTTGTTTGTCCAGCCAAAATGGTTGTGGGTTCATTGTCGTTGTCCGGGCGCGGATTTCTGAGGGCTTCGGGATCGGTACGCACAACTCTCGGGAAATCCTGTGGGTGTCTTGAATCAAAACATCCCCTACACGCCATAAACCCATCCCATTGCTTTCGCAAACTTGTGTAGGCCACTTCAAAACCACATATGTCACACATTGCTCTGGCGTGTTTTCCTGAAGCGTACATTATCCACTCCTACTTGGCACAAGGCGCAAGCTGACTTTCTCCCGGTCTTCCATTTCTGCTCTAGCCATCTCTTCCTCATAAATCATCTTAAGGGCTTGAGCTCTATCGGGAGCCTTTTTAATTGCTAAGTAATAAGCAAGTCCTGAAACAAGCGGAGGGATGAATCGGGAAGGAATATCCGCATCATTGGTCAATGCGTTAAAATCCTCGATACGCTCCATTCTATAATAGATAAACGTATCAGTAGAATTTTCAGGGGTAGGGTATAGATGCAATACAGGAGTTGACTGCCTATCTAACCAAAATTGCGTAGGACGCGCTTCTGTTGACTTATTCGGAATGGATTGATAAGTAGAACGGCTTATGCGCTCCAAATTATAATCAACCGAAGATCGGCGAATTACTCCATCCAAAATGTCAATAGTGTGAGCGTCAAGAGTGTAGCTAGAAGTACCATCTACCAACGCCTGTGTAACTTGAGTCACTGTCCATAGATTTACCCCCCTATTAGACCAATCCGCAATCAATATGTTCAGGCTGCGGCGAGCAGTACGCGCATCGTACCCTGACCTTAGTTCCAGGCCACATCGCTCATATGCCTCTTCTATTAAGTCAGAGGCATCCAGCTTAAAAGTCTGAGTGCCTGACGTGGCCATCAGTTATAGACCACCATACAGGAGGTCACGTTGGTAAGGGTTGCATATGAACTTGTCTCACACCTGATTGGCGCATGACTTAGATCAATATACTGTGTAGCTGTAGCAGAGGCAGGGGTTGCAATCGTAGCAAGAGTAGTTCCACCGGAACCTCCGTCCTTAATTACAACGCTCCCTGCTGTGCCAGAAGCTACATAGTATACGCCCACCACACGAGAAGGACCGCCAAAAACAGCCCCACTAGATGTTACCGTGGTTGTTTTACTGTCACTGTGCATAATTAATCTCCTTTAATGGAAGGGGGCTATGCGCCCCCTAACCAAGATTAAGATGGATCAGTAGCAGTAATGCCGCCGTTCGTACCGCACATACCGCTTACAATCCACTGGCTATTGGTGTTATCAGCTACAAGCTCAATCCAATCGCCTACGGTCTCTGCAGTAGCAACGAAGTTAATCTGGTCTTCGGCTGCCGCAACAACCCCCGCTACAGTTGTGCCCATATCAGCAATGAAACCACTGATGTTGTCACCTTCTGCGGAATCAACGACCCAATTACTTGTCGCAAATGCTGAAGTCACAACGAACTTCAAACGTGCCCCTGCTGCTAGAGCTGGGAGTGTTACTGTTGCACCTACTGTGCCATCGAGGAAACAAGTCTTGCCGTCATCTGCTGACGTGAGAGTAGTTGCCGCTGTAATTACTTTAGTAGAATCTGAACCGAGTGAGATCGGTCCCGAAAAATGTGTTGTTGCCATGGTATTTCTCCTGTTTTATCAGTCAACTCAATTAAGCGTGGCGGCTTAAAAGATATATAAGAGAAGGGCTTATCCCTCCTACGCAATTAAGCCTACTCCAAGATAATCCCTGTGTAAAGGCATTTTATGGGGTTTTCTTAGGGGGAGGTGGGGTTCGATTATCTCGGCATTCACAACAACCGCCATTGGCATATCGAGCAACACGATGACCATACTTGCAAGGAGCGCCGGTGTAATAGCGTTCAGCCTTATAGCGAGATAGTAAAGGCTAGTTAGCTCTCCTTCACTATTTCTTTAGACAATAAAAAAGGGACTCCGAAGAGTCCCTTTTCCTGTTACATTTCAGTAACTTACGCTCCTGTAGTACCGTAAATGCTCCGCCAGTCCGACCAACCAAACGAGTATCTTTCCCTCGCTTTGTATCTGACGTTCCCTGTCTCGAAGTCACCTTCCATACCAGTCTTCATAGCAGCACGTTGGAAGTGCTTCAGACCGTTAGGTGCGTCAGTTTTGATGAACCAAGCATCAGTGTCAGTGAGATAGTTATTAATAACATATCCCTCTGGCATCATTCCGCGTGAACGGGTTGCGTTGATGTCATTATCAGCAGTAGCAACACGGCCTTCAGACTTGAGCAGACGCTCTGCAACGAAACCAAGGTTCGCAGGAATGATCAGCTTACGCCCCTGAACATTGACCTTCAGTCCACGCTCATCTACGAAGTTACTGATAGCGATCAGTGCATCTTCAAGAGAGGTTTCATTCAAGTCAGCATCAGTTGATGGACGGTTTGCCTTGTTACCAGCACCGAGGGTTGGGTGAGCAGTTCCACATAGGGACTCACCATCACCGCCGTCATAGCCGGAGGAAGCGAACGCATTATTAAGTACGTTTGCACCCTTAACCTGCTTGCTGTAGTTCATAGAACGTGCAAGTGCTTTCGTGTAACGAGAAGAGAGCTTGTCGTAGAGATTATCTTCGATAGCTTCCTCTGTTAGAGCGAATGCAAGTGCGATGGTTTCATGAGAATAACGAGCAGTCCAGGCTTCCTGTGCGGTATCGTAAGATACACCGCCACCCTCAGCCTTAGTGGTTGCCTGACCGAAGCCAGAAAGCATTACTTCCTCTTCAAATGCCCGATCAGAATTCTCGGTATCAAAGATTTCAGTGTGCTGATTCTCATATTTGCTGTATTCCAGACCGAACAGGGCGTTCAGACCGGGCTCCAGCTCTTTAACGAGTTGTGCGCGATTAATAGCCATTACTCAGTCTCCTTATACAGTGGCGCCAGCAGCCTTACGGAACACATGCTCGTTGATAATACACTCAACATTAGCATTTGCACCCCAAGCGTTGTCTGCCTGACCAATTAAACCAACCTGACGAACCTGACCGCCAGTACCTGTTGTAGACGTATCAATCTCCATGCTTGAACGACCATTGGCAGTGCTGCCAGCCGTTGCAAGAACATCGAAAGTTGCGCCATTATCTGCCTTTGCTCCTGTGCCATCATGCTGTGCATGATAGACAACATCAGGATCATCATATACATAAGCAGTAGCATCACCAGAACCCTGTGTAGTAGTTCCAGTAGCCCAATACTTAGCGTATGTTTCATCGCCAGATGAGTTAGTGTATTTGCATCCTGCAAACACTCCTACAATATTGGTGTCGCCTGCGGCGGCGGCAGCGATGTAACCATCTGCATCCAACACAACCAAATCACCCGTAAAAATAGAAGCGTCAGACTCACCAGATGCAATCAAATATTCGCCCATGCGAATAGTTCCACCAGTAAGGTGGCGAGCGGGGGTAAAACCGTTCGGATTATCAGTATTAGCCATAACTAATTCCTCTTATTAAAAGTTTATGAATCCTCGGAGCCCTTATTTTCAGGGTTTCCGAAGGTTACCTGTGTACGCCTATCAGGGGTGCTGAGAGGCATACTTCCATCACTTTCCCGCATGAAATCGTTGTCTACTGCTTCCATAGCTGCATTGGCCTGATCTTCAAAATAAGCCTTGCGCTCGTTTGCGATTTCTTCGGGAATCTTGGCTAGGATCAATCCACCTACGCCAATGACACCTGCATGTTTTCCATCATCAATGGTTGGAGCGATAAAATCAGGATAATCCTCTGCACGAACAGGCTCAAAGCCTTCTCTCATACGTTTAGACATATTAATCTTATCATCTACGCCACCAGATTCTGCTCGAATCCAGCGGTGCTTATATCCGGCGGGAGCTTCGGGAGCTTCCAGCATTGAGGGCGGAGCCCAAGATTGTTTGCGTGTAGTATTACTACGTGTTGTTGCGGCTCTGGTTGTCCGTGGGGTTGCCATAGGGTATTTCTCCTTATTGGGTAACGTATTTTGCATACTCTTCAAGAGGCACACCGAGCCTGTTAGCTATTGCTACCTGACTCTGTGAGAGTTTTACTTTTCGCGTACCTTGTTTAGCACTGCTCCGTTGAGCAGAAGCCACCGTCTGTACGGGACGGTTTGAACTCGGGAATTTATGAGGAAAAGCCTCATGAACCCGTTTATCCAATTCTGTATAATAACTGTCGCTTGTGGGGTCGATCCCCTCTTGTTCGACAAGATTTCGATGAATACCAAAGGCGGCATACGTCATCGCGTCATCTTTACCAAACCATTCGTTCTTTTCTGCCCAACCCTCAGCTTTGGGGTCTGGCTGGGGAGGCGATGCTTGCTGGGGAGGATACTGAACGGGAGGGGGCATCATTTGAGGGGCCTGTGCAGCTTGATCCCTCCGTACCTTCACCCTTCTCAAGTTTTCCTGTTCCACGGAAAGACGGGAAAGATCCTGATTGGCATCTACAATAGCCTCTGGGTCTCCAGAATCAAAAGCAGTCTTATAGGCTGATTTTGCCTGCTCTAGCTCAGAATCTACCCTGTTTCCATACTCATTAAATAGTGTAGCATCCTGCTGCTTTAATTGTGCTTCCGACTGATGCTGGTGCTGCTGTAACTGCGCTTGAACACCCTGCGCATACTCAAGAGCAGCTTGCTCACGTCGCTCTGCTTCACGATACTTATATGTAAGCTTGTCGATACGCTTCTGTACGCCATCACCGTACTCTTTCAGCTCCTCATCTGTATCCAGGAATTCCTTGACACGATCTTCTGCGGAGGCGTCCTGCTCTACGGGAGCACTGCTCTCTGATAACTGATCTGAAGCCTCAACTTCTAGGTCAGCTGCTGTGTTATCTTCCTCTTCAGGAAGTTCTAGTTCAATTTTTTCTGCTGCATTAGTTTGCATGGTCTTCTCCATGTGTGCGTTAATAGTAGTTCAACGAAACTGATTCGTAAAGCCCAAAATTAAAAAGTTTGTAAAATTGACTCTGGGTCATCAATCGTGGCCAGAACCTCATCGTCATTGAGTAAGCGAATTTCGCCTCCATCAATAGGGATTCGTGCTCCAGCATAACGACCAAAGATTACCCAATCCTGCTCCTTGCACCAAGCTCCGTGGGGAAACTTGGAAGGATCAGTATAGGCATCAGAGCCCATCTTAAGAACAAGCCCCACTACCGTGGCTACCTGCTCTCTTTCACGGGCGGCATCGGCAATAACAATACCGCCCTTAGTCTTCTCTTTAATTTTGAACGGTAAAATCATAATGCGGTAGCCTGTTGGCTCCGGTAACTGCGCGATCATCTCCTCGGAGATTTGATCAACGTTCATTTCTTCCAGATCTTCTTTCTTACGAGGTGCGAACTCGGACACTTGCGCTTCAGCCATTTGCTTTCTCCATCTTCTTTAGCAGGTCTTTAATTTCGTTTTCGGCAAAGGTCAGACCAGAAACCTCACCAACGAGCTTTTGGTATGCATTCCAATCCGGAACACTCCCATAAGTTGCAACTTCAGCAAGTTGAGCCTTACGCTCCCTAAATTGCTTCAGTAGGTACTCACTTACACTTAATCCGTCCATCTATCCTCTGTTTTGTGCAGGGACTTGGTTCTTTGCCCGTGCTACATCTGCTTTTTCCGCATCAGCCACCGCTTTTTGATAGATTCCTGCTGCCTTCTGCGTAGCCTGTAGGTGCGCCGCTTCACGTTTTTGCGCAGTATCCTGGTTTGCTTTCTCCTGCTCTGCAGCAATATTCAGACGCTTAGTCTCTTCTGTCATGGACGCCCTATCCAGATCGGCGGCAATTCTAGCCTGTGCGTCCTGAGATTTCTGAGCCTCTGTCTGAAGTTTAACTTGCATTTCTGTATCGTGCATCTCCTTCATAGGATCTGGTTGCTGTGGAGAAAGCTGCTGTGAAATTTCACCGATTAGCTGCGCTTCTACCTGCGCCGCACGTTTAACCATCTGCTGCTGCAGCTCTGGCGGTAACTGTGGTGGTCCCTGCTGCATTTCGGGAGGCATCTGCTGCTGCATCTGCATGGTCATCTGTTGTGCCTCTTGCTCCACCTGCTCCTGTGCAAGGAAACTAATGTGCTGCATGATGTCCTGTAGGATATTAGAATAAAATTCTGGCATCCCCTGAACCATCGGGTTCTGAGCAAAGATGATATGAGCAGCAATGTGCGATTCATGATCTTGTCCGGGGAAGGCTTGTAATTTCTTCCCTTGGAGGGCTTGAGCATGCTCTTGTGCTGGGGTCATTGGTCGTGGTTGCTCCTCTGCAGGTAAGATAGCATCAATATCCTTAACCTCCAACGCCTGATACATACGGCGATATGCCTCTTTCAGATTATGTACCTCGGGAGCTGCTTGGGCCATCTGCAATTGCTGTGTAGCCATCATTACACGCTGACTCATACTAAAGATGTTAGGATCGGATACCGGAATCACATCTACACGATTATCAAAATCGCTCTGGAAAATAGTAGCGTCCCCTCCAGCAACCATGTATGGATACTCCGGAGGTAAACTCTCTGCGAACACCTTAGACAACAACTGGAACTCCTTACGCTGTGCATAGTGCAGGCGCTTATGAATCGCGGACATTACCTTAGTACCGCGCTCCAACAAAGCAAGGGTTGTACCCACGGGGTTCTGCTGTGATCCAGTTTCTGAAACGGCCATATCAGCAATAGCCGCGAACCTACGTCCACTTTCCACCAACATACCCAATAACTGGAACAACACTGCGGAAGGCTCTTTATATGGCAAAGGCATTAGCGACTCGCGCAACGTGGCTCCTGGAGCATCCACATCTCGCCACTCTCCCGGTGCAATAGGCTCCTCCTCATTACTAACCCGAAGTCCACGGGCCTTGAACCCCGCTGGAAGGTTAGCCAAGGTTCCAGCATCCACCAACTGACGTAGAATAGATGTCGCAGACTTACTCAAGCCTCCGATCATATGAATCAGGCCAAACCCATAGAAGCCCAATCCTGGAAGGAATTTGTACTGTACAAAGTAATCCTTCTTTGATTTTGACGGGTTATTTTCTTCCCAGTTCCTTCTAATGGATACAATCTGACTTGTATCCTCTACAACGGTAACAACGTATGGAAGCGCGATACCCGTCGGATCGCCTGTCTCTGGATAGATATCCTCAAATCCGGGAATATCAAGATCAACATGCATCTCAAGTAAACAATACTCCTCATTGCCTACAGCCGAACGTGTTGTACCCTGAATCTCGTTTATTTTCTGCTCTAGTGGGGACTCGGATTCCTCGGACGGAGCGGCAAGCTCCACATCCTTATAGAACCCTATTACCTGCTGCTTGCGTACATCGTTCTCGGACATACGAACCACATGGGTAACGCGAGGCGCACTCTTGAGATCAGTAGCAGTATAATTAACCACCAAATCCTCAGCAGTTACAAACTTACTCACCGCACGATCTAACGCCCCATCATAATAAACCTTCTTGAACGCAGATCCAGACAACGGAAGATAGAATAGCATCTGATCCAACTCAGGATCGTACTCCTCCATCACATTCGTTATCTGATAATTCATAAACTCCTTAACCCGCTGGGCCTGATCCGTGAGAGACGCTCCCGGAGGAGGTGGGGGTGCGTCAGGACCCTGTTGCTGAGGGGGGTTAGCCCCAACAGTGGTTACCGATACTGGGCCACCAGCGGGAAGGAGTTCTTTGTAGGCCTGAGCCTGAAACTGTGTTGCTGCTTCTGCTAACAACGGATGATGGACCCCGGTAGCTCCTTCAAAGGGCTCGGTACGTTCCTCATTGCTTGTACCCAATAGATCCAAACCCTCCGCGAAAGACTGAAGCCACGCGGACCTTGATTCTTTGTCCTCCTCATATAGATCTATCAACTCTGACGCCAAAGGCCGCAATTGCTCCTCGGGAATGAACTCTGCAAGATTAGCTCCGTGGGGTAAATCCATCGGAGGCATCATCTGGGTGGAAGGCTCAAAGTCCACCATCATCCCACCATCGTCCAAGGGCATCATCTCAATGTTGTGGACATTATCGGGTAACTGTGGGGGCATCTCCTGTGGAACCATTACATCCATTCCTTGATCCATCATCTCCGGGGGCAACGGCTCTCCGCCCATGGGCATCATCATACTGGGGTCTATTGGCATAGTGCCTCCTCTAATTCTGTCTGGGATAACATTCTCCGCAGGGCTTTGTTCTCCTGCTTATAGCACTCCACCTTATTCTCCAAATCAGCCACAATGGTCTCTAATACCCAAATCTGATCCTCCAAAATGTCTTCCGTGCTACGCATAGATTCCTGAACTATATCCCCCATTTTCTCAATAGTAAACCCTTTTTCTACGATAACCTACCGTTTCGCTCTCATAATCACTCTGGAGCCTCAAAAAACCTCCCTCCCTAAATCGCAAAAGGGCCATGGTCATACTATCCACCAAATCATCATGCTCGCCATGTGGGAAAGATGCCACCTCGTCCATCATCTCGTCCGCCCAAGTGGTGTCCGGAACCCACACGAAACCTGACTCAAATATCGTGCTAACAGCGTTCACCCGCACATGCTTATCGATCCCTCCGCCCCCCTTCCTCTTTCCAGGACTATATATCTGCACCGGCACACCCTGTGCTCGTAACTCCTGTGTCAAAGGTAACCCCGAAGCCTTGCCCTCAATAATAACAGTGTCGGGCTGCCAATACTCATACAAACGCATAGCCTCCTTCTTCAACTCAGGGAACTCGAACCGTGCCTTAACACTATCCACCAATACAATATGCGCCACCTTGCCATCGTACAAGGTCTCCCCAATCCTGCCCTCCGGGTAAAATACCCCCCACGTCGTTATAGCACTATAATCCGCTGTCTGACTCTTCATGAACGCTGTATCGTAACTCTGGATCACATACTCACACGCGGGTGGCGTCTTTCGTGGCCACTTGTTCCACCACTCACGCTTAATTAATGCCCCCTCCTCACTGGTGGGCTGCTGCATATACTGTGCGTGCCACTTCGGCCCTGTGTGCAAAGCAGCACGGACCGCCTCCAACTCCTCTAACTTCCAATACTCCGGCCAAAGGGGCTTCCCGCTAGGCATGATCGCAGGGAACTCAATAACCTCCCACTGATCCGCCTTATCGTTCTTACTAGCCTCCTTTAACAACCTACCTGTCAAATCATTAACCCCCCAACGGGTCATAACTATGACAATAGCTCCGCCGGGCTGCAAACGCTGCCTGGGTCCCGACTCGTACCAATCATATGCGTCCTCCATCGCAGTCTTACTCTTATAATCCTGCTCAGAATGGGGATCATCAATAATAAATAAATCCGCACCACGACCCGCTACCGCTCCGCCTATACCCGTTGCAAAATACTCCCCCCTTAACTTGCCTCCACCACTCATAGTCTCCCACTTGCCCGCTGCCTGTGAATCAGGATTCAATTTCGTATCAGGGAAAACCTCCGTATACATCTCATCCGCAATCAAATCTCGGACCTTACGTCCAAAACGCACCGCTAACTCCCCAGTATGCGTGGCCTGAATGATCTTTAACCCCGGATTATGACCAATAAGGAACGCCGGTAACAAATATGATGCAAATTCTGACTTCGTATTAGATGTCAAAATAAAATTCCGTCCAGCGGCAAACACCCCCTCCGAATTATCTACCTCCAAACACTGAACATCGCCTACCTCATCCAATCGCTCAATATGCAAGGTCCGTGCACGATTACCCTGCGAATCTCTTGTCCTCTCCCGCTTACGAGGCAACCATGCCGCATCCTGCAACTTAAAATTGGTCCGGTAACCAAAAGCTGGAGAATACCCCTGTGTGGTCCGGGAACTTAATCGGGCCTTGACACCAAAACCATTGACCAAAGAGATGACCTGCTGCATTAACCCTAAATCACTCTGGTAAAACTCACACTTCCCCGTCTTTGTTACATGCCCATCTGTATCCATCAACCCCTGTAACAAAGACAACCGCTGCCTACGGGAACCAAAAAGATACTCCTCTGGAATATACTTATTACCCAAGACACCCAACTCCCTAAGCTGCGCTGTAAGACCCACCACCGAAAACAAATGACAATTGGGCTTATCCTTGATCTGTGCACGATCCCTAGTCCGGTAACCCAACTCCTCAAAATACCTCCTGATGAATAATGCATCAGCAGTCTCTAACCCAATAGTCCCCGAGGCAGAAGCACCGTCCCCCAACCAAACACCTAAAACATACGGATGAATGGGTAACTCCGCCTCCGGTAACTCCATACCCTCAAAATAAGGTAACTTCGGAACCTCGTTGGGATTAGTCCGCTGCTCCTGCCTATGATACAACTCCTCCGTAGTATACTTCCTAAAACCCTCCTCCACCCCTGTACGCATCCGCACGTACCACTCATGCGTACCATCGCACCTCAACGAATGACCGTCAGACGTTGTCACACGATACAAAGGTTGGTCCCTATACACCTCAGACTTGCCTAAAACCAAGGAAGGACGACCATTAACCCCGAATACATAATCCCCAACATCTACCTCAGCCATGGTCTTATATCCGTGGATCGTGGGAATCTGCTCTGAAATCAATAACTTATGACGAGGTGGCATATTGATAATTAACCTCTTTAAACTGCCCTCCCTCACCCGATCAAAAGCGTCCGCCATGATCTTATGATGCCTCCCCCCTATGAACTGGGGCCACATATGCCTTACAAAAGATAAAAAATTGCTCTTGCTGGACTCCTGCTGCTTCATCTTGAGCAACTTCTCCTGCAACAACAAATACTCCCGTGCCTCCTCCGCACTCATCTGCGTGATTAACTCAGGATTGATATTGATTTTCTGGTCTATGTTCATCTTTCTTGTGCAGCCTCTAAAGGACAGTGGACCTACTGTACACCACAAAACGGATCTTTACAAAAATTTTCTAAAAAATTTATGACGGACCAAAGGTTGGGCACGCCGCCAAAAGGCCGGGGACAAAGTTTCGATTTATCTCTAATGACTTTTTACTGGTGTGGGGACTCTGGTATGTGGTGTGTGGGCAAAGGTGAAACGGAAACGGTTCAAAGAAAATCTAAAAAATTTCTGGGACTGAGGACCGGGGACTAGGGTGGGTGGGCGGGCGGGGGACCCATAGCCAATAAGGGGGGGCGGGGGGCGTATATAGCGGGCGCAAAAAAGCCGGCTAATTAGCCGGCTGTTAGGGGTTGATGTTAGGCTAGTATCAAGACTACCACTAAAATGTAAGGCATGATAGCCTTGATAGCTAACCGGCAAGCTATGCCGGTTAGCTGTACCACTAGCCTATGGTCACAAAGCCTTGTTTGACTAGGCGTGCCTTAGGGCTGAGATAGTGAGCGACTATCGCGCCTGTACCTTGATCAGCTTTACCTGACATGATGGATTCGACCGCGCTATCCTCTGCACGCATACGTTCAATGCGCTCGATAAGTTGAAACGTAGTGGCTACACCGCCTAGACTAGCAAGGGCGCGTATGATAACGCCCTGTTGCCCGCCTATGGCTTCGCCTAGATCAATACCCTTAGTGGTTATTGTCCACGTTGAATTAGCACTATTACGTGCCTTAGTTACAGGGCTAGAGGCTAAAGAGGCAAGAGCTTTCTTGTCGAAGTCTCTTACTGTATCGCCCATTACACTCTTACTTGCTGATTTAGTCATAATTACATCCTTTCTTGAACATGCTGTTAGCTGAAGTGCTAACAGTGAAGCTATTATCTCATAGTATAGGGTACACTGTCAACAACTATTTTACCTTTATTTTAGCCTAGTGGTGGCTTGGTGTAATCTAGTCTCCTGTAATGTTATATCCTTATAGAGTGTAGCGAAGCGGTATATCTGTTTGAAGGATTGCTTGCAGTTATTAGTTGAGCACTCGTTGTTGTTTTGAGTATGGTACTCACAAACAGCATACCAGCAAGGTATTCTATCCACCGTTTTGTCTGTCATTATCATTTGTATATCCTTTCTTGAACATGCTGTTAGCTGAA
>JACKQG010005156.1_pt1 | contig 14607 bp, 12 predicted proteins | sample 8237621 | NCBI WGS metagenome assembly JACKQG01 (sample SAMN15677084, study PRJNA649215) | marine metagenome | biome: marine; feature: Black Sea; material: saline water; isolation source: suspended particulate matter (SPM) from the Black Sea western gyre | collected 2013-06-09/2013-06-10 | depth... | reverse complement strand
AAGGCCAGCCCGGCCTTATAAAAGTGGCAGGTCCGGAGGGAGAAATCCTGAAAGACTTCGGACAGCCGTATGATTATAAGAACGTTCCCTTGAACAGAATGGGTAACCAGTTTCATTTCACAATCGACAATAATGATAATATCTTTGTCTCATTCGATTTCCAGAACAGAGTAGAAAAATACTCCTCTGATGGGAAATTACTGTGGAAATCAGACAGGAAGCTCAACTACGACACCGATCCCGCAAAGGCTAAACCCGGAAAAGAACGCAGAAGTGGAGGAAGTATCTCTATAGAGTCGCCGCAAATAAACAGGTGTTCAAACGGAATAGCTGTTGACAAGAAAGGCAGAGTCTGGGTCATCACTTTAAAAAGGCAGATAAAGGAAGAGGAAAGCGTCCAGACAAGCGTCAGAGCAATGAGAACCGCTGGTGGAGACAGGTCTCTCAATTTTTCTTACGACGGAAATACCGATGTCACAGAGACCGACATGTATCAGCTTGAAGTATACGCTCCTGACGGGATTTTGCTCGGCAAACTTCCACTGAACCAGTTTGTGGATGATATCCGGATCGAAAAAGACAGGCTATTTCTGCTGGATAAAATGCGCGGAGCACAGTATTACGAGTACAAAATCACTGAGAAATAACCCGGATTCAATATCTCTTTAAAGAATTTCTGCTTGAAGCTGCCGATATTCAGCAGCGGACGGTTGTATCTAAATATAATATAATAAACGGACACCACCCTCACCATATCTAACATTTAGCCTGAATTATTCATAAAAATTCCTGATACCTTCACATATATATTTGTATGAATAGCCCAGGTCAGTATTTCTAAGGGCAATTTTTCCCTTTTTAAAAAAAGAGTAATAATGTAAAATTAAGGTAATTATAAGTCCAATCCATTATTTAATTAAAGAGATGATAGAACCAATAGTGCACAAAGCAACCAGTTTTCAAGAAGCAGATATGTGGGATATAAAACAGCACACTCAAATGACTCATGAGGAGAGGCAAAATGCTGCCAGGAAACTCAGAGAGAGATATTATGGAAAATATCCCCCTGACGTCCGAGATACTGGTAATATAAAATGAAAGCGTCTCATTTTTCTCCTGACATCCAGGAATTCATCAGATTACTTTCAATAAATAATGTCCGATATATCATCGTAGGTGGAGAAGCAGTCATTTATTATGGATACGCAAGGCTTACCGGCGATGTGGACTTTTTTTATGAGGTATCATCTGAAAATGTAAAAAAGCTGTATAAAACCTTGGAAAGTTTCTGGGGAGGCTCAGTCCCGGGGATAAAATCTCAAAAAGAACTTTTAAAAATTGGGACGATCTTCCAATTTGGGAGACCTCCAAACAGAATAGATTTACTCAATTCAATCAATGAAGTGACATTTGAAAATGCCTGGGCAACTCGAACCACAGAGGAAATAAAAATAAAAGATGAAAAATATCCTGTTTATTATATCGGTTTGGAAGAATTGATTAAAAATAAAAAATCCATTAAACGGTATAAAGATCAGGAAGACTTAAAATATTTAAACTCATTGAAGAAAAATAAATAGGTGGGCTTAAAGAATAGCACAGGTAATTGATAATAAGAAATAAATATTAAGTATTTCTGGATATATATTAAGGGAGGTTTAAGGGGTATCTCAATTAATAACTTATTCCCGCCATTCATTTGACAAATTTAAAAAAAAGGAGGGAAATGCCATGTATGCACGACTACTTAAAATTCAAACAACGACTAACCTGATAGATAAAGCCTCGAAGCTTTTTGAGGAGAGCGTTATTCCTAACTGTAAAAATCAAAAGGGCTATAAAGGAGCTTTTTTCCTGGCAGACCGCAAAACAGGTAACTGCCTTCCCATAACTCTATGGGAAAGCAAGGAAGATATGCTTGCCAACGAACAAAGCCGCTTTTTCCAGGAGCAAGTAGTCAAGTTTATAGGCTTTTTCACATCAGATCCTATTCGTGAAGCCTATGAAGTGGTTGCCCAGGATTAGAAAAACCTTCCTTTCTTTGATTAATAAGATTTAAGGTGAGATTGATGCGTCACTTCGGACTCGTTATGACATTTCCAAATGTCAAATGTTGAGACGCGACCCCTTTTTCACTTTTTCATTTTTCACAAAAAAAATGAAATTGAAATTCGTGACTTAATTGTTGTATAGTTAAAATCACATCCATGAAAAACATTTTTCTTCAGGAGGGTAAATTATGAGAAAAACTATTACGGTATCTTTCTTGATTTTTATCTTTCTCTCAAGCCTTACAATCTCTGCTCAAGAACCTTATAAGCTTCCTCCAAAAGAGGTACTTGACATTGTCGATGCACCTCCTTCACCCCGCGTCTCACTGAACCCAACAGGTGATACTATGCTTATTATTCAATATGAATCCATGCCTTCAATTGCCTACATGTCTCAGCCCATACTCAGGATTGCAGGAACAAGGCTCATCCCGAAGTTCAACAGCCGCCAGACAACAACTTTTTACACAGGAATTATAATCAAATCAATTAAAGACGGCTCCACAAAACAAATCTCTCTTCCCGGCGGATCAAAACTCAGCTATCCCAGGTGGTCACATGACGGCAAGTGGTTTGCTTTTCTCCGTTATACGGATACAGGCTTAGAACTCTGGGCTGCAGAGGCAAAAACCGGAAAAGCGAAAGCTCTCACCGGACCGGTCATCAATGCCACAGTAACATCCGGTTTTTCGTGGCTGAACGACAGCCACCATCTCCTTGCCTACACTGTCCCGGAGGGTCGCGGGAATGCTCCTGAAAAGCCCGCAGTCCCTGTCGGACCAAATATCCAGACTACAACAGGAAAATTTGCCAAGGTATGGACCTACCAGGACCTCCTGCAAACTCCTTATGATGAGAAGCTTTTTACATACTATGCCACATCTCAAATCATAGAAATAGACGTCACTTCAGGCAGCAGCAGGAAAATTGCCGATCCGGCAGTATACCTTAATGCTGATCCTTCACCTGACGGAAAACTGCTGCTTGTTTACAGGATAAAAGAACCATACTCTTACAGTGTCCCTTACTATAATTTTACCCACAGTTTGGAAATATGGGACAGGGACGGCAGCTTAGTCCATCTTTTTGCCGACCTTCCTCTCGCCGATGAAGTCCCAATGAGAGGAGTCCCCACAGGACCAAGGTCTGTTGAATGGAGGGCGCTTAAACCAGCCACTCTTATCTGGGTCGAAGCTTTAGACGAAGGTAATCCAGAGAAAAAAGTTCCTCACAGGGATAAACTTTTAACTCTTTCCTCACCCTTTAAAGAGCAGCCAAAAGAGATACTGAAAATCCAGCACCGCTATTCCGGAATTGCCTGGATGAAGCCGGAAGGAAAGGCTTTCCTCACCGAATATAACTGGAAGAAAAGATGGAGAACCACTTACCTTGTTAATGTTGACGACCCGAGCGAGCCACCACAAAAAGTTTTCGACATCAGTTCTCAAGACCGCTACAACGATCCTGGCCGCCCTGTTTACACAATCACTCCCGCCGGAGAATATATTCTGCTTCAGGACAAAAACTGGATCTATCTCTCCGGAAGCGGTGCCTCTCCAAAGGGAGATATGCCATTTCTCGACAGGATGAACCTCAAGACGATGAAGAAAGAGCGGCTATTCCACTGCGGTGAAGGAATCTATGAATCTTTTGTTGACTTTGTGGGGAAATCCAGAAAGGAAATCATTACATCATACCAGTCCAAAACAGAGCCACCCAATTATTATCTTTTTAATCTGAAAATAAAAAAGCGCAAGGCGCTTACCGACTATAAAGATCCTGCTCCCCAGCTTACAGGGATGAAGAAGCAGCTCATAAAATACAAAAGGGCTGACGGCGTAGACCTTTCTGGGACACTCTATCTGCCTCCGGACTACAAGGAAGGAGATAGGCTGCCGCTCGTGGTCTGGGCTTATCCCCTGGAATACAGCGACCCGCGGGTTGCAGGCCAGGTGCGGGGTTCGCCTCACAGATTTACTTTTTTCAGGGGAACCTCTCAGCTTTTCTTTGTAACCCAGGGTTATGCTGTTCTTGACGGAGCGCAAATGCCGGTTGTCGGGGACCCAAAAACCATGAACGACACTTTTGTCGAACAGATCGTCTCAAGCCTTAAAGCAGCCATCGACAAACTGGATAGCATGGGTGTTATCGATCCCAAGCGAGTCGGTGTGGGCGGGCACAGCTACGGCGCTTTTATGACAGCCAACCTGCTGGCACACTGCGACCTTCTGGCTGCCGGAATTGCACGGAGCGGCGCCTACAACAGAACCCTGACACCTTTTGGATTTCAGAGCGAACGGAGAACTCTCTGGGAAGACCCGGAAATCTACTTCAAAGTCTCACCTTTTATGCACGCCCACAAAATAAACGAGCCTATTCTCCTCATCCACGGCGAAGCAGACAATAACTCCGGAACTTTCCCCATTCAATCCCGAAGGCTTTTTCACGCCTTAAAGGGCCACGGGGCAACAGCGCGCCTTGTCATGCTTCCAAATGAGAGCCACGGCTACAGAGCCAGGGAGTCAGTGCTTCACGTACTCTCAGAGATGTTCGATTGGTTCGATAAATACGTTAAGAAAAAGTAAACAGTTCTCAGGAATCGTATTAATTTCGATATTTCTGTGAATTTCTACGCCTCTATCACGATAAAGCTTTACTTATGATTATTTCACAGTAAATATCTTGCTTGAATATTGAAGCATCATATATTAGACTGGATGATAAAGGGACCCCATGAAAAAATTCTTATTTGTACTTTTTAGTATTGTGCTTGTTTCCGGAGCCTATGCACAGGAATTTAAATTAATCTGCGGATTGAATCTTTCAAAGTACATCTTATTGCCAGATCTAAATCAGGAGATTATTGGGATTAAATTCGAAAGAAATAGCAATTATAAAACGGGATTTTCTCTTGGCTGCGGAGTTGAATTTGCTCTTTCCAAAAATATAGCTTTTGAAATTGATTGGCTGTATTCTCAAAAAGGCTGTAAAGGAGAGATAAAGCCTGTTTACCCTGGGTCATATGTTATTCCAACCAAATATACCTTACATTTATTTAGCATTCCAGTAATACTCAAAATAAAGTTTCTGCCTGATTCATCTCCCTATATTCTGGGTGGAGGCGAATTTTCCTTTGTCCTCACTCACAGATACACATATATTTTTAATGGAGGAGGAGATGGACTAAACATAACAGAAAATACAAAATACTTGGATTACGGCCTTGTTTTTGGTGGTGGATTTGAGATAAGGTCCAAGGCAGCTTCGCTTTTTATCGAAGTCAGGTATCATCTCGGGCTTCAAAATATATCAAAAGATTATTTCAAATTTGAATCAATAAAAACAAGAGCAGCGGTTCTAATACTGGGATTTAAAATTTAGTTATAACTGTAATTTATATTTAATGGGAAAAAAGTGATAATATAAAAAAGCCTTTAATGCACCTTAAACAAGGCTATTTTTTGTCCAAAGAACGGGGATATGCTAAGTTTCTCAAAGTCCGTACTTCTGGAGTGTCTCCCGGGTAGGTTCTCCTTCCGGCGACCAACCCCGTAGAGCGTAGTATTCCTGAATGAGCGAGAGGAAGAATTCTCTATCCAGTTTTTTGCCCCGCATGAAACCGGAGAGGGATTCTTCCTTGAAGAAACGGCCGGGAAGGATGTCATCGGTTGATCTACGGCCGTTTCGCAGATTGTACATCCTCGCCAGGTTAGAAATTCTCGCCCCCACATCCATCAAAGACTCAGGTGTATGATCGATCCCCGTGGCCGCCGTAAAAATTGGAGCCAACCGGTCCAGACCATAGGGGACAAAATCACAGATAATCAGACTGTTCCGGGTATTGATCTCATCAAGCCCGTCGGCCACCGAGGCAGGAATATCCTCAATCTTGAAACCAGGACCCATCTCGGCCTCTGTCATCCAGAGCCGTGTATGGGAGGCGAAATCGGCCACAGACAGGGCAAAACCCATGGTCAGGCAGCCCTTAGGATTCACACCGGAAAGCTCCATGCCGAAGGTGTTTATGGCAAAATCTTCGCTTCCTCTTCCGATTTTTCCTGCAGCCACTCTTGTCCCGTCGGCAAATATTTTTCCCACTCCCTCCCGGAAGGTCATTTGTCTGAGGAATTCCCGCTGCGCTTCGGCACTTCCCCATTCCAGTTTCAGTCCACCCCAATCCTGGATCAGTCCTTTCTCATAACATTCCATGGCGAAAGAACAGGTCACACCGGCACTGATAGTATCCATTCCTAAATCATCGCAGATCTCATTGGCCAAGGTGACATCTTTGATGTTTTTAATTTCACACCCTGATCCTAAGAAAGCCGCTGTCTCATACTCGGGGCCTTCGATCTCATGCCCGTCCCACTTGGCGATTTTCGAGCACTGAATGACACAGTTAAAGCACCCCACGTCTTTCCAGTTCAGCTCCTTCCGGCTGGCTTCGGAGCTGATACTCTCAAAGTGTTCGAACTGGACCTTTTTGAAATTTCTGGTCGGGAGAAACTCGTATTCTTGAGCCTGGCGGATCCACTTCATCGTTCCCTTCTGTCTGCGGAATTTGACGCCGTCATGATCCAGGATGTCCTGGGTGAGCTGCTTGTTAAGAGTGTTGAATATGTCTTCATCGTGGTACCGAATAGGAAGATTGCCGTCGACAATGATGGCCTTTAAGTTTTTCGACCCCATAACAGCACCCGTTCCGCCTCTTCCGAACTGGCGGTATTTATCAGATCCGATACAGGCGATCCGGCTAAGTTTTTCACCGGCCGGACCGATACAGGCCACCCTTGGATTTTTCCCGGGATACCGTCTGCGCAGCTCATCATCCGTACGGAATATCCCTTGGCCCCATAAGTCAGACGCATCTTCGACGGCTATTCTCTCAGGAGTGAGATGAATATATACGGGTTTTTCCGCTTTCCCGGTGATAATCATATAATCGTATCCCGCAGCTTTAAAGCGGGGGCCGAAATAACCGCCGCAGTGGGAATCATGGATAGAGCCGGTCAGCGGGGAGCGAGTCACGAGACACGTGCGGGCACTCGTCTGGACTCGAGTCCCGGTGAAAGGACCGTTGATGAAAATCAGAGGATTTTCGGGTCCGTAAGGATCCGGGCTTGGAGCCAGCCGTTCAAGCAGGGCAAATCCAAGCCCCTTTCCACCGATATATTTCTCGAGTAATAAAGGATCTGGCTCTCCAGTCTCCACTCGTCCGCTTGATAAATCAAGATGAAGCCATTTGCCCATGTACGCCATACGACTCTCCTCTAATTGAATCAGATGCCTTTTCAAAAGGGCTAAAAACAGGTATTATTATGACAAATAAATAAAGTCTCGTAAAGAAGAGATCCATGGGTTTTCGGCTGAGGAGAACTCCGGAAGCCATGGAGCAGGGATAGCACAGGTTCGAGCGCGGCCACTTATTCTTTGAGAAATGCCGGGAGACAGCCGGCCGGCTGATCTGCACGCTAGGTTTTGTGTTATTATTGGTCATTCATGCGAGGTTCATCAGAGAAGACCTGTCCTCATTGCCACTCCAAGAATACTGCGCCTGCTGAGAGGGAGTACAAGACGGATTATCCATTCTGGTTGGCCCTGGTAGTTGTGTTTATTCTGATTGGTGCAGGGCTGGCGCTGTTTTTTCTGCTTCAACTCCATCCCGTTATACTGATCCTGATCATAGTGGCCATCGTAACTAAATTACTTGATACCACTGTGCGCAAAATCAGGAGAAAAAAGGTAGAATATATCTGTCTCGACTGCGATCAGCGGTTTACAACTTATGAGAAAAGCCAGGATTGATTTGGAGGTAATTAGTCATGAAAGTTAAAGCATTGTCTATTTTCGCAATAAAACGAGGACACAATACATATTTACCTATTTTCCACATCACGCCGCACTGGCTGTAGCATCTTAGGAAAGATCTGCGTTTACGTTGACAGGACATTGATCAATTGGTCAAGCGCTTTCTTATGCTTTGCTAAGTCCATCTTACGTATGTTAATGAGCTTCCATTGAATGGCCGGCATTTGAATCAAATGTTTGATCCCCAAGCGATCCCACTCTGGCTCACCTCTTTTTATGGATATAAGAAATTGTTTCTCGTCATCATCAAGGGCACGAACAAGTGTCTCAGCCAAGCCCCGCTGTATCTGCAGCAAGTCATCGAGGGATACTATGCTTTGGACCATTCCTTTGAACTGATTCTTGTACAATCCTCCGATATCTCGAAATTTAGGGACTAAAAGCTCGCTCATCGGTCGGTTATGTCCGGCAAGATATACGATAAAGGCCCGCCGGATCTCAGGAGTGATACCCGTGTCGTCAAGTAGAAGCTTCACGTCGAACAGGTCCCTAGGATGCTGTCTATCGAGGGCCGCACAGAGCTTACTGCCGTACAAGTCAGCAATGGACAGCGTCTGAATGCTTACAAAGGCTTCGAAATGCTCCTGTGCAGCAAGGCAAAGGTCATGGCTCTGAGCTGAATGTAAAGATCCACGGAAAATCAGGTTTGGTTCGATTTTGACCACGGCATCGCCTGTAGTTATGAAAATTTTTACAATGTAGTCTTCAATCCGGCTCTCGTGAACTCGTACATCGTGTACGTGTTGCTCAAAATCATTCTTTATCGATAAAAGTGTGTTATGAATCTCCTGAAGTGCCTCTTTGCGTGGCTTTAAAGGAAGATAGGTCAGGTCGATGTCCACAGATATGCGGGGCAACTCACGTACAAAAAAGTTGATGGCAGTGCCGCCCTTTAGAGCAAAACAGGAATGCCTACCAATCTCAGGAAGACATCGAAGTAACAGTCTAACTTGTGACTCGTAACGGCGATCAAACACCCGGTAGCTCCTTGCGCTGCGGTACGGTTATCTGGTACTTTTTGTTAAACTGACCGCCCTTGTAGATTTGGCGTTTCCCTTTTCCAAGATCGACTCGTGAGGATTCCAGGCGTTCGAACCAGTCATGTCCAGCCTTTTCTGCACTCCAGAGGAAAAGTCGCTTGACCTTGACTGATCGACAGTTCTCTAAAAGCTCCTGGACTAGGTACGGCCGGAGTGTACTGAGCCCTTCCATCAACTGGTACGTATGCTTTATATCGGCATTACTTCCGGCCTTACCCATCTGTTCCATAACGGCTCTCTCAGCACTAGACATATTGACTTCGAATCCACCACAGTCCAGCTTAGTGACAGCCTTATCAGCTATACGTTTAAAAAGGGATAAGCAACTATGTCCCAGGTCGGCCTCCCATTGGTGATTCCGAAACCATGCTGGCAGCTGCTCCGGTTGATCACTTATTAACATGACACTTTTTTCTCTCCCCAGAGGAACGAAGTGGGACCGGCCATGCAGCTCCAATGCGGTACGTGCCCCAACATGTATGCTCATGCCGAGCTGGGCCTGCATAGCGTAAAGACCTCCCAACCAATCAACTCTGTCGCCTGGTTGTGCAAAAGCCCTTGCGCCAAAACGCACCAACCATCCGGATTTCACATGCCAGTTAGCCAGCTTGCTGGAGACCCCCATTCGGTTGAGCCATTCCTGGGTCGCAACCGTACCTCTCGGCCACTTTTGAAGCACCTGGTTTATTTTTGTTGGCTTTCGACTAGTCATCCTAGGCATTCTCACGTAATTCTGAACTTATGGCTAAAGCTAGTTTATTTTTCTATCTAAGAATATAGCAATACTAGTCTTTTGTCAAGTAAATTAAACTATCTAGATTTTTTCCATTTTTAACATGAATGGAATCGATGATGTCCAGTTTAACAGAGATTGGAAAGCTTCTCCCTCTCTATTTAGGTACATCTCTGGGAATCCTCAATGTAATTCATTGATATTACTTCCTGTATTCACTTTTATGTATGTAGGAACTCTAAGACCATCCCAACCACTTGCCCAGTCAGGAAATTGAAGTAATGTTACAATTTGAAATTTTGGAAGACGACTGGTGTGAGGAATATTCTTAAAAACGCCAGTAATTTTCCAATCTTTTTTGTCAAAATTTATTGTTCTACCTAACGGATTTTCGGCGCCACCGCAGGATTTTTTGTACAAGGTTGAGGTTTATAAGCTGGTTACGAAGAAGCAAGGAGAAGACCTCCCGGGTGATCACTGCTAAAGATTGCATGCTGGTTCCACGACATAGCCCAGATGTTGTAATAAGGATCTCCCAAGCTGTCAGGGATGTGATCAGACATGTGGAAGATTAAAGGAAAAGTCATGATAAGAGAAAAGACAAAGAAAATGGCCACCGCCAGAAGACTAAAAAGTTTGTCTTTTTCGATTTTATCAAATATTTTAATAGGTTTTTCCTCACTCATTTAATTTCAAATCTTTATATCACATAAAAAAAAAGCCGGTCAAATCATAATTTGTTGGAGTGTCAGATCCTCACCTGCATAGATGCTCTGACCACTAGCAGGGTTGAACGATATCATGATGAGTAGTATTATTCCAGTACAACATAAATGGATATCTGGATACAAAAGAAATCAACTGACTGGCTGCCCACATCCAGAAAGGAAGCAATCGCAAGGGGATGGGACGAACTGGATGTGATCCTTTTTTCGGGTGATGCCTACATTGACCATCCTGCTTTTGGCGCAGCTGTTATTGGCCGCATTCTCGAACAGATGGGATTACGTGCTGCCATTATTCCACAACCCAACTGGCGTGATGATCTTCGGGATTTCAAAAAACTAGGACGACCACGTCTCTTCTTTGGGGTAACAGCTGGGGCGATGGATTCGATGGTCAACCACTATACCGCTAATAAGCGGATTCGAAGTGACGATGCCTATACACCTGGCGATAAATCAGGATTCAGACCGGATTACCCTACACTGGTATACACAAGAATTCTGAAGAAACTCTATCCTGATGTTCCCGTGATTCTTGGTGGAATTGAAGCTTCACTCCGCCGTGTTACTCATTACGATTACTGGTTAGATCACCTGAAACCTTCTTTTCTTCTGGAAAGCGGAGCCGATTTGCTCGTCTATGGAATGGGCGAAATGCCGGTGCGGGAGATTGCCCGATTGATGGAAAAAGGTATTCCTTTGTCAAATCTTACCAATATTCGACAAACCGTTTATCTGGCTGACCGGAACAAACCGGTGCGTCCTGTGAAAATCTGGCAGGATCTCATAGTGTTCTCTCACGAAGAATGCCTTTCCGATAAAAAAAAATACGCCCAAAACTTCAGAAAAATTGAGGAGGAATCGAATACACTCACTGCTCGCCGCATCATTCAGGGAGCTGGAGATCGCTGGGTCGTGGTGAATCCGCCCTATCCTCCGATGGAAGAGGAGCAGATGGATGCCTCCTTCGACCTTCCTTTTACCCGTTTACCTCATCCCCGTTACAAGAATAAAGGCGCTGTACCGGCTTTTGAAATGATCAAGTTTTCAGTGAATAGTCACAGAGGTTGTTTTGGAGGATGCAGCTTTTGCACCATATCGACACATCAAGGGAAATTTATTGCCAGCAGGAGTGAAAGAAGCATTAAAAAGGAAGTGGATGCCATCACCCGAATGCCCGGATTCAAAGGGCATATCACGGACATAGGCGGCCCATCGGCAAATATGTATAAGATGAAGGGTACACAGATTGAACTTTGCCAGAATTGTAAACGACCTTCCTGCATCTTCCCAAAAGTTTGCAGCAACCTCGATACCGATCACACTCCAATGACGAAGCTGTATAAAAATATTGCCAAACATCCGGGAGTAAAAAAAACTGCCATTGGCAGTGGCATCAGGTATGATCTGTTTTTCGACCGGGATGGAAACATTCCTGAGGATAAACTCAATTATGCAAAACAACTTATCAGCAAACACGTATCCGGCAGGCTTAAAGTGGCTCCGGAACATACATCCGACCAGGTATTGGAAATTATGCGCAAACCCTCTTTCCAATTGTTCTACAAACTTAAGGATCTGTTTGATGAAGTGAATAAAAAGGAGGGACTTAATCAGCAATTGATCCCTTACTTTATCAGCTCTTTTCCAGGCAGCAGCACTGAAGACATGGCAAATCTGGCTGCCGAGACCAAAGAACTATATATTCATCTGGAACAGGTTCAGGATTTTACACCTACTCCTATGACCATGGCCACTGTGATCTATTATAGCGGTTATCATCCTTATACGCTGGAAAAGGTCTATACTGCCAGGTCGCAGAAAGAAAAAATCAATCAGCGCCAGTTTTTCTTCTGGTATAAAAAAGAGCACCGGAACCAGATAAAATCTGAACTTGAGCGAATTGGCAGAGATGATCTTATAGAAAAATTATATAAGCCTAAAAACATGGAGGCCAGATATAAGCGTATCAAAAGGAAATAGCCTGGGTGTGATCCCGATAGAGGAATCCTCAATTGCTATTTAATATTTTTCCCAATGTTTGTAAAAGTTTTTGCCTTTGAATAGGCCTTTCGATGTGTGCAGCAGCGCCCAGCTCTTGAATCCTCATGTTATGATTTTCATTGTGATTTTCTGTAATGAATATCACGGGAATATGAATTTGTTTTTGATTCATTTGCTCCAAAAGTTGAAAGCCATTGAGGTTCGGCATCTGAATGCCGGAGAGAACCAGGTCGAACTTTTCTTGAGCTATCTGCATTAAGGCGTCGATCCCATCAGAGGCCACTTTGACGGCATGCCCTCCTTCTGCAAGGATTTTAGAAATCTATTTCTGGTCCTTGGCAACATCTTCGACTAAAAGAATGGATAAAGTGTTTTTCTTTGAGTCCCCTCTGTCTTTTGAAGAAGAAGGCAAAAGCTGGTGGATCAATTCATCGAGAGAAACACCAGCAAATGAAGCTGCATAATCGGACATGCCATAGGGAATAATGAGTTCACCATTATGCAGCAGGGATCCACAGGAATAGACCACATTGGGCACATAACCTTCCCGTTCTTCTTCATTTGCAATCAGCAGAGGTTCTTTTAACCGGCCAATGATTTTAGTGGGGTTATCTAAATCCAACAATGAGGCGCCGAGACAATAAGTGCGCATAGGCCCTACACCGTGGGTGATGACGAGCCAGCCATGTTCGGTTTCTATGGGGGATCCGGCATTTCCGATTTGTACTAATTCCCAGGGATAGACCGGTTCTTGGATTTTTTTGGCCTTGAGCCAGAGGTTAATGTTGTCTGAGAACATCACGTAGTTATTCATGCCATCTAAACGGGACAGCATGGCATATTCCCCTTTAATCTTCCTGGGGAAAAGTGCCATGTCTTTGTGCTGAGAGTGCTCTCCATGGAGAGGCACTACTTTAAAATGATAAAAGTCTTTTGTTTCGATGAGCTTGGGAAGGATGCTGTATCCATCATATGCTGTATATGTGGCATAATAGATTATGCTTCCATCCACATTGGAAAACCGCACAAAACGTGCATCTTCAATGCCGTTCTTTTCGGAATATGATATCGGGAAAAGAACCCTCTCGGAGATTGCCGTGTCCAAGGAAAACATGACCTCATAATGCGAGATGGCCAGCCATTTGATGGCTTGGACGACTTTTTTTCGGGTGATGGAGAGGTTTTTCTTCCGCATAACGTTTTCTATGGCAGCTTGGAGTGCTCCGTATATAAAATGATCTCCAAGCTGGTTCATGACCAAGTTTATGACGTCTTTTTTTATTTTCATTTCTTTGAGCTTGTTGAGGAATGCACTTTTCTCATAAATATATCTTGTTATGATTTCGGGAACATCAACAAGGCCCTTGGCCGGCTTAAAGGTTAATTTATTATTTTCGTCAATTATGCCGCTTCGGAACACCAAAGAGGAGATATGCCCCTCTCCCGTCGCTCTAAAACTCACTATGATTCTTTTTTGCCCAGGGAGGAGGTCCCCTTGATAGGGATCTTCGACAATGGAGGGATTAAAAAATGCGGTCGCTTCAATGGAAAACTCCATTGTGAAATAGGATCCGATAATGAGTTTCTTCTCTATGTCCAAAGTATCCGGATCAATCCCAAGCTCACGGACATTCTCCTTCACATTTTCAAAATTATTTTCAAAAACCCTGGTAATATTCCGGTGACGGTTCGAGAAATTTCTTAGAATTTGATTAAAAACTTTTTGCCGGTCCTCACTGGACATGTGCAATACTTTATAAATGAGGGAACGTGACCGTTCTTGATTGCCAGGCATAAAAAAGCGTGTGATGACTCTTTTTGGATCAGGAGTAAATCGGATTGCTTTTCTTTTAATATTGATTGCCATAGATTATCCTCTACACAAAATCGTACAAATACAATTCAACCAAATCATTTTATATTATAATCACAAAATATGCATTATAATACAGGCGTGGATTTAAATTCTTGATTTCTCAAACTATGGGGCAAAGGGAAAAACAAAAAAAGAGCCGAAAAGTTGGGATTTTCGTTGCACACCCAGACGACGAAACCCTTTGGGCAGGAGGCTCTATACTCATGCATCCTGAGTGGAAATGTTTTATTTACACTTTGTGCAGGAGAAGCGATCCCGACAGATCTCGAAGGTTTTTTTAAGCAGTAAAATTACTGAAGGCTGGTGGAAA